>Ga0206898_10121_pt1 | contig 23584 bp, 18 predicted proteins | sample Alteio_BWOrgHeat_50_FD_153237 | JGI IMG/M metagenome (GOLD analysis project Ga0206898, IMG submission 153237) | Enriched cells from forest soil in Barre Woods Harvard Forest LTER site, Petersham, Massachusetts, United States -... | ecosystem: Environmental > Terrestrial > Soil > Temperate forest >...
GAATCAGCGAGGGATTCACATCGAACATAGCCGATAGCTCCCCGATGCTGTAGTATAATTTTTCGACTTCTTTTTCCTTGTAGGCCAAGAGCTGAATAAGGATTTGTAACCGGAGATAAACACAAACTTGCCTTGTGCAAGAGGCATTCTTAGCCCAAGTTAATAAATTTAATTATATCTGAAACGAAACGCTTCCAGGATCGGTTTTCGGGGTCTTTTTCGTTTCTTGTCGTACCGGTAGATGCTCTTGCCGAGGTTGGCGAGGAAAGGTAAGGCAACCGTCGTGTACTCGTATTTGTTGTCGTTGATCACCTCGTCTTCATTGGCATAGATCACAGCCGAAAGCATAAACTCCACCTTGTTCTTAAAGTCGCACACGTACGCCACATCCGTCACAAATCCATAGCTCTGCCCCACAATATTGAAGATTCGCAGCGTATCGGCCTGAATAGGGGCCTTGCTGTCTCCATAAATCAGGTATTTCTTATAGCTGTCGTAATACGTCTTGTTTTTGTAATTGGGAGAATCTGATTCCCGGGGAAGCATGCTCATGTACTTCAGCATAAAAAGACGGTCGTCTGGTGATATCTGGAACTGCTGTTCCGTTGCCGTCGCCTCCGGAAAAACCACCGAGCGGAGCAGGTGGGTAATGTCTGCCAGGGGCAGAAAGTTGGAGTGGGAGAAATCTTTCGGCTCCATCACCTTGTTTTCTTTTCCGTCAATATAAGCTTTGCCAACCACCGGTTTGCTAAGGGGGTGGACCAATGGAATGGTACAAACAGCAGCCGGCTGGTGATAGAGGAGTTTCCCGGAACGGTCATAGAAATCAACCGGGTTGGTCTGGGTATTGTCTCCTGTGTTACAAGCGGGGTCAAAACGCTGCATAATTAAGGCATCCGGGTAGCCTTTGGCAGTCAATCGGGTATGGATGTATTCTGGCCCGAGGAACTCGTAACAGCGGCTATAAGCATTGTTGTCGCTCACCAGCAACATGCGTCGGATGTACTGTGCCATACTGGGTGAACCATCCGCAGCCGACGTGTCAAGCAGTGTTTTTTTCTGACAGGGTCCGGAGCTGTCGGTAAGCATTGTGCTGTTTCGATCAAGTCCCTTTATTTGCAATTCCTGCAGCTTTTCCAAAGCCAATGCACTGCAGGGGAGTTTTACGAGACTCGCACAATAGAAATATTGTTGCCTGTTGAGCCGGTAGGTATATTCTTTGAAGGAAGGCACATTGTTGGCATCCCGGTCTATCTGGGTGTATATAATCTGAATGCGGTATTTGCCGGCATGGGCAAGCAGCTTTTGAAAGCTTGCCGGATCCTGCTTCAACAGGTGCTCAATCAAAAGGGTATCATTCGGAGTTTGTGCTCCGGATGATACCCCTTTTAAATTGAGAAACAGAAACAGAAAGAGAAACAGAGAGCGAAACAGCGCGAGAAACAGTGGCGAGGACAGGAGTGTTGGTGTCGTATCCTGTGTCCGGTTGTTCATCTCTGATGGTTAACGATTATTTTTTCTTCTTCGCAAGCATCAGGTTCGATTCGCCTTTCTTGAATTTGTAACCGATACCGAATGGCAGTTCTTTTACGTTCTTGCCTGCCTTGTAAGCATCCGAAAGATCTTTCTGGAAGTTGTGGTGGAAGATAGCGTATGCACCGGTGTAAGTGCCGTAGAACGTGAAGTCCCAGTTGCCTTTTTCGGTGAAGAACTTGAGGGGGATGCCAGAATCATCTTCCAGCACATAGTTGCTGCCATCCAATATTAGGTTGCGTATGCTGGAGAAGCCTGCTTCATGCATGAGGCAGCTGGCCGATTTGAGGTAGGTATTGTAGTGGCCCATCCCTTTTACAAAAGCAGTAAAGCCTTTGTTGGAAGCCATGCCATCGTTGGCAATATTGGTGGAGAAGTAGTACACCTTCTTGATCACGCTGTCGGCATCTACAAAACGAATCTCAACGCCTTTGGATTTAAGGGAGTCTTTGCGCATGGAATCAAAGTCGGGGTAACGCGCCAGACTGCCGTCGGAATGTACGCTTACCGGGGTGATGCCAGCAATGGTGTTCCCGGTGCGGGTGAGGAACAACAACAGGATGTGGATCGTTCCGTTCAGCTCGTTCTGCTTGTTGAAGTCAAGACGCATGGACTTGGTTCGGAAAAAGCTGAAGTTGAGAATAGAGGTCAGGGAGTTGTTGATGTTGTGGAAATAGTTGTTCAACGAATCTTTGTAATGCTTGCCTTCCAGCTCGGGCAAAGAACCAACGGGTTCGAGGCCTACCATCACAAACTGCGTGGCGTGCGGGAAAAGTGTATACGCATTCAGGATGTCGGCTCCGGCGAAAGGATAGAAGATGTTGGTTTCGTTCTTGTTCATCTCTGCCAGGTCGGTCTTGCTCCAGGCACGCATCACGCTCAGGCGGGTGCTGTCGTAATTCTTCCAGCTCTTGTTAAAAGGCTCAGAATAGCTCTTCCAGGCCTTGCTCTTGGATAATTCAGGGTTCAGCGTGCTTCCTGGTTTCTGAGCCAGGCCTCCGATATAGCGGGCAATGTCGTCGTACTTCCGTTCGATCAGCAAGCTCTCTTTCTTAGGTGCAACAGTCACCACCTTGGTGGTGTCTTTTTTCAATGTGTCCGCAGCCGGTTTAGGGTCTTTGGTTCCTTTGTTTCCACCGCAGGCAATCAGCGATATGGCCAGTGCCAGGCCGGCAATTCGGTTAATGGGGTATGCTCTCATTGGGTTGTTTTGATGTGATTTTTTTGTTGATGAAATAGATAACCAGTCCGCATGCAACGGTGATCAAGCCTTCTATAGAAGGGCGGGGCTGGTAGATAAAACCATAAATAAGCATCCAGGAAATCAGAAGCAGGAAGAGTATAGGTGTCACCGGATACCCCCAGGTACGGTAGGAGTAGGTAGGAGGAGCCGTTTTTTGTCTCATCCGGAGTATGAAAATTCCGAGTACCGTCAGGAAGGTAAACAAGCTCAAGGTGAAACCGATGTATTTAATGACCTCATCAAAGGTAGATGCATAGATAAAATAAAGGGAGATGAGGGACTGGAAAATGACTGCCCGTGAAGGAATGCCGTTCCTGTTTTTCTTGGCAAAGGCACGGAACAGGAAGATGTCTTCTCCCATCACCATCGTCACCCGCGGGCCGGCGATGATCATGGAACTGACGGTGGAGACGAGCAGTACGGCAATGACCAGGGCAATGATTTTTCCTCCTGCCAGACCGAATATATGATTGGCAGCGACAAAACCTACTTCCACCACTTTGTAATCGCTTTGTACAGCCAGTTCTCCCTGAGGAGCCACATACAGAAAAACAATATTGAGCAGAATGTACAGAAAGGATACGATAAGTGTTCCCAGGAGCAAGGCCCTCGGCAGGTTTTTCTGGGGCTGTTCAATTTCATTGGAGAGGTAGGCCGCTGCATTCCAACCGGAATAGGCATAAGAAACAAAGTAGAGGTTGACAGCAAACGCTCCGGAGAGGATTTCCATCATACTCCATTTGCCAGGCATAAATCCGGTGTTGCCTCCCCGGTGAGCCAGGAGACCGGCTGCAATGATAAACAGGATCAGGAGGACTTTGGCTGAAGTGAAAATATTCTGTAATCGGCTACCCGATTTCAGCGATAGGGAATGGATCACCGTCAGTACAAGTACTACTGCCGTGGCAATAATGCGGGGATCCCACGTCGGAAATACCTTGCCTGCATAGGCTCCCAGCGCCAGTGCGGCGGCGGCTACCGGTGCGGCAAAAGCCACTGTTGAGGAAACAAAGCCGGAGAGAAAACCAACAGCCGGATGATAGAGTTGAGAGAGGTAATTGTATTCCCCTCCCGAACGGGTAAAGGCAGCACCTATTTCGCCGTAACACAATGCACCAAGCAAAGCTGTGATACCTCCGACGATCCAGAGCATAATGAGTGAAAATCCGGAATGGAGTCCCATAAGCTGATAGCCAATACTTACCCATACCGCTGTTCCAATCATGTTGGCAACCACAATGGCAGTGGCTGAGAATAAACCAATTTTTTGGTCAGACATACAGGGGCAGGAGTTGAGTGTGCATGGGATCAGTCAAAGGATTGGGAAGGTTTAGAAGCCATTTCCGTCATCCGTGCATAGGCTTCGGGCGACAGGTCGTTGAAGAAATAGTTGATCGGGTTTACTTTTTCCCCGTTACGGATCACTTCGTATCATCTACAACTTAGTGAAAGAGCGGGGCTTTACCCTGCAAGGGGCCAAGGACAAGCTGAAAGACAATAAACACGATACCATCGGCACCTCCGAAGTGGTGCATTCCCTGCAACGCATACGTGCCTTTCTGATGGAACTGAAGAATGAACTCTGACCGGCAGAACGGTTACAGATAAGCTCCCTTTTGCAGATAATTGATCACGTAATCGCTCACCCCTTCTTCCAGGCTGTGAAAAGGCTTGTGGTATCCGATAGCTTGCAGTTTACGCATATCAGCTTCGGTAAAATACTGGTACTTATCGCGTATGTCTGCCGGGGTATCAACAAACTGAATCTGAGGTTCTTTTCCCATTGCACGAAACGTACTCTTAGCCAGATCCAGGAAGCTGCGGGCCTTGCCTGATCCCAGGTTATAGATACCTGAATGTTTTCGGTGATGCAGCAGAAAATAACACACTTCCACCAGGTCCTTCACATATACAAAGTCACGCAATTGCTCCCCATCCTTATAATCCGGACGGTGTGAGCGGAACAAGTTGACAGATCCTTTTTCTTTAACCTGCTTGAAAGCATGAAAAATTACGGAAGCCATACGGCCTTTGTGGTATTCATTGGGACCGTATACATTGAAAAACTTCAATCCTGCCCAGAAGTAAGGCGCATGTTCCTGCTCTAACGCCCACTTATCAAAATCGTTTTTAGACTCCCCGTAAGGATTGAGCGGCTTCAGCAGGGGAATGCCCTCGTGCGCATCGCTGTATCCATACTCTCCCAATCCGTAAGTTGCGGCAGAAGAAGCATACACCAGGGGCAAGCCAAACTCCACGCAGGTTTTCCAGAGGGCCTTGGTATAATTCAGATTCAGCCGGTCGAATACCGTCTTATCAAACTCCGTGGTATCCGTCCTCGCTCCGATGTGAAACACCAGCTGTACAAAACGGTGGTTTTCTTTCAGCCAGCTGTCGAACACATCGCGGTGAACCTGCTTGCTGTATTTTTTACCTTCCAGGTTCCGCTGTTTCTCGGCGGAAGAAAAATCGTCTACGAGGACCAGGTCTGTAAAGCCTTCGGCATTCAGTTTGCCTACCAGGCAACTCCCGATAAATCCAGCGGCACCGGTTATGATAATCACGTGGTTCTGTTTTAAGTAAATTTAATTGAATATGTCCTGTTCCATTTCATGTACAACGCCCAACTCTTTTGCTTTCTCAAAGAGCAGGGTTACGGCGGCTCTGCCCTGCACTCCCAGATCGCGGGAGAAGTCGTTTACATATAAATCAATGTGCTTGCGCATCACCTCTTCACTCATCTCCTGCGCATGTGCCTTCACAAAATTACGGGAAGCATCGGGGTGAGCAAATGCGTATTCCACACTTTTCCGGAGCACCCGGTCTATCCGCTTCCTCAGCTCCTCCTCCAACGACCGTTTTACTACAATGCCACCAAGCGGTATGGGAGCATGGGCATAGCTTTCCCAAAACTCACCGAGGTCAATCAGTTTGTGAAGACCCCGGGAGGCATAAGTAAAGCGGTTCTCATGAATGATCAGTCCGGCATCCACTCTTCCTTCCAGCACGGCTGTTTCTATTTCAGAAAAAAGCATCACTTCCTTATTCACCGCTTCCGGGTAAGCCAGGCTGAGGAGGAAATTGGCGGTGGTGTATTTTCCGGGGATGGCAATTTTAAAATCGGACAGGTCTCCCGGCGATTTTCCGGAAAGCAAAAAAGGTACTCCCAACCGGGTACTTGCTGTTTTCGAAATGAGTAAAGGCCCCACACCAAAGCCCAAGGCACTTCCCGCATGTAAGAGGCGGTAAGAGCTGGACAGGTGAGCAAAGGCATGGTAACTCAGTTTGGTGACATCGATGGACCCTTCAAAGGCGCGTCTGTTGAGCTCTTCCACATCAGCCATCACCACCTCAAACTCCAACCCCTCTGTATCAATGCGTCCATGAACAAGAGCATCAAAGATAAAGCAGTCGTTCGGGCAGGGGCTGAAGCCCAAGGACAGTTTCTTTCCGGCACCAGGGTTATTTTTCAAAGGCATTCAGTATTTCCAATGTTTTTATATTCAGGCGGGATAAGGCCAGTGGGATATTCCAGCGCTCCTTGTTTCTGCGCTCCACATAGTTGCTAATGGCTCTGACCTGGGCACAAGGAATTTTCAGTGACTGGCACGCCATCAAAAAAGCAGCGCCTTCCATCGACTCTACATAGGGATGAAACCTGTTCATTACCGTTTCAATGCTTTGTTCATTCCCATGCACCGTATTAACCGTAATTCCCGAAACACGGGGAAGGGCCGACAGCACCTTGTTGTAGGAATAAACCGGGTTTACAAAAGCATCTTCTATACGCAAACCCAGTCCGGAGGCTGGAATAAATGCGTCTCCATCTTCTGCCCCCAGTTCCGAAAACCGGTCTTCCCCCACCTCCACCACTTCACCAAGCTCGATACCGGTATGAAAACTTCCGGCAAGTCCGATGTTCAACGCAAAATCAATTTCCCGAGACAGATGCTTTCCCAGAGAAAGTGCGGTAGCCACCATCCCTACTCCTGTCACCAGGAAACGCAGCTCTACATTTCCGAGCTGCAAGGGCGCTGACAGGCCTGGGGTTGCCAGCTTTTCAAGCAAGGGCCGGATTTCCATTTCGGTAGCAGCAACAAGTAATATCTTCATGAAGATGCAAAGTTGGGAAAAAACTTACTTGACCCGGCGGTAGGGCTTCTTGCCGGTACTGTAATCTTTATATAAGCTTGAAACGGCCACATACAAATCATATTCACTGGCCAGGCGCAGAAAGTTATCGGAAAGCCGGCAATAGGCGCGGAAAGCTTTACAATCGAGATTGGAGTTTTGAGTAAGCTCTCTCAATTTATCGTCACTCAGTCGTTTTTCGAGGAGTTCTTCATAGAGTAACTGATCGTACATCTCTGTCAGCTTCTTCAGGCTTTTGCCTTCGTGGCTGAAGGCCATATACAAGCCGGTGATCGGGCTGGAGATACCCTGGCTTTTAAACCGCTGGTATTCCTCCACTTTGCTCGTGTAATATTGCTTTTCTTCTTTCGTAAATTCCTTGGAAGTGATGATGACCTCCTGGAGGCTCATCACTTTTTTCATCAGCACGATACGCAACGCGAGGGAATTGTTTTTGACCGAATCTTTCAACGATCCGAGAAAAACCCGTTTCACTTCGTAACCGAGGTAAGAAAACACAAGCGTGTCGGTTGGTTTGGCAATCACTTCATACCGCCCGGAAGCATCTGTCATGGTGCCATTGAGCGAATTACGGTCTATCGCATAAACAAAAGGAATGGGGGTAATGCTGTCTGTCTCATAGACGACACCTTTCACTGTTATCGCCTGACCGGACTGGGCATTACTCCACGACATGCCCCCGAATACCAAGAGCAAAACAAACAGCCACTTTGTGTGCATAGAAAACGATTCTGATTCAACACCAAATTTACGATTAATATTCGGGAGCAAACCATTTGAAGCAAGACTACTCCTTGGAGACAGAACGGACAGATCGGACGGCTATTCTTATTAAAAGGTTATTAGAAAGATCAGCGCTTTCCTGTACCAGGAGCGGAACAGCGCCTGAAATATCATAATATTTGCAAAAATCGGAAAGGGAGCCGACCGCTCTTAAATGAACAGACCAATTATGGTGTACATTTACCAAACGGAACCCTCACTAATACAAATGCCATGAAAATTCTTGTTGTGGAAGATGAACCTAAGCTGGCCTTGTTCATTGAAAAAGGACTGAAAGAGCAGAACTATCAGGTTGACCTGGCATATGACGGAGAGAGCGGAAAGAAGCTGGCCCTGCAACGCAACTACGATTGCATTGTGCTCGATCTGATTCTTCCCAACTGCAGCGGACTGGAAGTATGCCTCAGCATACGGAAAGAAGATGTGAATGTGCCTATACTGATGCTGACCGCATTGGGAAGCACGGAAGACAAAGTGCTTGGATTGGATTCGGGTGCAGATGACTACCTCACCAAGCCTTTTAAACTGAGTGAGCTGCTGGCCCGTATCCGCGCACTCTCCCGAAGAAAAAGCAAACCGGTGGATGAAATGAAGCTGGGACTTGCCGACCTGGAGCTGGATACCTCCACCAAATCAGCACACCGGGGAGGAAAATCCATCGTACTTACCTCACGTGAATACTTCCTGTTGGAGTTTTTGCTTAAGAACCAGGGACGTGTGGTATCACGGGCGGAGATTGCACAAAACGTATGGGACATTTCATTCGATTCCGGCACCAATGTAGTGGATGTATACGTCAACTATTTACGGAATAAAGTAGACAAAGGTTTTTCTTCCAAGCTCATTCATACGGTGTTCGGTATGGGTTATATTCTCAGAGAAGAACAATAAATGAAAATCAGGAACCGCTTGACCCTTATTTACACCCTGGTGGTGGCACTTATCCTGCTTGCCCTCAGCTTGTATGTATACTACCTCGTTAAACTGAATTTCCATAAAGTATTTTTCGAAAAGCTTGAGAACAGGGCACTGAGTACCGCCAAAGTTTTTCTGGAGAAAGACGAGGTGAGTGCGGCTGCGTTTAAAGACCTGGAGAAACGTTATACACAAACCCTGCCCGGAGAAATGGTGAGGGTATATGATGATCAGAACAGGCCTGTCTTTATCGCCGAGGCCAAGGAAGGGGATTTCCCTCCCGAGTTGATTAACCGCGTGAGGCAGCAGCAAGGCAAGCTGGAGCTGGATGAAGGCGGAAAGCAGATCGTGGGTATTCCCTACTCCGACAACCAGGGTGAATTTATCGTCATCGCTGCAGCAGCCGACTCTTCCGGAGGAGCTAGCCTTGCCTTTACCCGAAACACGTTAATTACAGGCTATGTCTGCAGCCTGCTCATTGTTTTTGTGAGCGGACGTTTTTTCTCCAAGCAGGCGCTTAATCCCATGTCGGATATCGTGCGGAATGTAAACCGGATCAGGGCCAGCAACCTCCACCTGCGGCTGAGTGAAGGCAAAGGAAAGGATGAGATTGCTGAACTGAGCATTACGTTTAACCACATGCTCGAACGGCTAGAAAAATCTTTTGAGACAGAAATCAATTTTGTCCACAACGCCTCCCACCAGCTGCGCACACCACTGGCCACCATGATTCTCGAGCTGGAGGTTGCTTTAACCAAGCAACGCACAGCCGAAGAGTATGATGCGTTGCTGAAGTCCGTCCTCACCGAAGCCGAGAAACTCAATCACATCATTACCGGCCTGCTGGAGCTGGCTCAGGTAAACCGGGATGAAGGAGGTTCCCAAACGGGACTGGTACGCCTGGACGAGCTGCTGTGGGACGTACGCGACAAGGTGACAAAAGAAATTCCTGACAGTAAGTTATTAATTGAGTTTGCCGACCTGCCCTCCAGCACGGACGACCTCACCATACGTGGCAATAAACCACTTCTGGACATTGCCCTTTTCAATCTGATAGAAAACGCCTGCAAATTTTCCAAGAACGAGGAAGTAACGATTCACCTGAGTACCTCGATCGCGGGCACACTGATCATTATCCGTGACAAAGGCATTGGCATACCGGAAGACGAACTGGAACAGGTCAACAAATCTTTTTACAGGGCTAAAAACGCGCTGTCCTTCAATGGGTCGGGGGTGGGACTTAGTCTGGCAGAAAAAATCATCAAGGTGCATAAAGCAGAATTCAAGCTAAGCTCCAAGCTAGGGAAAGGAACGGTTATTCAGATTCTGTTCCCCAATGTATCCTGATGACAAAAGATCATATATTATTTTTCTATGCAATCTGAAACCAATATCCGTATCGCCGAACAGTGGTTCGCCGCATTCAACGAACATCACCTGGAGAACTTACTCGCGCTATACCGGGAAGATGCTTCGCATTACAGCCCTAAGCTGAAGCTCCGGAAGCCTGAAACGGAAGGACTCATTCAGGGGAAGCCCGCATTGAGAGCCTGGTGGAAAGATGCGTTTGAAAGGCTACCATCCCTCACTTATGAGCCCCTTCACTACACGGCAAATGAAGCACGTGTATTTATGGAATACAAACGGAAAGTAGTTGGAGAAGAAGACCTGCTGGTTGGGGAAGTGTTGGAGATTTCGGGGACACTGATCAGCTCCTCCCGGGTATACCACGGATAAGACCGCATCTGATTGGTTACAATTCAAACCCGATGACCAGCACGTCATCTACCTGTTCGTGCTGACCCTGCCAGGCTATAAATTGTTTTCTCAGAGCAGGTTCTTGCTCAGCGAGTGGCATTTCTTTCAGTTGACATAAGAATGCATGGAAATTCTTTACCATAAATTTCTTGCCCTTTGCACCACCGAACTGATCGGCATAGCCGTCGGTAGAGAGGTATATACGGTCGCCCGCTGCAAGCTGAAACACATGATTCGTAAAGGACTTGCGGTGGGTCCCTTCCAGGCCTCCGACAGGTTGTTTATCTGCTTTGATCTCCGTGAGCTGCGCTGCTCCCGGATGGAGCATCCAGAGTGGCCTGTTTGCTCCGGCATATTCCACCTGGCGAGTGGCTAGGTTTATTTTGCAAAGAGCCACATCCATCCCGTCTCTGGTTTCATTGACTTCCTGCTGCAATGTTTTACGCAACCCTGCATGAAGCTCATCCAGTATACGGGAGGGGGTAGTAACGTTTCGTTCCTGAATAATTTTCCCCAGCTGTTCTGTACCAATCATACTCATGAACGCACCCGGAACACCATGTCCGGTACAGTCGCAAACGGCCAGGAGTACCTCTCCGTTTCCGAGGTCATTCATAAAATAAAAATCTCCGCTGACTACGTTCCGGGGTTGAAACAAGACGAATGATCCGGGAAGGGCCTTTCTTAATGACTCCAGCGGAGGAAGAATGGCATCCTGAATACGCTTTGCATAATTGATGCTGTCGGTCAGCTCTTTATTTACCAGCCCCAGGGTTGTGTTCTTTTCGGCGATTTCGTTGTTCTGAAACTGAATCAGTTCATTCGATTTCTTCTTGATGCGGTTCCCCCGAAATACAATAAATGCGAGCAGACCAATCCCCGCTAAGCCCGAAACCAGCGCATACTGAATCACCTGTTGCTTCCTGGCCTCCGACTCCCTTTTCAGATCAGCTTCCTGTTCGGCGTGTTTGATTTCTTTTTCTTTTTTCTCTACCAGGAAAGCCGCTTTCAAGTCGCTCATCCTGTCCCTGTTCTGCTTATTAAAAATACTGTCTGTCAGCTGAGCGTAAAGCGTGTGGTTGACATAAGCGCTTTCCATTTTTCCTTCTGCCGCATTCAATTCAGCCAATCCCAGATACAACTGCCTGAGTGCGTCAATACTTTTCAACTTCCGGCCTGCGGCCACCGCCTGATCATAGTATTCATGCGCTTTCCCGAACTGTTTCAGTTCCTTATACACGAGGGCCAGGGTTCCAAGCAATTCAGGCGAACCGATTCCCCCGTTTTGCTTATCACCGCCTTCGTTTAATCCTTTGTTGAGGTACTCCAGGGCTTTGGTATAATTCTTCAACGCCACATAGGCTTCTCCGACATTCGAACTGATAATAACAATCTTATCCTGCTCTCCGAGGGATTCTGCAAGCTGCAGCGCTTGCAGCATATAATCCAGGCCTTTCTGCTGTTCACCCAGTTGCTCATACAACATTCCCAGGTTGGAATAGTTATCCATTTGCCGGTCTGGTCTTTTCTGACGGGTATTCAGCGACACGCATTTATTCCAGTACTCCAACGCTTTCTTCAAATCATTCATCCGGAAATAAACAATCCCGATGGAGTTATAGGGACTAGGAAGATTAAGGCTATCCTTTTGGGCTTCCCGTATGGAAATGGATTTCATGTATTCTTCCAGCGCCTGGGTGTAGTTAGACTGGTACATATAGGCATTCCCCTTATTCAAATAGGTTCGTGCAAGGACAACAGAGTCCTTTTTCTGTCGTGCGATCTGCAGTCCTAAGTCGAGGTATTTCCGGGCGGTATCATATTGCCCGACATCGATGTAGTGGCTGCCCAGGTTATTGTACAGCTTGCTGCGCTTCACGAGATCCGGCTGAGACCTGATCAGCTGTTTCAGGCTGTCGGCCTTGGCATCGCCTGCTAAAAGATTCAGCGGAGTAATCAGCATAGCAAGCGCAAACAAACACAGGAGCATAAGATCCCGGGTATATTTTAGCTTGTTTGGACTAGACACTGTGTTCATTTTCGTTAAACTCAGATTTGTATGCCAACTATCAATACATCGTCAATCTGCTCGTGACTGCCTCTCCAGCTGTTGAATTCCTGTGCGAGGCGTTCTTTTTGAGTTGCCATGGGCAAATCCAGCAGGGAAAGCAGCAAACTTTTAAAATTCCTGACCATCATCTTCTTGTTCTTCGCTCCGCCAAACTGATCGGCATACCCATCGCTGAAAAGATACAGACGATCTCCTTTTTGAAGGGTTACTTCGGTGTTTGTAAACGTGCTAACGCCTGCCCACTCCATCCCTCCGACGGGGCGTTTATCCGGCCTGACTTCAATCAACTCCGGCAGCCCCTGACGGGCAATCCACAAAGGACGGTTGGCTCCAGCAAACTCCAGCGTCCCTGCTTTCAGGTTGAGTTTACACAAGGCCACATCCATGCCATCACGGGAATCGGTACTGTCCTGACGCAAACGTTGACGCACCCCTTTATGAAGCTCATTCAGTATATCTGCCGGGCGGGTGATCTTCCATTCGGTAATTATTTTACCGATTTGTTCAGAACCGATCATGCTCATGAATGCCCCCGGCACTCCATGACCGGTGCAATCGCATGCAGCAACAATCACTTCCTGATCGTTCAGTTTGTTGAAAAAATAAAAATCCCCGCTCACTACATCCTTCGGTTGAAAGAGCACAAATGAGTCGGGGCAGCTTTGCAAGATGGTAGCAGCAGACGGCAGAATGGCTTGCTGAATGTAACGCGCATAATGAATACTGTCGTTAATCTCCTTATTTATTTGTTTGAGTGTTTCGTTTTTAACTGCTATCTCCTGTTGCTGATCCAGAATAACCGTATTGGCTTTCTTCTTGATGCGGTAGCTCCTGTAGAGAAAGAAAGCTACTCCGCCCATCAGCAGAAATCCGATTACAAGTGCTCCGTCAATCAGTTTCTGGCGGCGTTCTTCTGTATCCCGTTTCAGATTCTCCACACGCTCCTTTGCCTCCATCTCCGACTCCCGCTTATCAATCTCGTAGGTGGCTTTCAGGTCGCTCAGTGTGCTGATGGTCTCCTGATTGAAGATGCTGTCTTTAAACTTGGTATACAACACATGATTTTTATAGGCATTCCCAAAATCATGTTCCCGCATATTCAAATCCGCCAGCTCATCATAAATCTGGCGCAATTCATCCAGGCTTTCTCCTTGTTTTTCAATTTTCAGGGCCTCCTCCAGGTATTCGTGCGCAGAGAGGTAATCACCGATCCCTTTAAAAATCATGCCCATATTCAGGTATATCCCGCCGCTGCCGTAACTTTGTCCTGACAATTTCGTCAGGGCTATACTTCTCCGGGTATAGTCCATCGCCTCTTTGTATTTTTTCTGATGGATCAGCACATCCCCGATATTCTGAAGCGAAACGGCCGTTAGCTTCTTGTCACCTACCGCTTCTGAAATCTTCAATGCTTTATTGTAATACAGCAAGGCTGAATCGTATCGCAGCTGTTCCACAAACAACGACCCCAGGTTCCCATAATAGTTCAGGTACTGATCGCGGGACGCTGCCGTCCCCGGCTTGATGACACGAATCCCTCTGTTCCACCAGGAACGGGCCTGATCATACTCCTTCATACGTTGGTAAACAATGCCAATGGAATTGCAGCCGTTGGCAATTTCCGCCGTATCGTGCAACTTCTCCACGATTTTCAGATCCTTCAGGAAGTTATCCAATGCAGATGCATTCAATCCTGCAAACAGATAGCTAACACCTTTATCGTAATAGAAGGCTGCAACGGTTTGCTGATCTCCGGCAAGGGTGGAATAACGGATTCCGGCATCAGCCGCCAATCGGGCCGAGTCGAACAAACTGTTGGTGGCATAGCTGGAACAAATGCTGAGCAGCAATTTCCCCTTTTTGGCTGGATTGGTTTCTTTCGCAAGCACCTGTCTCAGGCTGTCCCGCACAGGTTGTTTCCCATACAAGGGAACAGCAAAGCTGTATACCAGGAGGAGGAAGCAGGGAAAGCGGCGAAAAAAAAGGGGCACGAAAGGAATTGGTTGATCATGAAAAAAAAACTTCCCTCCAGGATTTCGTACCCGGAGGGAAGGGATTGGGGTAATTAGGCGCTTACGCCGGCACGTATAATATTCAATGCACCTCCTGCTTTAAACCATTCTATTTGCTGGGCATTGTAACTGTGATTTACGGCAATCTGGTCGGATTTACCATTCGCATGGTGCAACACCATGGTCAGAGGCACGCCAGGAGCGAAAGTAATCAGCCCAAGGATATCGATTGTGTCGTCTTCGGCAATCAGGTTATAATCTTCCTTGTTGGCAAAGGTCAGTCCGAGCATTCCTTGTTTTTTCAGATTCGTTTCATGAATCCGTGCAAAGGATTTGACCAGCACTGCACGCACACCCAGGAAGCGGGGTTCCATGGCGGCATGCTCACGGGAAGATCCTTCTCCGTAGTTCTCATCACCAACAATGACCGAGCCGATATGTTTGGCTTTGTAATCGCGCTGTACCTTGGGAACCGACTCATATGCTCCGGTAAGCTGATTCTTTACCGAATCGGTTTTCTCATTGAAGGCATTCAATGCTCCGATGAGCATGTTGTTGGAGATATTATCCAGGTGACCGCGGTATTTCAACCAGGGGCCAGCCATGGAGATATGGTCGGTCGTGCATTTGCCTTTGGCTTTGATGAGCAGCTTCAACCCTTTCAGGTCGGTGCCTTCCCAGGCCGGGAACGGATCAAGCAATTGCAGGCGATCTGATTTCGGTGCTACCAACACGCTTACTTTGGAACCGTCTGCGGCAGGAGCAATAAATCCGGCATCTTCAACAGCGAATCCTTTAGGAGGAAGCTCCTGTCCTGTCGGAGGATCCAGCTTCACTGCTATGCCTTCTTCGTTGATCAGCGTGTCGGTAAGGGGATTGAAGCAGAGGTCGCCGGAAATGGCGATTGCTGTCACCAGCTCGGGAGATCCTACAAATGCGTGTGTGTTTGGGTTGCCATCGGCACGTTTGGAAAAGTTACGGTTGAACGAGTGAACGATGGTGTTCTTTTCCTGTTTGTCCGCATCTTTCCGGTCCCACATTCCGATACACGGTCCACATGCATTCGCAAATACATTGGCACCCATCTGATTAAAGATGTTGATAAAACCATCGCGTTCGATGGTAAACCTCACCTGCTCAGAGCCGGGAGTGATGGTGAATTGGGATTTGGCTTTCAGTTTTTTATCTACCGCCTGTTTCGCCAGGGAGGCGGAACGGGAGATGTCTTCGTAAGAGGAGTTGGTACAGGAACCAATCAGACCGACTTCCACGTGTGTAGGCCAGCCGTTTTTCTTGGCCTCTTCCTTCATCTTGGAAATAGGAGTTGCACGGTCAGGAGTAAAAGGACCGTTCAGGTATGGCTCGAGTTCATCCAGGTTGATTTCAATCAGTTCATCGAAGTAGGCGGAAGGGTTGGCATATACCTCTGCATCCGCACACAAATGTTGTTTTACGCCATTGGCCAGGTCGGCCACATCGGCACGGCCTGTAGCACGCAGGTAGCGTTCCATTGCAGCGTCGTAACCAAAGGTGGAAGTGGTCGCGCCGATTTCAGCGCCCATGTTACAGATGGTTCCTTTGCCGGTACCGGAAAGTGATTCGGCACCCGGACCGAAATATTCTACGATCTTATCCGTACCACCTTTAACCGTGAGTATGCCGGCTACTTTAAGTATAATGTCTTTGGCAGAGGCCCATCCGTTTAATTTGCCGGTGAGTTTTACACCAATCAGTTTAGGCATCTTGAGCTCCCAGGGCAGTCCTGCCATCACATCACAGGCATCCGCACCTCCCACTCCGATGGCGATCATTCCTAGACCACCGGCGTTCACCGTATGCGAATCGGTACCGATCATGAGGCCTCCCGGAAAGGCATAGTTTTCGAGCACCACCTGGTGAATGATACCTGCACCCGGTTTCCAGAATCCAAGACCGTATTTATTACAAACAGAAGTCAGGAAATTATATACTTCTTGATTTACTTTGATTGCTCTGTCCAGGTCTTCTTTCGCATTTGACTTGGCAGTGATCAGGTGATCGCAATGCACGGTTGAAGGAACAGCCACACTCGGGCGGCCGGCCTGCATGAATTGAAGCAAGGCCATCTGTGCCGTAGCATCCTGCATGGCAACACGGTCGGGGCGGAAATCCACGTATGATTTTCCACGCTCGTAAGGTTTTGCAGGCAGGGCTTCGGAAAGGTGGGCATAAAGTATTTTTTCAGTCAGGGTAAGCGGCTTCCCGGTCATTTTACGGGCAGCTTCCACTTTAGCCGGCAGGGCGGCATACACTTTACGGATCATTTCAATATCAAAGGCCATATGTCAGCGGTTTATTTGATGATTAGAAGAAGAATTTGCGAACGAATTTAAGAATTATCGCCCGAACCGCTTGTAAAATATTTCTTTATTTTTCATGCCGAACACCTACCTTTGGGATCATTCAAGAAAGAATCGGAAATCCGGGCGAAACAGTTGTTTACCGCTTACCGGACTTTGGTTCTTTTGTCAATAACCTGCAACACTTTGGCTTCTTTCCTTCGCGAAAACATTAAGATTTCTTTGGTTTCCATCAAAGGACAGCTGTTGAGAACTGTACTCACCGTGCTGATCATTGCTTTCGGCATCATGGCTCTGGTGGGCATTCTGACAGCCATCGACGCCATCAAAGGTTCCATCAACAGCAATTTCACCCGCATGGGTGCCAATACCTTCACCATCCGTAACCGGCAAACGACCATTCGTATCGGGCAGTCGGGCAGAAAGCCCAAGAACTACCGGGAGATCAACTACCGGGAAGCCGAAGCTTTTGTAGATAAATTCAGTTTCCCTGCTGTCGCCTCCGTCTCCACCCTGGCCACCTTCGCCGCCACATTGAAATACCATTCGGAGAAAACGAATCCGAATATACAGATCTTCGGAGTGGACGAGAATTACATGGCAACTTCGGGATATGAACTGGATAACGGAAGGAACTTTTCCACCCAGGAAATCCTCTTCGGTTCCCATTCCATCATTTTAGGGAAAGACCTGATACCCGTTCTCTTCAAAGGAAAGACGGACCCGATAGACAAAATCATTTCTGTCGGAAACGGTAAATACCGGGTGATCGGGGTGTTGAAGTCGAAAGGCAACAGCTCGGGTTTCGGAGGGGACAAGGTATGTCTGCTCCCCCTGTCCAATGTACGTCAGTATTTCCCGAGGCCCAATATGTCTTACACGATCAATGTGCTTTCACCGGGCCAGGAGCTGCTGGAATCGGCAGTAGGAGAAGCTACCGGTACCTTTCGCGTGGTGAGAAAGCTGGGCATTGGAGAAGAAAATAATTTTGAAATCACCAAGAGCGACAACCTCGCCAACATGCTGATTGACGACATCAAATACGTGACCATTGCGGCCACCCTGATAGGCGTAATTACCTTGCTGGGTGCTGCTATAGGCCTGATGAATATCATGCTCGTAAGTGTTACCGAACGTACACGGGAAATAGGAATACGTAAAGCTATAGGTGCCACCAAGAAAATCATCCGGAGTCAGTTTCTGGCCGAAGCGGTGGTTATCTGTCAGCTCGGTGGACTACTCGGAATCTTCTTCGGGATTGTTATCGGAAATGTGATCTCCATTATGATAGGAGGCAGCTTTATTATACCCTGGCTGTGGATAGGCTCCGGTGTAGCTATTTGTTTTGTGGTGGGTATCGGTGCGGGCATCTATCCGGCCATCAAAGCCTCCAACCTCGATCCGATTGATGCGCTCCGGTTTGAGTAACGTTTTCCTGCTATCGTTTGTCTAGCGTAATTCAAGCAGGTAAAAAGTCTTCACCTCGTCCTGTGCAGCAGTAGCAATCAGTGTATTTCCTGAAGCCTGAAACAGTTCCAGCGGTATGACCGTTTGCTTGATCAGTTTCGTATCAAACACAACGGTGCGGGTATCTTTCCCTTTCTCATCCAGGCGTTCACAAACAAAGATCCCCCCTGACCCGTCGACATAAGGTGCAGGCACCTGCTCGGCCTTCAGTTTGCTGTTACGCGAATCATCGAGAAAGAAAGCTGCCACCTGATTGCCGCAAGCCACCCATTTGCAGGAAAGGTCGCCCCCGGCATTCTTTCCGCGCTGATGCTTTGCGATCTTTTTAATCCAAGCGACATTTCCGGATGAGTCAATATGCATGGCCATCAGATTATTGTAATGAAACACCTGGCTCACTTCCGGGCGCTCATGACTGCCTCCGAGTGTATCCAGCGTAATCCGTTGCTCTTCCCCGGTAATTGTAATACTTCCATCGGGATGCATCAGGAAATCCCGAAACTCCAGATCAGCCAATCCTGTTTCCACCTCTTTTTTAGGACCCGCAGCACCTTTCTTGGCTGGAGCGACTACCTTTTTTACTTCTGGCGGAAACTCATAATACCCTTTTCTGTAGGATGTAAATTCACGCAGCAGCGGATTCAGTTTTACGAGGTATACGCCTTTTACAGGTCCGCCGGCATCTGCGGAGTAAAATCCGGTACATACCAGATCCTCCCTCCCCATTTCCATCAGGTGTACATTCTTAATCACTCCCTGCTCCAGATGCAAAGGAGAAGGGTCGGCCTTCTTGCTTCCGGATGCATAGCGTATCACCTCATAATGAAAGGGAACAGAGCCCTTATCGGTAGCATCTTTCAGACTACTCTCATATATCTTGGCAAGCAGGTAAATATTTTCTGTCTGGCTGATGCGGCATTCCTCCACCGTCATCCTGTCGGAAGAATACGGCAATGCATATTCGTCTCCGCTCAAGTGCTTCAGGTTTTCATCGAAGAGGAACATTCCATCCGTCTCTATTCCTTTTCCGTTGGGCTTATCCGAATTTTTAAGGCGGTAGCGGACAAGCAGCTTGCTGCTGTCTGAAGACAACACGAATTGGTATTTGTGTGTCCCGTATGCCGGATTGGAAGCTACAGAAATGCCGGCTACCGGCTTGGGGGCTTCCAGGGGACTACGATCCAGCTTATGCTGTGTTTGCAGGAGGAGCAATTCCGGACCAACTTTCAGATGCACCTGATCCACCTCGCGGGCATATACCCGTTCCACAGCACTCTCTTTCTCCCAGTTGGAATACAGCCAATACACTTTTTTCTTCAGTGTAATAAAGGTTTCATTTTCAAACGCAGAAGGCATCATATCCAGGGGAATGGTGTTGGAGCCCGCACCGTGCATGCCTGCATCAAATTGCTTGATGACGATGGATTTGTTTCCATTGCTGAACACCAGCAGGTAACCGGCCTTTGGGCTTCCCCAGAACGCCATTGGCAAATGGTGTTTGGGCACTTCGAGTTTGTCACCCCAACTGAGAACGACAGGCAGATCTGCCGCTTTCTTGCCGACAGCTTTGGAAGCCGGTGCGACAGGAGCAGCCTTCTTTTGGCTATAGCCAGAGATTACCGCCAGACAACAAATAACAGCAAGAACCCATCCCTTCTGATAACGGCCAAGGAGTATTTCCGGAATTTGGACAGAACAGCGTGTCATAGTTCAATTCATTAGTGGATGCAGGTATCCGGGTACAGCAACTGCTTCGTTATCCTGTTTGTCAATAACTGTATGCGCATTACACCGTTTGTTGGGGGGACAAAGGGGGGCTTATTTCAGCGGAAGATAAACCACCTTTTTGGTATCAAAAAATTCTTCTTTAAAAAAATCTTTCAGCTCAATTGTCTTGGCACGTGGAAAATCCTTCAGCTCCTCTCCCAGATCTCCTCCCTTCAGGTACAAGATACCGTTAGGAAGCTGGTTTTTATTGAGGGGAATTGTTTTGTATTTCGTCCACCGGTAAAACTCGGGGAAATTGGTCACCGCACGGCTGATGACGAAATCAAATTTCTGATCAATATCTTCCACCCGCTGCTGCACGGCAGTCACATTCTTCAATCCCACACCGGCAGCAACTTCCTGTACCACCTTGATTTTTTTCCCGATAGAATCTACCAGCAAAAAAGTCGTTTCCGGAAACAGGATGGCCAGCGGAATACCCGGAAATCCGCCTCCGGTACCCACATCCATCACTTTTGTTCCGGGCCGGAACTGAATAATTTTAGCGATACCCAGGGAATGCAGCACATGATGCTCATAGAGCAGGTTTATATCCTTGCGGGAAATCACATTGATCTTGGCGTTCCAGTCCACGTATAAATCATACAACTGCTCAAACTGATCGGTTTGCAGCGGAGTGAGGTCAGGAAAGTAAGTGTGGATAATCTGGGAGCGGGACATCGGGGAGGGTTAAAACTTCCCGTGGGAATTCTTGAGGATATTCTGGAGAAATTCCCTGGCCCGGAAAAGCTGTGCTTTGACAGTGCCCAATGGAAGTTCCAGTTTTTCAGCGATTTCTTCGTAGGACAGTTCTTCGAAGTAGCGCATTTCAATAAGCATTTTGTAGCGGGGTTTCAGTTTCTCCACTACTTCCCGCATGAGCATGACCTTTTGCTTCTTCATCACTTTCTCTTCGGGGTCCAGCTGCTCTGACCGAAGGTCCATGGTCATCTCTCCGCCTTCATCATCCTGAAAAGGTTTATCGATAGAGAAAGTATTGTTTTTCTTTTTGCGGATATGATCGATGCAGTTGTTGGTGGCTATCTTAAAGAGCCAGGTACTGAATGCAAAATTGGGCGTGTATTGTGACAAACGTTTGAAGGCTTTACCAAAAGCTTCTATGGTCAGATCATCAGCATCATCCTTGTTGTTTACCATCTTCAACAACATGAAATACACAGAATCGCGGTAACGCTGCATGAGCTCGGCATAGGCTTTCTGATCGCCATTGTCGAGGGCTTTTCTTACGAGTGTATAATCGTAAACGGCTTTATCTGAAAGATTATCACCTAATTCCATTTACTTTTTCTTTGAAATGTGTTGGAGAGTGTGATCACCGGATACACAAACATCAATATGAGTTCAATAATGGGCGAATATACCAATAAATCCCTCTCATTCAGTCTTCTCATCGCCCCGTTAAAGATAAGGATTTGAGTCAATAAACGAAAAGCAAACATGCCCAGTACCACATAGGTAAGAAAATGCATAAATAGGAGCGCAACAAAGCTGAAAAAAAAGAATGATTGCGATACCGAAAGCATGCCTAACATCACTTTATGAGAGGTCTTGTAGCGGGGCCAGGTGGTTATGTGACGTTTTTTCTGGCGAAACCATTCCGTCCAGGTCTTTTTTGCCTTGGTAACCGTAAAGCTTTGATGATCCACCTCCACCTCCACTCTGCCCTTTACGGCAGCCTCGTTCACAAACAGGTCGTCGTCGCCTGAGACAATCTCATAATGGGAGGCAAAGCCCTTGTGACGGAAAAACAATTCCTTGCGGTAAGCGAGGTTGCGGCCTACTCCCATATACGTCTTCCCTGCCAAAGAAAAAGAAAGGTATTGCATGGCAATAAAGAAAACATCGAACCGAATGAGTTTATTCAGAAATCCCTTGCTCCGTTCATGGGCTCCATAGCCCAATACGATTTCAGCAGGTCCGGAGAAATGAGCGCTCATGTTTTTGAGCCACTGGTTACTGGTCGGGCGGCAATCGGCATCGGTCATCAGCAGGGTTGGATAATCGGCACCTTTGATACCTACCATCAACGCAAATTTCTTTCCATGAGAATAGTAATCGTCCGGCTTGATGGTGACAATTTTCAATCGGCTGTCCTTCCTTGCAAACTCCTCCAGAATATCACCGGTATTATCTGCAGAGCAGTCGTTCACCACCACTACCTGAAATTCCGGATAATCCTGACTTAATACCAGTGGCAGAAAAGCAACGATGTTATCGTCTTCATTGCGGGCGCAGATAATAATGGACACAGGCTCCAATGTTTCAGGCTGATCTTTCTTCTTCTTAAAAAAAGCCAGGCGGCTGAATACGCCGAGATAAAAGGCGAGTTGGATCAGAAAAGCCAGACTGAAAACACAAAAAACAATTAAACCGTAAGGAGGATGGGTGAGATTCATAATGGCTGTACCGGAAAAGAGAGTACATCACGCAAAATTAGCGGTAAGGCATCCTGCTTATTGTATTATCTTTGGAGGATTTAAACAAAGTAATTAACAATACTCCGGAAGCCTAATCATTTATGCTGTCCGAAACCAACTACCTTGAAATTCACCTTACAACACCGTGACCCTGCCAGCAAGGCCAGGGCCGGATTGATCGAAACGGCTCACGGGAGCATTGAAACACCCATATTTATGCCTGTGGGTACTCAGGGCACTGTTAAAGCGGTGCACCAGCATGAGCTGACCGATGATATCAAAGCACAGATTATCCTGGGCAATACCTACCACCTCTTTCTGAGACCTGGACTGCCCCTGCTTGAAAAGGCAGGAGGATTGCACCGCTTCATAAACTGGCAAAAGCCACTCCTTACCGACAGCGGAGGGTATCAGGTATATTCCTTATCCGACCGACGGAAAATAAAGGAAGAAGGCGTGCATTTCTCCTCTCACCTGGATGGGTCCAAGTTGTTTTTTTCTCCTGAGTATGTGATGGATATCCAACGCATCATCGGAGCCGATATCATCATGGCGTTTGATGAATGTACCCCCTGGCCCTGTGAATACGACTATGCGCGCGAGTCGATGGAGATGACACACCGCTGGCTCGCCAGGTGCTGCGAACGCTTTGATTCCACTGAACCGAAATACGGCTACGACCAAACCCTGTTTCCCATCGTGCAAGGCAGCACGTATAAAGACCTGAGGATCCGTTCGGCAGAAGCCATTGCCTCCTTCAACAGGGAAGGTAATGCCATAGGAGGACTCTCCGTAGGGGAACCTGCGGAAGACATGTACCGGATGACGGAAGAGGTTTGTGCCATCCTGCCCGAAGACAAGCCCCGTTACCTGATGGGTGTGGGCACACCAGCCAATATCCTGGAAAGCATCGCACTCGGCATAGACATGATGGACTGTGTGATGCCTACCCGCAACGCCCGACATGGACTACTGTTTACCATGCAGGGAATCATCAACATACGGAATGAGAAGTGGAAAGACGACCTGAGTATGCTGGATCCCGAAGGCACCAGCTATGTGGATACCTTTTACTCGAAAGCGTATCTTCGCCACCTGGTACATAC
>Ga0206898_10122_pt1 | contig 23496 bp, 28 predicted proteins | sample Alteio_BWOrgHeat_50_FD_153237 | JGI IMG/M metagenome (GOLD analysis project Ga0206898, IMG submission 153237) | Enriched cells from forest soil in Barre Woods Harvard Forest LTER site, Petersham, Massachusetts, United States -... | ecosystem: Environmental > Terrestrial > Soil > Temperate forest >...
TTTTGGCGGTTATAACTATAAACACTCCAATGTGTACGCCTATACCCGCAGCTGGAACTACGATAACGGCTTGCGCCAAAATCCAACAAAATTCCCGACTGATGCCAATGGTAACCTGGTTTTTGTACCCGGTATCATGAAAGTAGATGCGCCTCCCGGAACACCTTATGATCCTAATAACGTTTATTATGATCCACAGGAAGATGTTTATATCCAGGACCTTTCAGCCGCCTTTGGTTTTAAGGGAACCACTGCCAGCGGTTGGGACTGGGATGTGAGTAATAATATAGGCCGCAACGATTTCCATTACTGGGGACAAAACACCTTTAATGCTTCGTTGCCTGTTGTACAGGGACAGCCAATACAAACCCGTTTTGACGATGGCGGCTTTAACTTTTTACAAAACACTGCCAATTTTGATATGACCAAACACTTTAGCAAAGTTGCTAAGGGTATGCAGCTGTCATTTGGTGCGGAGTTCAGGTATGAGCGTTACCAATTGTATGCCGGCGAACCTAACTCCTATATTGATGGCGGCGCCAAATTCCCAACCACCGGTTCACAGGGACAAGATACACTGATCTCGAAAGCATCCGGATCCGAAGGTTATCCCGGTTATCAGCCAAGTGACGCTGTAACAGCCAGCAGAACCAACGAAGCAGTTTACGGTGAAGCAAGCATTGATGTAACCGACCAGTGGTTAATTGACGGAGCAGCCCGTTTTGAAAATTACTCCGATTTTGGCGCGGTAAGCACCTTTAAATTTGCAACACGTTACAAAGTATCCGATGATTTTAACCTGCGTGGCTCCATAAGTACTGGTTTCCGTGCACCATCGTTGCAGCAAATAAACTTTAGTAATACCAATACTACGGTAATTGGCGGCAACCTGGTTTACACCAAACTGGTGCCTAACTATACCGATGTAGCTAAAACGGCCGGTATCCCTAAGTTAACCCAGGAAACATCAACCAACTACAGTTTAGGCTTTGCCTGGAAACCGGCGCCAAACCTTACCGTAACGGTTGACGGTTATGATATCATCATCAAAAACAGGATCGTAATTTCAGGTCTTTATGCCGCTGATGATGCAACCTTAGGTGCTCCTTTGATCAATATATTAAACGCCCAAAGTATTGGCGACGCACAGTTTTTTGCCAACGCGGTTAATACAACCAACACCGGCGTCGACATTGTTTTGGATTATAAAAAACGCTGGGATAAAAGCCACTTCAATGTGTTACTGGCAGGTAACCTGCAGCATTTAAACATCGATAAGATTAACGTGCCTGCTACATTTAAGCATTCAGCATCGGATAGCGCTACCTTTTTCTCGGACAGGGAGCAATACTTCCTGAAAGCAAGCGCGCCAACGGCCAAGTTTACCCTTAACATGGAGTATGGCATAAACAAATTTGCATTTGGTACCCACCTTACCTACTATGGCGATGTGAAAGAATTAGGCTTCGGCGAAACTTCGGCTCCGGCTAACGCGCCCGATCCTTTCTTCCCTTATGTAGCTTTGGATTCAGATGGTTCACCGGTTCGGGAAATCTTCGATTTTAAGCCGAAAATAACTACCGACCTTTATGTATTATTTAAACTGAGTAAAATTACCACCTGGACGGTGGGTGTGGACAACCTGTTTAATGTTCATCCAAATACCAACGTTATACCTGGTTCGGTTAATCCAAACACAGGCAGTTCATTTGGCGACAGCGAATCTGGCGGTCCGTTTGAAGCTGTACAAATGGGCTTTAACGGCATGCGGATATTTACCAAGATCGAATTCCGTTTTTAACAGTACTACTTTCTAGAATAAATCACAATCGGCCCCCGTTTCGTAAGAGCGGGGGTTTTTTGTGGGGTGTATTTTTGGTGGTAAAAATGATGCCTTGCTGGAATAGTGTACCTTTCCATCATTTCGGTAAACATCACTCACCGGCAGGCTCTTCCCATGAAATTACAATTATTTTAAATGATGCTTTTTGCTTATTTTTTCTCCCGGAAAATATCCCTGCCTGCGGCCATAAAAACGGCCTGCTGGTGCATATAAATCAAAGCAATAAACAATGAGCCTCAGTAACGTACTTTTTGTTTTAGTTATTTTTCAGTTGCTATTCCTTAGCTTGTTTTTATTTACCCATCAAAATGGTAAAAAAATCAGCAACAAGGTGCTGGGGTTTTTCTTTTTAGCCATTTGCCTCAACTTGCTGGATGTGTTTATGCTACAGGTCGGAGTCTATAACCTCCACCCGGCGTTTGCCGGCCTCGGAAGTTGCCTGCCGTTATTATTCGGTCCGCTGCTTTACTTTTATACCCGTTCAATTGTTTACAAATTTTTTTCCTTCAACCTAAAAAGCTTTTTCCACTTTTTGCCCTTTGTTTTCTTTTTTTCAGGAACAGCGTTTTATTCCCTGTCACAGTCAACAAAGATGCAGGAAAAGGTGTTGAATGACCTGTCCGAACATCATTTGCCGGTAGCCATCTCGGTTGTCTCTGCTTTAATATTCCTGCAATTCTTTTTTTATGCCATCAGTTCGCTACGGCTAGTTTCGGCCTATAAAAAAGCCACCGGCCAGCTTTTTTCAAATCCCGTGAACATAGATGTATCATGGCTTAATTCAACTATTATATTTTTTATACTTATTGTTATTATCAGCGCGGCAAACGTTTTATCGGCCCAAACAGCCCTGGCGAAATATTATTTGATTGCTTTTAACCTCGTAGTGTTCGCCTTGTTTGTATTTGTGATACAGGTGATGATGAAAGCACTGCGACAGCCGGGCTTTTTTTCGTTTGCTGAAAAGGAAGAGTTCAGCGAGCATCTTGCTATGGCCACCAAAGGAAACCTATCATCAGCAGAAAAAAGCGAACGGGAATATACTGTACAAGCAGCAGTACGATTGATGCAAAACGAAAAGCCTTATCTTGACGCTGAACTTACTTTGGATCAGCTCGCTGCCAAAATGAACATTAAACCCAGGGCGCTTTCACAAGCGATAAACGATGGGCTGCAGCAAAACTTTTTTGATTTTATTAACCGTTACCGCATTCAGGAAGCAGCAAGCCTTTTAACCAACCCGAAAGACGAAAAAATAACGGTTCTTGAAGTGTTGTACCAGGTTGGTTTTAATTCAAAATCGTCCTTTAATACCCTTTTCAAAAAACACACCGGCCTTACCCCAACTGAATTCAGGAAAAAGCAGGCAAACTAAACCGTTCGACTTTCTGCAATAATAATGCGAACCAAATTTAATGCGTTCGACTTCATGTATTCGGTCGACCAGCCTCCCGATTCACAACAACTTTGCTGAAAAAAACATTTTTATAATGAAAACAGCAATTTTAAATTCAATAGCAGGTTTATGGAACCGTTTGCCATTGATCGCCAGGGCCGTATTATCCGGCTGCCTGGTTAGCACTTTGGGCGTTTTTACATGGAACGCAATGCTTTCAACTTTGCCTGCTCCCTGGGTTATCTTACCCATGATAGCAGCCTTATGGATATTCTGGCGGTTTTTTAGTGGTAAATGGGGATCAACGGCCGGAAAACAAAGCAGGGCCAAAAGATTTCGTTCAACCAGTCTGTCACCATTAACCTGGAAATGGGGCCTGGCAGCAGCTGTTTTTTTTGTGATCGTAATACAATCCTCATTTGTGGTAACTTTCGGGGTCATTGATTTCCCGGCGGCTAAATTTGCAGCCGATTATAAAATCGTCGACACATATCCGTTATGGGTGGCATATCTCATTATTATCATGAGTTCTGTTACTGCAGCCATTGTTGAGGAAGCTGGCTTTAGAGGTTATATGCAGGCGCCGCTGGAAAAGCGGTATGGCACTGCGCCGGCTATATTTATTACTTCCCTGGTTTTTACCACAATCCATTTGGGGCACACCTGGGCGCTCCCTATCTGGCCCCATATCTTTTTCGCCAGCATACTGCTTGGGGTCATCGCTTACAAAACATGCTCCCTTATCCCCGGGATAATTGGCCACGCTATACTCGATATATTTGACTACTCTTTTTGGTGGACAGACCTGAACGGTGGCTTTCAAAAGCAAACTATATTTAAAACAGGAGTAGATATGCATTTTATGGTTTGGGTTTTAATTTTCTTGTTTGCTATTTTCGGTTTCTTTAAAATTATAGAGCGGTTAAGCAGGAGCAATAAAAGCAGTATAGCCGATGTTTATGAATGCGCCGTTGTTGTTTAGTTTTTGTAGTGCAATCCCCCTGAGCAGTTATAAAAGCGGGGATCACGATTTGACAACTCTTAACGAGTTGTCAAATCTGCCGTTGTTTGTAAATACTCCACCCGATAACTGATCGCCTCCTTTTTCCAAATAAAATTGAATTTTTTTACCGCAATTACTTTGCTGCGGTGGGGGCGCCGGGTTTTGTGGTGCCTGGCTTTTTGGGATCCGTTAAATTGTAAGCTTTGTTAATTTCGGCAATGATCTTTTTTGATTTGGCGATGGCCTGATGGTAGCGATCGCATATTTCGCCGCTGTAGGTTAGCGTGCCGCAAATATTGAAACATTCGTCGGCAGACAACACGGTCAGCAAATTGTTGCCTCCTTTGGGGTTGCGACGCAAATTATGATTGATATACTCAAAAAACGACCGCTTGCGCTGGTTATAACTGTCTGTTGATGCCAATATGGAAGGAATAATGCCCTGGTAAAGCTCAGTAATATGGTTTTGCAGGCTGTCATCTTCAATATTGCCCAGTTTTCCGCTTGATTTAAAACCCTCGTAACGGCCGTTATTGGGCAAAAACGTAGTGGTGTTAAACAGGTAAGGCTGATATTTTTGTATGCTATCTCCGTTTATTTTTCCTACCGGCGCCGACGTTATATAGGTAAATGTACGACCAACCCGGAAATATTCGTCGCTATCTTCCTGCAGTTGAACCAGGTCGCTGTTAAGGTCCTGTTTTAAGCTGATGAGGAATGACTTTACATCATTTTGTTCGTGGTTGTGGTCGCTGATGTCGTGCACCCATATAGACAAGGTTACGGCAAAAACGATAATACCGATCTCGATGCCGATCTCGCTCACTTTATGCCAGAATTTGAGCTTCCGGTCTCTTAATGTTTTATATGCTTTTACGGCATGGGTTTTTATCTCATGTTCCATATAGGGAAAGGTCAGTTTGAAGCCGCAAGTTAATTGGAAATTTTTTTATTAAGAATACCGATGGAAAATAGTGGTGAAAAATTGGAGGCGGCAGTACGATTTTGATATCGATGCGTTTGATTTTATGGCGTTACTTTAGGCCCCTCTTAAATATTTTCTATAAATTTGATATCAATACTAAATGAGCATGAAAAAATCTACATATACGTTTGCATTAATTATAGCAGCTATTTTTACCATTACTGCCTGTACCAAGGATGGCAAACTGAATGCCCCCACCGGCCAGATTGCAGCAACCTTTACCCGGGGAAAGATTAACCAGCCCGACCTGATGGCCTTATCGGGCGCCGACTCAACCAAGGTAGTTAACTGGAGTGTTAGCCCAGCCGGGTCCGACTCGCTGATTACCCAACGCAACGCTTCAAAATGGTTTTTCAAAAAGGCCGGCACCTACGTTGTCAGCGCCAGCCAGAGCGGCTCGGCCACAGCTAACATAACTATAACCATTATCGATTCGCTTTACGTGCCCACGCCCTACGCTACACCGTTTACGGCCGGCGACCAAATTACCTTAAAGCCGCAATACATTAAAAGCGCCACTTCCGATTCTACCTACCTGTTGTTTACCGCAACAACTAAAGATTCGTACTGCGCCAACAGTACGCTGGATATGGGGGACTTTTATGACAGTAGCACAGGCAGCTACTATTTACAGGTAACGCAGGTGCTGCATCCGCACGATTGTGGTACAACCAGTAGTCCCATCAGCCAAACATTAAATTATGCAGGCTATCTGAAATCTGTCAGCAATGGCACATACCCCTTGTATGTTGAGTTTAACAACCAGCCAAACATAGCCGGCAGCATCGAAATAACCGATACCCAGGTTATATTTCATTGGGATAATACGGGCGGGGTAGTTATCACGCCGTCGACATTGAGCAGGTAGTTGGGGGATTGCCTGTTGGTGAGGGAGATGTAGAATACATGGATCGCCTAAACGCCGAGACGCAAGGTAGAGACGCGTTGCATCGCGTCTATGGTGGATGGCAAATAAACGGAACCCCACGCGCGGTTCACCTAAACGCGGGAGACGCAAAGTATTGCGTCTCTACAGAAAAATGTCCATTGCTTTGCTTAATTTCAGCCATCAAAAACATGCATTTTGAAACACCTTATTCTTTTATCGGCATTGATATGCTTTGCATTTCGCGGTTTTGCACAAAATAATCCGCCTGCGCAATCACTTCAAGGGCCACCGCCCACTATTGAAGAACTGAAAGTAGCAGACCATGACGGATACCTTGGCAATCGGCGGGATCTGATAAGGCACATGCGCGAACTTGATTCGGATTTTGTATTTAAGCAAAAGGAAGATGTAAACGGGCACCCTGATTTTTATGCCAGCAATAAGTATAATACTACTGTTGAAATTATTGGCGATGAGTATAACATAGTAATGGTGCAATGGACTTTAAATATAATTCAAGATAACCGCACGATCAGGAACCAGGAAATTGGCAAAATGGGTGGCCTTGCCCGCGGATTGGGTAATGAAGAGGGTTTGCGATGGTTTTCGAACATCTGCTTCAAAATTTTTAATAACGTACCCAATGAGTATTCTGAAACCAAACAACTTTACTTAAACCGGATAGCTGTGCTTAAATATAGTCCCCAGTTGAAAAATATGACGCTGATGATTACCTTAAAGAAATACAAGCCGTAGCAATAGAATTTACCTTAACGCAGGGGGCATGTAAGTTAGAGACGCGATGCATCGCGTCTTTATGAAGGATTGTAAACGAACGGAAACCCAAACGCGGGAGACGCGATGCATCGCGTCTCTACGGAGGATGGCAACCGCAAATTCGCCTGGTTGCTAAAACCTGCTTAAAATAAGTGGCGGGATGATAATTAAGGCCAGCATGCATAAATAAAACCAGGTTTGGTCAGCACTGCGGCCAATGGCATTTGCGGCTATAACCAGACCAAATATTGGCCCAACAATAAGTGTTCCGGGTATTCCACATTGCGCATGTCCGGTTTGTGCGTATTCCTGGTCGCGTACTATGTCGCTATAAAAAATTACCATGTAGAGCAGATAAAAAAATATAGTAATGGGATGTTTTTTAATTAATTGCATGCCGGTTTTGCAGGTAATATTTAAGTATTAATACTTTAATTGCAGATAAGTAACCTTGTTAGCAATAGGAAAATAGTGCAGGGTAGATACGAAACTTCCAGATAATTTCAGTGAACCCCAAAGTGGTTAGATTTGACAATTCATTGAAAGCGGTCAATCCTTCTTAATGCCCCAACCTTACAACTTTCCAACATTGCAACCTTCCAACAAAACAAAAGACCAAAAAAACTTCTCTCAACCTATTGAAAATCACAAAATAAGTCCGTACCTTTGCAGTCCCTAAAACTGCCCTCCATGTTGGTAGGTAGCAAGGGATAAAAAAAGTAAAGACAAAAAAGCAAAAATGCCTACTATTCAGCAATTAGTTAGAAAAGGTAGAGTAGCTCTGGTTGACAAGAGTAAGTCGCCAGCGTTGGACAGCTGTCCACAGCGAAGAGGCGTATGCACACGCGTGTATACCACTACCCCTAAAAAACCAAACTCAGCAATGCGTAAAGTGGCCCGTGTGCGCCTTACCAACGGAAAAGAAGTTAACGCTTATATCCCTGGCGAAGGTCACAACTTACAGGAACACTCTATTGTTTTGATCCGCGGTGGTCGTGTTAAGGACTTACCGGGTGTACGTTACCACATCATCCGTGGTGCACTGGATACATCAGGTGTTGCAGGTCGTAACCAACGTCGTAGTAAATATGGTACTAAACGCCCTAAACCAGGTCAGGCAGCAGCCGCGACTAAAGGTGCACCGGCTAAAAAGAAAAAATAATTAAGGAGGATACAAAGCAATGAGAAAGTCAAAACCAAAAAAAAGAATCCTTCTTCCTGATCCAAAATTCAATGATATTTTGGTAACCAGGTTTGTAAATAACATGATGTATGACGGAAAGAAATCAACCGCATACGCAATATTTTATAACGCTGTTGAAATTGTTGAAACTAAAACAAAAGAAAACGGCCTTGATACCTGGAAAAAAGCATTAAACAATGTAATGCCTGCTGTTGAAGTTAAAAGCCGCCGTGTAGGTGGTGCAAACTTCCAGGTGCCAACAGAAGTTCGTCCTGAGCGTAAAGTTGCTTTAGGTATGAAATGGCTGATCAACTATGCCCGTCGTCGTGGTGAAAAAACCATGATGGAGAAATTAGCCGGCGAGATCATCTCGGCTGCTAAAGGCGAAGGCGCTGCTGTGAAAAAGAAAGAAGATACGCACAAAATGGCTGAAGCCAACAAAGCGTTCTCGCACTTCAGGTTTTAATTAGTGAGTTAGTGAGTTATTGAATTATTGATTTGGTAATATTATCCTAATCAGTAATTCATTACTTCGCTAACTCATTTAAATATAAAATTAGGAATTATTGGACTATACAAAACTCACTAATTCACTAATTCAATAACTCGATAATTAACATGTCAAGAGATCTTAAATATACAAGAAATATAGGTATTGCCGCTCACATTGATGCCGGTAAAACTACAACAACGGAGCGTATCCTTTACTATTCGGGCGTTAGCCACAAAATAGGCGAGGTACACGAAGGTGCGGCTACCATGGACTGGATGGCGCAGGAGCAGGAGCGTGGTATCACTATCACTTCGGCTGCTACTACCGTTAACTGGAAATACCGTGGCCATACTTACCACATTAACATTATTGATACACCTGGACACGTGGACTTTACCGTTGAGGTAAACCGTTCGTTACGTGTACTGGATGGTTTGGTTTTCTTATTTTCTGCCGTTGACGGTGTTGAGCCGCAATCAGAAACTAACTGGAGGCTTGCCAACAACTACAATGTTGCCCGTATAGGTTTCGTTAACAAAATGGACCGCAGCGGTGCCGACTTTTTAAATGTTGTAAAACAAGTTAAAACCATGCTGGGCAGCAACGCTGTTCCGTTACAATTGCCAATTGGCGCCGAGGATAAATTTAAAGGCGTTGTTGACTTAATTAACTGGAAAGGTATTGTTTGGAATGAGCACGATAAAGGTATGACCTTTACTGAAGTGCCGATCCCTGAGGATATGATTGAAGAAGCAACTGAGTGGAGAGAAAAATTACTTGAATCGGTAGCTGACTATGATGACAGCCTGATGGAGAAATTTTTTGACGCTCCGGAAACGATCACTGAGCGTGAAGTACTTGATGCTTTGCGTAAAGCGGTACTGGACGCCAAAATCGTTCCTATGGTTTGCGGTTCTTCGTTCAAAAACAAGGGTGTACAAACCATGCTTGATTATGTGATGGAATTGTTGCCTTCGCCTTTGGATAACGAAGGTATCGTGGGCACCAACCCTGATACAGGCGAAGAAGTTTTACGCCAGCCGTCAGAAAAAGAGCCTTTTGCTGCATTAGCGTTTAAAATTGCTACCGACCCGTTTGTGGGCCGTTTGTGCTTTATCCGCGTGTACTCTGGTAATTTGGAAGCCGGTTCATACGTATACAACATGCGTTCTGAAAATAAAGAACGTATCAGCCGTATATTCCAGATGCATGCCAACAAGCAAAACCCTATCCCTAACGTTGGGGCAGGTGATATTGCTGCGGTTGTAGGCTTTAAAGATATTAAAACAGGCGATACCCTGTGCGACGAGAAACACCCGATCATCCTTGAATCGATGAATTTCCCTGAGCCGGTTATCGGTTTGGCAATTGAGCCAAAAACTCAGGCCGACGTGGATAAACTGGGTATGGCTTTAGGCAAACTGTCTGAAGAGGATCCAACTTTCCGTGTGAAGACAGACGAAGAAACCGGCCAAACCGTTATTTCGGGTATGGGCGAGCTTCACCTGGATATCATCATGGACCGTTTAAAACGCGAGTTTAAAGTTGAGGTTAACCAGGGTGCGCCGCAGGTTGCTTATAAAGAAGCTATTACAGGTACTACTACCCACCGCGAAACTTACAAGAAACAAACCGGTGGTCGTGGTAAATTTGCCGATATACAGGTTCACATTTCGCCAAGCGATGATGGTGTACCGGGATTACAGTTTGTAAACGAGATCAGCGGCGGTTCAATCCCCCGCGAGTTTATCCCGTCTGTTGAAAAAGGCTTTAAATCTGCAATGGATAACGGTGTATTGGCCGGTTACCCGCTGCAGAACATGAAAGTACGTTTGTTCGATGGATCGTTCCACGCTGTCGATTCGGACGCTTTATCTTTTGAAATTGCTGCCCGCAGCTGTTACCGCGAAGCATTGCCAAAATGTAAGCCGGTATTGCTGGAGCCAATCATGAAGATTGAGATCCTTACACCAGAAGAAAACATGGGTGACGTTATCGGGGATATGAACCGTCGTCGCGGCCAGCTTTTAGGTATGGACTCACGTGCAGGTTCGCAGGTCATTAAAGCAACTGTACCACTTTCTGAAATGTTTGGTTATGTAACCCAGTTACGTACCATTACTTCGGGCCGTGCTACTTCAACCATGGAGTTTGATCACTATGCTGAAGCGCCACGTAACGTACAGGAAGAAGTAGTTGCCAAAGCAAAAGGCAAAAAAGCTGCTGCTAACGCATAAATTAATTTGAAGATTTGAAAATGTGCCGATTTGAAAATTGGCCTTTTCAATCTTCAAATTTTCAAATAATCAAATTTTCAAATAATCACTATAACAAATAGCTCTTATAGTGAGTAACAACTAAAAAGATGAGCCAAAGAATCAGGATCAAATTAAAATCGTACGATTACAACCTGGTTGACAAGTCAGCCGAAAAGATCGTAAAAACAGTAAAGCCGACAGGCGCTGTAGTAAGCGGACCACTTCCCTTACCAACCGAAAAGAAAGTTTTCACCGTTTTGCGTTCACCGCACGTGAACAAAAAAGCACGTGAGCAATTCCAGTTATGCTCTTACAAGAGGTTGTTGGATATCTACAGTTCAAATTCAAAAACTGTGGATGCGCTGATGAAACTTGAATTGCCAAGCGGCGTTGAAGTTGAGATCAAAGTGTGATAGTACCGGAAGATCAGATATTGAAAAGGCCATTCGTTTTGCGGGTGGCCTTTTTTGTGTATATTTAGATTGAAAAATCTAACCTTTGGCAATGAGAACCTTCATACTTATTCTGCTATTAGTGTCACTATCTGCAAGTTTGCAAGCGCAGGATAAAACAATATATAGGTCGGTTACAGAAGCATTGAAAGATTCGGATAAAGTAAGATCCCTTGATCTGTCCGAAAGTAATCTTATTGAACTCCCCAAAGAAATAGTAAAGCTAAGGAATCTGGAGGATATTGATCTGGAGGCCAATCCGAATCTGGATTTGAGTAAAGCTTTCGATTTGTTATCTAAAATAAAGAACTTGAAATCGTTAGGACTTGGCAGGAATAACCTTTCAGATATTCCTTGGAACATCGTTGCTTTGAAAAACCTTGATGAATTGTCGCTGGAAGGCAATAAACTCGATCATATCCCGCAGTCGATAAAGAAACTGCATATCAGGGCGTTGAATTTGTTTGAGAACGAGATATCGATTTTGACGCTGAAAAGAGGCGACTTGGTTAACCTGGTCGACATCAATCTGTGTTATAATAAAATTACTATTTTCCCGACCAAATTGTCAGTCTTGCCTAACCTGGAACAAATTACCATTTGGAAGAACAAAATAGGTTTCATTCCTCCCGCAATTTCACGATTTAAAAAGCTGGATAGTTTGGAGTTGGACAATAACGAATTAAGCAAAGTCCCACCAGAACTTGCCTCGTTAAAAAACCTTCATCATTTGTCAATTCGGTACAATCATTTAAAATCGAAAGATATCGAAGCAGTATATCATATTAGTAGCTTATTAAGTCTTGGTTTAGATGGCAACGGGATCACAACGATATCGAGTCAAATAGAGAAGTTGAAGAACTTAAAGTATTTTAACATCAGCGATAATCCCGTCAAGGTACTGCCAACACAATTATCCCAATTAAAAAAAATCAAAATAATTGGGCTTAATGATTTACACGACCTTGATTGGGTTGGCACATTCGCTATTTTAGAAAGACAGCCAGATCTAACAGCAGTAGGAGTTTCTGAAATGGGTTTAACCAAAATGCCTGATGGCTTTGGGAAACTGACGCAGGTTAAAAAGTTCTATATTACAAAGAACTCCTTTGACAAGGCAGAATGGGAGAGGCTAAAAAAACTTTTACCCAATGCCAAATTTGAATAACAGCTCAATTTATTTTGCAGACCTTTTTTAGTATTCTTAGTTTAACAATGCGCTACCGCTCCTTTATTTTGATTTTGTTATGCTTGAATTCGGCATGTTCCAAACATATAGAAAACCGCCATTGGTTTAAACGAATGGTTAAGTGTAAAAGCAACTGGGTTTATTTTAAGTTAGAGAATCCAATCCGCGGTCGGGTATTATCTTATGCTAAAGGAATGTGCGGATATTTTGAGATTGCTTCAAACATAATTATTCGTACGTCAGCAGGCGGTACAATACGTGTTTTTGAATTACCGTGTGTTATTAAGGGGGAGATAATTAAATCAGACTCCGTTTTAGTTTCCCCGGTTGGCAAACCTGATTCTGTGGGTGGCTTAATGGATGGCAAATTTGATTGTATTGTCAGAAGAACTTGCATAGCACACGTTGCTAAAATTCCATGAGGTTTTTCAGTGCGCCCCTTTCAAATCAATACTGCAAATTCCCGCTGTTTAAAGTAACCGAAAGGACATCGCTTCCTTTGTAGGCTTTTAAAACCGTACTTTCCTGGAAAGCAGAAGTTGAGCGGGATGCTGCGCTGAATGATACGGGGATATCTTCGTTAAACTGGCTGTTGCCGATTAGGGTGATTGGAATTTCGCTATCCAAACCGTCACCATAGGTAGTAATGGTGATTCTGTCGGCATTAGTAACACCGGTGAATTTGACATGCACCGTTCCGCCGTTGCCTTCCTTTGTTAAATACCAGCTTAGGGAATTTGTAGTGACATAGGTACCCTTAGCATCCGAGTATTTCTGACTGCCGGGGGCAACGCCTTCGCTACCCTTTTTGCATGAACTGATAAATAAGACAATAATAACAGCGGGTAGTATGAAACCGGTTTGCAGTTTTTTCATTGTGATGACGAATTTACGTTTTTATCACCATACGAAAATAAGGGAGGCAACGTTACAGGATAAGCCTTTCAAATTTCCCACTTTCCTGTAGAATCCAAAAAATCCAGCCAAACACCTTCCAATTCGTCAACCAGCTGCGGTTTTATGGAAATGCCCGAAGCCTGTGGCGTCCAGTTTTGTTCGGCCAGGTTGCCGGTTTTTAAAATATCGAGGCTAAGAATAGGTTCTTTATGCGGATTAAGCAGAACATCCAACGCCACGGTAATGCGGTAATAATGCCTGCCATTGCGAAAAGCGGGGTAAGCGTCGGCGGCGATGGTTCCGGATGCAAATATCCCTTTAGGCTCAACACCTACCCGCACAATGTAGGCCCGGTCGCCGGGTTTAATGCTCTTGTGACTAATCACGCTCCAATTGTCTTCCAGGTGGCCGGTTTCGGTGAGTTTTTTAATGTCGTTGTCCAAATCGGCCCAGGCAAATTTCAGTGGGTTCCATCCAAACAGGTATGCTTTCATGCAGGCAATAATACAACACTAATTGCTATTTTCAGATACCTGAAAATAGCCTGTTAACGCGACACCGTGTGAACATGGTGTTTTACAACTGAAATTCGACATGCATTTTGTACCGTTTTTCCGGCGAGGCGCCAGCTTGCTCCTTTATATTAGCATTGAAAGTAAAGATTATTTTAGCCATATAGCTGTACAGCACAAAATACCTCACTGGATCGTCACCGGTACCGGTCTTGGTTCCCGATAATTTTATTAATGGGTATTCGCGTTTTGCAACGGCCAGCATGGCGTCAACATCTGCCCGGGCATCGGTTTCGCTTGCATATTCTTTTTCGAGTAAAACGAGTTGAAATTCGGTATAAGCAAATATCCCGCCCAGGCAGCCCGGGTACATCGAACGCGGATCGATGACATATAATTTTTGATCTTTATCTTCTTTTACAAGCTTTTTTGCAAAAAAAGGTACACGCCCGTCACTGATATCACGTCTTAAATATTTTATGGCGTTGGTCGCTGTTTCTGCAGGTGTAACCTGTGCATGGCCCAACAAAACAATTAAAAGCAGGGGCAGGATAAAGGATATAATTTTCACGTTTTTTATGCCGATGTTCGACATTTCCGGGAGAAAGGTACTGCCCTTGCAACAGTAATAAAATGTGATTTAAGTAGTAGGCGTCCACAATTATGAAAAGAAAAGCTATTTCACTTTCTCCGTAAAGGTAAGCTGGTTACCAACAGGGTCAATCGCCGTCATGGTGATGGATTTATCATCCCAAAAAGGCACTTCAAGCCCGGGGCGATTGTATTTGTATTTTTTAGCTATCAATTGGGTATGATAGGCTTTTAGTCCTTTAAAATCTTGAATATGGACATGTACGCCAGGACTACCATCGCCGTGGTGTTCTGATAAAAAGAAAACCACATCGTTTAAACTTACCTGTAAAAAACGGGGTGCACCGGCTTCAAATGTGTGCTCCCAATCGATGGTGAAACCCAGCCAGTTTACATAAAACTCAATAGTTTTATCATAATCAAACATGCGGAGTATAGGTTTTATTACGGCCATAGCAATCACACTTGTTAAAATACCATTCTGAAAATTCTCAAATCCTGTAAATTCTGATTCTGACTATTTCCCCAGCAGATCATCCAGTTTATTGCGTTCGGTTTGCAGTTCGCGGGCCAGCTTTTTCTCTTTATCATTGGCTTTTGCCTTAAAGGTTTTAAACTCTTCTTCCAGTTCGCTGTAAAGCTGTGTGCGGTATTTTGCTTCGCGGCGGTGGCTGCCCGAGCGGACGATCACCACAAAAGCAATTATACCAAACAAGGCAACCAATCCCCAAACGATAAAATTATAGGTGGTTTTGGTTAAAACGATGCCAAATATATCAATGCCATTTGCGCGGGCGCTGGCGGTTGCATCGTTTGCCAGTTCGGTATTCAGGCTATCTATGGTTTTGGATTGAATTTTTACTTTGTCGAGAGCGCCCTTCAATTTACTGCGGTTGGCGTTTAGCGTATCCGAAGCGTTTTTCCATAGCGCCGAGATCAAGGGCTGCTGGTAGTGATAAACTTTGCTTAAAAGATATTGGTATTGGCCATTCAGGCTTTTGTCGGCAGGTGCGGGTGCTGGCGTAGCTGCGGTAGTGTCAGGCTTTGCTACCGGTACTTGCGCGGCGGCTTTGGCTGCAGAATCTGCCTTATAGCGGCGTGCGCTTTCGCCATAATATTTGTGTGTTTTGTATTTGGGTTGGGCTTTTACTACTGATTTTTTGTGGGTGGTATCCTGCGCTAAACATACAGAGATCCCCAAAAAAATAAATAATCCTATGAATGCTATCCTTGACATAGAAACTTGTTTATAAAGTAAAATTAGCATTTTGATTTGAGATATGATAGTCCGCAAGTCCGAAAGTCCGAAAAGTCCGGAAGATAAAAATGAAACTGCTGTAGTCCGAAAGTCCGAAAGTCTGCAAGTTAAAAGTGAAACGGTAGCCGGTGGATCGGCGACTATTGACTGGACGGCTATAAAACTTCTGAGATTTCTTTCGGACTTTCCGACTTTCGGACTTTCCGACTCTCCGACTTTCCCGTCTAAAACAATATATTAGCAGCATGAATATAGGTATTATTGGCCTGGGCGATATGGGGCGTTTATACGCTAAAGCATTTTCTACAGCGGGCTACCAAGTTTGCGGCTGCGATTTGCCCGAAAATAGAGGCTGGCTTGAAGCTGAACTTGACCCCTGCGGCGTTAAACTGCTTGACAATGGCCACGATGTTTCGCGCATCAGCGATTTGGTTATTTACTCTGTTGAAGCCGAAAGCCTGGCGAAGGTTGTTTCGGAATTCGGCCCGTCGACAAAATACGGAGCTATAGTAGCCGGCCAAACATCCGTGAAAACACCGGAAATAGAGACTTTTGAAAAATACCTGCCTGTTGATGCGCAGATCATCACTTTTCATGCTATGCATGGCCCCGGGTTTGCGCCTAAGGGGCAAAAATTGATATTGATCCGCCACAGGGCCGACGATGATGCTTACCAGCGCATGCACGACTTATTCACTGCCCTTGAAACAGATATTGTGGAGATAGCCAACTACCACGAGCACGATAAAATAGTGGCCGATACGCAGGCCGTAACACACGTAGGTTTCGAAAGCATGGGTACCGCCTGGAAAGAAGCCGGCTTTTTTCCCTGGGAAAATGCATCTTACATCGGTGGTATCGATAATGTTAAAATTTTGACCACACTACGAATCTTTAGTTATAAAGCGCACGTTTATGGCGGTTTGGCCATTATGAACCCGTATGCCCGGCAACAGGTTAAGCGGTATGCCATATCCGAATCGGAATTGTTTAAGCTGATGATAAAAGAGGAAGAGGAAGCCTTCAGGCAAAGGCTGTACCGTGCCCGCGACTTTGTGTTTCATGAAAGCCGTAAACCCATCATGCTGAATGATAGTGTGATGAAGGAGTTTTCCCTGTCGCAAAAGCCCGAGCAGCAAAAGCCCAATTCGCACCTGAGCATCCTAAGTATGGTGGATGCATGGTACCATTTGGGTGTAAATCCTTATGATAACCTTATCTGCCAAACGCCACCGTTCCGACTGCGCCTGGGCATTGCTGAATACCTGTTCAAGAATGACGAACTGCTCGAAGAATCCATCAAAACTGCCCTCTATGATAAAACCATCCGCGGCGACGACCTGGAGTTTCACTCGGCCGTTAGGGAATGGTCGTCAATTATTGGCTATGGCGATATGGAAGGCTATAAAAAACACTTTAATGATGTGCAGGCTTTTTTTAAGGGAAGACTGGAAGAGGGGAATAAGCAAAGTGCTGAATTGATAAGGCGGCTGATGATGGAATAGAATGATTTCGGAATTCGGAAGGTCGATTTCGGAATTATTATATAAGGATTTTTATAAGGATTAAAGGATTATCCAATTATCATGGCAATCCTTTAATCCTGTAAATCGAGGTTCAGACAGTTTATTTCGATGCCGTAAACAATGTCCAGGGATAGGCTTTCATATCTCTCAAATATTTACCCTGTGTTTTAAAGTATTCGGGATGCTTTTTAAAGAAAGGTGCGGCCAAAAAGTCGGCGCCGCCAGGGTGGCCCATATGAGCCCAAAACTGCATTTTTCCGGCTTCATCGGCGGTCGCTACTTTACCCTGTACCGCCCCCATCGGGAAGAACGGGCCTTCACCGAATTCTTTACAGCCCAGCGGGTCGTCTTCAACGTGGCCGTCAACCACACAACGGTCATAGGCGTTCTTATTGTTCAGGGCATCGTAAGTGTCGCCTTCAATTACTTTGCCTGTTGTGTCATTCAGCTTGCCTTTATAATTAACAGCCACCAATTGCTCCATCCGTTTCCGGCGTGCGTTTGGCGAGGTGGTTTTATCGTTAACATCAAAAGTTGTTTCTTCTTTGATCAGTTTTGGGTCGATAGCGAAGTTTGAGCCGATGATCGCGGTATCCCTAGATCGCCATACTCTGTAATTGATGAGGCCAAGCTCCAATTTTGCAACTTCATTGGTTTTGGTATCACCTATCAGCCAGTCGTTGGCGTAGCCACCGTTATTATCGGTGGTCATTATTTTCACCACATCATCAATACTGTTGGCATATTGTGCGGCACGGCGGGCTCTTACAAATTCAGGTGTCCTGGTGGTATCAAAGCCCTTGAACTGTGTAATGGTTGTTTCGGTTATCACGATGCCGCTTTTGGTTACCAAAAAATCATCGCCGCTGTGGATAAAGCCCGGACCGGTATCCATCAGTATCTGGTTGCCTTTTTCTGGTTTAATATCGGCTATTACATTCCAGCGTTCACCAACAATATAATCAGTCCAGTTATTGTGTGCAATTACTATTTTATGGTCTTTGGTATAGCTGCCTGTGGCAATAAAGGCGCTGCAATTACCCGGTGCACGGTTATCGCCGCTGCCTGGTTTAATCTTGTTCATCAGGGTTGGCACGTAGTAACCTGGCAGCTCATAATAGGCATTCATGGCTGCAATGTCCAATGTGTCATATTTAAACCCTTTTGCCTGCAGGCCATCAACAATTCCTTTTATTTCGTCCTGGTATTCTTTATCTATCTTTTTCCATACAAAACGCTGGGCGGCGCCCCGATAAAATGCCCAATCTTTGCCGCTGCTGGTGGGCAGGTAGTATTGCAATACCTTTAGCATAGTATCAATCTCTTTGGCTACTAAGTAACCATGCTGATAGCCGACATCAGCCGGGGACCCGGCTAGGTGAATATAGATCCAACCGTTCTTGTCCTCGCGGGTAGCATTGCCCAGGCGATCGGTTTTGGGAACTTTCATCGTGCAGCCGTAAAAACAAACTGCGGCTAAAAACAAAATGGAGGTAATTTTCAATTTCATGATTTTTTAAATATGAGTAAGTAAACTTCTTTTTTATCGGGCATATCAAATTTTTCAACTTTGTTGTAGTTGTAAAAGGGTTCTGCAAGTTCTATCTGATCCGATGAAAACTGCTTGCCGAGTATTTTTTCGGCTTCGTCTATCGTATATAAAACACCTTTAATATTGAAGACGAAACCATAAGGGGAATTTCGCAAATTGTCAGTGTAGGTCATTTTATCTTCCTTCCCAAGACTAAAGCTTATCGGGATGGAGTAATCTACTCTGACAGGCACGCCATTTTTTGTGCCGGGTTTCCAATTTGGACTTTTCGCTATAACCCGTACGGCCTCAGCGTCGCAACCGGCACCGATACAATTTGTTGACCTAACATTAGTTAGTTTACCATCTTTTTCAACAACGAACGAAACAGAAACCCGACCCTCAAGACCGATGAGGAATGCAACGGATGGATAACGAAGATTTTTTGCAAGAAAGGTCGCAAGTGCACCAGTTCCGCCGGGGAATTCAGGAATCTCTTCAATCGACGCGAAAACACCGTTTGTGTTTTTTATTGTTGGTGTGTCTTTATTTAACGTACCCTGTGCCCGACTAACATAACAGCATATAAGTAACAAGAGTAAGGCATAATAATGTTTCATACCGTAAAGATAATTGATGCGACGACTTTTACAAGAAACCACGATTGAAATCATCGCTGGTCTTTTATTTTTCAACCTTTTTCCGCTTAACATGCGCCCGATTACCCACCTCGTAAGCCAGTGCCATATACTTTTTAAGTTCGATGGTGATATCCGATTCCTGTTAAAGCCTGGCATGGTGGATAAAGAAATGGTTGGCCAGGTTATCGATCTTGTAAAAACATGAAGCATCCGGAAAATGCTGTGTTAATACCAGGTGTATGTCGATATAATCCGCGCCGATTTTGTTAACCGAACAAAAGCGCATTTTGGTTAAAAAAGCCACCCGAGTTTTAACAGGGTGCAGCTCAAATGGGCCAATCTTTTTGTATTCATCCAGGAACTCATGAAATAGCACGATGCTTTGGGCCGGCTTATCCTTCAAAAAATCGTCGACGGTGTAAGCGCCGCAGGAATGGGACTGGTTTTTATTGTAAAACTGATGCCGGCATTTGGGGCAGGTCCACATACTCCCTGTTTTTTAAACCAATTTACTTTAATTGATTGAATTCAGCAAAGCAAACTTTATAAGTATTTGATCTTATTTGGTTTATCGTTATTTTTTTATATTTGATATCAATCAACCAAACTGTTTACAATTAAGCCTCCTGAACATGAAGACGTTCCTTATTATTTGCGTTATCGCAATTTTTGCGTGGTCATTAAACTCCTGCGACCCTGCCAAAACCGCTAGAGACACTGCTGCAACTATACCACCTACAAAAGACAGCCTTATAAAACGGGGAAATTACCTGGTGATGGCCATGGGCTGCAATGATTGCCATTCGCCCAAAAAAATGGGACCGCAGGGACCCTATATCGATACAACCCGTACGTTATCGGGTTTTCCCTCAAATGCACCCGTTCCTGTAGCTGGTGCGGATGATATTAAAAAAGGCCTGGTGGTTTTTTCAGGCGACCTTACCGCGGCCATCGGCCCCTGGGGAACATCTTTTGCGGCTAACATTACCTCGGATGCAACCGGGATTGGCGCCTGGAAGGAAGAACAATTTAAAAATGCCCTGCGCCATGGCAAATACAAAGGCCTGGATGCCGAAAGAATGATGGTGCCGCCGATGCCATGGCAGGATTTCCGCAACTTAAGCGATGCCGATATCGAAGCCATTTTTACCTACCTGCAATCAACCAAACCGGTTAATAACGTGGTGCCTGCTTTCAGGCCTGCTGGGAAGGGGTGATGGGGTTAATTTTAGTGGAACAATTGGCTAAAAGCCTTAATTAATAAAGTGATGAAAAAGAAATTAAACGATGTAACCAAATATTTAATCAAAAGTAAAGCAAATAAAAAAGCGCTCATACACGCCATTGATGAAATGAAAAAGGAGATTCATCATAAACATGAGTTGATCCAAAACCAGATCGGCCAGGGATCAATAATTTTAATTAGTTTACCCACCACGCCTTTTCCAGGTGCAGCGTAACGCGTGCGCGGGTAATAGCCGTGTACCACCATTTGCAGAGCTCAATGGGCGGCATTCCATACATTTTGTTGTCGAGAAAAAGATATACCTCCGACCATTCTCCCCCTTGCGCCTTGTGGCAGGTAACCGCATAGCCATAAGTAGCACGCAGGCAATTCAGGAATTCATCCTTAAGCATTTGTTCTTTATACTTTGACGAGTTTGGTTTAATATCTTCAGTTCGCATCCGATGGCTAAAATCTATCATTAAAGCTTTAGACTGCTCGTTGCTGAAATTTCCAGTTGTACCGTGTAAAATATCCAACGATAGTAAAAGCTTATACTCCTTTTCTGACGCCAATGATTTAACTATTACTTCCTGAAATTTAAGTGTATCTACCTGTTTGATTTCCCCAAGCTGCAATATTTCCACAAAATCACCATTGGATAATGGTACCGCATAGTTATTCTGCGTTACCAGTAATACATCCGCTAACTGCAGCGGCATATCCATTATGCCAAACCTGTCGCGCCGCATAGCCTGGTTAATTTGTTGAACCTTTTTATTACTCCTGGCAATCGCAAGTATCTCGTTTGTCCCCGCGTTTATGTAAGCATTTGAATAATGCGCAAATAAGGACTGCTCGGTAGCATGAAGCATCACATTTTTAAGGTTTAGCGCCGGTAGTTTGGGCCACCCCTCAAAAGTTTTATAGTCGGCCATTTTTCGTACTTCGCCGGCTAACTTTAGTATATCATTGGTTGCCTCCGTTCGTTCTATCATTTTTAATGTGAACGATATGGGTACCCTTTTATTTTCACTCAACCATGTCATATCCAGTGCCGGGCTGAAGCTCTGTCCCACAGGGGGCAATTGGCACGGGTCGCCTACGAAGATCACTTTGTTTTTACTTACCACCTCAAAAAAATCATTTAGCAACACCCCCGACCCAAACGTTGCAAAAAAAGCAGTGTCGGCAAAATCGCCTGAAAGCATCGATGCCTCATCAACAATGTATATGATATTATCCTGGTCCGGTACCCGGGTGGCAAATTGAAGCGACATCTGTCCGTTTTTAGAAGTATTATCATTCACAAGCATCGATTCATCTATCCCGTCAACCTTGCTGAAATGATAAAGTTCGCCATGAACTGTTTTGGTAGAAAACCCGGTCTTGCCACGTAATACAGCTGCCGCACGCCCCGTTGAAGCAAGCATGCAAAACTTCTTCTCCTTTTTTTCAAGCCATTGTCCCAGCAGTTGCATCAGGAAAGTTTTTCCTGTACCCGCATAACCTTTCAAAATAAAAGTATTGGCTACCGGATGGTTAAGAAAATCACGGATCGCCAGGAATGCCGCTTTCTGATCATTGTTGAGCGTTGGCTTAGGAACGGTTTCCATTTAGTTTTATGTGGTGGATGGGTGGGTTGAAGGCTAAAATATTAACAAATGTGTGGTTTTGCAAATATTGACCGCTTACAAAGGCAGTTTTTTAATGCGCATCTTATTCTGCTGAATAGTTATTATAACCGGATCAGCGGTCATTTCTTCGGTAAATTTATTGAAGACAGTATTAAGATTTGATATGAGATTATCCGGGGACAAATCGAAAAGCCTAAATTGTATTACTGAAACTACATTGGATTTTGTGAAGGCAAGGATATGCCCAAAATCCATATCTGCGGTTAAAATTATCCTGCCTTCAATTGTCGCTTTCTCTACAATAAGATAATCTTCCAAGGTATGCAGACGTTCACTGCTTAAATGAATGGCGTCATGACCAATGCTGTTTAACCATTGTGCCACTTGGTAAGATATTCCCATATCCAAAAGGAAGCGCAATTGTTTTCGTATTAGATGGTAAATAATTCTTCTTCGGCCAGATAGGCGGCATATTGAAGGCACTGATCGATGTCTTCTGGTTCCAGATATGGATATAATTCTATAATTCCCTTTTTATCCATGCCGTTCCCTAAAAAATTAAGCACAATCGAAACGGTAATCCGCATGCCTCTTATACAGGCTTTACCGTTCATCACATTTGGGTTGGATGTAATTCTATCAAGGTTTAACATGACGTCTTTTTTATAAAATTACGATATTAAATTGTTGTTGTCAAATTTTCGCCGCCCGGGTCTTTTAAATGTCGTAAACGCGTTAAATATTTTTTCCGGTACTTTGTATTTTAGTAGTATAAAAACAGTAGTTGAAAAAGGTTCGCCCGTGGGATTCGGTTCGCTGGCCACAACGCCAGCAAAGACGAAAAAAATAATACAATACACTAATATCATGAGTTGGGCAACCCACTATATCGAAAAGTTGAAAAACGGTGAAACTGTTCAATTTCGCCCTCGTGGGAATTCTATGAAGGGGAAAATAGACTCGGGGCAGTTGGTAACAGTTGCGCCGGTAGGTGGCATCGAACTTAAAAAAGGCGATATCGTTTTGTGCAAAGTTAACGGCAGCCAGTACCTTCATCTTATAAAAGCCATCCAGGGCGAACGATACCAGATCGGCAATAACATCGGCAGAATAAATGGCTGGATAACGCAAAACTTCATTTACGGAATATGCACCGGTGTTTCAGCCTGAGAAATTCAATTTAAATCCATATATCTAAAAGGAAACCGTC
>Ga0206898_10123_pt1 | contig 23454 bp, 17 predicted proteins | sample Alteio_BWOrgHeat_50_FD_153237 | JGI IMG/M metagenome (GOLD analysis project Ga0206898, IMG submission 153237) | Enriched cells from forest soil in Barre Woods Harvard Forest LTER site, Petersham, Massachusetts, United States -... | ecosystem: Environmental > Terrestrial > Soil > Temperate forest >...
TGTTTATCACAGGCTTCATCTTAGCTCCGTTGCACGGTTGACCATCTGACTTGCTGCCGGCAGAAACGAACGCGCTACCTATAATGAGAATAAATAACAATAGCAAAAGTGTACCAATTGCTTTACTGAATGCAATTTTTTTCTTTAACTCAAAAAAAACTGATTTCTGTTTTGTAACGTTAAACTTTCTCATATTTAATTGATTTAGGGATTGTGTTTAGGGACGTAATTGTTATGAAAACGTGAAAAGTTAGCGAATATTAACGACCTGAAAAATACCAACTACTTTGTATTTTTTGGGGAAATTGTCCTGTTTTGCGTGTAAGGCCTATTTGATTGTACACGTACTGTGTCTTTTTCTGTAAAGAATTTGTTACGTAGTAAATGATTGGTTATCAGGGAATAGTTAATTAGAGCCTGGTTAATTAAAGGTTAAAGATCAGTCCGGGAGGAATTTCAGTTTGCCGCTGTTGTGTGTTCCCGCCCTTGTTGGTGTTGTTTACCAACTTGTAACGATGTGTCAATTGTAACCGCACGACGGGCAGGTTAATGTGATCATCATTTATCTGCCCGTTTTACTCCACCCCTATGTCATTTCGAATCCGCTGAAAGCGGAGAGAACCCTTATACATTATCCATCACGAACTATGCTATGCGTAAATGCATTGGCGCAAATGCATTTACGCTTAAGTTTTCTCCCTACGGTTGAAATGACATGGTTTTTTTATCGGGTTCTTCTGCCGCTGTGCCCTCTTAATAAATATTCCCGAATAATCTGGTGACACCATTTTGTCAGTACAGGTACGGGTTTTTGGCAATATTGACATCGCAAACAGCTAATAATGAGATGTTCCAAAAATAGTGGTGTGTGAAACCTGGAACACTGGAACATGGCAATTTCCTGAAAAGCTGCGTGTTTTGGGGTTTGTTGGGTGCCGGTCATCAACAAACCGGGATGCCGGTTTATTCGTTCATCCCGACATACCTTTATTTGTTGGTGACAACACCAACAAGGGCGAAACACCAACAAGGGCGAAATGCTGTTGCTAAACCCGGCAAAGACGCAATAGTGTAAACCCGGGTGCTTTTTAATACGCTGATTTACATTTAAGTAATTATCTAAAAAATAAAAAGTGGAAACTTTGTGTAAACCCTGATGGAGATTAGCGATTGGTTAATTAGAGGTTAGAGATTAGGTTGTTCTTTTCCTAATCTCTAATCATCTAACCTCCAATCTCTAACCTCAATACTTCAGCACCAGGTACCCGGTTTTATGTTTAATGATGCCGTTAACCGTATAATCAAGCGAATAAAAATAAGTACCAGATAACTGCATTTGCCCGTTTTTATTGGAACGACCATCAAAAACCCTGTTGCTGTTATCATAGCCTTTAGCTTCAAAAACCGCGGCGCCATTCCGGTTCATGATGGTTAATTTATTATCCGGATAGGCTTGTATGCCGTCAATTACCAGGTAATCGTTTATACCATCGCCATTGGGCGATATCCCCTGGTGCACAACAACTACATCTTCATCAATCGAGGGCTTTTCAACAGGGGCGGCAACGCTTAATGATTCATCCGGGATATTTACAGATCCTGCTGCACGGGTTACGGTTATGGTATATGTATTGGTTGTTGATCCGTCCTGTGCAGTTACTACAGTAGTTATGGTGTTGGCCCCTACGCTTAATGCTATGGCATCAGAGGGGCTTCCGGATAGCACGGCAGCGCCGTTTACAGTTACCGTTGCACCCGCATTAGCCGTAGTTGGCGTAATGGTGATGGAACTAACCCCGTTACCTACCGAAGCGGCATAGTTTGTGGTGCCTGCCGTAAAGGCCGGTGATAATGTGCCCCTGCTTGTTTTAAGCAACGACAGGTTTGCGTTATTGGATGGGGCGCGGGTTATTGTGAGTACGTAAGTTTTTGTGGTGACGCCATCCCCGGCAGTTACTTTGGTATAAACAGTATGTGTACCTACCGATAATGGTAAACTTGCTGATGCACTTCCCGAAGCTACAACAGTGCCATTTACCTTTATGGTAGCTGTACTATCGCTTGAAGTTGGCGTGATGGTAAATGATGATACGCCGTTGACCACACTGGCCGTATAGCTGGTTGTGTTGGAGGAAAAACCAGGGGTTAAAACGCCCCTGCTTATCTTATACTGCGATAAACTTGCATTATCCGATATGACCTTAATGTTTACCGTAGCAGTAGTATCGCGGCCGGCATTCCAGGCAGTTATAGTATAGTTGGCAGCTGGAGCGCCTTTGGTTGCTGTACCGCTGATGGTCCCTGTTGCGGTGTTAAAGTTTAGTCCGGCAGGCAGGAAAGGATTTGCGTAATAGCCACCAACCGGTTTTATTTTTACCACATTATTTGTGCCATGGTCGGCATAAACATTACCTGCCGGGTCAACTGCCACCCCTGTAGGCGCGTTAAAGCCTGAACATAAAGAAATAACGGTGGTGCCACCGGCTGCAATTTCTTTGATGGCATTGTTGCCATTATCAGCAATAAATAAATTTCCGGCTGCGTCAACAGCAACACCCTGCGGCGCGCTGAAACCTGAGCCTACCACCACCTTTGTGCCGCCTGTTCCGGGTACTTTATAAACGGTATTATTGCCTGCGGCCGACACGTACAAATAGCCTGCGGCATCCACCGCTACGCCTGATGGCTGATTAAAGCCTGCAGCTATACTGACAAATGTACTGCCACCTGCAGCTATTTTATATACCGTGCCGGTGGCCGAATCTGTTACATAAATATTTCCGGGGGCATCTGCTGCTATCGCAGTAATGTTGGTAAAGCCCGAAGCAACTGTAAGTGTTGCGCCGCCGCCGGCAGGAATCTCTCTTACGGCATGGTTAATATTATCAGCAACAAAAACATTTCCGGCAGCATCAACCACCACGCCCTCCGGCCGGTTAAAGCCAGTGCCTATGCGAACAGGCACACTGCCGTTGGCAGGTATTTCATATACAGCATTACCCGCGTAATCAGCCACATAAACATTGCCTGCGGCATCAGCCGCCACGCCTTTTGAATTCACAAAAATGGTCGATAAGGTAAGCGCACTGCCACTATAGCCCGACGCCGTAATCCCGCTGCTTGTTGGCGACAAGGGGCTAATAGCGGTTCCCTGGACATACACATTAGGCCCGCTGTAACTAATAACCGGTACAGGTGCGTTAACGGTTATTTTTAAAACGGCTGATTTATTAGCGCCATTGACATAAGCGGAGATGGTGTAATTTTTTGCGGGGCTTACCATGGCAGGCTTGCCGCTGATAGCGCCCGTTGCTGTATTGAAGGATAAGCCCCGGGGAAGCGCCGGGTTTATAAAGTAGCCCCCGGTGGGTTTAATTTTAACAACGTTATTGCCTCCATGATCAACAAAAACATTGCCTGTTCCCATAACAGCTACACCGGTAGGCGCAGTGAAACCCGAACACAATGTTATTGGGGTGTTGCTTCCGGCGGGGATTTCCTTTACGGCGTTATTGCCGTTATCCGCAACAAAAATATTGCCCGCCGCATCAACTGCAAGGCCCTGCGGCGAACTAAAGCCCGAGCCCAGCGTAACCCGGGGGCCACCGCCAGCCGGTATTTTATAAACTGAATTGTTGCCCGCTGCCGAAATATATAAATTACCCGCAGCATCTACCGCTACACCTGTTGGCTGATTAAACCCTGCGGCGATATTTACGAACGCACTGCCGCCGGTGTATATTTTATAAACCGCCCCTGTACCAGAATCAGTCACGTAAATATTCCCCAGAACATCCACGGCTATCCCGGTGAGGTTGGCAGGACCCGAAGCGACAGTAACCGTGGCGCCACCGCCGGCAGGTATCTCTTTTACCGCATGGCTAACATTATCGGTCACAAAAACATTGCCTGATGCGTCAAGTGCTACGCCGATAGGCCGGTTAAAGCCTGTGCCGATGGCAACAGGCGCACCACCGGTTGACGGTATCCGGAAAACCGCATTGCCGATATAATCAGCAACATAAACATTTCCTGAAGCATCTGCAGCTATGCCTTTTGAGCCCGAAAAAGCCGAAGATAAGCTGATGGCGCTATTGCTGTAAGCAGGGGCCGCAACCCCGGTGCTGGTTGGCGAAAGCTGACCTATGGTTACACCAACAGTATATGTTTTAGGGCTGTTATAGCTAATTGCCAACGCCTGGTCGCCAACGGTAAGGTTCACCACAGCCGCCTTAACTTCGCTATAAATGTTATAAGCCGAAATTGTATAGTTTGTTGCCGGGCTTATAATTGCCGGTGTGCCACTTATGGTGCCGGTTGCGGTATTAAAGGTTAACCCAACCGGGAGGAATGGCCTGACATAATAGCCCCCGGCAGGCTGTATCTCCACAACGTTATTAGTGCCATGATCTACATATAAATTCCCGGCCCCGTTAACTGCAACACCGGTTGGCGCACTGAACCCGGAACACAGTGGGATAATGGAAGTGGTGCCAAACGGAATTTCTTTTACTGCATTATTGCCGCTATCGGCTATAAACAAATTTCCCGCAGCATCAACCGCCACTCCTTGTGGCGCACTAAATCCGGAGCCTACGGTAACCTTTGCCCCGCCGCCTACCGGTAATTGATAAACCGCATTGGCGCCGGCATCGGCCACGTACAGGTTCCCCAGTGCATCTACTGCCACGCCGGCAGGCTGGGTAAATCCTGATGCGAGCTTTACAAGAGTACTTCCGCCGGCGTATATTTTATAAACAGCGCCTGTGCCCGAATCTGTCGCATAAATATTATCTGCTGCATCTACTGCTATCGCATTGGGCTTGCCAAACCCGGTAGCGATGATAACTGTTGCTCCGCTGCCCACCAATATCTCCTTCACGGTATTGGTATAATAATCGGCAACAAACACGTTGCCCGATGCATCAACAGCAACCCCGGCGGGCCCGTTAAAAGTTGAGCCCACAGTAACCGCTGCGCCCCCGCCTGCAGGTATCTTATAAACAGCATTAAGGCCAAAAACTGCTACATAAACATCGCCGGCAGCGTTAGCGGCTATCCCTTTTGAATTGTAGAAAGCGGTCGATAGGGTAACGGCGCTTTGGTTATATGCCGGACTTGCTATCCCGCTGCTGGTTGGCGAAAGGGCCGTAATGGCCGTTCCCAGCGTAAATGTTTGCGGGGTGCTATAGCTCACCGAGCGGGCAGCCGCAATAATGTTTATACTGAAAGCAGCTGATGTATCGACTACGACGCCATTATATGCTGTAACGACATAGTTTATGGCCGGGCTAACGGCAATAGGAGTTCCATTGATGGCCCCGGTTATTGTATTGAAATTTAAGCCTGCGGGAAGGAAGGGATTTATATAATAACCACCCGTTGGCTGAATTTTTTTAACAATGCCATCCGTAACTGCCGACACGTACACATTCCCAAAACCGTCGATTGCTACGCCTGAGGGTAGCCCATATCCAGACCCTATAGTTACCGGCGTGTTGGTTCCGGCTGGCACCTCTTTTATCGCTATATCAGCAACAAATACGTTGCCTGCATCGTCAACAGCTACGCTAACAGGCGCAATAAATCCCGATCCAATAGTGATCATCGGCCCCCCGGTAACCGGAATCTCATAAACTGCTTTATTGCCGGTAGCGGCTATATAAATATTGCCAACAGCATCAACCGCCACATCCGTTGGGTCCTTAAGCCCTGATGCAATAACAACCGGGGCGCTTCCGCCCGCATAAATCTTATCAATCACTCCCCTAACCGAATCGGCAACGTAAAGATTATCTCCTCTATCAACAGCTATGCCGCTGGTACTGCTAAAGCCGGTATTTGCCATGGTAACTGTTGTGCCATCGCTTGCCTGTATCTTTTTTATGGCGAGACTATAATTATCGGCCACAAACAAATTGCCTGCAGCATCAACCGTTATGCCCGACGGCCCGTTAAAACCTGAGCCTACAACAGATTCGAATCCCCCGGGTGTAATCTTAATTACCTGGTTGTGGCCAAAATCGGCCACATAAATATTTTGCGCCGCATCTACAGCAATCTTTTGGGCATTGTGGAAACCGGATCCTACTGTTGTGCTACTATTGCTGTAAGCAACAGGGCCCACAGGCCCACCTGCATTTGCTGGCGATAGGGTGGCGATAGCTGTTCCTTGTGTGTACGTTTTGGGGCCGCTGTAACTAATTTTTGGCGCCTGGGCCAATAATTTAACAGAAAGTGCGCACAGCATAAACACCAGGATAATCGCCCTGGTAAATAAAATTTTTCCTGGTATGAATTGCAAGCTTTTTTGCGGTTGGCTTTTAAGTGTCTTCATGGTAAGTGGATAATGGTTTTGTCGATTTTTAACTAACGGTATTATTACACAATGGCTAATCAGGCTATTAATTTCGGTTGGGCGGCTGCCCCCGCAAAATGCATAGCATTGATTTTTAAAAGTTTAGCAACGCAAGGTAAACGCTATTTCAGTCCGAAAAAATAATCCACATGGGTGATGTCCCAACGAGCAGGATTGATGCTGCCGGGCGAAAAAGAAGGGATAAAAAAGGGCCAATCTGTTAACAGCTTGGCCCTTTCAATTGATTTAGATATGGTTAGTTTTAGTATTTCAATACAATCGGCTCTTGTCCCACGATGCTCAAATCTGCGTTATATACTCCTCCAGATCGGGTGCGGAGAAGCCCGTTTTTTTGTGCAGCCTTTGTTTTGATTTTTTGATGCCCTCAACCGTGATGCCGAGCATATTGGCCATTTCGCGGTTGCGCAGGCCAAGCCTCAGCAAAGCCAGGATGCGTATATCGGTATCGGTTAAATTGGTGAATAAGTGGTTAATGCGGTTAAAAAAGCCCGTGTGTACGATTTCAAACAATCGTCTGAATTCGAGCCAGTTATCGTTGGTCATGATGTGAGCCTCCATCATTTTCTCCAGTTGCGCTACCTTATCCTCGTCTATAACGCCATCGTTAGCAACCTGCAACATATCTATTTGGTTTTTATATTGCTCAATAAGCTCGTTTTTTTGCCGCAGACTCCTCGTGTATTCCTCCAGTTCAACTTTTGCCTTCAGCAAGTCCTCTTCGGCTTTTGCTTTTTCGAGCAGTAATAACATCTCTGCCTTTTCAAAAACTGCCTTATCTCTCTTGCGAACCAGTTTTTGCCGGTTGTATATCAATACCGAAATAATCAGCAGCAAAGCCATAATTACCAGGAGGGCGTCGCGCTGCGACCGCTGTGCTTTTTGTTCAGCTTCAAAGCGTGCTATCTCCGACTGGTGTTTGTCCAGCTCCCATTTCAGCTTAATACCTTCCAGTGCTATAATATTATTCCGTTTTTCCAGGCTGTCCTTCGCCAATTCATACTGCGTATGAAAGCCTGCGGCGAGCGCCTGCTTTCCGGTACCATCATAAACAGCGGCCATCAGGTTATACCAATCAATCCTTTGGTTTAAAAATTCAGGCCTGTTTTTAAATAAGCTTTTTGCCGAATCGAGCTGCCGGGCGGCAGTTTGGTAATTGTTATTGCGGATGCTGATGCGCACCATACGCAGCATGGCAATAGCTGCATTTTGCATTTCGCCATAACGAACCGAGCCGCGGTAATCGGCCTGCAAATAGGGTAGCGCCTTTTTATAATCGCCCTCTAAAAAATAAACCGAACCTATATTACCCGAAACGATGCTCTCCCAAACTGGTATACCGTGTTCCCGGGCAATAGCCAAACCCTGGTTAAAATATTGCATGGCCTGGCGGTAATTACCTTCACCCCGGTAAATCAGCCCGATAGTATTTGTCATGTTAATCCGCTTGCCCTGGTCGCTGGTATCGGTATTATAATGCAGCGCCTGCAGCAGATAGGTTTTGGAGGCGTCAAAATCGTTTACGTTATATTCCAGTTGGGCAAGTACGTAGAAAAAGTCGCTTATGTTTGGCACATTTTCAAAGCCTAAACCCTTAAAAATATCATAGGCCCGCAGGTAATACTCATAGGCCGGCACATATTGCTTAAACGTATCAAAATACTGTCCTTTGCGAAAAACAAAATAGCCTGTTTCGTAAATTTCGCCTTCTTTGCGGGCGCGGGCAATGGCTTTATCGTAATAATAAAGGCTGCGCGGGTTTTGCCCCAGGTTTACCGAAAAAAAATCCGCCTTAAATTCATAAACCGCGTATTCCAGCTGTTTGTCATCCAGTTTTTTAGCCACTCCTGTTAACCTGTCCAACTGGTTAAAGGCATACACCGAATCGCGTTTACGCAGTTTAAATTTGTAAATATCCCGCGCCTCAGCCAGTCTTTTTGCCGGTTCAACCTTTAAAATCGTATCAAAATTTTGAGCCGATAGCTTAAAGCCGTAAAAAATAATAAATAGAATTACCAGTAAAAATTTTACACGCATTTTTAAGCCGGGAGAATTTCCGGCTTAAAAATAGTGATTAGTCTTCAGGACTCCTAACGGGAGAATTAGTTTATTGGCGATGATGACTACAAGGAATATATTGCCTGATTTTATTTAATTTGATTTGAAATTAGTGTCCCGGGAGTTATCGGGACACTAATTTAATCATCAGTATTTCAGTACAATAAACCCTGTTTTGTGCTTTATTTCTCCTTTTACCGCGTATTCCAGCGAATAAAAATATGTCCCTGGCAATTGCAGCTGTCCGTTTTTGTTGCTTCGTCCGTCGAATACCCGGCTACTGTTATCGTAACCTTTTGCTTCAAATACAAGCGCGCCATTACGGTTCATTATTGTTAATTTATTATCGGGATAGGTTTGAATGCCATCTATTACCAGATAATCGTTTATCCCGTCGCCATTGGGCGAGAGGCCCTGGCGGACGCTAACATTATCCTCCATTTTGGCTTTTTCGAGCGGCTGTACAACACTTAAGGATTCATCTGGGATATTCAATGACCCAAGGGCCCGGTTAACCGTTACTCTATAGGTTTGCGTGGTTGATCCATCCTGCGCGGTTACCTGCACCGTGATAGGATTAGCCCCAACGGCCAGTGCTATTGGCGCCGATGTAGTGCCGGAAGCAATAGGGGTTGTGCCATTCAGGAGGAGTGTGGCGTTCGCGTCGGCCGCAGTTGGTGTTACAGTTAACGAGCCAGCCCCATTTACCACGTCAACTGTATAATTGGTATTGGCACTGGTGAATACCGGGTTAAACACGCCACGACTTAGCTTTAACGATGTTAGAAAATCGTTTGTTGCCGCTGCCCGGGTAACCGTTACCGTGTAGGTTTGCATGGTTGACCCATCCTGCGCGGTTACCTGCACCGTAATGGGATTGGCCCCAACCGCCAGTGGTATTTGCGCCGATGTAGCGCCGGAGACAATAGGGGTTGTGCCGTTCAAAAGGAGTGTGGCGGTGATGTCGGAGGCGATTGGTGTTACGGTTAACGAGCTCACCCCATTTACCACATTGGCTGTATAATTGGTATTGGAACCGGTGAATACCTGGCTAAGCACACCGCGGCTTATTTTTAACGATTTAAGGAAATCGTTTTTCGACCCTGTCCGCGTTATCGTAACAGTATAAGTGTTTTGGGTCACGCCGTCGGATGCCGTTACCACGGTTGTAATAATATTTGAACCAACTGCCAGCGCAACCGGCCCACACGCAGTGCCCGAAACCGCTGCAGCGCCATTAACCGTCACCGTTGCATCTGCATCGAAAGTTACCGGGGTCACCATAATTGACGATACGCCGTTTGCAACGGTGGCTGTATAACTGTTGATCAGGGGGGCAAAGGAAGTCGTCAGCAGACCGCGACTTACCTGCAACGCCGAAAGATTTGCATTTGTTGATGTTGCACGGGTAACCGTTAACGTATAAGTTTTTTGTTTGGTACCGTTGGATGATGTTACCACCACCCCGAACGCATTATCGCCTAAGCTTAAGGCAAATGGTGCCGAGGCATGTCCGGAAGTAACCGGCTGACCGTTTATAGTAATAACAGCTGTACTGTCTTCGGCGCGCGGCGTTAAGCTTATCGTCCTTGCGCTGTTTACCACGTTGGCTGTGTAGGTAGTGTTAACGATGCTAAACACAGGGCTTAAAACGCCAGCGCTAAGTTTTAATGCCGATAGGTTATCATTTGATGATGCTACCCTGATATTAACCGTAGCAACGCCGCCGCCGGAGGCATTAAAGGCACTTACCGTGTAATTTGCAGCCGGGCTCACCGCCGTTGCGGTCCCACTGATGATACCGGTGGTTGCATTGAGGCTAAGGCCGGCAGGTAATGCCGGGCTTATGAAGAAGCCGCCCGTTGGGCTAAATTTGTTGATACCGCCCGAACCCTGTAACGCACCGTACAAATTGTAACTGGGGTCAACGGCCACGCCCACCAGGTTACTCAAACCGGGCACAGCCGCAACGGGCGTTCCGCCACCGGCTGGTACACTGTAAATGCCGCCCATGCCTTCGTCATCAATATAAATGGTTCCGTTTGCATCAACAGCCAGACCCCTTGGAAAACTTAAACCGCTTGCCAGTTGCACCTGGGCGCCGGCGCCACCGTTTGCCGGTATCTCATATAATGCCAGTGTTGAAATGGTGGCGGCATAAACATTGTCTGCGGCATCAACAGTTAAGCCGGCCACTGCAGTGAGCCCATTATCTATTCTTACTACATTGGTTCCGTTATTTGCCATTTTATATACCCCATTGGTGAGGTCGGACACATAAACATTCCCCGCCTTGTCTACCGCTATAGCGAAGGGACGCGAAAAGTTACTATTAATAACAACAGGCGTACCATAAGTAACCGGCGAGCCGCTTGCCGGTATTTTCCATACTTGTGACTGGTCCGCAACAAATACATTTCCCGACTGGTCTACCGCTACGTTAGAACTTTGCGATAAAAAGCCGGAGCCAATGACGGTGGTGCTGCTGCCATCAGCGCTTATCTTATCAACTATACCGCTGCTGCCGTTCATATCAGCTACATACATATTGCCGGCCGCGTCCAGCGCCAAACCGTTTTGCGAGAATGAAATGCCCGATCCCAGAACAACCGGGCTGCCATAAACTCCTGTGGGCGCTGCTACATTGCTGCTTGTGGGCGTGAGGGTGCCGGCAACGTTCAAGTTAAACGTTTTGGGGCCGGCATAACTGATGGCCGGCGCCTGGGCATGCAATCTGCCTGGCAGCAATAAAGCTGCAAACACCACCGTAAAGCCAATTTTTAAGGCGGTGGAAAGATATTTCGGGTTCTGTAAAAGTTTGTTCATAGTATTGTAATTTGAGCTAATTTATTTCAGTTGGTGAATATAAAAGTAGCTGGTATGGTAAGAAAACCATAAAATTCAGGGTGGACAAATGTGTGCAAAAAGGTGGACAAAAACGAGTGATTCAGGCGACTGACGAGAAAAGCAGAAGAGTAATGGTTAGGGCGACACTGGCGTCCACCGTACCATAGCTTATCTCGTCGGATGCCGGGCTATTGGGAACGCCATTGGTATAATTGAGGATAGCTGCCGAAAATACAGGAGGCAAATTACTTGTATTATGCTTTAAGGCATCAGGTTATCAATTCTTCAATCTTTTGAAAAATAAATTCCACCGTTTTTTCGCGAATTTCATTTCGGGTATAGTTACCGCCCTCTTCAGGCTTGATCAGTTTGGGGAATTCATGGAATTCGTTTTTATAGAAGACAGTAACATAAACCTGGCCCACTTTTTTATTGAGGATATAGCCGGAACCAGGCGCTGGAGCCGATGCGACACCTGTTACAGTTACATAAATTGAAACGCCCGGGTATAGTGCTTTCAATCCGCCGCACATGGCTGTGGTAGTTTCCTGCGATTCGGCAGAATGCTCTTTCAGTATTTCCTCCGAAACTCCTAAGATTTTTGTTTTTACTTTTTCGTCGTAAGTAACGATGCTCCCCTTTAAAACCATTGATGCTCCGGATACAGACGCTATGCTGCTGGCCAATAAACCCGCCGTAATGCTTTCGGCGCAAAAAATGGTTAAATTGTTTTTCTGCAACTTTTGGTTAAATGTGGTAATGGTATCTTCTGAAATCATTGATGCTCTTTTATGATAGTTGCGGGGCTGCCTGTTAGCGATACAAAGATATTTAAGATTTATGGTACATGATGTCGTTTATATAAATACTCATTTTAAAAAATGCTCCGTTTAATATAAGTTATACTCCGTCCTATGCAAATCGGAAAGCAGCGGCAAGGCTACTTTTGTTGTGTTCAAAAAAATAAAAGTATACGTCATGACTAATAACAACCAAAAAACGACAAGGGCAATAGTGTTTTATTAAAATAATTTATAAATGAATAAATATTCATTTATATTTGTGGCAACTATGCGTGCCCGCGATACAGACAAAGAAAAATTGGTTAAGCAACGTGCTATTGAAATCGTTGTAAACGATGGTTTAGAAGGTTTTAGCATGAATAAGCTGGCGAAAGCCTGCAATATTTCGGTTGCCACGCTTTATATTTATTACAAGGACCGGGATGACCTGATACTTAAAATAGCCGCCGAAGAAGGTGTGCGGATGGCTGAAGCCATGTTGAAAGGTTTTGATGCAAATGCCTCGTTTGAAGATGGTTTGAGGGTGCAATGGAAAAACCGGTTTGATTATATGATGGCGCATCCGTATATCAATGTGTTTTTTGAGCAGTTGCGCAGTTCCAGCTATCATGCACGATTTATGGAAACCTTTAAGGCAAACTTTGCGCCCATAGTTACCAGGTTTATGAACAATGCAAAGGAGCGTGGCGAAGTTGATGAAATGCCGATCGAGGTATACTGGTCCGTAGCGTTTGCGCCTTTATACTCGCTCATCCGTTTTCATAACGAGGGGCAAAGCATAGGTGGCGATCCGTTCAGCATATCGGACGAAATTTTGTGGGCAACTTTCGACCGTGTGCTAAAGGCACTAAAAAGTTAAAAAAATTTACCTCGCTTAATAAGTGAATGTTTATTTATTAAAGAATGAAGAATTTTGATCATATATTGCTGTTCAAAACCAGTTGCAGCACCGGCGCCGACAAAAAGGCCCTGGAGGCAATACTGGAAAGCCAGCCGGGTATCCAGGAGTGGAACCTCGACCTGGACGATTGTGATTACGTTTTGAGGATCATTTCTTTCGAATTAAAGCACGATCATATCATCAGATTAATGAACACTCATGGCTACGATTGCTGTGAATTAACCTAATATACAATGAAAAAACAAGATGTTATCCCGTTTACCGGGTACCAAAAACTGGTTATCTTAATTTTAGCGCTAACCCAGTTTACCGTTATCCTCGATTTTATGATCATGTCGCCATTGGGAGATATGCTGATGAAATCGATGAGTCTTAAGCCAGCCTCATTTGGTATAGCCGTATCAGCCTATGCCTTCAGCGCGGGTATTTCGGGCTTGCTCACCGCAGGCTTTGCCGATAAATTCGATCGTAAAAAGCTGCTGCTTTTCTTTTACCTCGGTTTTATTGCGGGTACAATATTATGTGGACTGGCACATACTTATCCTTTGCTACTTGCAGCACGAATTATCACCGGCCTGTTTGGCGGGGTTATCGGCTCCATTTCCATGGCTATTATTACCGATTTGTTTGCACTGCAGCAACGCGGCCGCGTACTGGGTTTTGTTCAAATGGGTTTCGGCGCCAGCCAGGTATTGGGGGTACCCATAGGGCTCTTCCTGGCTAATCACTGGGGTTGGGAAATCCCCTTCTTTTTAACTGCCATACTGGGGGCTATTGTAGCCGTGGCCATTATGTTGCGCCTGCATCCGGTAACCGATCACCTGAAAGTGCAGCGTGATAAATCGGCATTTACACACCTGTTGCATACGGTGGCCAAACGCGACTACCGCATTGGTTTTGCTGCCACGGCTCTTTTGTCTATCGGTGGTTTTATGATGATGCCTTTTGGCAGTGTATTCGCTATTAACAACCTGCATGTAAGCCAATCGCAGCTCGTTGTTTTGTTAATGGTCGCGGGGCTGAGCTCGTTAGCAATTATGCCGGTAATTGGCATCCTGAGCGATAAGATGAGCAAGTTCAAACTATTTGCTGCGGCATCGGTATGGACAATGATCATGTGCGTTGTTTATACCAACTTAGGGGTAACACCCTTCTGGCTGGTTATTGTGTTAAATATATTAATGATGATGGGCGTAATGAGCCGCATGGTGCCTGCATCGGCATTAACCAGCGCCATTCCTGGTATGGAAGACCGCGGCGCATTCATGAGCATCAACGCCTCGCTGCAGCAGATAGCAGGCGGAGTTGCCGCCGCAATTGCCGGTATGATTTTAACACAAAAAACTAAATACAGCCCGCTGGAGCATTATAATATCATTGGCTACGTGGTTGTAGGGGTATCGATGACATGTATATTATTGCTAAGCCGCGTTAATAACATGATCAACAGAAAAGTACAGGAACATCCGGGTGTAGTTAAGCATGATGATGTGGTGGTGAGCGAAGGATATTAACGGGTACTGCGCCACAATTTAGATAACGGGTAAAGGGAACAATTAAACCTCCTTTTACCCGTTTATATTTTTTTGAAACAAAATTTTACCTGAACGCTTTTGATATTATGAACGCTAAAAACAAAACACTGATTGCAATTGCCGCCGGCGTTGGTGTGGCCGGTTTGGCTTATGCGTTGTGGCCAAAGAAAAAAATACCCAAAAGTGCCATTGTTCAGCCTTTTGATAAAGACCGGTACATGGGATTATGGAACGAGATAGCGCGCTTGCCCAATGTTATCGAGAAAAACCTGAAGGATTTAACCGAGCATTATTCACTTAATGAAGACGGCACCATAAAAGTAATTACACGTGCATATCACACCCAAAAAAATAAAGTGGTGGAGGCAGAAGGCACTGCTAAATTTGTGGGCGCCCCTACCATCGGACAATTAAAGGTGGCATATTTTGTCCCGGTTTACCTGGATTACAATGTGCTTGATATCGACGAAGACTACCGGTACGCATTGATATCAGGGAGCGGCCTGGATTATCTCTGGATCCTCTCGCGCGATGAAGATATTCCAAACGAGATCAGCCTACGTTTTCTGCATAAAGCTACAGAATTAGGGTTTGACGTTGGTCAAATGGAATGGATGAACGGAGTGAAAATAATTTAAAAGTTTAGCCATGGGCAAACAACATGATACATTCCCCGGCGAGCCGGAAGAAATGCCGGAAAAAAAGGAGCAACCGGAGATTAAACGGCCAAACGATCCGGCTACGCCCGAAATACCAAAAGAAGACCCGCAGGTAATTCCTGATGAGTTTCCTCCTGAAGAAAACTCACCCGGGGAACCGCAGGTAAAGCCAATTTAAATCAATATTTGGACGTAATGAATTATGGCAGATAAACATTTACAAAAGGTCTTAAACTGAATGATTAACCATTTTAGTCCTGTGCTATGAAGAAAACAAAACTGTACACCAATCTTATTGCCATGCTGTCTTTTGTATTACATCTAAAACGGCATCTGATTTCGATCCGGCATGGTATTTCAATGATCGACTATCTGACCACTGAAGCAGACTAAACTGCTATGTGGCATCATCATTATAATAGCAGAATTATAAATTTTAAAACTAACAAGGCCCCATAGGATTTTGCAAATCCTATGGGGCCATTTTTTGGTGTATTGTTGTACCGATAAAAGACTATAACTGTGGTACACCACCGCGCGAACCGTGCAGCAGAGAATTAATCACCGACTTTCTTTTCAGTGTATTTATAGTAATATGCGGCCAAACAATTGGCGTTGCGGTACCTGTTGGCGGGAAAACCAGGTTAATGGTTTGTGTATACTGCAGCAACTCGCTTTCGCTGCCGCCGGTAATTTCCTCTAACCAAAAAATGGCATCCATTTTACTTGCCTTAACATTGGTGTCTATAAATGGGATATTCAGGATTCCGGCTGACGCATCAGGGGTATTGGTAGTCATATCCAGCGTGGTCATGGTAGTAACCGAACCCGTGCCAACAACACTTTGCAGCGATCCCTGCAGGAAAGTATTGGGGTCGGTGTGGTTAATCACGCCGGCAAATTCCGGATCAAGCGTAATAATTTCGTTATATCCCAAAAGGTTGGTTATCGGGCTGCCATCCAGGTTAAAAGGCAGCGTGGAGGCCGGAGGGAAAAACGTCGTTCCCGGGTCGGCTGATACCGTGGACCCGCCAAGGGCCAACACCGCATTGCCATGCGGGATGGTGCTTAAACGCGCAATATTAAAACCGCCATTAACATTGGTAACATTTAAAAACATACCTGTTTCGGCATGGATAACGGTTCCCGCGCTAAAGCCTCTTTCATCGCAAAAGGGCGTGTTGCACACGCTTGTTACCTGTTGCTCATAAAACAGTCCGAAGATCTCCTGTTCTATCTGGTTACCATTAATTACTGGTCCGCGGTTGCCTGCCTGTACAGCAACGGCCGAGAATTTCAGGTCTTCACGATAAGGGATGATCTCGAATATAAAGCTGGGTTTTATGCCCGGCACCGAAATAAAATTCCATCCGCTGGCGGTTGTTCCGGCTGTTGTGCCATCTACAACGCTTTCCCATTCGCCCACAAATTGTTTTAGCGGACCGAGGTCAACTTCGCTTAATTCACTGGCGGGCACGAAACGCGCGCCCAGGCCAAATCGGTTTAGTTTATCAGTCATTTTTTTTTCTTAATAAGATTTAAAGGAATATTTATTTTGTTGAAAGTTTAGTTACAGGTCCGGGTCTTATTTTCCGCATGGCCGAAACGTTCGAACGGCCCGAAAAACGGAATAAATTTATGACTTATCATTTAATATTTCGCCCGAATTTTTCAAAAAAATATCAAGGTTAAAAATTGCATGGCTTTAATATTTCGTCAATTGTTTGTTGTTGCCGATCCATAAAAATTCAGGCTTTCATCTCTTGCACACCTTCCTTGCCATCACCGTTTGCAGCAGCTATTCAATCCTGGTAAAAAAGATGACTTATTTGTGAGCCTTGTCATTTTAACTTAACATAGATTTCCCTAATTTTAGGCTCTAAACAAATTATCTAAAAACAAACCGCCAAAATTTAATATGGAAAACAATCATGATCACAGCAAATTAGGTGACGTTAACAGTGAAAGCGCTGCTGCAAAATGCCCGTTTTTGGGCGGCATGCTAAAACAAACCGCAGGCAACGGTACCCGCAACCGCGACTGGTGGCCAAATCAGCTTAAGTTGAATATTCTTCGTCAAAATTCATCCTTATCAAACCCTATGGATGAAGCTTTTAATTATGCCGAAGCGTTTAAAAGTTTGGACCTGGCTGCTGTTAAAAAAGATATTTTTGAGTTGATGACCACCTCGCAGGACTGGTGGCCGGCCGACTACGGCCATTACGGACCATTTTTTATCCGCATGGCCTGGCACAGCGCCGGCACTTACCGAGTATCTGATGGCCGCGGCGGTGCAGGTTTTGGCACCCAGCGTTTTGCGCCCCTGAACAGCTGGCCCGATAATGCCAACCTGGATAAAGCCCGCCTGCTGCTTTGGCCCATAAAAAAGAAATACGGTAAAAAACTTTCCTGGGCCGATCTGATGATCCTGACCGGCAACTGTGCGCTGGAATCCATGGGTTTTGAAACCTTCGGTTTTGGCGGCGGTCGTGCCGATGTTTGGGAACCGGCCGAGGATGTATATTGGGGATCGGAAAAAACCTGGCTGGGCGATGAGCGTTACGCCGGCAAACGCGAACTGGAGAACCCGCTGGCAGCTGTACAGATGGGCCTCATCTATGTGAATCCCGAAGGCCCCAATGGCAACCCTGACCCTGCGGCATCGGCACATGATATCCGCGAAACATTTGGTCGTATGGCCATGAATGACGAAGAAACCGTTGCACTTATTGCGGGCGGGCATACCTTCGGCAAAACCCATGGCGCTGCCGATCCAGGCCAGTATGTAGGCAAAGAGCCCGCAGGCGCTGCCATTGAAGAGCAGGGCCTGGGCTGGAAAAACACTTTCGGTACCGGCAACGCCGGCGATACCATCACCAGCGGCCTCGAAGGCGCGTGGACCACCACACCCGCCAAGTGGAGCAATAACTATTTCGAAAACCTTTTTGGCTTTGAGTGGGAACTCACCAAAAGCCCGGCTGGTGCAAACCAGTGGAAGCCCAAAGGCGGCGCAGGTGCTGGAACAGTGCCCGATGCACATGACCCAGCTAAAAGCCATGCACCAACCATGCTGACTACCGATATCGCCTTAAGAGTTGATCCGGCATACGAAAAAATTTCAAGGCGTTTTCATGAAAACCCGGCGGAGTTTGCTGATGCCTTTGCCCGTGCATGGTTTAAGCTTACCCACCGCGATATGGGCCCACGTGCCCGCTACTTGGGTCCGGAAGTACCCGCAGAAGTGTTGATCTGGCAGGATCCAATCCCGGCAGTTACTACACCATTGATTGATGATAACGACATAGCTTCATTAAAAGCAAAAATACTGTTCTCGGGGTTAACGGTATCGCAATTGGTATCAACTGCCTGGGCTTCGGCATCAACTTTCCGTGGTTCCGACAAACGTGGCGGCGCCAATGGCGCCCGCGTTCGCCTGGCCCCGCAGAAGGATTGGGAAGTAAACAACCCTGCGCAACTGGCAAAAGTATTATCGGTACTTGAAGGTATCCAGGCTGAATTTAACGGTGCACAAACCGATGGCAAAAGCGTTTCAATTGCCGACCTGATCGTGTTGGGCGGAGGTGCAGCCATTGAAAAAGCCGCATCAAGCGCCGGGCACAACATAACCGTACCTTTTACGCCCGGACGGGGCGATGCCTCGCAGGAACAAACTGATGTGGAATCGTTTGAATATATGGAACCGCGGGCCGATGGCTTCCGCAATTATGCAAACGCGCAAACAGCCGTAGCGGCAGAAGAGATGCTGGTTGACAAGGCGCAATTGCTTACGCTTACTGCACCGGAATTGACTGTGCTTGTTGGCGGTATGCGTGTGCTGAACACCAATTTTGATGGATCGAAACATGGCGTATTAACCAACAGACCGGAGACACTTACCAACGACTTTTTTGTGAACATCCTGGATTTGGGGCTGACCTGGAAAGCTACTTCGGACGCACAAAAAGTGTTTGTGGGGTCGGACAGGGCCTCGGGCGAAATTGAGTGGACCGGCACTCGTGCCGATCTCATCTTCGGTTCCAACTCCGAGCTGCGGGCCATTGCCGAAGTTTACGCCTGCGACGACAGCGGTGATAAATTTGTAAAGGACTTTGTAGCTGCCTGGACCAAGGTAATGAACCTGGACAGGTTTGACCTGGCGTAATAGCATATTATATAGGGTAACGAAACTAACAACCATCAAGCCTCCGGTAACCACGGGGGCTTTTTTGTTGTACAAATTCTGTAAATTTAAACTTAGTTTCCGTGGCGTACCGATACCCCAAAGCCGACTGATGCGCCATGCCGGAAATTGATTATCAACCTAAATTCAAAAAGACGGGAGTATAATGATCAGGAAAAATTTGATTTTAGCAGGGATCATCCTTGCGCTTTTATTGCTGTTTGTGGCAACACTGTATTATCCCGGTGGTTCGCAAAGCAATCCCATTTCCGTTGGCTATAATTGGGGGAATAATTACCTCAGCAACCTGTTTAGCCCCAAAGCGGTAAATGGGGCCGACAATTTATCGCGGCCATGGGCTGTTGCGGGGATGCTTTTTCTAAGTGCCTCGTTTGGGTGGTTTTTTATTAAATTTTCCGTTAATATGCCTTCAAAAAGATCTGCCGCCATTGTTAAATACTGCGGCGCCGGCGCCTTGATTGCAGCATTTTTAGCGGTTACGCCGCTTCACGATCCCATGATGCCCATTGCAAGCACACTGGCTCTGGTTGCCGTTTTTTATATTACGGCATTTTTGTTTAAGTCTAAATTGCATTTCCTCAAACTGCTCTCGGTTATTTGCCTGCTGCTTTTTTATGCGTGCGTTTACATCTACTTTACGCGCACCGATTTAAATATTTTGCCGGTTATGCAAAAGCTTAGCCTTTTGGTTGATATACTTTGGGTATTAAGCCTGGAATATTTTGCAGGAAAACCAGCATTAATAAGGGATCTCAAAACGGGTAGAGTGATTCGCTCGTTTTAAATTAATAAACCAAATATTTTAAGTGTTAATTACTGCCGGTAACATCAAACGTTGCCAATAAATTCACGTTCGGGTCAACCACTATTGTCGCCGGCTTTACCGCAGCAGGGAGCTGTATGGCTGTGTTTTTATCTTGTATGCTAATGGTATGCGATTGCCCGCCAATGGCAATTTCCAAAGGAAACTGGTAGAGGTAATCCTGTTTTTGGACGATATTTAACGCTACAGACTTTTTTACAGCATCATATTTCCAGCTGATACCTAACTGCGGATGGCCTGCGGTATGCAGCCATTGCTTAAAAAAAACATCAAGGTTTTGGCCGCTTGCGGTTTCCATTACTTTTTGCAAGTCATCGGTATTGGCATTGCTGCCGCCGTATTGCGCGTAATAAGCGCGGATGCCTTTCCAGAACGTCTCGTCGCCCAGTTTACGCCTAAGCATATGGAGCACCCAGCCGCCCTTCTGGTAGGCGTTGCGGTTAAGCAGTGTAGTATAATCGGTGGTATGCGTAGTATCCACAACAGGCGTAAACCGCCTTTTCTCAAACCGGAAGACAATATTGCGGTCATCAACCAGGCGTTTTTTTAGGGTGTCGGCGCCATATTTGTTTTCCAGGTAAACGTTGGTCATATAAGTGGCAAAGCCTTCGCTCAGCCATAAATTGCTGAAATCCTTTTCGGTAACGCCATCGCCAAACCACTGGTGGGCAATTTCGTGCGCCATCAGTTCTTCTATCCCACGGCTCGTCACCGAGTTTTCTTCATAAAAAATAGCGCCGGCATTTTCCATGCCGCCGTATATGGTTTTTGATTGAACGTTGGCCAGTTTTTCGTAGGCATAGGCCCCGAACATTTTGATGTAAAACGGCAAAATTTCTTTGGCTACAGCGTAGCTTTTAAAACCGGCATCCTTGTTTTCGGGGAAAACGTAGGTATAAACAGGTATCTTACCCACATCGCCGACGTGGTCTATGGCAAAGTCGGCCACGCCAATTACCATCACTTTCATGGGAATTGGCGCCGATTCCCGGTAGTGGGTGAGTTTAAAATGATTGGGCAGTGCGGCTTCTTCGGTTTTAAGGCCATTGGCTACAACCTGGTAATGATCGGGTGCTGTTACGAAAAAATCAACGGTTGCTTTATCGGCCGGATAATCGGCGCAGGGTAGCCAGTTATGCGCCCTGTTAGCCCAGTTATCTCCAAAAAAAGTACGGTGCCCAAATTTATTGGCCGATATGATTAACCCATCCGCAGGTATGCCCTGGTAGGTAATTTCATAGCTATGAACACTATTTGAAGTTGCCTTTGCCTGGATATTGAGAATATCACTATCTTGAGAGAACGATAGGTTTCGGCCATCCTCGTTAACGTTGGATACCAGCATCCCCAGGCCCTTTGCATTTGTTTTTACCAGGTTAAGCTGAAAAGATTCCACATCCTTTAAAAACTTTATTCTTACCCTTGCATCTCCTTTAATGGTATCGTTTGCATCACTTAGCCGGATGACGAACTTGTAATGCTCTACATCTATCGCCTGGAAAGGCGTTTGCGCTTTTATTGAAAAACAACCCGAAAAAAATAGGGAAATGCAAAAAAGTAGTTTACGCATGCTTAAGAATTAAAAAACTAATCTCTGGTTAACTTCTATATAACTTAAGTTATTTTTCTCGAAACTTCAGTTGCAGCTTCTTTCGGACTTCCGGACTAATTTCTACCCCAGCTTAGCCGAAATCAAATTCAAAAACTCGGTCCTTGTTTTTTCTTTCAAAAATTCACCGGTAAATGCCGATGTGGTTGTAACCGAATTTTGCTTTTGTACGCCACGCATACTCATACACAAGTGGCGGCATTCAATTACGACGCCAACGCCCCAGGGGCTCAAGGTTTCCTGTATGCAATCGCGTATTTGGTTGGTAAGGCGCTCCTGAACCTGCAGGCGGCGGGCAAAAATGTCAACTACACGCGGTATCTTGCTTAAGCCCACCACGTGCCCGTTAGGAATATAAGCCACGTGTGCTTTGCCAAAAAAGGGCAGCATGTGATGCTCGCACATCGAGTAAACTTCAATATCTTTTACAATTACCATCTGGCTGTATTCCTCGCTGAACATCGCCGAGTTTAATACCGATTTTGCATCCAGGTCATATCCCTGGGTAAGGTAAAGCATGGCTGTTGCTACACGTTCGGGCGTTTTTAAAAGGCCTTCGCGTGTTGGATCTTCGCCAATGTGCTTTAATACTTCGCCGTAATTGGCCGATAGGTTGTTAATCAGTTCGGTATTGTAGCGGTCAATTTTTAAATAGCCCTCAATATCGTCATCATCCTGGTCAACCAGGTTTTTTTTTGTCAATCATGCTTCAGGTTTAATCACCAAAATACTCCGCTGAGTTATTTTCGGTTTCGTATAGTTTCACCGAATGTAAAAATACGCCTTCGTAAGCTTCTATCGGTGTTTTTAACTGGTTAAAAATTTCAATGCAAAGTAACTCTGTTGATGCCATTTTGCCTGTCATAAAATCAACATCTTTATTAATGTTTTTATGATCAAGCTTTTCAATCACATAGTCATTAATAATAATTTTTAATTCTTTCAGGTCTATCAGGTATCCTGTTGCATGCGTTACCTCGCCTTTTACCGTTACAAACAGGTTGTAATTATGGCCGTGCCAGTTTGGGTTGGCACATTTGCCAAATACTTCGGCATTTTTTTCTTCGCTCCATTCCTCGCGGTACATCCTGTGCGCCGCGTTAAAATGTTCTTTGCGCGTAATGTGTATCATCATAACAAATAATGGTGCAAATATACAAAACAAAAACAGGGCTTATGTTTTATCTTAGCGGTCAAATAAAAGCAATATTATGAGGATATTGGTTACAGCCGCAACGCTGGAAGAAGTGGATAGCCTTAAAGCCAAAATTTTAAGAAACGATGACACTACCGGCACCATGGCTTTGGATTTTGAACTGCTGATAACGGGCGTAGGGATGGTAGCAACTGCATTTGCGCTGGCCAAACACCTTTCGGCCAATAAATACGATCTGGTGCTTAACCTTGGCATTGGAGGTAGTTTTGACCGTAATATTAAATTAGGGGAAATTGTTGAAATAAGCCAGGATACATTTGCCGAACTGGGCGCGGAGGACGACAAGGAGTTTTTGATGATTGAGCAATTGGGGTTTGGCCGCAGCACATATTTCCCATCCACCAAAATGGCCAATTTGTATCATCTTTTTAACAACTTTAACCTTAAAACGGTTAGTTCCATTACGGTAAACACCGTTCATGGTAA
>Ga0206898_10126_pt1 | contig 23340 bp, 7 predicted proteins | sample Alteio_BWOrgHeat_50_FD_153237 | JGI IMG/M metagenome (GOLD analysis project Ga0206898, IMG submission 153237) | Enriched cells from forest soil in Barre Woods Harvard Forest LTER site, Petersham, Massachusetts, United States -... | ecosystem: Environmental > Terrestrial > Soil > Temperate forest >...
TGCAGGGTTCTGCGGCGCAGGCAGGTTTCTTCTATCAAAATAATTTGGCAGCTATTAAGATACTGGAATGCCTCTTTTTCGATAACGACATTCTATCGGTGAGACTGGAGAACTATGATAAGGGACAACATATAGACGACGTAATCATTTATCGAAAGAATATCAATCATTATTTCCAGATCAAGTGGTCGGAAGACGAGGAAAATACCTACACGCTCTACAGCCTGTTAGCTGCGCAGCCGAAAAAGAAATCGCTCCTAAAACAATTAGCGGAAGGTTACAAAGGCGTGCTCGGCGAAAATAAAGACTTTGAGATTTTTTTAGTTACCACCAAAAGTTCGAGTAACATAAAACGCCCGTCCGAAGGGATAACCATCGGGTTAAACGACATGGTAAGTGGTGTAATTGCCCCATTGAAGTCTCTCAGAGAAAATGCTTTACCGCTGACCACTGACCCTAACTATGATACAGTGCTGGAATTATTAAGAGTTGACAGCGGCTTGCACAAAACTGAGTTCCTGGATTTCTTATCGCGACTGACGTTCCAGTTCAATACCGAATCAAAAGAACAACTGGAAACTGGCATTAAAACCAAACTGGCCCATCTTGGTATCGACCCTTTGCTTTATCCCACTCTGGTAACCGCGGTGGTGAAATGGAGTATTTCCGGCGAACCCGTTACCAGAGATACAGTTTTAGCTGCGCTCGGCCTTACTGATCGTTTCGAAGACAAGATTTCCCAATATTTCAAGGTCGTCGAGGAGCAGTTTTACGTACCAAACAGTGACCTGTTCAGCCAGCTAAAAAAAGCCCTGACTACTTTGACCAATGGATATATTTTCATTGAAGGCCCTCCCGGAATTGGAAAATCGACTGCACTCACTAAATTCCGCGAAAAGCACAAAAATATCGTCTTTTCCTATTATTGCTTCATACCTGACGCGGTCAATGATTTTGGCCAAAGGCGGCATAAATCGGAATATTTTCTAAAGTCTATGTGTATAGCTATTGAAAATGAATTTCCTGATGTCGACCTGCCCGTAAAGTATTCCAATAATTTTGAGGAAAAGCTGTCTCTTTACCTCCAGGCACTCGGCACGCTGAATAAAAAGTTGATTTTTATCATAGATGGATTGGACCATGTTCACCGCGACCTTGAGTTTCAGCCAGGGTCTCTTTTAAATCAAATCAAAGGTGGCTTGCCGGACGGGATATTCTTCCTGCTTAGTTCGCAATACAAAGACGTTCTTTCGGCCGATGTCTGGAATACCATCCGTGCGGAGCCCTTACGCCATATCAAAGTCCCACCATTCCGGCAGCAGCAAATTACCGAGTACCTGTTAAAAAAAGGAATTGATGACCCCGAAATCATCGAGCTCACCGAAAGAGTTTCCGGCGGGATACCGATTTACCTGCGTTATATTACAGAACTGCTTTTAAATAGCGAGCCTAAACACCATGAAACCCTGCTGAACGACCTTCCGGCGCTGATTGACGGTAAGATAGGTACCTATCACGAATACTTGTATCACCAGATAGAAAATGACCCTGTGGCCCAGCGCGTTCTGGCGATCCTCGCTCACCGGCGTGAATACAGCGATACAGCATGCATTGTTACTATTATGGGGCTGTTGGGATTGAACACAGACCTTTCCGCTGTAGAAGCTATCGTCAGGCGGTTCGGGCATCTGCTCAGACAACAGGAGGCCAAAGGCTTCGCTATCTTCCATACCAGCTTCAGGGAATTTATCCTATCTAAGACCCACGTCCATAAAAGAGACTTCAACGAAGCGATTACTGAATATTACAATGGAGACCCACACACGGACGAGGCCTATCGCAACTATTTCCGCCACCTGTTTGAGTTGGAAGCGTACACGCGGATCATCGAAACAACGACCATTGATTGGATCAAAGAAGCATGGAAGAATTTCAGGACCATCAGTGAAATCAAGAGCAATATTAAAATAGCATGGTCTGCATCTGCCGAGCTGGGTAATTTAACTTCTTTTGTCAGAATCGCTTACCTGAAAGCCCAGGTGGACCGCCTGGACTGGAACCTGGAACACAGCGACTATAATTCTTCCATGCTGTTCCTGAAAGCGGGGTTGATTTCTAACAGTATAAGGTCCATTTGGGACGGAGATTTCGTGACTGTCAGAAAATCGTATTTCGGATATTATCTTGAACAATATTACACACATACCGGGGAACTGCTACCAAGGGATATTATCAACCAAGGTTTTTCCAAAAATGAAGGTGAGGATCTCAAGTTCGAAGATATCGTCGACCTCTACGTAGCGGAGATATTGGTATTTGGGGAGGTAAGGGATGTTTTCCAACGGATCGATAAGATTAACTGGACCCGTTCAGATCATCGGGACGCTAAGTTGCTGCGAAAAAACAAGGACGGAAAAATTACGCGGGAACAGAATTTCAAAGTAAAAGCCCGGATTATTCAGGCTTTAAAAAAACACAAGAAATATCAATGGCTGGACGAGTTAATTGCCGATTTTAAAACGGACACGCAATTGGTATTAAAGGCACAGATAGCGTTAGTTGAAATATTGCTACCATCGGATCCTGCTTCGGGACTAACTATCTTAAAGGGGATGCAATTAACTGAACTTTCTGAACGAGATTTTGGCGGACTGGTAGCCTTTTGCGCTGATCACCTGGACGACCGGACGATCCGGGCTCTATTCCCCGCAAGAGAACTGAAGTTTGAAGACTTGCAGGATAACGTGATTGACGAGAAAAATGGCATGGATTACAGCATCAGGAAAAGCATAATTAACTGTGCAAACGACCTGAAAGGACTATTCATTCTTGATCAGTCGCAGACCCGGTCATTTTTGTTACGGTCCACGGCGCTCCCCCGCCCTGCAAAGGATTTTTACAATTTATCTTATGAGATTGCCGCAATATGGTATGCTGTACGAGCTGGCGAAAGCAGGCGGGACGAATTGGTTCGGCGAGTCAAGGATGCACTGAAAGGCCTCTTTGTTCCTGTAGCGGTAATCCAAATGAGACAGAATAACCGGGACGGACAAATGTTCGAACGGTCTTTTATATCCAGGAGTCTTTCCAGGTTCTACCGGGTGTGTTTTACAATTATTTGTGCGGTCTTTACGCAGCAAGAGGTACTGCAAATTATCAGATACTGGTTAACTTTAGAACGTTCTGGCGATGGCTACCGCCATTACGATACGGGGCTTGTCATCGCCAAGGTAATTAACGGCAACAAAAAATTTGACATCCATGATACGCTTTTTGAACTGATCACTTATGCTGAAGAAATCGCCAGACTGGAAAGCGAAACAGTTACCCTGACCGATTACTTGATCGACGTTGCCGAGACCTACGCGATCTGCGGTTTCCGTGATGATTTTAAAAGAATATATGACCAGCTTTTAGAGAGTTCGTTTGGCGTGGGCAGCCGTAAAGACTATCAGTTCTCTTATATTGTGGAGCCCCTGAAAGAAATTAACAACCTTGATCCCACCCATGCATTAACAAGGTTTAAGGATCTCTTTGAAGACCTTGCGCAATTATCCGAAGCGGGTAATCCGCGAATGGCGCATATCAACCTTTCCGAACTAATCGCTGTAGTGGGAACCTCCTATCCGGAACTGGCTTTGAAACTTGTCACTTCTGAGGAGAGGCACATTGACAGGACCGAATGCCTGGGGATTGTGTTAAAGCCGATGATCGAAAAAGCCGGGCCAGCAGACCTGTACCTTTATTTCGCCCTTATTAAAACGCTGCCACGGTGGAAGTCGGGCGCCTCAGCCAACCAGCAGTTCCTTAGCTTATCCGGAGACCTTATCAAAAGGGCGGTTTGCCTCGGACAGCTAAAAGTGGTGGACCTCATTATGGATATGGTTGTCTACCACATCACAACTGAAGCCGAAAATCCGGAAGAATTTGACCGGTTCCGGAAGATTTTCCTGGCGCTTGAAATGAACCCGCTGCCCTTTGGAATACCGGAGCCGGCCGCAGCGGCAAAAATCCCGTCAAAACATCTCCGCCCGCCGCAGGATGAAAAATTTCTTCTCCCCGTTCCAAAACCCGACCTCCCGCTTTGGGTTAGCCTTTTCAATTCGGACTACACTGCATTTGAGGCTGTGGTAGATAATATCTTCACTGCGGCACTGAAAAATCGAAGACATAGCACAATGCGAAACGAGTATTATCGTTCGAAAAATATTTTTGAGGATTTTTATGCCAAGTACCAGCATAGTCAGCCACCGCTTGATACTATTAGAATCAATGCGGTCATTCGTGCTTATATCACCTTTGCGCATCAGCTTGCCGCTGTTAAAGAAAAAATTATTAAATCACGTGAGGCAGGCCTTCTATTCGATGGATTTATAGCAACACTCGACCATATATTCGGGAATAGCCAACCTTCTGAATATGTAAAATCGACATTCAAATCAGGCGAATGGCTCCGGGGTATTTTAAAATTTACAAACGAGCATTTCAGTCATGTATTTTCCAAAGCTATTCCGGCTGACATTATTTACGAACTGACCAGCGAGGTTTCCATATTCAAAATGGATCAAATGATCACCTTCCTTAATAAATACACTTTTGAAAACACCCGTGCCGCCGGCCTGATGAAAATTGCTATCAGGATGGCGAAACTTGATATTCAAAAAAGCATGGTGATTATGGAAGATATTGACATTGATGCCTACAACAACCCGTTTTTTCGCCGACAGTGAAACCAGTAAGGAAAGTTCGCCGATCTTCAAACTTTTCCTGGAGGAAAGCCGGATTATGGAAAGCAATTTTTGCTGAAGAGCTTTATTCGGTACAAAGGAGGCTCGTCGATACTCGACAACATTGACCTGCTGGTGCCTTTTGCTCCTTATTTTTCAGAAGACCAGTTCATCAACGACCGGTACCAGGCCAACCGCCAATACAATCAGGAACTTTCCAAAGGGCTCGCCAGGGCAGAAACGTCATATGATTTTATAATAGATCATATAGAAAATAGCGAATTTGAGCAAGTCACCTTAAACTTCCTGCTTTCGCTGTTTGATTACGCCGTTGTTCGCGTGCGGGAACTCGCACTGCAGGCCTTATTTGATCTCTTCTGCATACGTGAGAATTTGCCTGCTAGGCTAAGCTTCCCGGAATTGAACCACAACCAGGTTGAACATGTGCTAACCGTTCTCCAGGCCGTTGCCCTGCAATCACCTGAAAATATTCGCCCGATAAAAATGAAGCTGTGGGCATTAACCGGATTGGACCATTTTCATATCCGGCAGTTGGTCAGGGAACTGCTGCTCCTTATTCATCGGCACGATAAAACTTTCCTGGACGATGGCGAGCTCGCGCTGCTTCAAAAAATCAACACAGCCAGCCCAATTATCCTGCCCCCCGCTGCCATTCCACCACTGTCAAAAACGAACTTCGTCTATAATGGGTTTCTTCATTCCCTTTTGTCCGATCTCGCTGCGAACTATGATGGCCCTTATGATTTTGAAGACCTGGTGTACACCGACCTTAATATTCAGAAAGACCTTGGGGCTTATACACTGGCGGAATCCAGCCGAATTCATCGCCGTTATAATATAAACACCAATTATAATACACTGGAAATATTTACGCCTTATGACGATGAAGTGAGGGATAGCTTAAATAAACTTTTCGGCCAAAAGATAAAAAAAGGTGAATTTGATGCGGACTTTGTAACCGGCATAGCGAACAGGTTTCGCCTGTTCGATCCTTCGTTTCTGCTATTCAGACACGTAAACAAGTCTATCGCTGTTAACTGGCTGCCGGAGATCGAAGAACATAAATTCATCACATTCGAGGATTTCCCAAATACGTTCAAGCAATTCATTTCAAGAGAGACCAATTACATCCCGCTTTATGAACAAGGCAGTCAGCGGCCGTCCAGGGAATACCCTAAAAACGAATACGCCACCGAATTTGCCATTTTTGCTTTTCTGGCAGACGAAAAGTTAACGGCGGAGGCAATCACGGGAAGTATCGCCCGGTATAACCCCTATGGGCAACTCAATAACACTTTCCTGTACGAACTGCCGAAGGACCGGTTCAAGGCTGATGATTTCCCAATTCCGAACGTAGTTCCGCTGCTGGAAATCGCTTCCAATAATTTCAGGGTGCGGGAGCTCACGTCTAACGTATGCCTTCTCGCCGACGTAGAAGTAGCGTTGAGTATCAAACCAGCCAACGCGTTAACCCGATTTTTGGAGCCTGAAAATACAGAAGTTAAAACAACGTACTGGGCAGGTCCCTACTCATCGGGCAGAAGAAGGTATGTGCCCACTTTCACAGGAATATCTTTTAAAATTCAAAAAGCGCTATTGCTCAATTATATGCAAAAAAACAAGCTGAGTTTGTTTTACCATGTCGCAATTGAACGTTCCGCGGATAAATACAAGGAAGATTTTCAAATGGACTGGTATTCATTTAACAAAATTATTAAAGCCGACCTTTAGAACCGGGAAGTCCCGGTTCACCCGTTTCGGTGACCTGGACATCAATCGCGTACTCATTTGCCCGTATAAAATACCGCATTTCCGATTCACCGTAGATGTTGATATTATCATGCCCTGTAACAAAAGAATAACCTTCCAGGTAACCCGTATCGCCGAATAAAAGTTTTTCGATCTGGCCTGACGCGTGGATCTTGCTTTTTCCGTTCAAGCTGCTGTTGACGTCCACTATTTCGTTAACATGGGGATTGGTCAGGTGATTAAAAGGGTTCAATATCCATAAGTAATCCCGTGCGCGGCTGATGGCCACATTATAAATATATTCTTTGCTCAAAAGACTCTTTTTATGACCGGTATACTGCCAGTTATTCGGATTGACAATAAAAATTACCAGGTCACATTGATCGCCCTGGAAACTGTGGACCGTATTACAGATGATATTCAGTTTATCCGAAATCTTTACCGACCTGATCAGCTTGTTGGTGATCAGCGCCTGGGCTTTATAGGGAGCGATTACCCCGATATTCCACCGCTCCTGCGGTTCGCATTTGCTGAAAAAATTGATCAGTTCTGCAACCAGTAAACCTGCGTAAAGATGATACGAACTGAACAGCAATTGCCTTTTTTCATAAATTGCATGACTGTTGCTTAGCGGGAAATTGATAAAGCTGACGGGCGAAGAGAACAACGATGCCAGTGGCGCCGGTAATTGCCGTGCGGGGTTTTCGGCGGGGTCGCGGCCATGCAGCAACTTGCCGCCGTATGAAATTTTACTAAACAGGTTCCCGATCTCCTTGACGCTGCGGTATTGCTTGTCCAGGTTTTTTATCGTATCCACGGGACGCAGCACCTGCCGGGCCGGGTCAAAACTCTTTATGCCCAGCATCGAGTACACATTCATATCGGCTATATCAGAATCTTCCAGTTCCTTGTCGGACAGATCAAGCACCGGCGGAATTTGCATCGGGTCGCCGGCAATAATAAACTTTGGCAATTTCTGATGTCCTGCGAAAGCCATCAGGATAAATACAAGGTAGGGCAAACTGACCATCGAAGCTTCATCAATAATGACATAATCCCAATGTTCGTCGATCTGAAACAGGCGGCGGTCCGGCCCGGGGGCGCCCAGTACTTTGAAGTACGGGAACCGGTGGACGGTGGAAGCCACGATGTTATAAAAATTAATATCTTCATTTCCCAGTGACGTTTGATATACCTCTTCCGGCAACGCCTCCAGGTCCGGATCTGTTGCGGAGCCCAGCCGCACCGCCCGGATACCGGTTTCCGTTTCAAGGAGTTTTTTCACCAAGACGTCGGAAGCTTTATTCGTCGGGGTTAGGATCAAACAGCGCACATGGAATTTCTCTTTAAAAGCATCCTGGAGCGTACGGCAGATGGTCGTCGTTTTACCGGTACCCGGGGGACCGTAAATAAAATGCAGCGGCGGCAATGCTTCCCGGATATCCGTCCAGGGGCTGATGAAATCGGGATTGCTGAAAGCCAGGAACAGCTGCCTTAGCAAGTCCAGGACGGGTGTGAACGAAATACTTACATTGACCACGTGCTCCAGGTTACTGAGCACATCGGCGGGCAGGCCGGAAGGGCAATAGATCAGCATATCCTGGCCCCTGGCCGAAACGCCGTCTACTTTGATCATTTCCTTTCTGCGGTTTTTGAAGATCAGGGAAACACTAAAATTCAGGAAAGAATCAACATTTACCGGGATCAGATTGGCCGCGCCGTAAAGCATAAAATACTTTTCAGAAGGCACGCCGTCATTTAAAAACCGTGCGATACTTTGAAAGTTCAGACTTTTCTGAGCCGTGGTAGATGCAACCTGTTCATAAGTGAGCATATACTCCAGGAACGCACTGAACCACTGGTATGAATAAACCTTCGCCTCATCCATCTCCTCCAGCAAATCCTGCCTTTCTACGCGGCTGTTTTCCTCCTCCAGCGCCTTTTGCAGCGCTTTGTACATCGAGGCCTCGCCCTCGGGCGTTCCCGCCATCGACATCACATGGTAAAAACCAGCCAACGCCGTGTCTTTTGCTTTGATCAAGGCGGTTACCGATTCAATGATCTCTGTTTTTTCCTCCCGCGCCGTCATTTGTTCGAGGAGTTGTTCGAGCATCAGCTGCTGGTTGTAGACAATGGACAAGCCCTCTTCCGTATCGGACAATATATATTGCGTCTCCGGCTTCCGGATACCGGCCAGATACGTTTCCTCTCCTATCTGTACACAGACTTTTGAGCATACCTGCGGCACGCGCAGCAATGCCGTTGTGTATTCCTGCTTCCAGCGTTTATAAAACGGCTCGGTATGCTCTGCCGCTGTTCCGTTTGTAAAAAGGACTTCCGTAAACGGCAGCGGTTCGATCATGCCAATACACTCGGCCGCGTACCGGTTGTTCAGCCAGGCCAGCGGTAACCGGTCGTAAAGGCCTGCCAGTTCCGGCTGGCCCTGTAAAGAAGCAGCAAACTTATCTTCCAGGTAATAGATCGTATCATCATCCGGGTCTTTACAAACGAGCAGCCCGTCGCTGCACCAGGTTAATACCGGAAAAGCCTCGTAGCCCTTCCCGATCAGTTTGCCCGCAATGAGTTCCCAGGCCTGGACGCGTTTATCTTCTGCGGAAAACCGCATCGGAAAACCCGGATGTTCCCCTTCGCCGCAAAGCAACCGGAGCGTATTATACAACAAGCCGTCACCAATAAAATCTATTTCATCGGGATTAAACTCCAATGAGGATGGCAACTGCAACCATTTCCGTAGCCGGGTGACCCTGCTCCCCGGTCCGCTCACCCCCAGTGCCTGCAGTAACTTTGTTTTGAGCGGCGTGTTCCGGTTTTGCAGCCATGCGCCGACAATATACGGCAACTGCTCCTCCTCGAGGGCCAGTTCATGCATAATACATTCGCCCGGAGCGAACCCCAGAAATTTTTGCCAGTTCAGCTGCCCCTGATCCTTTATTAATGATTCGGACGGTGTCAGCTTCCAGCATTTCAAAAGTTCATCTAAAAGAACTACCGTTTCTACCCCTTCGGCAAAAACAACGGGATCGGCCCCATTGACAAACAGATAAACAGGCATCAACAGGTCCCCGTCCGTCTCGCTGTATTTAAACGGCTCGCCCGCGCCCAGCGCAATAACCTTTTCCAAATCAGCATAGGCGCTCCCCAGTATGTACTTTTCATTATAACAAACCGGATCGGCGCCGCTCAATACCCAGGGCCCGGATAACTCATAATCAATACCGTCCGCCGCAAAAACAGAAAAAGTTTTAAGTTCTTCATTTTTGAATTTTTCCGAGAGCAGCACAAAAGCAAGCTGATGGGTATTGACCAGTTGTTTTTCCGTTAAGCCGGACAGGAATTTTTTGACCAATTCGTCAGTCACGCCCGCGCCTGACAACTTAAAAATGGTTCCGGCCTGTATCTCCGATAATAAACTGCGGCTGACACACTCTGCAGCGAAGTCTTTAACCAGCCTGATCGACGCCTTGTCTTCGAGGTTGAGTACCTCTGCCTGAGACAACATGATCGTCTTCTCTCCTCTTTTGAGGCCGATGCTGTCATTGGCCTGGTCGATCACTGCCAGTTCAAGCTGCTGATCGCCCTTATCCAGCCGCAGCCTTTCGTCAACCGCAGGCAATAACGCCGGGTCATACTGCAGAAGGCCGCCGACAAGACTTAGATACGTCTTATTCTGACGCTCGTCCTTCCATTCGGTATCCAGCGGCATTGTCCGTATCTTTTCAAAAATGGCTTTGCGCAGTAATATATTTTCGGTTAGCAGTGCTTCAATGATATCCAATTCCGGTTCAAGTTCACCTTCCTCATAGCGTTCGATGATTTTTGCGGCAAAAGTATCATTCTGCAATTCCAGCAAACCCTGGAAACCGGCAAATTCATCGGGCAGCAATAAGTAATCAGCCTGGTAATGGGTGCCCGTATAAGTGTTCAGGCGGGCATTTGCTGAAAAGTATTGTCGCATCTCCCCGCGTCCTTTCGTAGTGAACCCCTGCTCCCCCCCGCTGATAAGCAACTGATCAAAAAAACCATAATGGGTGCAGCGGCAGAATTCCAGCACAAGTGCCAGTTTTTCCCTGGGGATATCCACAGCATCCGGGGTCAGGTCCGGCGTTGATTGCGCCAGTTTAAACACTTCAAGATCGGCGAAGGGCAGAAAAAACCGGTCAGGAATCTGCAGGCCATAATAGTCAAAAAGCGCCTTGCTGATACCAGGATAGTCATCCGCAGTTATATCCGATAAGCCTTTGGAGAAGAACAAGTTGGTAACCGGCACACACTCATCCTGGAAAAAGACCAGCCCGTGTTCTGTCAATAACTTCTTTACGCCATCGGCGGGTTTATACAGGGCGAACAGCTCGTCGGCCTCTTTCAATACCTGTTCTCCGTTCGCTATGACCAAAGCGGATGCTATATCCTGCCAGAAGGGATATACAACGCCTTCATACACATCTTCTTCTTTAGCCAGCAAATAAGGGCGCAGCTCCTGCTGGTACTCCATTTCATCGATACGGTAGCCTTTCAGCCAAGTCCGATCTGTTTCCAGTAATAAATTCTTAAAACAAACGATATTGCCCAGCTTGTTCCGGTAGAGCTTAAGCTCCCCTATCCGGTCGCCGCGGTTCTCGGAATTCAAGTCCCGCATCGCCGCGAAAATCCGGAACTTCTCTGCCGGCGTTAAAGCCGCCGCCAGTTCATCCCGGATAAAACCGCTGAACAATTTAACAATCGTCGTATGGTTCCTGAGCTGGGACTTATTGCTTAGCCGGTTTTGATACTGGTCGACAATCCGGTAACCGTTAAAATCGACTTTACTGACCTTAAATCCGCATTTCAGTAAAAGATCGCCGATTTCGCTCAGTTTATTGTGCAGGATTAAATAACCTTCCTCCTGCCGCTCATCCAGTTGCTGCAAACTCATCACGGTGCCGTCTGAAAATTCCAGCATGTTCAACTGTCCCAGGTTTTGCGCAAATATCTCGGTCTTGATCTCGTTGTCAACCACTACGCTCAATTCCCGCAGAAGGATCTCCACCCTTCGCCCGTCCTCCTTCAGCCAGGCGTTGACCCGCGCGTATATATCTTTATTTTGCAAAAGACTGAATACGCTGTAACTTTCCAGCTCCAGCTTTGCCTCCGCCTGGGCGCGAAACTGCGGAAAATCCGTTCCCCAAAAAAACCATTTGACCGGATGCTCCAGCCAGTCATTGCCTATGGCGATATCGGTTGCTTTAATGAAGACCCTGTCATCCGGGCCCGCAATTGAAAACCCGCAAACCGCGCCGCTATCAGCGACCGGGATAACACCTTTGAGTTCCTCCCGGATGGGCGACAGATAAGGTTGTTTGATCCACAACCGTTCCTGGTTAATACTCTCCCCTGACGTCAGTAATGCGGCATACAGATCGAGAAACAACCTGTTGTCTGCAGGCGCGGCGCTACCCGCGTGCGCCCTCAATTGCAAGAAAAGGCGGCTGACAATGACGCTCAGCAAACGCTCATTGATCCCCTCCTCTCCCTTGCTTCCCTTATGTAAAAAAGTCCTTGAACTGCCCTTATAAAAGGCATTACAATGCAAAATGTAATTAAAATTATGCACCTCCTCGCTTAAGGGGAAATACAAATAGAAGTTCGGCGCACCCGAAAAGTGATCGCCGATACTGTCATAGTCCCGGAACCCGATCAAAACTTCAATATCTGCCTCCCGGTTGAACTTTTCCAACTGGTCGCGGAGCAGGTCCGCCAAATCCCGCACGCCAAACCTGATATACAGATAATCTGCCAGATCGGCCTCTTTATCAATACCAAATTTCAGGTAATTCAAATCCGGCATCGTGATCGGCTCGCCGTCATTCAACTGCACTGTGCTCAGCACATTTTCCCTATCTTTTGTTTTGTCAGCTGTCTTGTTCAGTACAGCCAGCGAAAACCTTACTCCCTCTCTCAGATTCTGGTCAGCCAGGTCCGCCTCCTTCCCTTTGCCCAGGCGGATAAAAAACAAGGACCCTTCTTTATAGGTTTCCACATTCAGTGCCGGCAAAAGCTTTTTCACCCAGGAACCGAGCACCGCAAGCTCTTGTTTCGAAAAAGGGTTATCCTGCCCCATCCCACCTTTTACCAACCTTACCGACTCTTCCACAAAACCATTGTCAGGCAGACACGGAAAACAAGTGATCAAAATCTTAAATAACCACGGGTGTTCATCAATTACCGTATATTGCTGGTCTTCCGTTGCTTCGAATTCGATTGCCTGCGGCTCAACGGCCTCGCCTGCGGCCAGTTGCTTCAACTCGTGATTTTTCCAGCTAAACAACACCGGGCCCGAATTCTCGTGTAATAGCTCCTGCAAGCCGTTATCCTTCCCCACCAGCCGGTGCGCCAGTTTAAAGCCGATCCCAAATTTGCCTATCGTCTGACTATCCGCCGACTTGGTAGAAGAGCCCACATTCAGGATCGAACGCACACTGTTAAAACTGAACATGTCCCCGTTATTGGCCACCAGCAAATAATGGTTACCATCGGTTTCCTCCACCCCCCATACCATGGTAAAGTGCGTACTGCCCGCATCCACCGCATTCTGAAGAAACTCGTAAACCGCCTGCCCGTCCCTGGCCATATCCAGAAAGCTCTGCAAAAAGTTCTCGATCCCCGCCTCTGCCTTCCCATACCCCTCCTTGTCGCCGTGATAGACCTCGAACCACCCGAACCTCTTCTTTTTTGTGTCCGGGTCGATAAAAAAGTTCCCGATAAAATTTTCATCACGTGTTGGAAGATCGCGGACCGTTTCCTTATAATATTTCCGGTAATCCCGGATATTTTTTATTTTCAGCATGGTAAGGTTTAGCTTAAAATATCATCGATCATTTTCCCGATCTCGCTCGCATCGATTCCGCCATCAGGTTTATCACGGGTGATGATCAGTTGTTTAGCAGCATGCTTGTCCTTGTCCCGTTCAACAATACCATTGCGCGCATACCATTCCTGCTTGCGGACCCACTTGCTGCGGTAATCATCTTTTGTCAACAGGCCTAAATGCTCCCAATAGTACACGATGCCGCTATCGCTGTCTTCAAAAGTAAAATCAGGATGGATCGTTACCCCCTTGCCATCGCTGATCGCGCCCTCGTAGACGTAGTTGACATGACGATGATGTAACAGGTCGGCAATAATGACCTCGGACTTGGAGATCATGAACTCCTCCCTGGACGAAACCTGTATATATTGGTTGTCATAGTATTTTTGTTTGATCAATTTAAGGTCCGGTTCCACAAACAGGTCGGTCAGGCGCCTTGCTGTTTCTGAATAATTTCCCGCGGTATACTTTTCATAATCCTTGAAATTACCCTGGTGCAGGATAACAATACGCTCCTCCTGACGGGTCAGCGCCGTATAAAACAATTCCCGGCTCAGGATCGGACACGGGTTTGGCAATATAAAAATCACCGTACCAAAACCGCTTCCCTGTGATTTATGTACCGTTATCGCGTAAGCAAGCTCCATTTGCAACTCCCCATCCTCTTTAAAATCCCGCTCCTTAAATTCATAAGCATAACCCTTTTGCGATGAAAATACAAAGTTAACAGGCCGCGGGCCTTCATGCGGCCAGTCCAGGTAAGGTCCGATATGTAGGCCTATCTCACCGTTTGCGATGTATTTCATCAGGCTCCCGTCGGGTAAGGCTGAAGGGTTATAAATGCGCTGATAAGGCTTACTCCATTTGGTATTCCTGACATTGATCAGCTTGTCGCCGAACACCAGACCGTCGTCTCCCACCGGCTTTGGCATCTTGCTTTTATATTTTGGCGTTTTTATTGCTTTGGACACCGTATCGCCCCGGTAGTGCTTCTGCAGCGCCTGGTTCAGCACCTTCGTGCCATAGCCGGCCGTCTTTCCGGGCGAAAGAATTTGCCATTTCTCGATCTGTGCAGCAGAATCGATATTGAACCCCGACCAGTTTGAATTTTCATAATAAACAGATGCGCCTAATGCCGCATCAAAATTCGCCCGCTCGTTACGAATCGTTTTTTTCTGTGCGAGCAGCAACCGCTCTATTTCGCTGTTTGTTACATCAACTAACGTTCTTTCCAGGTCCTTTACATTATGCCATTCCTTAAAACTAACATCCGGCCATTCTTCGCCCCGGTGGTTCGCGATCTCATCAAAAATATTAATATCTGTTTTTTTGATCTCATCATCACTGAACCAGCGCGCCAACCGGATATCTAGCCGGTCAGGCTCTGCCGCCGGGATCGAATCACCGGACAAATGCCGGAATAATACCTTTAGTTCGGCTATACCCGTGTGTTGCCCGCGTAAATAATTCACAATGTCCGCGAAAGGCCGGCCCGCTCCTATCGGAGGCAATTGCCGGAAATCGCCCAGCAGAATAAACCGCGTAACACTCGCCAGGCTATCAATGAGCGCTGCGATCTGATCTTCTGTCAGCATCGAGGATTCATCGACGATTACGGTGTCGAACTGCTCCTGCTTAGCGGAAGGGTTGATAAAATACCTGCCGGTATCCGGGTCGTAACGATCTGTCCCAATCAGGAACTGCGCCAGCGTCTGGGCATCTTTTCCAAGCTTTACCCTGGCTTTTCCGGTGGGGGCCAGCTTTAGTATCCGGCCTGACCTGATATACGGCTGTTTACAAAACGCCTCGATCAACGTTGTTTTACCCGTCCCGGCGGGACCGATCAACACCGAGATCCGGTTAAGCGCCATTACCTTTAGCGCTGTGGCTTTTTCCTGCCGCGCGGCTTCGTCTCTTTTTTTGTACCATTCGGGTTTTTCCGTACCGACAACCTTCAAATGCCCGTTGATGAGCTCCAGCCAGTCTTGTTCTTCCGGCAGCGCGATCTGCGCTCTTGAGCGTTTCTGAACAAACTTGCTGATCTTCTCCCTGATCTCGTCATAACGCTTCAGCTTGAAGTAAAAAAGATCGCTCGGGGGATCCAGCGTAAAATAAACCACTTCAGCCTTTAGGAATTCGGCCACCGCGATCAAATTTCGCTGGGAAGGATCGCATAGCGGTTCAAGCGGCAGTTCGTCAAGTTTGGTCACCAGTTGGTTGCCCGTTAAAAGCGTATTGCCCTCCAGCGCTTGCTGCTCTAAAATCAATACCGCCGCCGCGCGTACCCTGCGTTCGTCGAGCCGGTCAGTAACTGCCGAACGGGCCGGCACAGGAAATTTCCCCTGCGATTTGGCGCCGGACATTACCGCCTTATCAATTAAAGCCATGGCGAAACCTACGGTGCCGAACCTGAAATCTTCATAAAGCAGAAAGGGGTTGTCAAGGTAACGAACCTGTTCAGACTCGCTCTTTTCAATGACCAGCTTCACCTGTTGGTTGTTGACATTCATGCGGCTTAACAGAACCAGGAAATCCCGCTCTTCGCGGCTATAACCCTCCCAGGTGAGCCGCAAGGTATTGCTGATGCTGATACGCTGCTGTTCCGGTAAAAACGACTGGTCACCCCTGAATATCCGGTCAACCAGATCCCATGGGTTCTGTGTGACCTCGTCCGTCACCGGGTCCCTGATCAAATGGTCAAGCTCCCAGGCCAGGAAGTTTCCGCCTTCAATCTTTAAGCCCGATAATACGGCGCCTAAACCCGGAAAGGGGCCGCGCATTTTCCAGATCGCGGACAACTCTGCGTCGATCCACTTAAATTCGTTGCTAAAGTCGCGGTCCGTAAACAGCAGATCAAACTTTTTTAGCTTTTCGTTCAGGATCAGCAGCGATTCAATGGCGGCATCATTAGTTACCCACTCCGAACCATAAGAAAACTCTTCAAAAGACGGCGCAAACGCGATATATTCACTCACATCAACTGATTCGTCTGTTGCCGCCAGCTTAAATAAATCCTGATAGGGTAATAAAAAGCCGTGTTTGCGATCGGCCCTTATCGAATGAAATACCGGCCGCTCCCACAAAGTACTCCGGAAACCATTTTTCTTAGACGGATCATAGTCGTATTCCGTCAGTTCTCCTATTCCGGAAACCTTGCCGGCTCCTATTAAGATACGTGCGCCGGACTCGACATACGGAATGTTCTTTGCATATGGAAAGACCAGTGACTTTCCGGGCCGTACCGGTTCGATGAACTTATTGAGCAGCGCGCGCTGGTTATCGATCTGCTGCACCCAGGTATTCCTGAACGATAGGGCGGGTTCTTTCTGTTTATCATAAGCTAACCCGAAATCTTCAGCTAACCGCGAATGCCCCGTTTCGCCATCCTTTTGCATCCAGTTATATGGAATAACACAAAAACTATAAGCAGGGTAACGAAGCGACGTCTCCCGGTAATGCCCGTAAAACGCGTCATTGTATTTATTTGTGCTGTAAGGATGTACCACTAAACGGTGTACATCATGCGGAGACATGAAAGTGACTTTTTCGCCAAGGCAAGGGGGCAGTTTATCAAGCGGCATTTCATGGAACCACTTGTCCGCCCATTGCTCCTCGAAAACCGGGTCTTTCTTTTCCTGGATTCGTGGTAAAAACATACAGGAACCGTTCGCGCGGGGATCGCAGCAGACCTTTCCGTTCCAGTTATTATCATGCCAGGGCACTCGTACAGAGAGATGGCGGGTTGGTATTTGCATTTGAGGATAAGGGTTTAAATCAATTGATCTGCGGCTAAAGTACCAAATTATAGTATCATAACTAAATCGTTTATTGTATCGCCGGAAAAAATACCTCCTGGTCATTCAATCAAAAACCGGCGTAAAATATTTCAGCGAAAGACTGCTGTTTTCCGCCATTACCAGCGCGAAATTTATGATCAGAACTTTATCCTTTCAGACAGCCGCCTGACTTATGTCAGAACCGCAAATCCCGGCACAGTTGGCGAGCAAGCATTAAAATCCATGTCGTGAAATTTGGTAAAGTTGACAAGCAACGCGACATCACGCTGACATTTGCAGGTGCGGTCGCCCTTGGGCTTCAAAGCGAAATTCACCTTGAAGCAACGCTGGAGGGCCTATATGGGCGTTTTGATTTTGAACAAATACTCAACCATCATCGAAGGCAGCCTGGAACAGTTCTGGAAAAATGCATTCGACAAAGAAATCGAATATTTAATCATGCTGGCCGATGATAGCAACAGAACCCGGCTATTCAAAAAAGTTAGCGAACGCCATCGCTTCTCTCCAATGCAAGAAATTGAGGCAGAAAACGGGGTGTTATTTGGCGTTATCGGTGATCAGGCAAGGGAAGTCCGCCAACGTATTTTCGGGGAAGTTAACACGCTGATGATGTTAGATGCCAAGATGCCGGCTGAAACCGCACTTGAAATAGCCTGTGTCCGCGCTTTAAGGTCAGCTATCGAAGACGGCGACAACCTGCTTGTAGGTGGAAGTATCCAGGCTGCGGTGATGAAAGGCAGAGAAGGCTATTACATGAGCGTATCTTACCGCGGGAAGTTTTTCTTCCGCGGCGTAGAATTCGGCCCCGTGCTAAGATCGGACGACGCGCCGCTCAAGCATGCGCTATGGCCCTACGGTGACGTAAAATATGATCCGTCCCGGAACCTGGAAACCGTTGCCGCCGATCACTAAAGCTCCCCAAACGGCACGAGACTCTCCTCCACGATCAGCCCGCTCTTGCAAAAACCCAGGAGATGCGGCCCCTCCAGCCTGCTGTACAACTCATCCAGGTCATTATCGCGCCCCATTTTGGAAACTACAAACGAGTTCTTGTCAATGCTGCTTAAAACTGCACCATATTTACCCATCATTACCCACAGTTCACTATTCAGGGCAGCCGTCCCCATTCGAAAAAAACCGGTCTTTTTCAAACAATCAGCATACGTTTGAACACTGTGTACCTCAACGATCTTCTTCAGTCTTTCAATAAAGGGCCGGAGGTCATGGGCCGGGACTACAGCCTCGATCGTCAGCATAACCAGCTCGCTGATGTCCGTCCGCGCCACATTCAGGCTGGTCACCTCATAACTCCTCTTATTAAAATGCAGCAGGATTTGCCCGACAAGGCCCCTCTTGTCATCGGCATAGATCGAAAAGATAGTTTGGTTCGTAGTGTTGGCTTTCTTCATGATTTTGATAAAATAAAAAAGCCCCCCGGGATTTCCGGGAGGCTGATGATATGTTTTGTGAGTTTTAAGACAATATCAGGACACTCCCGGAATTTTGAGAATAAGAATGACAACCACAATAATTATTGCGCTAACGATATTGCTATATGCTTTGTAGGGTATCATCGCCCGCAAGGTAAAAAAATAGCAACTCATATCAAAATCTATAACCTACCAACAGGTAGTAAATAGATTTGACCCGCAACTGTCCTCTTTATAATTTGGCATTTTACCGCCTATGGAAAACGTTACCCTAACCCGCCGCGAGCTTTATGACATGGCCTGGTCGGCTCCATTCTCGACCCTCTGCAAGAAATACCAGATCTCCGACGTCGGCCTGCGCAAGGCCTGCGTTCGCATGGCTATCCCGCTGCCTGGGATTGGGCACTGGAACAAAGTTCATGCCGGCAAAAAAGTCGACATAAAACCATTTAAAGAAAACGCCGCAGTCGAACAAAGTCTGGTATTAACACTCGCTACCAACGAAAAAGACGCCGGAAAAGATCTCCCCACCGAACTGGCCCTGCTCCAGGCAGCAATAGAAGCCGATCCGGCCATCGACCTGGTTGTCAAAAACACGCTCGCCAACCCTGACCCTTTGATTGTAAGCGCTCAAAAGGCCCTAAATAAAAGAGACAAGTACTACCGTGAAGGGAATTTGCTTTACGCCGGGGAAGGCAACCTGCGTATCCGCGTTACCCCACCGCTGTTAGACCGGGCCTTATGTTTCATGGACACATTTGTCAAGGCCATGCGCCAACGCGGCCATATTTTCAAAGTGACCGACCGAGGAAGCTACGTCGTTTTTGGCGATGACGAACTGGAAATGACCCTCATGGAGCTCCACACCAGGACGCCCGTTGCCGGCACCTATCCATCGACAGAAAGCCACCCCAACGGAAAACTCTGCCTTAAATTCAAACGGTGGAGCATTTTCTTCGAGATCAAAGACGGCAAAACACCCATAGAACAGCAATTAGCACGGATCATCGCCAAACTGGAAATCCAGGGAGAGGAATTCCGTAAAGAGGCAATCGAACGGGAACAGCGTCACAAACGCGAGGAAGAACAGCGCCTGATCAAAGCAGCATTCGACCACAGAAAGAAATTGGAACTGAGCTCCATGAAACAAGCCATCAAAGACGCGAACCTCTGGCAAAAAGCCATGCAGCTCAAATCCTATATAGCGTACATAGAAAAAAAAGAAAATTTAAGCGAAGAACTTTCCCTCTGGCTCGACTGGATCAAGAAGAAAGCCGACTGGCTTGACCCAACCACGGAAGGCGAAGATGAATGGCTCACAGACCGTGACAAAGACAATCTGCTAACCGGGCAAGAAGAGCAACCGTCCTACTTCAGCTACTTTAACTATCCAATAAAAAAAGAGAAAAAAGCCTGGCCCCGGCTGCCCTGGTACTCGAAAAAAGTTTAAAACGAAAGCTTACCTCAAATTAAACTTAATATGTGCCAGGTAAGGCGTCGGCACTTCACAACCCTTAAATTCACCGGTAGAAAGTCACTGCCCGGACTTCGGCAGCCTTTTCATCATCCCCCATCGAATTAAAATCGTACAGTTGAAAGCACGCCCCCAAATAAACAAATCCCTTTATCTTCGCCGCATGATCACCAATTTTAATATAGAATTAATGGCGCAAAAAGTACTTTTAGCGATGCGATTCTAAAACTTGGTGAAGTTTAAACACCTCCGTGTAATTCACCTGTTCTTGTTTTCAGCCGCCGTCCTTCTAAATACTCATAGATTCTATCCCTTATGGCTGTCATTTTCAAGAAACACAAAATATCCTATCAGGATAAGGATCAAAACGCCGGCTCCTATCAGTTTTTCAAAATCAGGAGCCGGGGAAAATAGCTCTTCAATTACCCTGATGCACACATAGGAAATGATCGATGAAATGAATAAGATCTTAGTGAGCCGCATTGCCTTCGTGGAAGTAGATTCTTCGATCTCCCCAACCTTGTCGGTCAACAGTGAGGCCCGGATATAACCCTTATAATAATTAAAAAAACCAAAGACAATAAAGATAGGGATCAGGTACAAATAGATATGTTCCGCCTTTTTAAGGTCGTCGGTATCTTCTACATGTATCAGTTCGCGCTTTTGCTGATACGTCCTGGCGACCTGCTTCAGCGAATCCGCCCTGGGATCCGCAGCCTTAAATAAAAACTCTGAACCGATATTTCTTAGCGCGTTGAATGTAACCACCGCGATCAATACGTAAAAGGCCGTTAAAATCAATTTATCGATAAGAAACTCGATTTTATGTTTTAATCCTTCCCATACAAAATGCAACCATTCCCCTAAAGAATACAAATGCCGCTGGCCCTTATTCCCGCTCAACGTCGCCTCATCAATACCAAGAATCCCTATAATAGTTTGAAGGATCTTAGCAACGTAGTTATTATCTTTCTTATCAATGTACTGCTCTCTTTCCGCCTGCCAGTCAACCGCAGGAAGGCTGTTCTTCTCTGTTGCAGTGACCAACAGCAAATTGTATTCATTGTTACGATAGTTTTCCTTGCGGAGATAGTTTCTAAAGTTCGTTCCAGTGTGGTCATTCTTCAAAAAAACATTATCCACCACAAAAATGCTGATGTCCTCAAATTTCTCAACGATCTCTTTAAAATTTTCGTCCTTACCTTGTTTGAGAAGATCTACCAGATGGTAAAAATTCTCAGGAGAGGCCGTCCGGTCAAGCCGGTCAGGGTAGACGATCACCCTGTCCCCTAAAGTGTCAGTTAGTCTTTTCCTGATGGCTAAATATTGTCCTTCAACGTCTTCAAGGATCAGGATTTTATATGGTTCAGTTATCATAGGTTACGGTTAATTTTGGGATTTAAATCGAGTATTACCTCATAATATTCACCAGACTTCGAGGGCTCAGCCGTAAAACGATTGAGTTCCAGTTGAGACACTATATTCCGGTACATTTCCAAGCCGCCTTTTTCCTTTGCGTTTGGAGGATCTGCAGAGGTATCAAGCCTGTTTCTGAATACAAAAATTTGATTTTGATAATTAACACTTAATTCAGGATCGCCTTTGACTCTTGAAAGACAATGCCGTTTCATGTTGATCAATAATTCAGGAATGACGATGTCGTAAACACACATAAATATGTACCTTGGATATTCCGCCGGCAAGGAAATATCCCGGAGCTGAATAGACTGGTTCCCAAGAAAACTGTCTTTCAATATAACCTCAATTGTTTCTTTAAACTCCGCTTGTGTTACCTCTATTCGTTGAAAATCAGGTCTTTTGGCTGCGTTAATCTGGCCCAGGATCGCATTGACCACGATATGGCTTTTCAATAAATTTTCCCTAAGCAGCTTCAGTTCTGACGAGCTCAGATTTTTCTTCCCCTCAAATTCGTCGATCTCGGACCGGTAGTGTCGTATAGCGACCGAGTAGTTCCCTATACCGTGGTCTAATTTATCCCGGTACTGAAATATCTTCCGGTTCTCCATAACGGCAAGAAAGGCGTCACTGTCAAATTGTTTTTGCAAATACTCCAACATCTGCTCTTTAATCAACAACAGCAGGCGCATTTTTTCAACATTCGCAAATGCGTAAAAGTTACTCGTGTCGGCAGCAGACGAACTGCAGATCGCCAGCACCGCCCGGCCATTTGCCTCACAAATTTGTTTATCCTGCACCAGATTCGTATTAGCCAGCCTGAAAAGCAGAATCATTTTCGCATCAGCGATCTTGGTCATTCCGACATTTCCGTCACTGCAGTCGAGTTCTAGCGCCTTTTCGACGACCAGTGGCTCTGGCAATATGTCCTTCTCATCCGATGATTTTTTGCGCTTGCTCCTGGGCACAAAACGATAGTATTCGTCTTTCAACGAAAGCACCTTACCACGTTCAGGTCGCACAATAGCGATAAACGTCTGCAAATTCCCACCGGGAAAATCCTCAAGGCCGTTCAGCATATTATAGATAATACCGTCTTCATTCAGACTGCCGTCCCAGGCGCCTTTTCCGTTATCTGATGCGATGGTAAAAATATGGTCGGTGTTTTTTAATTCTGCCTCCGGGTGCTTGCTATATTCAATAAAAAAAGCATAATTCAAGTCTCTGCCGATAATTTGAGAAGCTGCTCGTAATATTTTTTGTATCTCATTTACAAAAAGATTTTCCTGCGCCTGGATGCTTAGATTTTTAGAAAGCGGCATGCGCTTCGTATTGTGCAAAATTGCCACTGTATAAAGCATTGCCAAAACAGACGAGCGCAGATCCACCGTCTGGTTTTGAGCCATATGCGGCGAAGCCAAAATAAATGAACGGGCCTGCCGAATAATTGTATCTTCTGCTTGGTGCCCTTTCAAATAAAGAAAATCAAACCAAATCTTTATCAGGACCTCCTTTATGTCGGAAAATGTCAACAGGAAGTTTTCTTTGTTTTTTTCAATGATCCTCGCTATTTGATTTATATGCAAGGAATTGTCAACAATGCTCTCCACAAATAATTTTTCCTGGACACTCTCAGGATCAATGATACTAAAAATCAAATTGCTGATCGAGTCGGGCGAAGCGTCGATTTTCAGCAACTCATTATAGGAAGCCGTTAAGATGCGGGACACAAAATCATTGTTCTTGATTTGGTTATCGTTCAGTGCATTTGGCAAGTAAACATTTTCTGACTTCAGAATACGCCTGAGCTGGTAATAAGAATCGGTAATGATCTCCTCTAGCGGCAGCAAATTTTTGTTTA
>Ga0206898_10118_pt1 | contig 23316 bp, 25 predicted proteins | sample Alteio_BWOrgHeat_50_FD_153237 | JGI IMG/M metagenome (GOLD analysis project Ga0206898, IMG submission 153237) | Enriched cells from forest soil in Barre Woods Harvard Forest LTER site, Petersham, Massachusetts, United States -... | ecosystem: Environmental > Terrestrial > Soil > Temperate forest >...
CACGTAGGTTTTATATTCTCCCGGCGGGTTGCTGCGGCTGTTATCATAAAACTTTTTAAACTCCTCAACCAGTTTCCCGGCATTTGCCGAAACAACTTCGATCGTGCTCAGGCTGGTGGAATGGTGGTGGGCAATCCGGTCGGTCAAGGTCAGCGTGTCGCCGCTTGCGGTTAACACCGCCAGGCCAGCGCTAATACCACCCTGCTCGTAAGTCATGCCGATAGAGCCACTATATATAGGATAGGTATCGCCGTATGATGGGTAAAGCAAATCAAACTCCTGTCGGGTAAAGTACAACCAGCCGTTCTGATCGAAATATTTGGCGTTGTTTTTACCTATAACGGTTTGAAAATCGCGCTGCCATTGTGTGATCACTTTATGAAAAGGCTCTGCTGCGGGCGCAAAATAGTAAGGTGCATTATAACCCTGTTCGTGGTAATCAACATGCACCTCCGGCAGCCATTGGTTAAACAAGGCCACCCGCGCCTGCGATTCCTTTTGTGTTTGCCATGCCCAATCGCGGTTTAAATCGAAATAGTAATGATTTATCCTGCCTCCTGGCCATGGTTCCGAATGTTCGCGCGATGACGGATTTGCATCAGGAATTACACCCCTTACCGAATTATAAAAGTTTACATACCGCTCGCGGCCGTCCGGGTTTAAGCAAGGGTCGATGATCACCACGGTATTTTTCAGCCAGGCCTTTGTGCGGGTATTAGCCGGGTCAACCAGGTCAAACAGCGTTTGCATAGATGTTTCGCTGGATGCAGGCTCGTTACCATGCACATTGTAGCTTAGCCAGCAAATAACCGGGGTGTTGGTGGTAGCCGCGGCAGTTCCTTTGCCCAGCCCTGAAAGTTGTATATTATTTTGCCTGATGTCCTCCAGCCGTCCCATATTCTCGTCCGACGAAATAAACGCCACCATCAGCGGCCGCCCTTCATTGGTGGCGCCATATTGCTGCAGCTTTACGTTTTTTGCGACGCCTGCTATATATTTAAAATATTCAACTATGCGGTGATGCGGCGTATATTGTTCGCCCAGCTTATAACCCAAAAACTTTTCGGGTGATTGGATATCCTGGGAAAATGCGGCAACGATATGGCCGAGAAATACGATAACAAGGAGTAGTTTTTTTATCATAAGACGAGTATATAAAGGCTAATTTATAAAAATAATTAATCGGAACCGGCTTGTAACAGATTTTTAGGATTTGTAGAAAGATTGTTACGTATAATTTGGCGGTTCCCTAATGTCTGAGCTCCAACCTCTAATCGCTAAAATTAATTTTTCAATTCGCTCTTTCATTTATTAAAAAAAATCCCTATAATTGCAATCCGATTTTTACGGGTTAAAAATCGCTTTTAAGAGCTAAAAATCATGGATTTAGTAAAATTTGTTGAAGAACAATCATCAGAAAAAAGAGTACTTCCTTCATTCAAGTCGGGTGATACAGTAAGTGTTCATTATAAAATACGTGAAGGAAATAAAGAACGTATCCAGGTTTACCAGGGTGTTGTTATCCAACGTAACAGCGTTGGCATTTCTGAAACTTTCACTGTACGTAAAGTATCAAACGGCATAGGTGTTGAGCGTATCTTCCCTATTAACTCTCCTAATATCGATAAAATCGAGGTTAACAGCCACGGTAAAGTACGTCGTGCAAAACTTTATTACCTGCGCGAACTTACCGGCAAAGCTGCCCGTATTAAATCAAAAAGAGTTTAAGCCCCCTAACCCCCTGAAGGGGGAATGTGGAAAGACATATAGCCTTCCCGGTTTTACCGGGGAGGTTTTTTTTGTATAGGGTAAAAGCCCGTTACCAGCAATTCCTAACGGCTGAGAAATGTCATTAATTTTAAGCTGCGGATAGTAATATCGAACACCGAACGTCCAATATTGAATGATGAAGTCAGAAACTTCGAAATTCGATATTCAAAATTCATTATTCGATATTAAATTCCCCTTCAGCGGGATATCCCTGCTAAAGAGGATTGGTTGGGACTCAAAATCACCCCCGCTCTTCCCAAATCACACACAAATGCAAAATAGTTAAAACGGCTTTTTGCATATCCTGTACCGATACCCATTCGTGTTTGCCATGAAAGGCATGCTCCCCGGCAAAAATATTGGGGCAGGGCAATCCCATAAACGAGAGCCGCGAACCATCGGTACCACCACGGATGCTGCAAAGCTTAGCTTCCATGCCCGCACGTTTAATCGCCTCCATGCCGTATTCAACAATTTGAGGGTGCTTATCCAGCACGGTTTTCATATTGCGGTACTGGGCTTTGGTAATTAACTCGTATGACGATCCCGGGAAGTTTTTCAACACCCCTTCTGCAATATTGCGGATAACATTGGCATGTGCCTTCAGCTTTTCATCTTCAAAATCACGAATAATAAAATCAATGCTGGCCGTTTCCACATGCCCTTCTATATTTACCGGGTGCACAAAGCCTTGCATATCGGCGGTGCCCTCAGGCGATAATTCAAATGGCAGCGCAGCAATTATTTGTCCGGCAATTTTTATAGCGCTTTCCATTTTCCCCTTTGCAAAACCAGGGTGACTGCTCACGCCACGAATGATCAGCTTCGCCCCATCAGCCGAAAATGTTTCATTTTCCATATTGCCGGCGCTTTCGCCATCCATGGTATAGGCGGCAAACGCTCCCAGCTTTTTGATATCCGCCTTATCAACACCGCGGCCAATTTCTTCGTCGGGTGTAAACAAAATCCGGATGTCGCCATGTTTTATCTCCGGATGATTGATGAGCTGGTAACAGGCATCCATAATTTCGGCAACACCGGCTTTGTTGTCAGCTCCCAGCAAAGTGGTGCCGCTCGCCGTAATCACATCATTACCAACCTGGTTCTTCAAATCAGGGTGTTCCAAAAGTTTTATGATTTGCTGGGCGTCGTCTGGCAATATAATATCAACACCCTGGTAGTTTTTATGAACAATAGGTTTTACGCCAGTTCCGCTGCAATCAGGAGCGGTATCCATATGCGAGCAAAAACAAATCATCGGGACGTTTTTTTTGGCGCTGTTTGAGGGGATAGTGGCATAAACATAGCCAAATTCGTCCAAATTCGCGTCTTTTACACCCATTGCCAGCAACTCATCAACCAACAGTAAACCCAGGTCCTTTTGCTTTTCGGTAGAGGGGCAGGAATCCGACGCCGGGTCCGACTGGGTATCAATTGTTACATATTTCAAAAATCTTTCGGTAACAGTGTGGCTAAGTGGAGAACTTAAATTCATTAATTTTCGTTAAAATGTATATTTTTGGAAAAGCTCCTAAAATTGTAAATATTGATCGACATTTAACCTTGAAAAAATATATTTTATTTTTTGTTACCTCGTTTGCAGTTATCAGCGTGAAGGCCCAGAGTGGCTACAATTACCAGGAGTGGGGCATTGGCGGCGGCGTAAGCTACGAACGCGGCTATACCAACATCACCCAGCAAAATAATCACATCGCTTTCCACGTAACCGGCACCTATAATTATAACCCCTATTTGCCCGTTGAGGCCGAGATTCAGATTGGCACACTATCGGGAGGGGGCAACTCGCCACAACAGGACCCATACGGCCGCCATTATACCAACCAATATAAGGCACTTATTTTTCATGCCGATGTTCAGCTGGGTAGCGCCATTGACTATTCAGGTAGTTGGTTCCTCACCATTATGAAGGATTTTTATGTTGGCGGAGGTTTTGGCTTTATTTCCAATGCCAACAGCGTGCAGCGGTACAGTATTTATCAGTCAGATTACCGGTTCCCGGGGAAGGACAATAGCGTTGACCTGATGGTTCCGTTGCGCTTTGGTTACGAGTTCAAAATTTTTGATGACTATAACGAACCCAGCATGGCTATCGATATAGGCTATGTACATAGTTTTGCTTTTGGCGAAGGCCTGGATGGTTACAACGACCCTTCATCAAAATTTAAAAACAACGCCATCGACCAATACCGGCAGGTGGCTATATCGTTTAAATACTATTTCGGCACAGTAGTTTCATATAACAAACTGATCAGGGATTTCAGGTAATAAATTGAATTTAGAAGAGCTTCGCGATTATTGCCTGCAAAAGCCGGGCGTTACCGAGGGTTTACCCTTTGGCGAGGATACGCTTGTTTTTAAGGTCGGCGAAAAACTATTTTTACTTACCAGTATCAGCAAGGGGACACAATTTAACGTAAAGTGCGATCCCGAGCTGGCCATCGAATTGCGTGAACGCTATTCCGAAGTGATTCCCGGCTATCACATGAACAAAAAGCTTTGGAACACAGTAATGATGGACGGCTCATTAACCCGGCAGCAACTTTGTCAAATGATCGACCACTCCTACGAGCAGGTATTTAAAGGTTTACCCAAAAAGATACAGGAAGAGATTAAGGCGCTTGATTGAGCGGGCTTTTAGCTATACCTATAAAGTTATCACAACAAAATTACCTTACACAATCCTGCGGCTTGTCCCTAAAAATCTATATTTGTTCAAATTCATTTTCATGAAAAAGATATTTTCTGCGGTTATTATCAGCCTGATTTTTTACACCGCAAATGCGCAGCTAACACCTTTTGAACTCAGTAAGGATAAAAACTATACCGCCACCTACGCCGAAATTATTGCCTACTACCAAAAGTTGAGCAAGGTTTATCCACAGATGAAACTCATCAATTACGGCATGACGGATATTGGCAAACCATTAACCCTGGTCGTGTTATCGCACGATAAGGTTTTTGATCCTACGCTTATAAAAAAGCAGAACAAACGGGTGCTGCTCATTAACAATGGCATCCATCCCGGCGAGCCGGAAGGCATTGATGCCAGCATGATGATCACCCGCGATATGCTCAAGAACAACACCCTGCCAAAAGATGTGGTGATCTGCCTCATTGCGGTTTATAATATTGATGGATGCCTTAATCGGGGTCAGAGCCGCATTAACCAGAATGGCCCGAGGGCTTATGGCTTCAGGGGAAATTCGCGCAACCTGGACCTTAACCGCGATTTTATCAAAGCCGACAGTCGCAACGCCCTGGCGTTTGAGCAGATATTAAACACCTGGAACCCCGAGATTTTTTTGGATAACCACACCAGCGACGGCGCCGACTACCAGTACGTGATGACCCTTATTGAAACCCAAAAAGACAAACAAAATCCTATCCTCGCCGAGTATACTTCCAAAACCCTTTCGCCCGAATTATACAAACGAATGAAAGCTGGTAAATACGAAATGACGCCTTATGTGGAAAGCGAAGACGCCAGTCCCGATTCTGGGATTGCGAGCTTTTTGGAGACGCCCAGGTTTGCCACCGGTTACACCGCGCAACATAACATCATCAGTTATATTACCGAAACACACATGCTGAAAGCATTTGACAAACGGGTTTATGCTACTTATGATTTTATGAAGGCGCTGATTGATATTAACCAGCGCGATGCTAAATTAATAGGCGAGGTAAAACGACGCGCAGATGAACAGGTAAAGCAACAGCAAACCTTCGCGCTGAACTGGACGCTGGATACCCAACATTACGATACCCTGGTGTTTAAAGGCTACTACGCGGGCCATAAACCAAGCGATGTAAGTGGCCTGCCCCGATTATATTACGACCGCACCAAACCCTATACCAAAACCATTAAATATTTTGATAATTACAAAACATCCTTAACAGCCGAAAAACCGCTGGCTTATGTTATACCACAGGCTTGGGGGAAAGTGATTGACCTGTATAAACTGAACAACGTAGCCATGAAAAGGCTGGCGCACGATACCACGCTCGACCTGCAGATGTATTACATAGCCGATTATAAAACACCATCGCGTCCGTACGAGGGGCATTACCTGCACAGCAATGTTAAACTCAATCCGGTGGATATGAAGGTAAAGTTTTATGCGGGCGACTATGTAGTTTACACCAACCAGGCGCTTAACCGTTATATAGTTGAAACGCTGGAACCGCAGGGCGTAGATTCGTTTTTTGCCTGGAACTTTTTTGATTCGGTTTTAGGGGAGAAGGAATATTTTTCGGATTATGTTTTTGAAGATATTGCTACCGATATGCTGAAAAAGGATCCCGACCTCCGGAAAAAACTGGAAGATGAAAAGCTGAAGGACCCTAAACTGGCCAATAACGCCGGCGCACAATTAAATTTTGTGTACCGCAACTCACCTTATTTCGAAAAAACATACCTTCGCTACCCTGTGGGCAGGCTGCTCAGGGATACCAAACTTGATTTAAAATAATGATTATACTCCAAGGCGATACAGATCCATCAATGATGCAGGTAATAATGATGGCTCCCGTTGCATCGTTTATATTTGCCATTACCATTGCCTCGTCCTTATGGGCATTTTACAACGATGCGCTGTATTCCAACATGATCATGCAGCCCTATGCCGTCGCCAGGCGCTACCGGGTCTACACCTTACTCACCAGTGGTATGATTCACGCAGACTACATGCACCTGCTTTTTAACATGCTGACGTATTATTTTTTTGCTTTTAACCTTGAGCCACTGATCGGGCACTGGCAGTTTGGCCTGCTCTATGTTTTAAGCCTTATCCTGAGTGATCTGCCAACTGTATACAAACACCGCAATGATGAGTGGTACAGTTGCCTGGGTGCATCGGGAGCGGTAAGCGCGGTTATTTTTAGTTCGATAGTACATAACCCGGTTGGCCTAATGGGTATTTTGTTCCTGCCCTTCCCTATTTATGCAGTAGTTTTTGGCGTACTATACCTCGTTTATTGCAGCTATGCCTCAAAAAATGCCCGCGACAATATAAACCATGATGCGCACTTCTTTGGCGCGGTTAGCGGTGTGTTTATCACTATTGCATTGCATCATGAGTGGTTGCCCTTGTTTTTTGAGCAGATTAGCGCGAAAGTTCAATCGTTGCTCCATTAATAAAAGAACCATCCGGATTAAATAAAAAGCTCATGGGCTGCTCGGGGTTTTTTATGATTTCGAACAACAGGAAGCCCCAGTTTTTCCAGAAGCTTTCCAATACTTGCCCGTAGGTTTTTGGCATCCAGTCGTCGAACAGTGGCTTGCTGTTCATGCCGCGCAAGGCCATAGCTTCAATAAATACCTCGTCGCCTACAGGCAGTACATCATATTCGGGCAAGCGGTTAAAAAGATAGGCTGAATAAAAAACACGTCCACAAAATTCTTCGAATTGTATGGGGTGTAAAACTTCGTTTCCAATCTTGTCTAAAACATCTTTATGATACTTACGATTAGCGCCGTTATCCTGCAAACAAATGATCAAACCAAAGTCTTTTATGCGTAACGAAAAGGTTAAAGTATTGATCTCATCACGGTAATAGAATTCATCTATTTTGTTATCAACCTTAAATAGAAAAATACTATATGGCAAAAACCCGTCAAAACTGATGGGTAAATTAAGGCCTTGCAGCATCAAATGCAGGTTGCTGAACTTATGGATTATAGCCTGCGACATATTAAACTCTTCACCCTGCGCGTGCTGTAATTTTATGCCGCTTTGTATCTCGTTAAAAATAATTCCGTACAGCAATTTGCCGGCCCATTGGAAAAGTTTAAGATCGTCTAACGCTTTCACAGCATCATAACCGGCATCAAATGCAGCAGCAATTTCTGCTTCCAGCGGCTCCAGGAATGCTTCATTTGTCACAGCCGAACAGGGTATTTTGATGTCCTTATAAGTGGCCATACTTTCGTCAAGCATTTTAAAGGGCTGGTCCTCCAGCTGATGACGGCTCATTAACCATTGCGGAAAAACGGGGACCTTTTCTTCAAATGAGCTGAGGGCCTCGCCGGTTAAAAAACAATTGCGGTTGCTGAAATTAAAGGACTGAAACGGGTAATAAATTTTTGCCGGCATATCGGCAAAGATAAGCATCAAATCCGCCCATAAAATTTTAGCTTTGAATTTAACATGGAACTGACTTACCAACCTTTCGAACTGCTGCTGAGGCATACCTTCACTATCGCCAAATTTTCGCGAACCTCAACCCCTGTGATGTTATTGCAGGTAAAACACGAAGGCCAAACCGGTTATGGTGAAGCCTCAATGGTGCCTTATATGGGCGAAAGTTATGAGACGGCCAATGCGTTTTTAAGCAAAGTAGACGCCTCACGGTTCAACTATCCTTTTGATTTTGGGGAGATCATGACCTACCTGGATGACATTGCCCCCGGCAATCCGGCAATAAAAGCGGGTATTGACATTGCCCTGCACGATCTCGATGGTAAACTACAGCAAAAACCCTGTTGGCAAATATTGGGCAGCAACCCCGCGCTGATGCCGCAAACCAGTTTTACCATTGGCATTGATACCTACGAGGTGATCATCCAAAAAGTAAAGGAAAACCCCGATTGCAAGATCATCAAAATAAAATTAGGTCGCGATAATGATAAGGAGCTCATCAAAACTATCCGCTCGGTGACTGATCTGCCCCTATTTGTAGACGCCAACCAGGGCTGGACCGATTTAGAACAAAGTTTGGACATGACCCATTGGCTGCACGAGCAGGGCGTTTTACTAATAGAACAACCGATGTTGAAAACCGACCCGGACAGCAATGCCTGGCTCACCGAACGCAGCCCGATACCTATCATCGGCGATGAATCGGTACAACGGCTGCCAGATGTTGAAAAGGCGAAGGGCGTGTATAATGGTATTAACATTAAGCTCATGAAATCGGCCGGGATGCATGAGGGGCATCAAATGATTTTAAAAGCAAAGCAACTGGGTTTAAAACTAATGATAGGCTGTATGAGCGAAACCAGTTGCGCCACCCTTGCTGCCGCCGCCCTGGCACCACAATGCGATTGGGCCGATCTGGACGGCCCGTTTTTAACCAGTAACAATCCATATAAATTGCCGGAGTTTCGGGATGGAAAATGGGTGTTAAATGATCAGCCGGGGCTTGGGATTGAATTCTGATCGTGACTTTTATTTTTTTAGCAAATTTGCGATTTCTTCTTCCAATTTTGGCAGATGCTTAATCACGATTGACCAAATAATATCATCAGAAACGGTATCATAGCCATGAATTATACGATTCCTGGTGGTAATTATTTTTTTAACATCCGTTATTGCTATTTCGGGCTCCTTTTTTAAAATGCGGCCTGCGGCTTCACCTATAATTTCAAAGTTCCTTTCGATTGCTCTTTTAGTCTTAAGGTCTTTTTTAAACTCGAAGAAGTTCTTCTTGTCAGGGAGGAAGTCGTTAATTTCGATGATAGCTTGTTGAATATCCGAAAGCCAGGTTTTTATGTCATCCTCCATATACCAGCACTTTTGTATTATCAATTTGCCTTCGTAAATAAGGGTTTTTGATGGCCTTATTCTCCAACAGATCGATCGGTCTATGCAAAATCGCTTCTAATTGAAATTTCAGGTCGAAATAGTTATCGGTATATTCAAGCGGGTCACTGTCTTCTATATCAACTACAAGGTCAATATCGCTGTTAGTCTTCAGGTTGTCGGTGACAACCGATCCAAAAGCAAATAGCGATTTAACATTGTGTGCACTACACAATTCATGTATTTGTTTTAAATGGGCTGTTAACTCTTTCACAATAAACAAAGTTACTATATTTCCGCCTCAACTTCAATTCATTAAATCCCACTTAATCTTTAAATCTTCATCACAATATACTAAGTTTACCCTCACAACCTTTATAACCATGAAATCCCTGCTATTATCTGTTTGCGCCGGCATTGTTTTGCTATCGGCCACCTCTTTTCAACCAAAAGACGAGTGGACGCCATTGCTGGATAAAAATCTTTCTAAATGGAACATCTACCAAAGTTTCAGACATAAATTAGGCTATAAAGGCGAGGCGCCAAAAGACGAAAACGGCAACTTAATTAAACCGGTTGGCTACAACGTTAACGAAGGAAATGAATTCTCGACGATGGAGCAAAACGGCGAGCTGCTGTTAAAAGTAGATGGCGATATCTACGGCTGCTTGTTTACCAAGCAGGAATATGGCAATTACGATTTAAAGCTGAAAGTAAAGTGGGGCACTCACAAATATGTGCCACGGATTGATGAAGTGAAAGACTCGGGTCTGTTATACCACGGACAAGGCGAATGTGGCGTTGAATATTGGCGCACCTGGATGCTGTCGCAGGAGTTTCAGATATGCGAGGGTGGCATGGGCGACTACTGGTCGCAGGCCGGTTCGCGTGCAGACGTTAAAGCGAGAAAAGATGGCATTAATTACTTTTTCGACAATAATAGCCCGCAGACCGCATTTGGATCTGGTATAGCTAACGGTGGTTTTTGCCATGCCGGTACCGATGTGGAACGCAAAGGCGATTGGAATGATCTTGAACTCATCACTTATGGCGATAAAGCCATCCGTATTGTTAACGGACAGGTGGTAATGGCGCTTTCGAACAGCAGGTTTGTAGTTAACGGCCAGGAAAAACCGTTGGTAAAAGGCAAATTGCAATTACAAAGCGAATGCGCCGAAGTGTATTATAAGGATATCATGATTAAACCCATAAACGGTATTCCGGCGGAGTATGCGGGATATTTTAAATAGACAATAATTTCAAACAGGCACGAATTTACCCACGAATTCGTGGGTAAATTAATTTTTATCACTCAGCAATATCGGGGTACCTTTACCACCACCAATAATAATTACCTTGGTATTGGGCGAAAGTGCTATTTCCTTTTGAGCCTTAATACTTTCGTATTGTAATTGCTTATCGGATAAGCCGGTTGATAATATTTTCTGGTAATCGGCTATACCCTGTGCTTCAACACGTTTACGGTCGGCTTCCTGGCGTTCCTTCTGCAAAATAAACTGCATTTTCTGCGCATCCTGTTCAGCGTTTATCTTTGATTCGATGCTGGCTTTTACCGATGTGGGTAACGAAATATTGCGCACCAGTATTTGTTGTACAAGCAAGCCATTTTTGGCAAATACATCCGTAATAGATTTGCTGATCCTCGCCTGAAACTCCCCTCTTTTGGTGGAATAAAGATCCACGGCCTGGTAAATAACAGCATTGTTATATATAGCTGTGCGCGTATTTGGCCTAACAATTTTGTCTTCGTAATTAGCGCCGATATTCTGCAAAATAAATGGCGCTTTTTTAGGGTCCACTTTAAAAAGTATCGAAAGGTCAATAGCAACCTCCAACCCATCTGACGATAATACCCTCACGGCATCATCTCCTTTTACCTGCCCTTCGCTATCTTTGGCGCTCATGGTATAGGTTTGCGTTTGTATGCTCAGCGTATCAACTTCAACGGCGGGGTTTATTATGTGTAGCCCGCTCTCCAGCACCTGGTCCTGTACTTTCCCAAAAAGCACCTGTACACCCACATAGCCTCTATCAATCGTTTTAACCGACGACGCAAGCAATCCTAAAACAAAAACAACGAGCCCCGCAATGCGTACCATACCAGAAAAATGACTGGTAGGTTCGGGCGAGTTTTTTAACACTATACCCACTATGAGTATAATAATACCAAGAACTGCAATAATCATGATTTGATTAATTAAGGTTTTTTGAAAGAGTTTCTGATCTCCTTAAATACACGTATTTTAAGGACTATAAAGATAGCCAATAATAATACAGCAATTGCCAAAAAACCGTAGTTCTTTCCTTCAATGCCGTATTGGTATCCGGTAATTAAGCAAACAAAAATGCCTACGTTATATAAAACGTTGGGTAATGCCTTTTTCCACATGGCTTAGTAAACGTTAAGGGAGGGGTCTACTTCGGCGGCCCAGGCTAAAATACCGCCTTTAAGGTTTATTAAATTGGTAAAGCCGCGTTGCTCCAGCTGCATAATAGCGGCTGCACTGCGTTTACCACTGCGGCACATCACCACAACGGGTTTGCTTTTATCAATTTTTTCGGATTCAATTAAAATTCCGCCAAGGGGTATCAGTGTACCGCCAAGGTTCGACATTTCGTATTCAAAGTCTTCCCGCACATCAATCAGCTGAAAATCTTCACCGCTGTCTTTTTTTTCTTTTAGTTCCTGTACGCTTATTTCTTTCATGTTCAAATATAAATAATTTTCAAAGGTAGTTTTTCCCGAACAAATAAATAAGTCAGTCGTTTGTAACAATAACCCCCTTATGGCGTTTTATATATGTTTGCAAAATTGATAGTTTTTTATTGATGAAGAGGATTACCCGTTTCTTTTGGTTCTGTTCGGGAGCACATATAGGTACTTTAAAAAAATACCCCATCGAACATAATAAATATGTAGGCATTGGGGCCACTATATTTTTTACAGCATTGTTCGCGTCGCTTTCCGGCGGATATGCCATGTATTTTGTTTTCAGCGGCAGCGCTTTCGCCGTAGGCTTTGCTATTTTATTTGGGTTGATATGGGGTACAGCCATTTTCAATATGGATCGCTACATTGTATCCAGTATTGATAAACAAGGCAGCACCAACCAGCAAATTTTACAGGCATCGCCGCGTATTTTACTGGCTATCATGATCGGTATTGTAATTTCACGGCCTTTGGAACTTAAGATTTTTGATAAAGAAATACGCCAGAAACTTAAAACAGCCTATTTAAAAGGCCAGCACGGCAAAATTGATACGCTCCAAAAAACGTACACCCAAAAATATGCCATGGAGCTGGGCAAAAATGGCGACCTGAAAAAAGAAAAAGACTCACTGGAACGCGATATCAACCGGTCGAGATATCAATTAAACCAGGAGGTTTTTGGCGATAAATCTAACCAAACATCTGGCATTGTGGGTTATGGCACTTATGCCAAACAAAAACAGCAGATCTTGCAGGAAAAAGAAGACCGCCTGAAAACGGTAACCGACGATCAAACCAAAATGGACCAATACCTGAGTGCCCGTAAGGATTATGAGGGGTTAAATAATATTCGCCTGTTTAACGATCATCAACTGGATAGCTTGTCAAACATGGCAGGCTTTTCGGACCGCAACTGGGCGTTAGGGCAATTATCTTATAACGAGAACGGGACCCGCGACCTGGATACTTATCTGGCCGAGTCGTTTATCAGTTTCCTGTTTATTTTGTTTGAGTGTTTGCCGGTATTTGTTAAGCTGATGTCGCCAAAAGGGCCCTATGATGTGGCCATATCCAAGCTTTATGAAGCGGATATTCATTATGCCGAACGGGACAAAGAACGAAACATGGAAGTTACCGACAACGTGTACGACCATCACCTGGACAGCGAAATTCAAAAACAAAAGCGCATCATAACAGCTCAATCCGATTACGACATCGAACGACATAGTTACGATTGATGGTTAACTAAATAATCGGTGTAATCGTCGGCAAAAATTGGTGTAATTCAATATACCAATCGGTGTAATCGCCTCACAAATCCGTGCAATCCCCAAATATCAAAATATTATAGTAATTTAAGCGCCCGTAATACTGACGCTCAAAAACTATTTTATTTCTATGAAGAAGCTATCTTTTTTCATCATTTTCTCGGTGTGTTCCCTGGTTTGTTTCGGACAACCCACACCTAAAGCAATTTTCTACGTTGTATCATTCCCCAATGCAGTCCACCACGAGGCGGAAATTATAATGACGATCCCGCAGGCGCCGGGCGGCAGTTTTAAAGTGCGAATGAGCCGTTCGTCGGCCGGGCGGTATGCCACGCATGAATTTGGCAAAAACGTTTACAACGTAGCGGCAAAGGGCCCCGATGGCGTTGACATACCCGTAAAACAAATTGAAGGTGATGTTTACGAAGTAGACAGCAACCACCCCGAAACCGTAAAAATAAGCTACACCCTTTTTGGCAACTGGACCGATGGTACCTATGCCAGCATTGATGTAAGCCACGCACATTTAAATATGCCAGCTGCTTTTATGTGGATACCCGGCCTTGAAAAACGGCCGCTTAAGTTTGAATTTGACGACCTCGAAAAATATGGCTGGAAAGTGGCCACGCAACTAAAGCATGAAGGCGACAATGTTTACAGTGCGCCCGACATGCAATATATGATGGACAGCCCTACTGAGCTATCAAACTTTAAGGCAACCTCCTGGGATGTTGTAAATACCGATGGCAAAACCGAAAAAATAAATTTAACCATACACTCAGACGATCCGCAGCCGGTGATCGACAACTTTGGCAAGATGGTGCAAAAAATGGTGCTCGAAGAAAAAGCCGTTTTTGGCGAATTGCCTAAATATGATTTTGGCGAATATACTTTTTTGGATGATGTGTACCCCACCACATCAGGCGATGGCATGGAACACCGTAACTCCACCTGTATAGTACAGCCTATTGACAAGGTTGAGGGTAATGAAGTACGTTTGCTGGGCACTTTTTCGCACGAATATTTTCATAGCTGGAACGTAAAGCGCATCCGTCCAAAATCGTTAGAACCGTTTAATTTTGAGCACGCCAACATGAGCGGCGAGCTTTGGTTTGCCGAAGGCTTCACCCAGTATTATGGCGAGTTATTGCTGGTGCGGTCGGGCTTTCATACGCCAGAAGAATACACACGTACCGTGGCCGGGCTGATAAACCAGGCTGTGAACACCCCCGGAGCTGCCAAGTACCCCGAAACACAGATGAGCCGTTACTCGGTATTTGCGGATGCGGGCGCGGCTAACGACCCCAATAACGAGGCCAACATGTTTACAAGCTATTATACTTATGGTGGTGCCACAGCCTTAGCGCTCGACTTGCGCCTACGCAGCGAGTTTAACCTTACGCTTGATGATTACATGCGTACCGTTTGGTTAAACCGGGGCAAAGTGATGAAACCTTATACCATCCCCGATTTGCAAAGCGATTTGGCCAAAGTAACTAATAACCCCAAGTTTGCCGCCGATTTCTTCAAAAAATATATCGAGGGGATCGACAAAAACAACTACGAAGCATTGCTTGCCAAAGCCGGCTTTTTACTACGCAAAGCACAGCCGGGCAAAGCTTGGGCAGGTTCGCTCACCCGTGGCGGCCGCCGGGGCGTGGCCGGGCAGGCGCGTGCCCAGGGCAATACAGGCATTGCTATTGTAACCAGCACCACAATGGGTTCGCCGGTATATAAGGCGGGGCTTGATGCAGGCGATATTATTTTAAAAGCCGATGGAAAAGACGTTAACGACGAACAGGCATTTAGCGATGTGGTAGCTGCAAAAAGCATTGGCGATAAAATAGTGATCGACTATAAAAACCGCACGGGCGCACACCAAACTACTATTGTTTTGGAAGAAAACCCGGCCCTGGAAGTTGCGACTTATGAAAAAGCGGGAAAAGAATTAACCAAAGATCAGCAGGATTTCCGGAATGCCTGGTTATCATCAAAAGTTAAATAAAAACAAATGCGAGACCTGCAGATACGGCGATAAAACAACAAAATCAGTCTCTGAAACTTAACCCATTATTCAATAACTATGCAAATTGAAATTGTTTACGATGCGAGAGACCGGCTAAGCGATATAACCAATGGCAACAGGATAAAATTAGCATTAACCTATAAAAAGAGGTATTTCTGGGCCTTAATGCTTGTAACAATAGGGATATTATCTCTCTTGGTGGGATTGCGTGATAATGACTTTTTTTTTCTGGGACTGGGTGCAACATTTGTTATATTTTTCTGCTTTTTTATTTACCGGATGCTCAGGGACAGGGCAAAAATCATTATAAAAAATGAAGGTGAACTAAAAAGGCTGGCCGAGAAAGTTGGCGTTATAACAGCCACTTTTGGCGACGATTTGTTTACCTTTCGCGATAACGAAGTTTATTATGAACTGAAATGGTCGAATTTTTCAGGCTATCTGATAACAGGTGATTTCTTATTTTTGATAATGAATAATAAGATAATGTCGTCATTTGGCATGCATATTAACGTTTTTAAACCTCAACAATTGAAGGAGATCGTCGATTTTTTACATTCCAGGATACCATTATACAGCAACAAAGGATTGATTTGGCGTTAAAATCCAATAAACCATAACTCGTCACGCACAAACACTAACTTTCAAAACTTTAATAAAACGATATGAAAAATATTATAGCAGCGTTCACCTTGCTTGCCCTTGCACTTAATTCCTTCGCGCAGGATGTAAACAAACTCATTCAGCAGAGCGATGTGGAACGCGTTATAAAAACCCTGGCGTCTGATGATATGAGGGGTCGGGCAACCTTTACGCCCGACATTGACAGAGCCGCCCAATTTATTGAAAGTGAATACAAACAGATCGGCCTCAAGCCTTTCCCCGGCGACGAGGGCTTTCGTCAGAATTTCAGCATGACACGGGTTACGCCCGTTAAGACATTGGTTGAAATCAACGGAAAACTAATCCCTGCCGACAGCGCTTTTGCGAGTTCGACCGCCACCACATTAAATTGGAGTAATAATGCTGATGTACAGGTTGTAAAACTGGCCGCCGGTAAAGATTTCCGTACGGAATATCGCAGCTACAGGAGCAGCGGCAAAAATATGCTCATCCTGGTTGATCCGGCGTTTACAGCTTTTTTTAACCGGATCCGCGATGCCATCAGCAAGGGTGCCGTATCAAACAATTTAAGCGATAAAGGCCTGGTTTTTGTTTTGGGCAACCACGATAACCTGAAATCTTTTGCGGTAAATTATACTGCCAAAGCCGAACAGTTGCCGCTCTTCAATGTTGCCGGTATTATCCCCGGTAAAACCAAACCGAATGAATACGTGGTGTTTTCGGGGCATTATGATCATCTGGGGATATTAAAACCGGTAAAAGGCGATAGCATTGCCAACGGCGCTGATGACGATGCCTCAGGCACCACTGCGGTAATTGAACTGGCCCGGTATTTTAAAAACCTCCATAACAATGTCCGCACCCTGGTATTTGTGGCCTTTACTGCCGAAGAAATCGGCGAGTACGGTTCGCAGCACTTTGCTACCACCATCGACCCGGATAAAGTTACCGCGATGTTTAATATCGAAATGATTGGCAAGGCATCCAAATTTGGCGAAAACTCTGCATTTATTACCGGATTTGAGCGCTCGGATTTTGGCCCTATCCTGCAAAAAAACCTGGAGGGTACCCCATTTAAATTCTATCCCGATCCCTATCCCGACCAGGACTTATTTTACCGCAGCGATAACGCATCATTGGCGGCGGTGGGTGTACCAGCACATACCATATCAACTGACCAGATAGACATTGACAAATTGTACCATACGGTAAAAGATGAAGTAAGCACGCTGGATATGAGCAACATTACCGCAACCATCAGGGCAATAGCCTTAAGTTCGCAAACCATCATTTCGGGTAAGGATACACCTAAACGGGTGCCTAAACTACAACATTAAACCACTTATCATTAAACAATATAAAACATGGAAACTAAACCGCATATACTCCCCGATGCTGCCGTAAAAGGCATTGCTTCGGGCTTGATGCTTATGGCACTTTTTACTTTTTTATGGTCGGGGATTGCTTTTGGGGGATTAAACGGAACAATATACCAGTGGTTCCTGTTGGTTTTCCCGGCATTAGCGGTGCTTTTTATTTTCAAAGGACTTTTCCTGTATAAACTGGCTAAACACTTCCCTAAAGTTACTTCGGAGGCGGACATTGCCGAAGAAAAAAAGATGGGAAAATGGTTCGGTATTATATTTGGCGCCGAGGGGCTCTTGATTTTTGTCGGCATCAATATCGTCATTAACCTGGGACATCCGGATTTGGTTATTCCCACCATTGCGCTGGTGGTAGGCCTGCATTTTTACCCGCTGGCCAAAGTATTTAAACGCACTATCGATTATTACCTGGCTACCTGGGCAACCATAATTGCCATTTGCGGCTTTGTTTTCACACTGAATAAAACCATGCCGGTAATTTATATCCAGGCCTTTATAGGGATAGGGATTGCCCTTGCAACAGCCGGTTATGGCCTCTATATGATCTCTGCGGGGAACGAGGTAGCCCGGAAAGTGCCGTTAACATCGTAATGGGTGTAAAACGGATATAATAGATTTTACTCTTCCGGGTTATTCTTTTTATCGTTTATTTTTTCCTGTATGCCCCAATAAACCACCAATTCGCGGTAATTCCACCGTTTATCCTGGTTATGCAGCATAAAATTATGGAGGTTTTCAATTTCTCCATCGGAGGTATCAATTTCCTTTAATAATTCCTTGCCGGCGGCCCAGGTAGCCGGCGTTGCCATCATGCTTTCCAGCTTATTCATGGCGATGATGCCCTTACGGACATGCGGGTAGCCAGTGTCATTTCTTTCCCGGTTTATTTGTATTAACAGATCACCATAAGTGAATTTACCGTCTTTGTTTTGCTGAAACCCTTTCATCATTAGCGTACCTAAAATAGGCCCCTTGCCGAAAATTTTAAGGTCGATACTATCCAGCCCAAAACATTTTACGTGGGTGATGGTACGCAGCACCTGTTGCGGATCTTCGGTGGATATGTCGCGTTTTAGCAGTTCGTTGCAATCCACTGTTGCTTGTGCCGATAATCGTACACATACAAAAAGCAAACAGCTTGTTAACAGCATAATTTTTAAACTGTCATAAATGTTAAATCTCTTCATAAAAATGTCTGCGATGCCATCGGGATAAATCATTTGAACAGGTAAAGTAAGTTTTATTTGGTATCCGCGCAATATGTTTTTTATTACCTTCACTTTTAAATTTTACACTTAACATGTACAATAAACAATCGATACAGCTGCTTCAAAAAGCACTTGATAAACTATCTGAAGGGTTTGCAGGCTTGCCAGCTTTTGAACAGGAAATGCCTGCCGGGATCGAGGCAATATTATTGCAGGTTGCCGAAAAGATGCAGGATAATTTCCCTTATCACCATCCTTTGTATGCAGGCCAGATGCTTAAACCGCCACATGAAATAGCAAGGCTGGCTTATATGCTGGCCATGTGGATAAACCCAAATAACCACGCACTTGATGGCGGCCGGGCCAGTTCGGCCATGGAAAAGGAGGCTGCGGCAGAAATTGCAATAATGTTTGGCTGGCAACAATCGCTGGGGCATTTAACCAGCAGCGGCACGTTTGCCAACCTGGAAGCACTTTGGATAGCGGGTAACATTCACCCAAAAAAAATGGTGGTAGCATCGGAGTTTGCACATTATACACACGAGCGGATATCACACGTACTGGGGTTAAAATTCAAGAAGGTACCAAGCAATAAAAATGGTGAAATGGACATGGGCAAACTGGAATCGCTGTTAAAAAAAGGCACCGTGGGGACGGTTGTGGTAACCATGGGTACAACCGGCATCGGGTCGGTAGATCCTTTGCCCGGAATATTGGAATTGCGCAAAAAATACGATTTCAGGATTCACCTGGATGCAGCATACGGTGGCTATTTCAGGTTGGCTGAAAATTTACCGGCAGCAACTTCACAAAAATATGCACTGATGCAGGAGGCCGACAGCATAGTCGTCGATCCGCACAAACATGGCCTGCAACCATACGGCTGTGGATGTATCCTGTTTAAAAACCCTGAAGTAGGGAGATATTATAAGCATGATTCGCCCTACACTTATTTCAGCAGCACCGAATTGCATTTAGGGGAAATCTCGCTGGAATGTTCGCGGGCGGGGGCTGCTGCAGTGGGCCTTTGGGCCACCCAAAAGCTGTTCCCGCTGGTAAAAGGCGGTGAGTTTGCCAAACGGATAAACAAAAGCCACAGCGCTGCCGAAAAGCTTTATGGTAAAATTACTGCAGACGACCGGTTTATCCCCCTGCTGCAACCCGAAATAGATATTGTCATTTGGGCAGCCCGGAAATCATCCATCAGCGAAATAAATAAATCCTCTAAACTAATATTTGAGAAAGCAGCATCAAAAGACCTGCACCTGGCGCTGCTGAACTACCCCGTCAGGTTATTACCCGGGCATTGGCGCCATATCACAAAAGACGAAGAATACGTTACCTGCCTCCGCTCCTGCCTGCTGAAACCCGAACATGAGGAGTGGGTGGATGAAATATGGAAAATAGTTACTGCTTGTTTGGGATAGGCATGACTCATTAAACAACACGTCGGCACTGCGATGAGCGCAGCGAAGAAGCAATCCCTACGCAATATATGGCGTTAATGCATCCGGTTGTGCAATGGCGTAGAGATTGCTTCACTGCGTTCGCAATGACGGGTTTTTATAGCTATATTCTCCTTAATGATTCTCTTCCTCGTCAACTTTTATAGGTGCTGTCGCAGTTTGCCCCACGCCGAAGTACTCCTCCAGTTCATTTAAGGTAGATGAACTGGTGGCTATATCTTTTATGATCTTCCCTTTTTCCATCAACAGGATGCGGTCGCATACATCGGTTATGTGGTTAAGGTCGTGACTCGAAATCAAATTGGTTACGCCCTTGTTTTTATTCAAATCCTTCAGCAGGCCTTTTAAACGGAATTGTGTGCTTGGGTCGATGTTGGCAAACGGCTCATCAAGCATCAGCAGTTCTGGGTTTTGCAACAGGCACGATGCTACGCCCACCTTACATTGGTTACCTTTTGAAAGGTCGCGGATGTATTTTCCTTTTTTAAGGATCTCGCCGTTAAAAAAAATCACCCAGGCCCAACAAAAAATCATCTACATGCGCCCGGCTTTGCTGGTGCAGCCCGCCAATAAAGTAAAAATATTCTTCGGGTGTGAGGTAGTCAATTAAAAAACCTTCGTCCAGGTACGATGCGGTATAGTTTTTCCAGTTTTCGTGGCCGGCAACATTTTCGCCGTTCGATAAAACCTCACCTGCATCCGCCCTGATCAGGTCGAGAATGGCACGGAACAGCGTGGTTTTGCCGGCCCCGTTGTTCCCCACCAGTCCAACGCTTTCACCCTTTTTTATTACCAGGCTGGGCACGTTTACCACAACCACGCCGTTATATGCTTTTTTTAAATCTTTAATTTCTATCATATCATTTATTTCTGAAACCTTCGGCTATTTTATATCTGTTGGTATTAAAATCGGCTTCCAGTTGTTTTATCCAGAAGCTGCGCGTTAAAATGAATATTATCCCGGTTATTGCTAAAAGGGCCAGGCCAATATCTTCGTGCTTAAGCAAGGCAAAGGGCGCGTAAATAATAAATGGCGCCAAAAGCAGTGGGAACGACAATATCCATTGGTTTCCGCTTACGCCCTCCCAGTTGAAGGCCGCCCCTTTTGACAGGTCGATCCGCTTAAAGTTGCGGTTTGCAAAAAACAGCACCATGGTGGTGTTAATACCGATATTCCACAAGTACATAACAAAATGTATTATGAGGGCTCTCCAGCCAAAATAAACATAAGGTGTTGTCAATAGGAAATACCCCGTTGAAATGACAGTGAACAGCAAATATTTACCCTTTAAAAAATCGGTAAAGCTTAGTTTATTAACCAATAAGCTGTCAAAATGCGATGCCTGCCAGGCATACATAAACTGCCCGTAATTAATAATAAATATGCCGGTCATAAACATGCCAACAAAAACTTTATAACCATCGCTTCCCATTTGAGGGTTTTTGTAAAAAATCAACCCATAAAACATAAAAAACAGTCCCATGATAAGCGCCGATCTTGAGCGTTTATTACGCAAAACCAGTTTGAGTTCGTTGGCGGCCAAATCGCCCGGCACGCCAAAGCGGCTAAGCAAGGGATAGTCGGTACTGTTTTTGTATTTGGCTGCTTTCCGCGAACCCAGTTCCTCCAGGTAAAGATTTTGTTTGAGGTAATAAAAATTAAGATAATACATAACGGCTCCAAGTACTACAGGAAGCAATGCCAGTAAGGGCTGATGTATTAAATGGCCAAAAAACAAATAAGATATTGCACGGATAGAGTATAGGTGCAGATAAAAATCGCCAATGCCAATTAATATAATTGCTACTGCTACGATCAAAAATATCCAGCCGTTTAAATTGGCCTTTCGCTTAATATATAGCGCCAGGTAATTGTTAAACACCGTTAAGCCTGCCAGTGCAATAATAAAAGCAAAAGCTACAAGGGCGCCAGAATCGGGCGCTATAATTTTAACGGTAAAGGGAACAAAAAGTATAAACGGCCACAAATTGAAAAACGAAAAGAGGGCGGTAAACGCCAGGTAACGTATCAGCGAGTTACGCTTAACCGGCAACTGCAAATAGGGCTGAACGCGCAGCGTTGGCAACTCCTGCAATTGCAACCGCATAAAAACGTCCAATAAGTAATAAACAAGGATTACGCCGCAGAAAGAGATCACGATATCATCATGAGGAAATATTTTTTCTAAAACAGTATCTAAAAAAAAGCCTAAAACAACCACGTTTGCCAGCAAATACAGCATCAGCAAAGCCATCACTACGCGGATGGCAATGCTTTTACCTGTATTTTTTTGATCGCCAGAAAGCTTTTAACTCGTGTAAAAGAAAGGTTGATATCATATATGCCTTGTTGGGGTAATGTTAACGAAAATTTAATAGGTTTAGAATAAAAACAATCCATTAGTTGATGCTCTCTTTTTCGCGAAGAGGGTTAAAACTCCCCCTTTAGGGGGTTGGGGGGCAACTCAATACCCATACCTATCGCCCCAAAGCTTTTTTAACTTCTCTTTTGATTCGTTTTCGCGGGCATTGTTACCCGGTTCATACAATTTCGTGCCTTTTATTTCGACTGGCAGAAAATCAAGGTCGGTAAAGTTGCCTGCGTAGCTGTGGGCATATTTGTAATCTTTTCCATAGCCCAGGTTCTTCATCAGTTTGGTGGGCGCATTACGCAGGTGTAAGGGAACAGGGAGATCGCCGGTTTCTTTCACTAAGGCCATAGCAGCGCCAATTGCCGTTGTCGCCGAGTTACTTTTGGCCGAAGTAGCCAGGTAAATAACCGTTTGCGATAATATCAGCTGCGACTCGGGCATCCCAATAACCTGAACAGCGTTAAAACAACTTTGTGCAAGCAGCAAAGCGTTGGGGTTGGCATTGCCAATATCTTCCGATGCCAGTATCAGCATTCGCCGCGCTATAAACAAAGGGTCCTCGCCGCCTGTGATCATCCGCGCCAGCCAGTAAACCGCGCCATTAGGGTCGCTGCCACGCATGGATTTAATGAAAGCCGAAATAATATCGTAATGCTGTTCGCCGGCCTTGTCGTACAGCGCCATATTTTGCTGCACGTGCTCCAATACGGTATCATTGGTTATGGTGATTTTTTTACTGCTGAAGGCATTTACCAGCAATTCGAAAATATTGAGCAGTTTGCGGGCATCGCCACCGGAGAGGCGCAGCAGTGCTTCATTTTCTTTTATAACGATATTTTTTGTGCGGATAACATCATCCTCCTTCATCGCTTTTTCAATTTGTGGCCGTTTATACTTTTTGTTCCCTTTACCGTTAAAATTATAG
>Ga0206898_10127_pt1 | contig 23254 bp, 14 predicted proteins | sample Alteio_BWOrgHeat_50_FD_153237 | JGI IMG/M metagenome (GOLD analysis project Ga0206898, IMG submission 153237) | Enriched cells from forest soil in Barre Woods Harvard Forest LTER site, Petersham, Massachusetts, United States -... | ecosystem: Environmental > Terrestrial > Soil > Temperate forest >...
CACCAGCCGGTTTCATTATCGTGCGGAATAAAGAAGCCATCCTTAAGATACCCCTTGTATATAAAAGTTTGCCGCGCGTAACCAAAGGGGTTACTTATTTTATTGGTGATGGCAAGATTATAGTCGAGTGCTTTTTTGATAGTCGAGAGCGCTTCAGCGCGGAACGAGTCATCTTTTTCTTTTACAAGATAGCGCGATAAAGCAACTATTGGTAGTCCCGCATCCGAAGCATGCCAGTAGGGGCGGTTGGTATCGTCTGCGATGAAATAGCCGTCGGCAGTCATTCTCATCGCAAGTTTATGCGCCCGTTGCCGGGCCGCCTCGCCATAAATTGAATTATCGGTAGCTATCCATAGTTCAGTGGCGGCCATTAATGCGCAATAATCATCGATGATATTTTCCTTTCCGTCATCGTCATACCGGGTGTTGTATTTAAGAAGGTGTGCAAAAGCCTGTTTTGCGCCGTCGAGGTATTGTTGCGAAGTAAATTCTCCATGCTTTTGCCATTGCGAAATCCGGGCAAGTGCCGAAATTGCCATGCCGCCGCCTTCACGGAACGCGCATTGATATTCGTCGGTAGTTACGCTGTTGGCATGCAGGCCTACAATCCGGCGGGCATTTGGATCTTTATTAAAATAGCTAAAGACAATCATGTAGAAGTAGTTGTATTTTGACAACGCCCTCATCATATAATCGGCGCCATAAAGCGCCTCATTGTCCAAAGAATCCTTAATGTTCCATTTTGTTAATAATGTAGGAATTGCTTCTGATGCGCTTGCCATCGACCAAACAACTAAAGGCGTTTGCTGCGGCGACATAAAATTGGCATAAGCAAGATGCGAAAAATACTTACTCACATCGCCCGATGCATCGCACCAGCCGCCGCGCATATCAACCGTTTTATCACTGCCAATCATATGCATATGTTCATCTGCGGCTAATTCTTCCGGGGTGTTTGCCCGTTGTTTGTTGTAATAATGGATAATAGATGAAATGGTAAGTTTTGCCAGCGCGTTTTCCTGGATTTCAAAAGGGTACGAAGTATAAAGTTTACCATTGAGCTCGACGCTTAACTGGTATTTACCGTTCTTGTTAAATGCCGAAAAATCAGCCTGGTAATAAGCTTTGCCCGGTGTCCATTCATCAATGTTCTGTGGGCCACTCAGTACACCTGTAAATTCCTGTTTATTGTTTAGGGTATTAACAACGTGAAATACCGTTTTACGCTGAAGGACTTGATCTAAACCAATTACCGCGATCTTTGGGCCCTGCAAATCAAACCCAACCTGATTTACATAAATTTTCGGTTGTGCTAAACAAGCCGCTGAGAAAAGAAAAATGGCAATGGATAAGGTAATAAGTTTTCTCATTTTATTTTTAGTTAAGCCAAACAACCTTTTGTTCGGCAACGTGTGGCTGCCCTATAATGTCGCGATACAAATCAGGCCTTCTTGCTTTTCTATAACGATAGCCACCTGCTTTTTCAAGTTTATCAGGAGTAATAGCGGCTACGGTAAAATCGTTATCCAATTTGCGGCATTCTGCAATGATATCGCCATAAGGATCAATGATCATCGAACATCCGTTCTTTAGCTGGTCGTCGTCCATGCCAATAGCATTTGCAAACACAACATATACCGCATTGTCGTAGGCGCGTGCAGGGAGCCATTTCATCAGCCATTCGCGGCCTTTTGGTCCGTTAAACTCCTGCCGCAGGGAAGTTGAGTCGGCAAGCCTATTTTTCCATAATTCAGGGTCAACAAAACCGGCCCCAGGGCGGGTGGACGGCGTGCACATAGTAACATGCGGCATAAAAATAATATCCGCGCCAAGTAAAGCGGTCGCCCTTACGTTTTCAGTAATGTTGTTATCATAACAGATCAGCATTCCGCATTTCCAACCATAAAGATCAAACACAACGTACTCGCTTCCCGGAGTAAGATATGGATTGATAAAAGGATGCAGCTTCCTGAATTTTGCAACAAGTCCATTTTTATCTACGCAAACGTATGCTTTATAAAGTTTTCCATCAGCGTCTTTCTCAAACAACCCAGCCAAAACGGCGATATTATTTTTGGCAGCGATCCGGCCCAATTCAAGTATGCTCGGCCCTTCGGGGATAAGTTCAGCAAGGTCGAGCATTTGTTCGCGTGAAAGGTATCGTGCAAATGTATAACCAGTTACCGAGCACTCGTGAAAAGCAATAACATTGGCCCCCTCTGCTGCTGCTTTTGCTGTAAGTTGACCAATAATTTGCAGGTTATATCCCTTATCACCGCTTTTATGTTCAAACTGAGCGGTTGCTATCTTTAGCATTTCCATTTTATTTAAAAAGTAAAGCAGGTTTTTAATTATCTACTAAAGTAATGCAAAGGGTTGATATTGTGGAATGCAAAAACAATGTTTATACATAGGAAAAATTATTTTCAGCAGCGCATGAGGTTTCTTGCAAATGCTCCATCGGGTCTTATTTATTATTAACACATGGGATTTCTCCTTGCACCAGCGTTTTTACGTTGCTGTCCCAGGAAAATGAAAAAAAAAATCAGGCCGATGTCCAATTTCATCATTACCACTTGTTATGCAGGTATAATTCATATATTTATTAATCCGTCTGCTTCGCCGGCAGGCAATTAAAACTTAAAAAAATGGACGAATACGCATTAATTATGAGACACGAAGATGGCCTTAAGGTGGCATCTCCCGAACAAATGCAAATATGGATGAAGCAAACTATGGACTGGATTGGCGGAATTGCCGCGCAAAATAAGTTTGTAAGCGGCACCGGATTGCCTTTTGAATATGCCAGGGTAGTGCGGTCGAATAAAGTAGTTACTAATGGCCCTTTTGGCGAAATAAAAGAAACTATTGGCGGCTTTATTGTCGTTAGGGCAGATTCTGTTGATGAGGCCGTTGAATTTGCGAAAGGCTGCCCTGTTTTGCAGGGGGAAGGAAACAGCATGGAAGTACGAAAAATCGCCAAAAATGATGGCGTCCACTAAAAATTTAGAAGCCTCTCCTATCCGGGAGGCTTTTTATAATTTATGGAACAGCAGGAGTTAATACCACATTTGTTCAGGTCCGAATACAGAAAAATAGTTTCTGTTCTTTGCCGGCATTTTGGCTTCGATCAAATGGAAATTGCCGAAGACATAACCAGCGATACTTTTCTTACAGCCGCACAAACATGGGCACTTAACGGCGCGCCAAAAAATCCCGTAGCATGGCTCTACAGTGTTGCAAAAAACAAGGCTAAAAACTATTTGCAGCGTAATTCGGTATTCGAAAATAAAATTGCCCCCGGTATTAAAGAGATCGCTTACGAAATCGATATTGACCTGTCGCCTCAAAACATCAACGATAGCCAGCTACAGATGATGTTCGCAATTTGTGATCCGGCTATCCCGCCCGAGGCGCAAATAGGGTTATCACTTCGGATCCTTTGCGGTTTCGGTATCCAGGAAATTGCGGAAGCCTTTTTAACCAGTAAGGAAACCATTAACAAACGGTTATTCAGGGCGCGTGAAAAACTTAGGGACGAAGCGATAAAGATTGAATTTCCACATCCATCGGAGATAAATAGAAGACTGGAAACTGTACTGACAACCATCTACCTGATGTTCAGTGAGGGTTATTATTCGGTAAGCCAAAACCAGGTATTGCGTAAAGACGTTTGCTTTGAGGCAATGCGATTATGCCATATGCTTGTGGAAAACAGTGCTACTAACACGCCTCCTGTAAATGCGTTGCTGTCGCTGATGTATTTTCATGCGTCGAGGTTTGACGCACGTATTGGTAAAGATGGCGAACTTATTTTATACCACGAACAGGATACAGGCCTCTGGAACGCAGACATGATCAGCAAAGGGGGATATTTTTTAAAATATGCCACTACCGGTGATAAGATCTCAAAGTACCATTTAGAAGCCGCTATCGCTTATTGGAATACACACCAGGTTGACACCACGGAAAAATGGGAAAATATCCTGCAGTTATACAACCGCCTGTTGCAAATAGAATATTCGCCTGTAGCAGCGCTTAACAGGACTTATGCCTTATCCAAAGCCAACGGAAAACGTGAAGCAATTACAGAAGCTGAAAAACTAAACTTAACCGACAATCAATTCTATTTCGCATTGCTTGGCGAACTGTATACGGATATCGACAACACGACGGCAAAACAAAATTTTCAGCAAGCTATTTCACTGGCAAAAACGCAGGCAGACAAACAAACGCTGCAAAGGAAGATTGACCGATTAATATCCAACCAGCCCCAATCCTAAAATTTTTTGTCTAAACCTGACAAAAAGTATTTTATGTATACCACTCCGTCACTTTTCAAAAGATGCTCGCCATCGCCTGTTTTGTAACTCCTGGTTGTATCGGCCTTAATAAATTTATAACCTTCATCTTTTGATAACTTTATAAAGCAATTACGTTCATAGGTTAAGAGCGGTGATTTGTATAAACTGCTATCCATAGGCACTTCAAAAAGATAAATTTCACAGCCTTTTTTTGAAAAACTTGTCAGGCTTTCCTTTAGTATTAAAAAATTTCTGTCAATTTTTGCCTTAACCGCATCAGAAAGGTCCCCCCATTCTTTTTGTGCATCAGCTAACAATTGGTTGTAAAGAACCAGAGGTGGCCGGTGTAAACTAATGCTGTTGATCTGGGGCGCCTTAACCCTATCTACTAAATTGGGCAAAAAACGGTTCTTTTTTAAAAGGAACGGTAAGTAATACTTCAATGAATAAAATGGCTCGCTAAAAACATTTTCTATTAGCGTTGTGTCTATCCCCCTGTCTATGCGGTTTGTTTCAACAAATAATGTTTTAGGAATATTTTGCGTCCTTTTAATAATTTCCACACCGGTACAGCTACCGGCGTAGGGCATATACATGTTGAAATAATGCTGCCTGAATAAATGTACAATGGTGAAAATCCCGCTTAAGGACGAACCGGCAATTACTATGGGGTATTGCTTTTTCCAATATATAAATTCCTCCGTACGCTCGTCATTAGTATAGAATATATTTTTCTTTAACGGAAACAACTTTAAAAAAAGCGTGTACGCCACTATTAATATTAAAAATCCAAAAAGTATTTTCTTTACTTTTTCCATTTCTATACTAAAATTGAAAATATATAAATGAGCCTTGCGGCCCGCTGCTTACAATTATTGCGAACAACATGATACTGTATAGCAGAACCTCTAAGTTAGGTGATTTTTTTTCCAAACCACTGCTTGATTGGTACCTTAAGTAAATTAGGTGATATAGGATTACCGCCAAAGAGAAGAACAATATACTTAACTGATCTAATCCGAATTTTATCGGTAAACGGGTATTTTGGCCCATCGCCTTAAAATACAAAAGGAAGTGCGTAAAATCGGTGAGTTTAAACAAAAGCCACAATGTAGTTACTATAAAAAAAACGAAAAACACAGCCAATGGTTTTCGTTTCCCATCTGCGGGTTTTTCTTTTCTGAATTTCCTTTCCATCATCAGAAAAAAGCCATGCATTGAGCCCCATACCGCATAACTCCATGATGCACCGTGCCATAGGCCCCCTAAAAACATAACGATAAATAAATTAAAATAGGTCCGGAGTTCCCCTTTTTTATTGCCGCCCAAGGGAATATACAGGTAATCCCTGAGCCAGGTAGATAACGAAATATGCCATCTGCGCCAAAACTCAGAAAACGACGCGGATATATATGGAAAATCGAAATTTTTAGGCAGATTATATCCAAATAAAGCGCCCAACCCTATAGCTATCAGTGAATATCCTGCGAAGTCAGCAAAAATTTGCATCGAATATCCAAATAACAAAAGCACCAAGTTTGCCGTAGAATATCCCTGGAAAAAAGGAAAGGCTATATCATGGGTAATATTATTTAAATTATCAGCAATTACCATCTTTAGAAAAAAGCCCAGTATAAGTTTTTTAACAGCGTCTTCCCAACGAATATCTTTAAAACGTTTAAAGTTGATTTGCGGGTAAAAATCCCTTGCTTTTAATATTGGCCCCGCGATTAAATGCGGAAAAAAAGATATAAAAAAAGCCGTTCTCTTTAAGTGGGTTGAAAATGATCCCGACTCCATATCCATCACCGTCTTTCCCTTGTACAAGTCTAGTAACAAGCTTATGCCCTCAAACGTATAAAATGAAATTCCTATTGGCAATGGAATAGTAAGGAGCACATCAACAAAACTGTTGTTCAGGTTAAACTCCTTATTTAAGGTTGATGAAATTAACGGGCTGTACTTAAAAAAAGTAAGTATTGCTAAATTAAATATCACGCCTAACAACAGCGACCTCTTTACCTTTAGTTTTTCAACGTTATGTATGTTGAAACTAAAGTAGGTGTTCATAATTATTGAAACTATTAGCAATAAAAGTAAAATAGGCTTTTGAAACGCGTAAAAAAAGAAGCTTGCGAGGATTAAAACTACAACCTGGTTCTTTTTTATGAAGTTAAAAGGGAGATAATACACAACGAAGGTTATGATAAGAAACAGAATAAAAGGGAAACTGTTAAAAAGCATTATTTTCTGTAATTCAAAAACGGTTGTAAGTTGATAGTCAGAAAATGATATTGTTGTTCAATTGATTTTAGTCTAATATACAGGCAAATAAAAATAGTTAAATAAATGTGCTATTCCAACCTAAGCCTTTATCACCCTTGTTTGCGACCAGGATAGTATCCATACGGTACTGCAGCCGCGTTGCGCCATGGTAAGGGAGAGAAGGCAATAATTAATATTTTTGAGGTATTTAATTAAATAGTAATGATAATTTATTCATTTTTTTTAAGCAATCAATATATTTACCTAAAGTTATCTATTTAGCAATCTATGAATGTTTTCTCACAGTTAAAAAATTATAATCGTAAAAAAGCATGATTGTACGCTAAAGAATCGATTTTGAAAAACGTTCATTATAAATATTTAGTTGAAGAGAAATTTTCGATTTAAACCTTATATTAAATTCTGTAACCGAATATTAAATATATCACAATTATGATCTTTAATTCCTTGCCATTTTTTATATTTTTTACAATTTTCTTTTTTTTATATTGGTTTGTCTTTAATAAAAACTTAAAACTTCAAAATTATTTACTTTTAATAGGAAGCTATATATTTTATTCGTGGTGGGATTGGCGCTTACTTCCACTGTTAATTGGATACACTTCAATAAACTATCTCTTAGGTTATTATATTGATAAAGCCACCAGGCACCAAACGAAACGTTTTTTAGTTTTCCTAGGGACTTTTACAGGAATAGGCCTATTATTTTACTTTAAATATGCAAATTTCTTTATAACCTCACTGGCAAGTGCTTTTGCAAAATTTAATATTAATTTAAATATTCATACAATGAATATTATTCTGCCACTGGGAATAAGCTTCTATACTTTCAGGACATTAAGTTATATAATCGATATTAAAAATAAAAAAATCAAACCTACTTCCGATTGGGTAGTATTTTTTTCATTTGTTGCCTTTTTTCCCTGCCTGTTATCAGGACCAATTGATAAGGCAAAAACATTTATTCCCCAATTGGAGCGAAATAGAGTATTTAAATATGATGAAGTTGCTGATGCCTTGCGACAAATACTTTGGGGGCTATTTAAAAAGATTGTTATTGCCGATACCCTGGCAGAGATAACTGATGATATTTTCAGCAATTACCAGCATTTTAGTGGAAGCGGCCTTTTAATAGGTGCATTTTATTATTCTATCCAGATGTATACTGACTTTTCCGGCTATTCTGATATGGCCATTGGGTTTGGACGGTTACTCGGGTTTGACGTTACCAGAAATTTTAACTACCCCTTCTTTGCCCAAAACGTGGCAGAATTTTGGCGCAGGTGGCACATGTCGTTAACTACCTGGTTAACCGATTATGTCTTTACACCCTTAAGTATAGCTTTCAGAAATTATGGCAAGCTGGGATTAATTTTAGCCATAATAATAAACCTTACCTTGATTGGTATTTGGCATGGGGCTAACTGGACCTTCGCATTATTTGGATTATTACATGGTTGTTATTTTATTCCATTGATTTTAAGAGGTACCATGAATAAAAAGAAAAAAAATGACGCTGGCAAATCAATCCCAACTTTTATTGAATTTCTAAACATGTTAAAAACGTTCACACTTGTAACATTTGCGCTCATCATTTTCAGGTCCGACAGTGTATCAACTGCATTTGGCTTTATAAAAGGAATATTTTCAAAATCACTACTAATGCCCCCTGGAGTAGGCAATCCGTTTTGTATTCCTTTGATCATAGCTTTTCTAATTATTGAGTGGATACAACGCGACAAACAACACGTATTACAAATTCAAAATATAAAACATACAGTGATAAGATGGGGTATTTACTTTTCATTACTTATTACAATAATACTTGTTAATCCACCCGATGGCCCGAACAATAAAGCATTTATCTATATAAAATTTTAATAAAAATTCTGTATGAAGAAATTCCTTTTAAAAATATCCCTATTTTTTTTCACTGGCCTCATACTTTGCTCAATATCCCTTTTTCTTATTCCTGAAGCAAGGCTAAAAAGTAGTATGTTATCTGCCATACCCGACAAACATAAAATGCTCGCTAAGGCAACTTCACCTAAAATTATTTTACTGGGAGGTTCAAATGCCAGTTTTGGATTTAACAGCCAAAAAATAATTGACGCTTACCACCGACCTGTTGTTAATACCGGAATTACTATGGATTTAGGCTTAAAATTTATTGTAGCTGATATTAAACCATATATAAACAAGGGAGATATTATTGTTTTTCCTGTGGACTATCGATGTTATGATAAGTCAAGGACTCCCTATTTTGATGGAAAAGAAGCGCTGGTTCCTGTTCTTTTTACCGTTTTACCAAATGAATTACTTGATACCGACTTTGACGAAAAAATGAATTTGCTGCGTTATCTTCCACATTATGCATTTTCAAAATTAAAAGCAGAAAATTTGCTTCAAGTTTTTAAAATCACCAAATCAAAATCTCATTACAAAGATATTTATGGCAGATATTCATTTAATCAATATGGCGACACCTATGTTCACTGGACTTTACCCAATAAACCTTTTTTACCTGAAGGCAAATCCAATGCATATGAACAAATTAATCCGGATGTAGTTAATTTTTTAAAGGACTTTAGTAAATATGTTATAGCTAAAGGCGCAACACTGGTTATGCTTCCGATAGCGTTCCAGGATACTTCCTTTGAAAACCAGGAGGTGTTTATTAAAAAAGTCGATTCAGCATTAAAGAAAATTGATCTGCCGCTAGCTACAGAACCTTCAAGATATAAATTTCCAGATAAATATTTTTTCAATTCGCCTCACCATTTAAATAAACTTGGTGTTGATAAACAAACGGATATGGTTATAGAAGACCTGGCAAAAATAATAAGTCATTAAAAAAATAATTACTTACCCTCCTGCACCACAATTTTACAAATCTGCTTTTTCCAACCTCGCTTTTATCAATGTGGTTTAACCCCTAATTACACATATTGTACAGTCGTCTACGTTACACCGGGTAAAGGTGAGAATGCAGTAGTTAATATTTTTGAGTTGTTTAAAATAATAACAATAATTTATTCATTTTTTTATAAATAATCAATATATTTACCCTATAGCTATCAAATTTAGCAATTTATGAAAGTTTTCTCTCAGTTAAAAAAGAATTTAAAAAATGATTTTTCAAAACTAAAAACAATTAAAATTGCTATCCTTGGAGATACTGCAACCCAGTTTTTATCCCAGGCTTTGAGGGGCACTGGTTTTGATTATGATTTTGATTTGCAAATTTGGGAAGCCGATTTCAACCAAATCGAGCGCCAGGTTTTTGATCCTACCTCTGAGTTATACGATTTTCAGCCTGAAGTAATCATCATTTTCCAGTCAACACATAAATTAATTTCCAAATACAACAAGTTAAAAGTCCATGAGTACAGCAGCTTTGCAGAAAATCAGCTGCAGCAGATTAACAATTTGTGTACGGAGGTTTGGGCGAAATTAAATGCCAAAATTATTTATTACAATTATCCGGAAATTGACGACTCCATATTCGGTAATTACGCTAATAAAATTGAACAATCGTTTTTGTTTCAACTGCGCAAGCTTAATTACAATTTACTTGAGTTCGCCGTTAAACAATTAAATTTTTTCATCTGCGATATTTCAAGCATTCAAAATCAGGTGGGCAAAGCCATGATGTTTCAAACGTCAGTATATATCAATACTGAAATGGTGCTGAGTATTGACGTTTTACCCTTAGTGTCGGCCCGTACAGTTGATTTAATTGGCTCGATGTATGGTAAATTTAAAAAATGCCTGATCTTGGACCTCGACAACACCATGTGGGGCGGTATTATAGGGGATGATGGCTTAGAGAATATTCAAATTGGCAGTTTGGGGATCGGCAAAGCTTTTACCGAATTTCAATATTGGATAAAAAAATTAAAAAACAGGGGTATCATCCTTGCGGTTTGTAGTAAAAACACCGAAAGTATTGCCAGGGAACCATTTGAAAAACACCCCGATATGGTCCTCCACCTGGACGATATAGCAGTTTTTGTAGCAAATTGGGAAAACAAGGCCGATAATATACGTCATATCCAAAGTATTTTAAATATCGGTTTTGACTCCATGGTGTTTTTAGACGACAATCCGTTCGAAAGAAATTTAGTGCGGGAAAATATACCGGACCTTACGGTACCCGAGCTACCGGTTGACCCTGCTGATTACCTTGAATATCTGTATACTTTAAATTTATTTGAAACTTCCAGTTACTCCAATGAAGATGCTGAGCGCACCAAACAGTACCAAATTGAGGCCAAACGCGCAACTTTACAGACATCTTATACAAACGAGGACGATTTTTTAAAAAGCCTGAACATGGTGTCGCTGGTTGAGCCTTTCAATAAGTTTAATACACCAAGGGTAGCCCAGTTGTCGCAGCGTTCAAATCAGTTTAACCTGCGGACTGTGAGATATACGGAGGCCGATATTGAAGTAATGATAAAAAAGTCGGATTTCTTCACCTACACATTTACTTTGGAAGACCAATTTGGCGACAATGGCTTAATTTGTGTTATTATTTTGCAACACACGGACGATGCCGTTCTGTTTATCAATACCTGGCTGATGAGCTGCAGGGTGTTGAAACGCGGAATGGAAAACTTTGTGCTTAATACCATCGCAAATTTTGCGAAGGACAAGGGATATACTTTTTTAAAAGGTGAATATTTGCCTACTGCAAAAAACGAGATGGTAAAAGACCATTATAAAAACCTGGGGTTTGGCCCGGACCATAACCACTGGCTTTTGGACGTTAAAAATTACCAAAATAAAAAATGCTTTATCAAAGAAAAATAAAAGAGATATGGAAAAAAGTGAAATACTAAAACAAGTAAATGAAATTTTTATCGATACGCTTGATAATGAAGATATTGTTTTAACCCCTGAAACAACTGCTAACGATGTGGAAGATTGGGACTCATTGAACCACATACAATTGGTTGTGGCCGTGGAAAAACATTTTAAAATTCGTTTTACATCGCAAGAGATCCAAAGCTGGAACAACGTTGGAGAAATGTTAGACTGCATAATTGCGAAAAAAGCTTGATTGTACACTAAACAATCAATTTCGAAAGCTTTTCTTATAATAGTACTTGAAGGTTTGTAGAGAGACTACTGATTCAAACCTTATATCGAATTCTGTAAACTAATATTCAATACTCAGAATTATGATTTTTAATTCCCTCCCATTTTTTATTTTTTTTACAATTTTCTTTATTCTGTATTGGTTTGTTTTTAATAAAAACTTAAAACTTCAAAACTGTTTACTTTTAATAGGAAGCTATATATTTTATTCATGGTGGGATTGGCGCTTACTTCCATTGCTAATCGGATACACTTCAATAAATTATCTGTTGGGTTATTATATTGATAAAGCAACCAAACCACAAACCAAACGCTTTTTTGTTTTCTTAGGGTGTTTTACGGGAATTGGTCTATTATTTTATTTTAAATATGTAAACTTCTTTATAACCTCACTGGCAAGTGCTTTTGCGAAATTTAATATTAGTTTAAATATTCATACTATGAATATTATTTTGCCCCTGGGAATTAGCTTCTATACTTTCAGGACATTAAGTTATATAATCGATATTAAAAATAAAAAACTTAAACCTACATCCAATTGGGTAGCATTTTTCTCATTTGTTGCCTTCTTCCCTTGCCTGTTATCAGGGCCAATTGATAAAGCAAAAACATTAATGCCCCAATTAGAACGCAACAGAGAATTTAAATATGATGAAGCGGCTGATGCATTGCGTCAAATACTTTGGGGTTTATTTAAAAAAATTGTCATTGCCGATAGCCTGGCGGAAGTAACTGATAATATTTTCAGCAATTACCAGCATTTTAGGGGAAGTGGCCTTTTATTAGGTGCATTTTATTATTCAATCCAGATGTACACTGACTTCTCCGGATATTCTGATATGGCAATTGGGGTTGGACGGTTGCTTGGGTTTGATGTAACCAGGAATTTTAACTATCCCTTTTTTGCCCAAAACGTAGCAGAATTTTGGCGCAGATGGCATATGTCGTTAACTAGCTGGCTAACTGATTACGTATTTACGCCCTTAAGTATAGCTTTCAGGAATTATGGTAAGTTCGGATTAATTATGGCCATAATAATAAATCTTACCCTGATTGGTATTTGGCATGGGGCAAACTGGACCTTCGCAGTATTTGGGTTATTACATGGTTGCTATTTTATTCCCTTGATTTTAAAAGGTACCATCAATAAAAAGAAAAAAATCGACCCAAATAAATCGATGCCAACCCTTATTGAATTCCTAAACATGTTAAAAACGTTTACACTTGTCACATTTGCACTTGTCATTTTCAGGTCGGACAGTGTATCAAATGCATTTGGTTTTATAAAAGGAATATTTTCAAAATCACTACTAATGCCTCCTGGAATAGGAAAGCCGATTTGTATTCCTTTGATTATCGTTTTTCTAATTATTGAGTGGATACAACGCGACAAACGACATGTATTACAAATTCAAAATATAAAATATACAGGCATGAGATGGGGGATTTACATTTTGTTGCTTATTACGATAATAATTGTTTACCCACCCGATGTCCAAAAAAACAAAGCATTTATCTATGTTAAATTTTAATAGAATTCAGTATGAAGAAATTTCTTTTAAAAATATTTGCTTTTTTTTTCTCCGTCCTTATTCTTTTCTTGATATGTCTTTTTTTTGTTCCTGATATAAGGTCAGAAAATAGCCTGTTAGCTGCCTTGCCTGATAAACATGCGTTGCTTGCTAAGGCAATTTCACCTAAAATTATTTTAGTCGGAGGTTCAAATGTAAGTTTTGGATTTAACAGTCAAAAAATAATTGATGCTTACAACATGCCTGTCATTAATACAGGGATTACTATAAGTTTAGGCTTGAAATTTATTTTAGATGATGTTAAACCATATATAAACAAGGGCGATATCGTTGTTTTGTCTGTGGACTATGAATGTTATAAAAAATCAGAGATTTCCTCGTTTGATGGGAAAGAAGAATTAGTTCCGCTCCTTTTTGATATTTTCCCAAAAGGAAGGAATTATCTCGACTTTGATCAGAAAATACATTTGCTGCATTATCTTCCTAATTATTCTTTTTCGAAATTGACGGTAAAAAATTTGTTTTCAAAATTCCAAAGCGTCAAACCAAAATCTGGTTATGACGATTTTTATGGCAGATATTCATTCAATAAATACGGAGACGCCTACATTCACTGGACTTTACCAAGTATTACTTTTTCACCCGAAGAAAAATGTAATGGTAATGAACAAATTAATCCTGATGTTACTAACTTTTTAACTGATTTTAGAAAATATGTGACAGCTAAAAACGCAACTCTGGTAATGATTCCGCCCCCACTCGAGGCTACTTCTTTTGAAAACCAGGAATTTTTTATCAAAAAAGTCGCGTTGGAATTAAAGAAAATCGATTTGCCATTGGTTTCAGGGGCTTCCCGATATGAATTTGCCGATAAATATTTCTTTAATAATCCTTATCATTTAAATAAATCCGGCGTTGATAAACATACGGATATTGTTATAGCAGATTTGTCAAAAATAATAAGGCATTAAAATCAATTATTTAAGCCTGCTTGCTATAATTTTACAAATGTGCTTTTTCCAACCTCGCTTTTATCACTATTATTTATTACCTGTATAATGTAGGTGCCCGGGGCCAAATTGCTCACATTGTCCTGCCAGGCCGCAGATGACGAGGTGGCCGACCGTACAACGGCGCCTGTGATGTTAAATATTCTTATATCGTACGAAACCCCATCTGGATTTTTAAGGGAGGAGGTGTTTTGTAACAAACCGTATTTCAATCCCTGTGCGCTGCTGCTAAAAGGAGTCACCGATAAATTTATGGTGCTGCTTGCCGGATTAGGGTAAACACTGATGTTGCCCCCAATATTGGAAGCTGAATTACCGTATAGCAGCGTCACAGTGTTTGAATAGCTGATATTGCCGTTAAAGTCTTCCAGCTTTAACCTGTACCGGTTGGTTGTCATTAACGGGTCCTTATCCGAAAAGGTATAATTTCCCAGCGCACTTGAAAGAAACCCGCCGAGCACATTAAAGGTTACACCGCCATCGGTGCTCCTTTCAACTGTGAAATGGGTGTAGTTTTCTTCGTTTAAGGTTGTCCAAACTACTTGTGCCCCAACAGCAGCCTTGGTGGCGTTAAAATTCACCAAATGAAGCCCTAAGGCTGGGTTTTGGCGAACAACCAGGCTAAAGCGGCTTGCGCCAAAACTTGTAGTGTCGCTTTTATCTATATTAAAACTATAAGCCGGGTTTTGCCTTATATTAACCGAATCCTTTTTATAGGCATCCATTAACCACACATCATATAGCGCTGGGATATTCTTTATTTGGGGCACTGTCAATTGGTATTTTCCATCCGTGTTGGCACCTACATTAAGATGTATCGTTCCACTTTCACGGGGCAACGCGAGCGCGTTAATTGACAATGGTATTCCGTCACTCGACATACTTGCCAGACTCGCCACGCCGTATCCCAGCTTTTGGGCTGCATCTTCGCCAAAGACAAATTTGGGCAGCGCGTTATCTTTAAAATTGACATATATTTCGTCAGCAGTGGTTGTATCTTTCAATAATTTTACACGCAAATATTGACTGATAACATCTTGTTTGGGCGTACCCATTAATAAATTAGGCCCTGTTACCTGCGTTGTAGTTTTAGCGTCCTCATTAAACGTTAAAGAGGATATATTTTTATAATATGCCTGTACAAAGAAAGCCTGGCCGCTGGCTATAATGTGGGTGGCATTATTTGTACCGCCACCAGGCGAATTTGCTGTATATACACCATAATTTTTACTCACAGGGTCTAATTCATATATAAAATTGGCTACAGATGGCACCGAATTACCATTTACCACTGTAGTTGGAGCGTAAATGCCCGAACCCGGGGTAGAGTTGTTATAAGTATCCCAATCTATTGAACTTGCATAAGGGTTGCCTACCAGGCTTAAGCCTGCTGAGCCGCCATTAACGAGTATATTTGAATAACTCAATGTCGAAACAAGTGGGGTAAACCAATCATGTACAGTGATTTGCCCGGCATTTAAGGTTCCGGTTGCCGTCATAGTTACACTTTCGGCAAGGGTACCAGGTGTATATTTACTTGTAGGATTGCTAGTGTTACCCCTGAAATAGAACATAAAACCATTGCCGACAGGGATGTTGTAATAGTTAATAGCCCCGGTCTGCCCGTTTAGCAAATAATTGGGTGCATTGTTAAGGTTACTTATGCCCCAGTAATTGCCACCAGTAAATGAATTGTTATTTAATCCCTGGTCTTCACGGAAAAGGTATAAACTTGGATTACCTGTGCTATTAAACCCGCCGCTCAAACCCGTTATGCCAGTTACAAGCGATACGCCGTTAACATAATTCAAACTGTAAATATTGTTACCATTTGCCGTGCTTTGATAAACCGGCGATGATAACAAGCGGTAACCACGATATACTGCGCTGCCCCCGGTGATATATCGCTCCACACTTACATTCCCTACTATAGCGTTTGCTGCAATTTGCCCTACGGAAGCTGAGCCGGCTGAATTTGACTGCAGGGTAAATGCCACCTTGGAACCGATTGTCAGTTGGCCACCGGTTCCGACACTTACAATACCACCAGGTACAATAGTAACAGCTGATCCTATCGAAGTTGATTGGATGGACGCCGAGGTATTTGCGTTTACCGTGAGCGCTGTACTTATACTTAGTTTATCATTAGTGCCAATAGTTAGTGTTGTTGGTGTAGCCGAACCAAAATACACCTCCCCTGCCAAATAAGTGGCATTTGTACCGGTAATTGAAGGCTGATTTCCACTAGTATAAGCTACCTCTCCGAAACTCACCACATCACTCCCCGTCGGAACTTTTTGGGGATACCAGTTTCCCGTATTATTATATGCTGTGCCTGCCGTACCTGTCCAGGTATATAAAGTCCCGGTCCTGGTAACTGTCACTGTATATGTTTTTGTGGTAACCCCGTCTTGAGCGGTTACCATTATTACAATATTAGTGGTGCCGTTATTGAGTATTATTGGATATGATGGAGAGCCGCTTAAAGTAGCAAGCCCGTTAACGGTAATTGTAGCATAAGAGTCAGTTGTTACAGTAGTAGCGGTAACCGAAATGGTGTGCGGGCTTACAACAGCGCTGTAATTGGCGGTAGTAAGTGTTGATGATGTAGGCGTTGGTGGAGGCCCGGCACTTAAGGTTATGGAGCCTACATTTGCATTATTTGAGCCATTTCTTGCAATGGTAAATGTCCAGGTTTTTGTTACCGTTCCATCAGGTGATTTAACAGTAAATACAGCAACAGTGTTGGTACCAACTGCAGCAAGGGTTATAGGAACTGCCGAACCGCTGGTAACAACGTTTCCGTTATAGGTTAGTGTAGCAGCCGCATCGGCTGTAGTAAGCGCAATATTTACTATACTGATTGTGGGGCTTACAGATGTATAATAACTTGTAGCGTTAGTTGTGGCCGAAGTTAAAACCGTTGCCAAAGTTGTAGTTGCCGGGGTTGTGGTCAACACTGTATTACTTAAGTTAGCATTGTTTGATCCCGTATTCAAAACCGTAATGTAAGTGGTGCCTGTGCTACCATCCTGTGCGGTAACCACTATGGTAACTAAAGTTGAAGTACCCACCGCATTAAGTGTTATTGCATTGGATGCGGTCCCGCTGGTAACCGTAGTCCCATTTACGGTAATGGTTGTGGGAATGTCGACAGCATCGGCAGCAGTGGGCGTTACAGTTATGGAGGTTACCGATGAAGGTACAGATGTTTGATAATATGTAGCTGTACTTGTAGATGAAGTTAACACCAGGCTCGTATTGGAACTTAATGTAAGGGTACCTAAGTTATGGTTATTTGATCCGTTCCTGTTAACTGTAATAATGGTGTTTTTTACGGTAAGTCCGTCTTGCGATGTAACCTGTATGGTAATTGTCGTAGGCGTCCCGATGGCGTTCAGCGTTATAGGATCGGATGCTGTACCACTAACTACTGCTACACCATTTACGGTGACTGTAGCCCCTTTGCTTGTAGCGGAGTTTACCGTAGGCGTAACTGTTACCGAACTGATGTTTGGATTTACACTTGTAGTATAATTTACGGTGTTGCCTGAAGAAGAAGTTAAAACCAGCGAACAGTTCGCACTTAACGGACTTGAACTTAAATCTGCTCCTGCCGTTGCGTTAGGAATAACTGTAATTGAATATGTCTGTTGGGTAACCCCGTCCTGCGCGGTAACCGTTAAATTGATTGTAGTAGGCAGGGTTGTGGAACCTGAGGTAAGGAGATTTATTGTGGGTGAGAGGTTGCCACTGGCAACAGTAACATTTCCGCTAACCGTACCAAAAACAGTAATAGTTGCCGTGGGGTCAGCGGCCGTTGGTCTTATCTTAATAGAAGTAACCGTTGATTTTACCGAAGTAGTGTAATTGAAATTACTCGACCCTGAAGCCGATGTCAACGCTGTGTTGGTACTTAGCATGATAAGGCTCAGGATTGCATTGTTAGATCCGTTTTTTGAAACAATTATTGAATAAGTTTGAGTTGTAACCCCATCCTGGGCGGTAACTACTACGCTAATTGTTGTGGTGCCGCTGGCATTGAGCGCAATTGAAGGGGAAGCTGTACCACTGGTAACAACTGTTCCGTTATAGGTCACCGTTGCGTTTGCATCATCGGTGGTTGGCGTCACAGTAACAGAGTTAACTGATGGGCTCACGGATGTAGTGTAATTAAATGTACCTGGCCCTGATGACGATGGCACCAGGGTATTGCCTGTACTTATTGTGTACGCACTTAAAAAAGCATCATTTGATCCTGTCTCGTAAACAACTATAGAGTAGGTATGGGTCGTAACCCCGTCCTGTGCAGTAACCACCATGTTAATGGTAGTTGTTACTATTCCATTAAGCGTTATTGAGCCTGATTTCGAGTTATAGGGCACTGTAACCCCATTAACAGTAACTGTTGCCTGGGGATCATTAGCAGTTGGCTGAACAGTAAGCGAAAGCGTTCCGGGGCTTACCGATGTAGTGTAATTAAAATCGCTTGGACCGGTTGAATATACAAGCGTGGTAGCTGTACTTAGCACAATGGACTTTAAAGTTGCATCAGATCCAACCCCCGGCACAGCCGCGGCTTTAGCATAGGCATGCCCGATAGCCAACATTAATATAGCGATGAACCAATAACGTAACAGTTTTTTCACAGTTTTAAATTAAAAAAGGTCAACAGATGTATATTCTGTGGATATTTTATCAAAAACAGTACCCGAAATAAATTATAAGTTAAATCAGGGCGTTAACCATAGATTATTATACCAGGTTATCGATAATAGCCGCACCTAAATCAAAATATTATTGCGTATAATCTATAATTTACGCATTGACAACAACATTCACAACTGAGAAATTTTAATTTCATAAAGCACTGCGTTGCCGATGTCAAATAAATGCTATTTAAAGCAACAAAATATTTCGTGGTCAAATAACCACTTTATGAGAAAATTAATTCGCAGTTCAAATTTTGAGGATAATTGCGCCACACAAAAGAGATAACACGAACCGCATAACGGGCTTTACCTGGTTGCGATTTACCTTAAGATATGTTTTGCAGGTCAGTTCGCGCCTTCTTTTATCAGGGATTATGTGGAGACCGTGTTCTTCCGGAGCATAATCCTGTATTCTTTAATCCTATCCTGACGTAAAAGCGGGCCCAACTTTCTTAATGAGCTGGACCCGACTTATAAACTTTTTAAAGCTATTTATATATTCGTGACAATTTGTTGTTCATGTACAGTTGTTTTTACTATAACACCGTCTACTTCAGTGCTTTTATCTAAATACTGTTGCAGTATTTCAGCAAATTCCCTTGCATTTTCCCGCACAAAAATAGTTGAATGCTCGCCTTCAACGTCGTAATTCATGATCGAATCAGCGTATTTTTTCCAGGCAAGTTTAGCTTCACGATCAACAGGAAGTTCCTTATAAAGAATTTTGTTATCTGCATCTACAAAAAAATACTCCTTCATTGCATTAAACAATATTATCTCGCCATTATATGTCTTTAGCTCATATTTTTCCAAAGCGAGTAGAAGCTTATATGTTAATTTATCAAAAGCTTCCTTATCAAGGATTTCGGGTGTTTTTTCAGGATAAGAAAATAGTGGCGGTATTTTTCTCATTTTGTAATCCAACGCCAGTTTAGGGTGTCTTGTCAAAAGGAAAAATTCAAACTTGATTTTTGTTGAAATTGCTGAAAACATTGCTTTAACAATTTCACGCATCGTATACTGCCTATCTGGCTGTGGTTGAATTTCCTCTCTTTCTGTCACGCGTGCATCAAACATTGCCAATAGCGCAACTTTTTTACCCCTGGCCTTAAGTTGATTGGCCATTTCAAAGGCGATAGTCCCTCCGAGGCAATGTCCGGAAAGTGCATATGGGCCGTCTGGGTTTTTTCCGAAAGGATTTCTTCAATGTATTGACTGGCGACACCCTCAATTGTGTCAGGAAATCCGTCAGGATCTTTATCATCGATAAATTGTTGTAATCCGTATACCGGCTGATCATGATCTAATAAATTTGCAAACTCCCGGAACTTAAATACTGTCCCGCCTGCGCCACAAATTATGTACAGAGGTGTTTTACTGCCGGATGTTTTAATAGGGGTTAATGCCCGCAGTTTCTTTTTATTATTGGCTTTTATATGACCGGCTAATTTAGATATAGAGGAGTTGATAAATATATCTCTGACATTGATTTCTGTACCCAGTGCCTTACGCACCCCTGACACTACACCCATCGCTAAAAGCGAGTGCCCACCTATTTCAAAAAAGTTGTCATGTATACCTATACGGTCGACACCCAACAGTTCCTGCCATATTGCTGCAAGTGCTGCTTCTGTCGCGTTACGCGGTGCAACATACTCAATTACCATATCCGTTAACTCCGGATCAGGCAAAACTTTGCGGTCGATCTTCCCATTTGGTGTCAGTGGAAGACTGTCCAGCTGTACCCATAAAGCTGGTACCATGTATTCCGGCAGCTTTGTCTGTAAATAGGCTTGTGTGGCATGTTTATCGAAGGTGCCTTCTGACACCACATAGCCTACCAGGCGCTTGTTCCCCTGTTTATCTTCTTTGGTCAACACTAAGCCCTACTGGACCAGGGGGCTTTGGTTCAGCACACTCTCGATCTCCCCAAGCTCAATCCTATAGCCCCTGATCTTTACCTGCTCGTCCATCCGCCCCTGGTATTCTATGTTCCCGTCTGGCAGCCATCTCCCCAAATCGCCCGTCCTGTATATCCTTGCTGTAGGGTCACTGCTAAATGGATCGCTTATGAACTTCTCCCTGGTCAGTTCCGGGTTGTTCAAATAACCACGCGCTACCTGGGCCCCGCCTATGTAAAGCTCGCCGGTTACCCCGATTGGCGATAGCTGTTGCCCTGTGTTGAGTATATAAACCTGTGTATTCGATATCGGCTTGCCAATGGGCGGCACATTATATTCTTTTGACACCAGGCAATTAGTGGCCACTACCGTATTTTCTGTTGGCCCATAATTATTTACGAATGTGTAATTTATCCCTTCCAAGCTTGACACCGATAATTTATCACCACCGGTAAGCAAATATTTTAATGGCCCTGTCTTATATCGGGAAACTTCAATGAAATCAACGACCAATGCTGTCGATATAAAGCTGTGCGTTATTCCCCTTTCATTAAATAACGCCAACAATGCAGAAGGTAAAACCCGGGTATCATCATTAATTATACAAACAGAGGCACCTGCCGATAAATATGGCCATACTTCCCATCCAAAAGCATCAAACCCAACACCGGCCATCGACGTGGCCTTGCTGCTTGCTGTTACTTCGTATGCCTGGTTGTGCCAGGCTATCAAATTTGATAAGTTCCGGTGTTCGATCATCACCCCTTTGGGCTTCCCTGTCGATCCTGAGGTATAGATCACATACGCCAGCTGTTCCGGGCGGATTTCTGTTTGCAGGTTTCCGGTTTGTGCCTTATTTATCGCTGGCCAGTCCCCGTCAAGTGATATGACTTCTTGCGTCCCTGTTAGCTTTGAACGGCTGGCTTTGGTGCCTAATACCAGCTCCGCCCCTGTATCTTCCAGCATATAGCTGATCCGGTCTTCTGGGTAGCCCGGGTCGATAGGCACATAGGCACCACCTGCCTTCAATATCCCCAGGATTCCCACAATCATCTCCAGGCTTCGCTCCACACAAATAGGCACCAGCGTTTCTTCCTTTACACCCCGCTTTTGCAGGTAATGCGCCAGTTGGTTCGCTTTTTCGTTAAGCCCTTTATACGTGAGTTGTTCTTCTCCAAATACTACCGCCGTTGCCCCCGGGTTTTTTATTACCTGTTCTTCAAACAGTTCTATGATGCCCTTGTCTTGCGGGTAATCCGCCCGGGTGTTGTTGAATTCATAGAGCAACTGCTGCTCCTGTTTCGCGGTAAGTAAGCTGATATCATTTAAGGTGTCGGCCTGCCCTCCTGTTATCTGCCCTAACACCTGCTCAAACTGGTCCCGGATGCCCCGCACATATTCCTGATCCAATAGGTTAGTATTGTAACTAAAGTTGATGCTCAACTCTTCTGCCATCCCTATAATGAGCGTCAACGGGTAATTAGTCTTCTCGATTACTTCTACGTTCCCTATCTGCAGTGACCACGTTTTTGAGGTAAGCAACTTGCTTACCGGATAGTTCTCAAAAACCATCAAGCTATCAAAAAGGTCACCCCTTATACCTGTCCATTCCTGGACTGACTGCAACGCCGTATATTGGTGATAGCGTGAAGCAACCTGTTCTCCCTGTAATTGCTGGAGCCAACTCACTATTTGCTCATCATCCCTAATCGTTGCCTTAAACGGAAGTGTATTGATATACATTCCTACCCGGTTCTCTACACCCGGCAAATCATCCGGTCGCCCCGATACTACTACACCATACAATACTGATTCTTCCCTTGTATACTGGTGCAGCAGCCACGCCCATATGCCCTGCATCAGCGTATTGACCGTTATCCGGTTCGTTTGTGCATACGACTGCACCCTTGTTGTCTTTGAGCTGTCCAGTATAAGTACCTCACCGCTGTACTCGCCGATACCTTTCGTACGCTCCTTTCCCGCTCTCATAAAGGGCAGCAATGTCCCCTTTTCCGTCCCCGACAGGTAATTCCGCCAGTAACTTTCTTCCCCTTCTTTATTACGCCGCTCAAGGTAACGGATATAATCCTCATAACGGTCTTCCGCTTTCTCCGGCAAGGCCTGCCCGGAAAATAATAGTTCATAGACACTTAAAAACTCTTCCATCAGCACTGGCAGCGACCAGCCGTCAAAAAGAATATGATGTGAGGTCCATATCATCCGGTAACGCACTTCATCCAACCTGATCAAACACAAACGCATTAGCGGCGTTGACTTAAAGTCAAAACCCTTCTTTCGGTCTGCAGCTTCGTACGCCTTAATCGCGGAGTCCTGTGCCGCGGGATCCATTCCCCTGTAGTCCAGTTCCTTTAACGGAAGTTGGACCTCGCGAAATACACACTGCAC
>Ga0206898_10125_pt1 | contig 23156 bp, 16 predicted proteins | sample Alteio_BWOrgHeat_50_FD_153237 | JGI IMG/M metagenome (GOLD analysis project Ga0206898, IMG submission 153237) | Enriched cells from forest soil in Barre Woods Harvard Forest LTER site, Petersham, Massachusetts, United States -... | ecosystem: Environmental > Terrestrial > Soil > Temperate forest >...
TGTCCCACTTTCGGGCATAGGGTTTCCTGCGGGCAACAATGTGCAGAGTATAGCACTGGCCAATGCAGTTGCGGCAACCATTCCTGAGGGCGAAGGCGACCAGGTAATGCAATCGTACCTTGGACGCTTTATTTTTACATATGACAATAAGTACAGCATCACAGCCAATATACGTAGCGATCAAAGCTCAAATTTTAATCCCGATCCAAATCACCAGATTGGTTATTTTCCCGGTGCCGCAGTATCATGGAGACTGTCGGAAGAACCATTTATGGCCGGTGTAAAAAGTATTGCTGACAATATTAAGATCAGGGTTGGTTATGGAACAACCGGTAATTCAAACGTCCCGCAATATGTTTATGGCGCATCGCTTAAAGGCATCGCTACCGCTTTTGGCACAGGGTTTTTAATAAACAACGTTGCTAACCCAAACCTTACCTGGGCAACGGCTATTCAGAAAGATTTAGGGCTTGATATAACCCTGCTTAACCGCATTGATATTACTTTTGATGCGTATGACAAAACAGCTAAAAACTTCCTGTTTCAAAAACCATTGCCTAACTTCCTTTTAGGTGGCCCCAATGAATATACCGACAATCCTGCAGGTATCCAGGCGCCTTACATTAATGCCGGTAATATCGAAAATAAAGGGTTTGAGTTGACCATTAACAGCAGGAATATTCAAAACAAAAACTTTAAATGGAGCACCACCTTAACGTTTTCACACTATACTAATATCGTGACCTCGTTAAGCGGCGCGCCTGCTATCAATACATCTATTGGTACCGCATTTGTTACTTTAGCGCCAACGCGGACTATAGTTGGCCAGCCCGAAGGCGAGTTTTACGGATACCAGGTGCAGGGCGTAGTTAAAACCCAGGCACAACTCGAATACTTATCTACCCACCCTCAAATGGTTACAGGCAGCAGCCCGCAAGTGGTGAGCAATGGCCAGGGAAATACCATTTGGCTGGGCGATTTAATGTACAAAAAGCAGGCTGGTGATGATGGCGGCCCCGGAGTGGATGCCAGCGACCAGGTAGCCCTGGGTAACCCTAACCCCGATTTTACATATGGACTAACCAATAACTTCACTTATAAAGATTTCGACCTTTCGATATTTGTTTATGGCTCATACGGCGGGAAGATATTGGACGCTTTGGAATATCAAACAGCAGGTTTATCTGGCTTGTATACAAACCAGTTAGCATCTACAGCAAACTTCTGGACGCCAAGCAATCCAAATTCAAATGTTCCGGCGCCGCGGGGTGGTCTTGCAAATCCCAACCTGGTAATGTCTGACAGGTTTTTGGAAAGTGCGTCCTTCCTGCGTATACAAAACGTGCGTTTAGGATATAATTTGCCTGTTAACTGGGCCAGGTATGTGGCGATGAGTTCATTAAAGGTATATGTATCCGGACAAAATTTATTTGTAATTACCAAGTATCCGGGCCTCGATCCCGAAGTAGGGTCGTTTAATCAAAACCCGCTTCTGATGAACGTAGATATGGGTAGATACCCCGCGCCCCGCGTTTTTACATTAGGAGTTAATGCACAGTTTTAAATTTTTAAAGAAATTTGACATGAAAAGACATATAAAATATATTACAGCCCTGGCGGCAATAGCAAGTGTGCTTGGCGCCGGTTGCAAAAAGGACTTTTTTAATCGTCCGCCCGAATCGCAGGTTACAGTAGGTAATTATTACCAAACAACATCGCAGGTACAGGCCGCTACAAATGGTTTATACGGATCGGCCTGGTTTGGCTGGAACAATAAAGCCGGATGGGCACTCACCGAAATGTCGAGCGGCAACGGCTTCACCTATTCATCAGATGTTAACGGTTTCATCACCTGGGCAGTGCCAAACGGCAATCCCGAAGTGCTTGCCGCCTGGGATTCTCCTTTTTCCGTTGTGGCGCAATGCAATGGATTAATTAATAATATGCAACCCACTATACCTGGTGTGCCGCAAGCAACGGTAAATAATGCACTGGGCGAGGCCCATTTAATGCGCGCCGTGGCCTATTTTTACCTGGTGCGTACTTTTGGAAATGTACCTGTAGTTGAAAACCCCTTGCAGGATTTAAGCAGTCCGCAAACTGTTCCTACTAATTATATATCCGATGTTTACGAATTAATGGTTAGGGACCTCAAATTTGCAGAGGCAAACTGCTCAGTAGGCACAGCCGGTACCGGGCATGGCGACAGCGGTTCGGCATCGGCAATGCTGGCAAAAGTTTACCTGTATATGCAGGATTATGCTGATGCACAAAAAGAGGCCGAAAAAGTGATCAACAGTGGCGAATTTGAGCTTTTGCCAACTTACGAAAATCTGTTTCAAACTTCTTTCAATAATAATAAGGAAAGCATACTGGCTATGCAATGGATATACAACGGCGGGTATGACTATGGTAACTCCATACAGGCATCTTGGGCTTACAACGGTACAATTACCGGAACAGGTGATGGTTATGCTGTTTTTGGCCCTACTATCGATTTGCAAAATGCTTTTAAAGCCGAAGGCGGCGACTCTACCCGGAGGCATTCAACAATCATGCTGCCGGGTAGTTACTACCCTGATTTGGATGCGGCAGCTGGTGGTTACACGTTCCCGTTAACGGGAAGCGCCCAAACCGAAAATGCAGCAGCAAAAAAATATGTAGTAGGTACCCCTGCGGATAATGGCGGTAAAAGCGCTGCGCAGGCATCCGGAAATAATACCTATATCCAACGTTATTCGGATGTGCTGCTAATTGATGCTGAAGCGATTTTAGGACAAGAATCGGGCGTGCAGCCTGGTACAGGCATACCGCTTACTGCCTCAACTTCAAATGCGGCGGCGGTTGCTAAGTTTAACATGGTGAGGGCAAGGGTTGGCGTGCCAACGGTTACTTCCTTTACTTACGCGCAATTATTGCTTGAACGCAGGCTTGAATTTGCCCTTGAGCAAGATTATTGGTTTGACTTGTGCCGTTTGGACGGTTACCAGACCCAGGGATCAATAACCAGTCCGGCGCATCACCCAATTGCCACCGCCATCATTAGCCAGCAGGAAAGAGGCACTTATAGCAACACTGCCCCTAACAATCCGGTAATTTATTCAAATAAATTAACGCCAATTGATGCAAACTTTTATTTACCTGTGCCGGTTACCGAAGTTGCGCAGGATCAAAACCTGGTAAAGCCACCTGTTCATTACACGTTTAAATAACAAAGGAATATGAAAAAGATATTTAAATTAAAAAACTATCTGTTACCTGCAATATTGCTGGTAATAGGCCTTGTATCCTGCAAAAAGGAAAAAGCAGGAGGAGTTAACGGTACGCCCGGTGGTTCGGGCCCACCAACAATTGCCAGCATTCACACCATCGAAAAAGGTGTTGTTGATTCGATGCTGAAAGTTATTACCTATACTTATGATAATAGCGGTGTACGCGACAGCACTTTTTATTATAATACTAACCCACAGGTAACCAAGTTTGATTCAGCAACAGTTACCGGTAATTTGGGGAACTATTATGTGTTGATGGGTACAAACCTGGGCAGTACAACAAATATTTCTATAAATGGTATCTCAATTTATTTTAACCGGGCGCTCAATTCCGATAACACGGTTATATTTAACATACCCAGTACAATACCATATGTACAGCCTCAATCAAATACGATAGTGGTGAAAACTTTGCATGGCTCGGTTACTTATAAATTTACGACACTGCCGCCTCCGCCAACTATTTATTTCACGTCCGATTATGATTTTTGGTCGAACTCGCAGATAACGATGACCGGAAAGGGCTTTGCTGCGGTATCAGCCATGAAATTGAGGACCACGGGTGACCCTATAACAATACTGTCGAAGAATGACAGCACCCTGGTAGTACAAATGCCGGCAACCAGCACGGTTACCGAGTCGTCCATATTGTTTACCTATACATCGGGTGCAAATCCAAATTCGCAAACAGCGTCAACAGCCATCTTTAATGATTTGGACAACGCATATACGCTCTTCTTCCAAAATAATTTCCAAAACTCATGGTACGGCAACGCCTGGGCAGCAGTAGGTGTATCAACCGCAGCTTCGCACGGCGGAACCGCATCATACCAGGCAAATTACCCGGCAGGCGCCTGGGCAATTGACGGCTTTGGAAACAATAATGGTATAGCCTACAGCCCTGACTATAAGTATTTTTCATTCTGGGTTAAAGGGGGTGTAGTTGATCATCACCTGGTAATCGTGGGTGATCAAATGCAAGGCGGGTTTAGCCAGGTACAATGGGATAGCAATCCGCCGCAGGCAACTGCAGCGCAAATTGTGCTGGTACCTGCAAAGGTTTGGACTTTTGTAAAAGTACCACTGGGAGCTTCTCAAACTGCATCTACTCCAAGTACATTACAACCCTGGTTAAACGGCACGCCAACCAAAAATTTGGGATTATTCCTGAAAGGTGAAGGCGGCGACGTTAACGAGACCATGTATTTTGATGAAGTTGCATTTATAAAATAGTTAATCAGTTTTTAGAGTTAGTTAAGCGTTACGAAGTGCTCGGCTTCGTAACGCTTTTAAAAACAAGGTTTTTTGCTTCCATGTTTTTATAGAGGTGCCGTTGTTTTTATGCCACTGATTAACCGGCTACCCATCATTCGTCACTTAAAAAACCAAAACATATATGAAATTTAACCTAAACACAAATCAAATCAAATTTTTCGCTTCGTTTATTGTGCTGTTTTTACTGCTCGCAGGATGTAAAAAGCAAAACGGGGCACAATCGGGTTCATCGCCCAAAAGTAGTTTAAATGATAGCCTGTCACATGGCAGGGGAGCAATATTAAATAGAAAGGCATTTTTAAGCGTGCCTGAAATTGACATTAATAAAATACGTACATATTTGAAAGCAAAAGGCATTTCACCCCGGTATCAGCTGTATAACAACGGTAGATTTAATTCTGATGCCGTTAGTCCGCTGCCTAATCATCCGCAGTCGGTGATATTGAATCACCCGCCCGTGGGTAACCAACTGAATACGCCTACATGCGTATCATGGGCGGTAGGGTACTGCGATAAAGAAGTGCTGGATTTAACATGGAAAAACCCAACCGCCGATGTCGGTTTACGAAGCGGCTGGTTTTTATATAACAAGATTTATTCCGATCCTCAATATTCTTATGGTAATTATGGGGGTTGTCAACCATATCCCGCCAATAACCCCGCTTATGAGGGTAATGGCTTAATAACAATTGATGCATTAAACTATGCGCAGCGGTTTGGCGTTGCCTCAATTACGGCCCAACCTAACTTTGCTGCCTGTACACCGGCTTCAACTGCGGCGGCTATAACATCGGCCGCTTCGGATAAAACAGCCAGCGCCTACGGTGCTGTTACCAACTTTAGCACCGCCGAAGATTTGATTGCTGCAGGCCTGCCAGTTGTTTTTGTTTTTGCGTTTTATAACGATTTTCAAACAGCTTTTGATAATAACACACCCTGGAATACTTTAAATTCACCGTCAACCGGTCTTGGGCACGCGGTGTGCCTAATAGGCTATGACGATTCAAAGGGTGCATTTTTGGCGCAAAACTCATGGGGTATCTACGGTGCTCATGGCTATGGCGGCGACCCTAACAACCCGGGATGTATCTGGATAAGTTATGGCGTTGTTCAGCAATTATTAATGCAGGGCCGCAGCAATGGCGGCGCCGAAGCTTATTCTTTAGAACCTATTGATTATTCAACGCCCATTAATTCGTATTACAATACATTAAATTACCAAATTTTTTCGCCGGCGGGTTGTACCGGAGGTTTAATCCCTAACCCAAGCCAGGTAGTGTACGAAGTGCCGGCAAACAGGTACCTGTCGCCGGTTTCGGTGGCTGCTGCAAATGCAGTTGCTTCAAATGATGTGTTAACTAACGGACAAACGTTTGCTAACAATCACTTAAACGGCTGTGTTGTACCGCCCGGACCGCCGCAAAATTTCAATTTTGTAATGGTTGGCGATTTTGCAGGTTCCAGCAATTACAATTTGCTTGTTAACGGGTATAGCTTTGCCGGGCCGCAAACAATGGGAACATACCAGGGCAATATGTTAACTTATGTAAATACGCCTGTTACAGCAATGGCAACGGTGGTGGTGCAAATTACAAGCGGATACATGCCCACATCAGCAATATTTGAAGGAACGGGTCCGTCTACCGGTGTAATTAACGCATCGGCCAAAACCATTACGTTTAACAATGTGGCCATGTGGGGTGGTCAAACCTGCGAAATAATAATGCAATGATTTTTAGTTAATGCAGTTAAATGAACAATAAAAAATAGTTAATAAAACCAACCGTTTGAACCGGGACGCAGATGAACGTACAAAAAGTCGGAAGAAAGGCTCCGGTTCAAACGGTTAATTACGAATAGTTCCAATGAAAAGACACATCCTGATAGCTTGCCTGAGTATGTTCATGGTAATTAGTTACGCCCAGGCCCAAAAAAACCTGGTGATGAACGGTGGGTTTGAAGATGAACTTTTTGATTGGAACGGAAACGGTGCATCGCAAACACCGTGGAATTTTAAAAGTGGGAAAAATAGTTGCGCCATCGTAACTACCAACACGGATAATTGGGTGGGTATCGATCAAACTATCCGCATCCCCAAAAAGGCGCAGGCCATTGAGTTTAGTGCATGGATTAAAACAACCAACGTTGTTAAAGGAAAAAATGATTGGGACGGCGCAATTTTTACGGTAGTTTTTTTAGATAGCCAGGATAAGCAAATGGGCGATGGCGTTAATATAGCCAGGTACACTGGTTCTAATGACTGGGAGCTCTCGAAAAAAGTAATAAATATGCCCGAAAAAGCATATAGTGTTAAAATCCTGTTGGCAATGGGAAATGCATCCGGAACGATGTTAATTGATGATGTAATGGCTAAAGTGGCTGATAAAAATTGAATGATGTTACTGAATTGGCCCGATTGTTTTATCGGGCAGGCGATGTGGAGGGGATTAATCGGGAAACGAACCCGGAATAGAATTTGTTAAAAGCTTTTCAAAAGCAATCTCTGCTTACCCGTCAAACTCAGTAAACTCACCCGGTGGCTGCCGGTGCAAATAACAAGGCTGATTTAATAAAAAATGTTAAATTCGTATTACTATTTTGAGTTTTTTGTATAACTAAATTATTATGATGACAAGCAATGTAATGCGCGAAATTACCCCGCTGACACCCAGCGATTGCTTTACTATTTTTTCGAGGGTTAAAAAGAAATTTGACTTCCCGCTTCATTATCATGACGAATATGAACTTAACCTGATTTTGAATGCTAAAGGAGCAAAGCGGGTTGTGGGAGGGCATATCGAAGTTATTGATAATATGGAACTGGCACTGATAGGGCCAAACCTTTATCACGCATGGTTTACTAATGTGTGCCAAAGCGAAGAAATAACGGAAATTACCATCCAGTTTCATAAAGATCTGTTCGACGAAAAGTTTTTGAAAAGGAATCAGTTGAGCTTTTTGAAGAATATGCTGGAGCGGTCGCAAAGGGGTATAGTGTTTGCGCCGGAGACTATTTCTGCTCTAAAGGACCGTATCCTGGCATTGGATAAAAAAAGCGGATTCGACTCAGTACTAGAGCTTTTGTCGATACTGCACGATCTTTCTACCTCCCGGAACATGAAGACACTTTCGGACCCGAGCTTTACGAACGAGAAGTTTTATTACAACAGCCGGCGCATCGAAAAGGTGTTTGAGCACATGAATAATAACTACAACAAACAGGTTACCCTGGCCGAAGTAGCACGCATTGCCAATATGCCCGAAGCATCATTCAGTCGCTTTATCAAAAAACGAACCGGCAAAACATTTATTGATAGTTTAAACGAAATAAGGCTGGGCCACGCCTCCAGGATGCTGATTGATTCGACCACAACAGTGGCTGAAATAGCTTATAAATGCGGTTTTAATAACATATCAAACTTCAATAGGATTTTTAAACGCAAAAAACTTTGCATCCCAAAAGAGTTCAGGGAAACATACACCGGGAATAGGGTATTTATTTAGATTAATTTGAAAATTTGGCAATTTGATGATTTGAAAATGAGGTTAGAGATAGGAAAATCTAAATTTATGGTTAAAAAAGTATTATAAAATTGCTGGCAATAAATCTACTTTCGCTATTGCCAATAGAAGCCATTTGAATAGTGATTTTCAAATCTTAAAATCAATGCATTTTCAAATTAAATGAAGCTCCACGCCCTTGATATCGCCATTATTGCCCTTTATCTGCTCAGTACCATTTTTATTGGCTTGTGGTACCGCAAAAAAGCGCGCGAAAATAAAGAGAGCTATATGCTCGGAGGTAAATCGCTGCCCTGGTATAAGCTGGGACTGAGCGATGCCTCTGATATGTTCGATATCAGCGGAACCATGTGGATGGTTAGCCTTTGCTTTGTTTACGGGATGAAAAGCATTTGGATACCCTGGCTTTGGCCGGTGTTTAACCAGGTGTTTTTAATGATGTACCTGTCGCGCTGGCTGCGCCGCTCAAATGCCACTACCGGCGCCGAATGGCTGGCAACCCGTTTCGGGAAAAGCGGGCCGGGCGTAAGTGCCTCGCAGGTGATCGTAATTGCTTTTGCATTGCTGAGCTGCCTAGGCTTTATGGCTTATGGTTTCATCGGCCTGGGTAAATTCATCGAAATATTTGTGCCCTGGGACATGATAAAAGGCTATATCCCTTTTAATGTGGCCCCGCAATACGTACCTCATGTTTACGGCATCATCTTCACGCTTTTTGCTATGTTTTACTCCATTTTGGGTGGCATGCACAGTATCGTGGTAGGCGATATGGTAAAATACGGTGTAATGACCGTTGCCTGTATCTGGATTGGCTTTATAGCGGCCGCCCACATGCAGGGAAACCCTTTAAATGTTCCGCAGGGGTGGTTTAGTCCGTTTTTTGGTACACACCTCAACCTCAACTGGTCGCATATTATTCCGGAAGTAAACGCCAAGATAAAAAGTGACGGCTACTCCTTATTTGGTTTGTTTTTTATGATGATGACCTTTAAGGGATTCTTCGCTGCCCTGGCCGGGCCCGCACCAAATTACGATATGCAGAAGATATTATCCACCCGCTCGCCCGAGGAAGCCAGCAAGATGAGCGGCTTTGTAAATATCATCCTGCTGCCCATCCGCTACACGCTTATTGTTAGTTTAACCATCCTGGGCCTGCTGTATTTTCATCAAATGAATTTAAAGGATGGCACCGGCGCTATTGATTTTGAGCGGATATTACCAGCCGTTATCAATAACTTTTTGCCGGTTGGCCTGGTAGGTTTGCTGTTAGCGGGTTTACTCGGCGCATTTATGAGCACCTTCAGTGGAACGATGAACGCCGCTCAGGCTTATATAGTAAACGACATCTATATTAAATATATAAACCCCGCAGCATCAAACAAAAAGATTATTGGCATGAATTACCTGGCAGGGATCGTAGTGGTTGTTGTTGGAGTTATGCTCGGTTTTTTTATTAAAGATGTTAATACGATGCTTCAAATTATAGTATCGGCACTATATGGGGGGTACATTTCATCAAACGTATTAAAATGGCATTGGTGGCGGTTTAATGCAAAAGGTTATTTCTGGGGCATGTTAAGCGGTATAATTTTCGCATTGGTATTAGCTGTATTGTCCTGGTTTGTCGATTCACAAATTGCCGCAACGAGTCCTTTTTGGCATAATTTATATGCTGGATTGCACGATCATTTCTCGTTTTTTCCGGAATATTTCAAATCATCTAATTTGTTGTACTGGTTCCCGGCATTGTTCACTGTATCCACCGCCGGATCAATTATAGGTTCTTATGCTGCTCCGCCAACGGACGAATCAGTATTAAAATCATTTTATTCAACCGTACGCCCCTGGGGATTTTGGGGTCCCATTAAGAAGGCTGTTTTGGCCGAAGATCCATCATTCCAGCCAAATAAAAACTTTAAGATAAATATGTTTAACGTGGTGATTGGCACCGGGGCGCAATGCTGCCTTACCATTTTGCCCATGTACCTGGTGTTGCGTCAAAAAATGCCGCTACTGGTTACCATTGGCATACTGGCCGTTATAATCATCATATTAAAGAAAACCTGGTGGAATAAATTAAAGGATTATTAGGCATCCCGTAGAGACGCAATATTTTGCGTCTCTCAATGCCAGGGGAAATAATAAAATATTACAAAAGCTCGAATTACGAAAGAACAGACAGGTTAACATTACAACCTTCCAACCTTTCAACATTACAACATATTAACAATGACACATCTATTTGAAAAACGTCTGAAAAACCTAACAGAGGAACAAAAACAGCTGATGGGCCTGCAAAATGAAATTGCCGGCATAGGTAACGGCGTTTTCGACCGTTATAAGTACCCGGTATTAACGGCCGCACATACGCCGATCAACTGGCGATACGATCTCGACCGCGAAACAAATCCTTATCTGATGGAGCGTTTTGGAATAAATGCCACCTTTAACGCCGGCGCCATCAAGTTGAACGACAAATATTTAATGGTGGCCAGGGTTGAGGGGGCCGACCGCAAATCGTTTTTCGCAATAGCCGAAAGTCCGGATGGTATCAACAACTTTACTTTTTGGGAATACCCGGTAGAATTGCCCGAGACCGACGAACCAGACACCAACGTTTACGATATGCGTTTAACCGCTCACGAAGATGGCTGGATATATGGACTGTTTTGCACCGAACGCCGCGATCCCGACGCACCAGCCCACGACCAAAGCATGGCCGTAGCCGCTTGTGGCATTGCCCGCACAAAGGACCTGGTTGCATGGGAGCGCCTGCCCGACCTGGTGACCAACTCGCCGCAGCAACGCAACGTGGTTTTGCACCCGGAATTTGTTAACGGTAAATATGCCTTATATACCCGTCCGCAGGATGGTTTTATCAGCGCCGGAAAAGGCGGCGGTATTGGTTTTGGTTTGACAGAAACGATGTTGAATGCCTATGTTGATGAAGAAACCATTATCGACAATAAAAATTACCATACTGTTTACGAAGCCAAAAACGGCCAGGGGCCAACACCCATAAAAACCGATAAAGGCTGGCTGCACCTGGCGCACGGGGTACGCAATACTGCTGCCGGTTTGCGTTATGTATTGTATATGTTTTTGACCGATCTGCACGATTTAACCAAAGTTTTATACAAACCCGCAGGCTACTTTTTAGCACCCGAAGGCGACGAACGGATTGGCGATGTATCCAACGTAGTATTTTGCAACGGCTGGATTAGGGACGATGATGATACTGTGTTTATCTACTACGCCTCATCGGATACCCGGATGCACGTAGCAACCAGCACTGTTGACAAACTGCTGGATTACGTTATGAATACCCCGGCCGATGGTTTGCGTTCGGCTTCATCGGTGAATACCCTTTACAAAATAATCGACGACAATAAAGGGTTATTAAGTCAAAAGACGCTGGCGTAATATGAAAGGCTGTAAGGGTGAGATTTATGATTTTGTTTAATAATATAAGTGTTTAAGTGACATTATAAGGATTTGGAGAAATACAAAAGGATGATGGTGGACGAGGCAGTTAACATACGAACGGCGACTTATAAAGCAGAACTCGAAAACGAGTTGAGCGAAATATTAAAGTATTGGACAGATCACGCGCCCGATAATATAAATGGTGGTTTTCAAGGGAAAATCGACAACGATAACCGCGTGACCGAAAACGCGCCAAAAGGATCGGTATTAAATGCGCGCATCCTGTGGACTTTTTCGGCTGCGTACAATCACGCCAGTAAAACAGACTACCTGGATATAGCTGATAAGGCATATCAATATATCAACACCCATATCATCGATCTTGAATACGGCGGTGTTTATTGGTCGGTTGATTATAAAGGGGCGCCATTAGATACCAAAAAGCAGGTTTATGCCATTGCTTTTACCATTTATGCTTTAAGCGAGTATTTTATAGCATCCGGTATCGAAGCGGTTAAACAACAGGCTATCGATTTATTTTACCTGCTGGTTGAAAGAGCGTACGACCCCATTAATACCGGTTATTTTGAAGCCTTTACCAGGGATTGGAAGCCGATCGACGATCTGCGGCTGAGCGCCAAAGACGCCAACGAGAAAAAAACCATGAACACGCACCTCCATTTGCTGGAAGGTTATACCAACCTCTATCGTATCTGGCCCGATAAAGCGCTTGGCGAACACATCTCCATCCTGCTAAATAACTTTTTCGATCATTTTATCGATCCGCAAACCCATCACCTGGTGCTTTTTTTTGATGAAGAATGGAATCTCAAATCGGAACTGGTGTCCTACGGGCACGATATCGAGGCAACCTGGCTGATGCTGGAAGCAGCCGAAGTGATAGGGGATGAAAAGATGATTGAAAGTGTAAAACAGATCAGCATCGGCATAGCCGAAGCGACTATTAAGGGATTGGATGCAGACGGTGGCCTTTGGTACGAGTACGAGCCTGCAGATGATCATCTCATAAAAGAAAAACACTGGTGGGTACAGGCCGAAGCCATGATAGGTTTTTTTAATGCCTGGCAGATCAGCGGGTATAAAAAATACCTGGAATTGTCCGCCAATAATTGGGCCTTTGTGAAGGACAAAATACTGGACAAAACAAACGGTGAATGGTTTTGGGGGATAACCCACGAAGGCAACATAATGGAAAATGAAGATAAAGTAGGCTTATGGAAATGCCCCTATCATAACAGCAGGGCATGTATAGAGATTATAAAACGAATTTATTAACCCCGACGCCTTTTTCGGTTAATTATGGAAATGGCGATAAGACATCAAAAAAATATGAAAAACGTTAAACTAACAATTGGTATTTTGTGTACGGCCCTGGTAACATTCCAGGCCTGTAAAAAAGATCCGGCCGGAAATTCAGGCGGCGGCGGAACTACTACCCCAACTACGGTCGGCACTGGCGTAGGCACCGGCCCCGGCGGGTCAATCGTGGCGGGAACTGATCCTTCAGTTGCTACCACACAGGGCTTTTTCCTGGACAACTGGAAGGCAAAAACTTTTACCACGCCAACATCGCAAAGCTTATCAAAGCCATCAGCTGATGCGTCCACCACCGTGGTGGTGGATTTGAGCCAAATCACCACCAAAGTATCAAACTATATTTTCGGCAATAATTCAAACCCGTTTATGGGGCAAATTGTTGACCAGGCGCCGCTGATGAGCCACATAACAGCTTTGTCGCCAAATATCATCAGGGCGCCGGGCGGCAGCCTTTCCGATGTTTACTTTTTTAATGCTGATGGCAGCATCACTCCTGCACCATCTGATGCACCATCCACATTGCTCGATTTAAATGGCACAGCATCGGCCGCGGGCTACTGGTTCGGGCAAAACACCCAAAGCTGGACGTTGAGCATCGATAACTATTACAAAATGTTGCAGCAAACCAATAGCACCGGCTTAATAACCGTTAACTACGGTTACGCCCGCTACGGCACCAGCGCCCACCCCGACCAGGTGGCCGCACATTTGGCTGCCGATTGGGTTAGATATGATAAGGGCCGCACCACTTACTGGGAAGTTGGGAACGAGAATTACGGAAACTGGGAAGCCGGTTACCGGATTGATGTTTCGCAAAATAAAGACGGTCAGCCTGCAATTATCAACGGTACCATTTACGGTACACACTTTAAAGTATTTGCCGACTCGATGCGTGCCGCTGCTGCCGAAAAGGGCTACAACATAAAAATAGGCATAGTGCTTACCACAACAAACGATGTGGCCAATAATGCCGGTGTTAGCAACTGGAACCATGATGTTTTAACTGCCGAAGGAAACAGCGCTGATTTTTTTGTTGTGCACAATTATTATACCCCCTATGGCCAAAATTCTAACCCTTCCATTATCCTAAGCACACCTGCTCCGGCTACATCTACCATGATGACCTGGGTAAAAACCTCGGCGCAAAATGCTGGGGCAACGCTAAAACCGGTTGTTATGGATGAGTGGAATATACAGGCAGTAGGTTCATCGCAGCAAGTTTCAAACATTGCCGGCTTACACGCGGTGATGACTTTAGGCGAAACTTTAAAAAACCAAATCAGTATGGCCAGTCGCTGGGATTTGGCAAACGGATGGAACGGCGGTGATGACATGGGAATGTTTAACATAGGCGACGAACCCAGCGTAACAAAGTGGAATCCGCGGCCGGCATTTTATTATATGCACTACTTCGAGAAATATTTTGGCGATCGCATGGTATCCTCATCGGTAAACGGCAGTAGTGATATTTTCAGCTACGCTTCTACGTTTTCTTCGGGTCAGGCAGGCGTGGTATTGGTTAACCAGGGATCGACCGCTCAAAAAGTTAATATACAGTTTAACAACTATGCCATTGGCGCCAATTACTATTATTACGAGCTAACCGGGGGCAGTGATAATCCGCCGTTTTCGCACAATGTAATTATAAATGGCAATGGTCCTGCAAGCGGACAAACCGGCGGCCCTTCAAATTTCGATTCCATTGCAGCTATCGCTGCACCGGTTGCTGGGGGCATTACGGTTATTGTGCCTGCGTATGGGGCTGTTTATTTAGTGGCTGATAAAAAGTAAAATTCAGGTTTATAAATTTAAATTTGGTTAAACCATCAACCCGAATTTTATGTTCCGTACTATCAAACTGCTGTTTACTATCGTGTTTGCCTCTTTAACGCTGGCAAACGCCGCTAACCGGCCATCGCCTGTCTTTTATAATGTAAAGGATTATGGCGCCATTGGCAACGGCACAAACCTGGATAGTAAGGCCATAAACGCAGCAATTGATGCGGCTGCTACTGCCGGCGGTGGTACGGTTTATTTACCTGCCGGCAATTATTTATCGGGATCTATCCACTTAAAAAGCAATATATCGCTATTTATCGACCAGGGTGCTACCTTAATGGCGGCGCCGGTGAGTGCCGAAAATGGTTACGATGAAGAAGAACCTGGCCCGGGTAATGCTTACCAGGATTCGGGCCACAGCCATTGGCACAACAGTTTAATATGGGGCGAAACCTTTCGAAAATTGAACACGACAGCCTACGCGACATCAACGGACTCCCTTTTTCGGTCCAAAAAAAACGGGTGAAAGAAGCCTACGAACGTGGAGGGATAAATACCTACAGCTGGCACATGGATAACCCAACCGACAGCAAAACCGCCTGGGACACAACCCGCCACACCGTGGCCGACATTATCCCCGGTGGTGCATTTAATGATGTTTATATAGAATACCTGGACCGTGCCGCAAAATACCTCGATAATTTAAAAGGCGATGATGGCGAACATATCCCCGTCATGTTCAGGCCTTTTCATGAGCTTACGGGCAATTGGTTTTGGTGGGGCAAAAATACCTGCAATGCAGATGAGTTTAAAACCCTTTGGAAATTTACCGTTGATTACCTGCGCAATACCAAAAAACTGCATAACCTGCTTATTGTGTATTCGGTATCCGATTTTAAGTCGGAAGCCGATTTGATGGACCGTTACCCGGGCGATAATTATGTAGATATTATTGGTTTTGATGGTTATTGTTTGAAAGATGTTAAACTATACCAAAATAACCTGGATAGGCAACTGGCAATACTGGACGATGTTGCCGCAAAACACCATAAACTCAGCTGCCTTGCCGAAACCGGCTATTTAAACATCCCCCAAACCAACTGGTGGACAAACATCTTGTTGCCCGTTATCTCAAAATACAATACATCGTATGTTATGATGTGGCGCAACGCAGGCCCGGATCAGTATTACGCCCCTTACCCCGGTCAGCAAAGTGCAGAAGATTTTAAAACGTTTTCGAAAAGCGATCGCCTGATATTTCAGGACAGGTTAACGCCGCTGGCGATTTATGGGAGGAAGTTGTGGTAAATGTTGAAAGGTTGTAATGTTGGAAAGTTGAAAGGTTATTTGGTACAGAAAATAGGTGGGGTTGATTCGTTAATTCACCAAATATTCCTATTTTCAAAGGGTGTCATTATTAGCGTCGATATAAATGAATATAATTAAATCGTTAGGATTATTTGTGCTGGCCGGGCTGTGCGAAATTGGCGGTGGCTATTTGGTTTGGCTGTGGCTAAAATCGGGTAAACCGGTTTGGTATGGAGTAGCCGGGGGATTAATCCTGGTACTTTACGGCGTGGTTGCAACCCTGCAAACCAGCGGCTTCGGGCGCGTATATGCCACATACGGGGGCATATTTATAGTAATGGCGCTGGTTTGGGCCTGAAAAGTAGACGGCTTTAAGCCCGATAAGTGGGACCTGATTGGGGCGGGCATTGCACTATTGGGTGTATGTATCATCATGTACATGCCGAGAAGATAACTTTACAACCTTTCAACTTTACAACCTTTCAACTTTTCAATATTCCAACTTTCCAACATTACAACTTTCCAACCTTCCAACAAAAATCTTACTTTTGCGATTGAAACAACCTTCCTTTTTGAAAAACTATGTGCGCAAAAATTGACAACGACCTGAATGACAACGACCCTCTATACCAAAGTTTGTTAGAAGGCAATAAACAATTTATTGAAAACTCGTTAAAGATCGATTCCGAATATTTTACCAAACTAGCTAAGGGCCAGGCGCCGCCTGTTTTATGGATAGGTTGTGCTGATAGTCGTGTACCTGCCAATCAGATCACCAATACCGCCCCTGGCGAAATATTTGTGCACCGCAATATTGCCAATATGGTGATCCACTCGGATATGAATATGCTTTCGGTACTGGATTACGCTGTAAATGTTTTAAAGGTAAAGCACGTAATTGTTACCGGTCATTACGGCTGCGGGGGTGTTATAGCAGCCATGGGCAACCAGCAATTTGGTTTGATTGATAACTGGTTGAGGCACATCAAAGATGTTTACCGTTTACATGCGGCAAAACTTGATGCTATTGAAAATATGGATGATCGCTGCGACCGCCTTGTCGAGTATAATGTAATTGAAAACGTGCGTAACCTGTGTAAAACCTCCATCGTGCAAAATGCCTGGAAAATTGGGCAGCCACTGGGCGTACACGGGTGGGTTTACAGCCTGAGCACAGGCATTATTACCGACATGAAGGTAAGCGCCTACGATAATGCCAATATGGATAACGTGTTTAAGTTTAAATAGTTATTGGTTAATGGTTCATAGTTCATAGCAGGAAGTTCATCGCTCATAGCAGAATTTCCTGCAGCTACCATGAACCATGAACCCGTCGGGTGCATGGCTTTTGTTGTATAAAGTAGGACCTTTTACCTTTCACCTTCCTTAGCTATGAACCATAAACTATCATCTATTAACAATCCGGCAACAGTATCGTTACAATAGTATCTCCAATTTTCGCCAAATCCCTATTCTAAAAATTTGCAAATAATAAGTATTTCGGTAATTTTATGCTACCTGAACTACTATTATGGCATCCGAAAAAATTTACATTATTGACGAGTCGATGGGCGAATCGATCCTGGCCGACTATAACCTTTTATTGGATTCTTCCATCAATATGGAAGATTATATCGAAATAAAAGAAAAAAAACTTCCCGGTGTTAAACCAAGCTTCAACAATATTGAAAATGCGGTAACCAAAGAGGTTTGCGTGACGGGTATACTGCTTCATTTTTCGCAGGATGTGGCCGACTCCAAACTGAGTTCGATATTGCGCCGGACGGATATCGAACACCTGTATTTATATGCCGATACTATTATCATCAATGATAAGTTATCATTCCCGCAGACGCAGGTAACCATTACCTGCCGTTACCTTATTATGGATGAGCAGGGAACGCTTAGCACCACGCCCGAACCGCATGCCATACAGTATGCGCAGGGTAAAGGTGGCGATAAAAGAAAGGCTGGCGCGCCGGGCGAACCTGCCGGAGATGTTAACCTGATATGCGATGTTTTGGACAAAAGGCGGCCGGCAGATGTAAACATATTTTTTATGAATGGCGCCAACGGCCAAAATGGCGAGATGGGGGACTTAAAAGAACCTGCAAAAATAGGTAAAGCGCTTTCGTGGACTAACATTGAAAAGGCCGTACTGGATCACGATTTGATAAAGGGGACTACGGGCAACTGGAAATGGGGTGATTTTGATAAAAACAAAAAAGATAAAATTTACCATGCAACAATTAAGACATTTAATTATTCCCATCCGATTCCACACATTGAACAGAAATTGGGCGATGATAGCTCGATAAACCAGGATAATGGCAAGGACGCAATAGCCTCGGGGCCGGGGGGGAATGGCGGGCGGGCCGGGAATTTAAACCTCTTGGTCTACAATGAACCTGGCGAAAAAAAATTTGGCTGGGAATCGAAGGGCGGCGAGGGCGGAAAATCTGTGAAAGTAGCCCCCGGGAAAAAGGCGACAAACAGTACATATTACCATCTCGAATTAAGCGCATATCACCTTGATGCGAAGTATGCTTTTATAAATGGACTCGATTTCAAAAACGAAAATCAGCCGTTTTGTAAAGTGACCAAAGACATTATAGCCGTTGACGGCAAGGAAGCTCCTGCGAATCCTGACGGAGAGCGGGGCGACGAAGGGAATATGACAGGACTGGACTCGGATAAATATGATTGGGTTTGCCCTGTTTTGCTGGAAACTATGCTTGGGTTCGCGAAAACCAATTACAGGGAAGGGCGGCGGCAGCGGGCAAAATGGATTTTAGATCATTATACCCGGGGCGCCGAATTAATGGCCGAACCGCTGAAAGAAGATATACAAATGGCGGCATTGCTCCGCGAGTTGGAATTATACCAGCGCAAACTGGCCCAAAACCTCGATTTTTATGGCTATCCGCCGGGTTGGATACCTAAATTATCTGCGCTTACCAACCTTAATATCCTGATAGCCTCCAAACGCGACCTGGCGCAGCTGATATACTTTGCCGACGATTTACTCGAACGGGACGATGCCAGGAGCGAGGAAAAAAAGAAAATAGAGTGGACCGCAGATGAAATGAAAAAAGGGATCAAAAGTGCGCAGGCCGATATAAACGCCGCATTTGAAGCGTTGCCGAGAATAAAGAATGAAATTTATACACTTGAGTCGCAGGTTTCAGTGCAGCTTACAGCCCTTCGTAATTTAAAAGATCAGATACTGCAGGAAGTTCAGGATGAGGCAAAGAGACAGGCCTTGTTTACCGGCTCATTTGAAATACTTGCCGGTATTTGTACATTGATACCGGTTGGACAGCCTTATTTAGGCCAGTTGGGCGGGGGGATTATGGAGAGAATAAGCAACATAGATATCTATTCGCCAAACCCCTTAAACGAGGCTTTCAGCTTTGCCGGTGGCTTGTCGGGCGAGGTCGGTCGCTTTGTAAAGGACAATGAGGCTAAGCTTAAAGCGAAGGCCAACTCTGATTTGTCGAAAGAGATTGATAAGGGTACCAAAGAACTTAGCGATTTTAAAACACAGGCCGAGGACGCAAAACTGGAATTGCAGCAAGCCACGGATGCTATAAACGATAAATTTGCACCGCAGGAAGTTGCTTTACTGCGCGAGCAGATAAGGATTATACGAAACAGTGGAACGGGCAGTGCAAACCCGTATAATATGCAGGATGATTACGGCGATATTTTGGCGGACATTGCCCAAATGAAGACAACAGTTGAAGAATCAAAGTATATAGCGGAAGAACAAAAGAAAACCTTGCAGGCCAAACTTGACCAAATAGCGACAGATAAAAAAGCGCTTGCTGCCAAACTGAAGGTACGTAAGGCAACCAGGGACCGGCGCGAAAAAAATATTGAAACAGCCGGAAAAGTGATAAAGGGATTTACCGACGGCATTTCTGGCATTTCATCAGGCATTCAAAAATTGATGGTTGAGTTTGATGAGGATGATCCGGCGGTGCAAAAAAAGATGGAGTCGATAAAAAAATCGAAATACAAAAAAGACTTTGAAATTATTTACGACAAAATAGCCGATATCAACAAACTAAAACTTCCCCTGGTTGAAAAACTATTGCGGTTTGAGCAAAGCATTAGCTCCGCAGTACAGCGGATAAACAATAACCTGGTGCAATGGTCGGTGCTGAGCGACCAGCGGATATTATCCATTCAGTATGGTTTAATGCCTGCAACCCGCGCCTCGCTGAAAAGGATGAAACAGGAATCGTGGGATTTGCTGATGCTGGAATGTTATTATTTTACCAAATCGTACCAGTACCGTTTTCTTAAAAAGATCGACCCAGTGGGCCAGGGCATGGAAAAGTTTTTGAAAGATGTTAAGAATTTAATTAAAGCAGAAAAGCCGGGCGAAATGAATGATGCCGCGTACCAAAAGATATTTGATTTAGTACTTGCAAGCCAGTTTAAGGCATTGGCAGCCGACTTGCTGGTTAACGTGCAAAGCGGCGCCGGTAAAGTGTACGTTTATCATTCGGTGCCGGTTATTAAAAAGAGTGATAAAAATGCCGACGGTGAAAGCATACTGGACAGGTTGAATACCTATGGGCAGGTAAATTTCAGGCTGGAGGATATTAAATCATCCAAACACGGTACCGATGACTGGATGCATTACCGGATCAAAAAAATAGTATTTGAGCGGATCGAGGTAAAAGGAGATGAGAATGCTTCCTTTGACTTTGGTATCCGGCATTCGGGCGACTCATACATCAGGGCAGCCAACAAAAAAATATATTATTTTACGTCGCGTACCAGCCAGTCGGTCGACAAAGAGGAATCGAAATTGACGACAGATACACCTGAAGGCAAACCCAAGGACTCTGAATACCAGGAAGTGGACCTGGATCTCCGGGTGCAATCATGGGGCGCATCATATAACGGAACCGACAGGAACAAACCGGATAAAGGATTAACCAACGCCACCGAAAGCGACGAAGACGAACAATTGCTTGATAAATTACTGAGCGATTTTAAATTAAAGGACGCCTACGATAATGCAAACAAACCCTATAAAAGCCATTACCCGGGTGGAAGTTCGGAGCTTACACTGATGATTTATGATAATTCGGCAACGTGGGATTATACGATTGAAGAGCTGGCATTCAAAGTGGAATACGAGGTTTTGAATTAGGCTGAAAGTTCATAGTTGATGGTTCATAGTTCATAGCCGAATTTTCTGAAGCTACTATGAACTATGAACCATTACCTATGAACTAATCCAAAAACGGGTACCTATAATCCTTCGGCGGATCAAATGTTTCTTTAATAGTACGCGGGGATACCCAGCGTAAAAGGTTGATCATTGATCCTGCTTTATCGTTAGTGCCTGAGCCCCTGGCGCCGCCAAAAGGCTGCTGACCAACAACGGCACCAGTAGGTTTATCATTGATATAGAAATTCCCGGCTGCATTGCGTAAACGGTAAGTTGCTTCAGCAATGGCATACCTGTCCTGCGATATAATAGAACCGGTGAGCGCGTAAATAGATGTTTTATCAACAATGTTTAATACCTCGTCAAACTTTTCGTCCTCGTAAACATAAATGGTTAAAACCGGGCCAAAAAGCTCTTCGCACATGGTGACGTAGTACGGGTCCTCAACCTTTAATACGGTAGGGGCAACAAACCAGCCTTTCGTTTTATCATAGGTGCCGCCGGCAACTATTTCAACGCCTTTATCGGCATTGGCAGCATCAATATATTTTGCCAGTTTATCAAACGAAACCTCGGAGATCACTGCGTTTACAAAATTTCCAAAATCTTCAACCGGTCCAACCTTAATAGAAGCCAGATCGCGTTGCATATTCTCTTTCACTGCGGGCCATAACGATGCCGGTATATACGCCCTGGAGGCCGCCGAGCATTTTTGCCCCTGGTATTCAAATGCGCCGCGAACAAGTGCTGTGCTTACCACATCGGCATTGGCGCTGGGGTGCGCCAAAACAAAGTCTTTGCCGCCTGTTTCGCCAACTATGCGGGGGTAGGTTTTGTATTTATGGATATTGGTGCCAATGGTTTGCCAGATATTCTGGAAAACTTTTGTCGATCCGGTGAAATGGATGCCTGCAAAATCGGGATGGTTAAAAATAACCTCGCCCGCAACAGGGCCATCAACGTAAATCAGGTTGATAACACCATCCGGTACACCGGCTTCCTTAAATAGCTGCATCAAAACATTTGCGGCAAATATTTGGGTGTAGGCTGGTTTCCAAACCACCACGTTGCCCATCATGGCTGCCGAAGCAGGCAGGTTGCCGGCAATAGCCGTGAAGTTAAACGGTGTTAAGGCAAAAATGAAACCTTCCAGTGGGCGCTGTTCCACGCGGTTCCAAACACCTTTACCCGATACGGGAGGTTGCTGCTGGTAAATGTCGGTCATGTACTCCACATTGAACCGCAGAAAGTCGATCAGCTCGCATGCCGAATCAATTTCGGCCTGGTAAGCATTTTTTGATTGCCCCAGCATAGTGGCTGCATTTACTTTTGCCCGGTACGGCCCGGCAAGCAAATCGGCGGCTTTTAAAAATATAGCGGCGCGTTGTTCCCATGGCAGATTTTCCCAGTCGGCTTTGGCAGCCAGTGCAGCATCAATAGCAGCATGTACGTGACTTGCGTCACCTTCTGAAAAAGTAGCCAGTAAATGTTGGTGATCGTGCGGCGGGCGTATTTCCAGCTTGGTGCCGGTGCGAACTTCCTCGCCGCCAATGTACATGGGGATATCAATTTGATGGGCACGGGCCTCGTCTAAGGCCGCTTTAAGCGTTGCACGTTCAACACTCCGCGGGCCGTAGTTCAATACAGGCTCGTTTTGAGGTACGGGTACCTTAAAAAATCCTTTAAGCATAAAATTTGTCAGTTACTGCCAGCAAATATACTGATTGAAGCGCAGATTTTATATCTGCCGCCACGCAGATTACCTCCTGCTGACAGTAAGGGTTTATATGCTGATTTTTGACGGGCGAATGGGTGGATTTTGAAGGGGAAGATCACCGGAGCGGGCCTTGGTCCCTCATTTTTCTTTCGGACCTCCAGACAGCCTTTCACCCTTTACCTTTCGCCCTTAACCTTTCCTGTCATTTTTCGGATACCCCTCCCCAATGAATCGCTGGAAACTGATGTTGACAAATTAGCTATGCATATTGATGATGGCGAAATTATAGAACTGGATGCTACCGACCGGATATTGAGCCATACTCCTG
>Ga0206898_10113_pt1 | contig 23030 bp, 17 predicted proteins | sample Alteio_BWOrgHeat_50_FD_153237 | JGI IMG/M metagenome (GOLD analysis project Ga0206898, IMG submission 153237) | Enriched cells from forest soil in Barre Woods Harvard Forest LTER site, Petersham, Massachusetts, United States -... | ecosystem: Environmental > Terrestrial > Soil > Temperate forest >...
CGGACCGCATCCACCAGGGTCCGCTCCACCTCGCGTCCGGTCAGGTCTTCCGTTCGAACGATCCTACGCCGCGAGTGCCCGCCCTCCATGCCGAGCGAGAGGTCGCCGCTCTTTTCGCGGCTGAAGCGCGCGCCGAATGAGATCAGCTCCCGTATCCGCGTCGGCCCTTCCTTCACCAGCACACGCACCGCGTCCTCATGGCAGAGCCCCGCGCCGGCCTCCATCGTATCGCGGATATGCAGCTCGGGGGCGTCGTCAGGGCCAAACACACCCGCGATCCCGCCCTGCGCCCAGTTCGTGTTGGAGTCGGTGCGCTCCTTTTTGGTGATCACGGCCACACTGCCGCCGGCGCAGACTCGGAGCGCAAAGCTCAGCCCCGCGCTCCCGCTGCCAATCACCAGAAAATCAAAGGTCGGCATTTAGACCCACCCCACTGAGCTAACCACTGCTTACTTGGCCTCCGCCTAGAATACGCTCTTCGACTATCTGTCTAATGTCGGGGTGAATCCGTGGTTTAACTGATCGCGCAAGTAGCCTGAGAAGATAATTGGGCGGAATATTTGGTTTGATCGGAATGACGTAAAGCGCATATGCCCGATGCCAGAGATGCTTGCCATTTGTGCAAGTGTGGGCCGAATCGAGCGTGGTCAGCCGAGTGTCGAGCGACCTCTCCTTTTCTTGAACGCTAACCTCGGCTTCTTCGATGGTGCAGCCAAGAGCCGTCGAGGCATACTGGATCATGGAAGCACGCTGGCTAATATCATATCCATAACCCAAATGTTCTGATTCCGAGCCAGCCTCACTAAGAATCCAATTAACCGCCATTATGGGTCGAAGCTGCTTACAAAGTTCGAGTAGCTGTGTTTCGATTTTGGCCTTAGTCGGCACTTTGTGCATCTTTCCATAGAACACACGTAGCTCTTCGTTCCAGGCTTCAGGCTCAAGCACGTAGTTTTCAATGGAGTATCGGCGAAGTAGAAATAGACGCGCAGATGGATCGTTGAGGGGGTGTTCTACTTCTTCATCCGTTCTAAAATCGCGATCAATGATGCCGAATACTTCCTTCTTCGTGCCGACTTCTAATGCTTTTTCGAGCATGTTCCTGACATTGATGACGCCGGATGCATCGTAGAATTCCAGGCTATCTAGCTGATCCCGATACCACTCGCGGAATACGTCACAATCGCTGGGGCCCTCAAGAAGAACAAGCTTGCGATTTCCAGCTAGGAAGAGCGCGACTGTGATATCAGGCGGCAGGGTGGTGATCGTTCGCGCAGGCAAATCAGAACTCCGTTAATATCAGGGTGTTCTCAGGCTCGAATATTTCCAGGAACGCCGGCGCATGAGTGGTAGCAATAAGCTGAAAAGGAACCGTTTCCTGTATCCGCTTCAACCCCTCAGCGATGCGGTATTGGAAAGCGGGGTGCAAGCTATGCTCTATTTCATCAATTAGCACGATGCTGCCGGGTTGGAGCCTTAGTCGAAGTTCTAAGAGTGTTATGAGGATGCTCTGTTCGCCGGAGCTAAGGTCTTCGAGGTAATGTTCGCTGCCGTCTCGCGTCTTGACAACCGCCTTAAGCTCTTTTTTTCGGATGGAAAACTTCTTGCCGTCAAAGTCCAACTGGTTCATGAAATCAATGATTTGCGGAAATCGCTCGGGGTAGGCGTAGTCCAACCACACGAGGTAGCTATCAAGCGATCCTTCCGGTTTGCCTGTTGCCTCGTACCGGTAGGTCCATCGATAGCCAATGTCTTCTCTCACGATTTGTTCCGGTTTTACAGGTGGGATGAACCGAAAATGAGGAAGATAGAGTACAGACGGTACAGTAGAGAGCCCAAGTTCAGATCTTTCAGCCGCTAAATAATCTATCGGATCGATTTCCTGTTCATATATCGTGCCAGTCAACCTTTTAACAATCGAAGAGGGGTCTTCATGAGTAAAGCCTGGATTGCCACGATGCCAGCCGTAATTCGATTTTGCTAACTTAGCGTCTGATGGTTGTTCGCCATAGTATATGCTGAAATCTTTTCCATCTATCTGCAAATCCATCTGCGCATATTCAGCTCGCTGAAGGAGGCTGACGCCGGCGCGGTTTCGGCGGGAATTGATATCTTCCCAGCTATCATAGTGTGGAGACCCGTAACGTTGCTCGTAAAATGGATAACCAGGATTGATAACCTCTGCCATCACGAAAATAAGCTCAAGGATCGTCGTCTTTCCGCTGCCGTTTGCGCCGGCGAGGAGAATGGTTTGGCGCGGCTTGCCCTTGCTGTTCGCAAAATCGATCTGCACATCCTTGAGCGGACCGCAATTGACGACTCGCATTGAGCGGAGTTCGATCTTCATAGCGTCATTATACTACTTCGGGACGGCGGGCCGGGTCTAAGCCAAATCCTCCACGAAGTACTTTGCATTCAGCGGCTCGCCGGTCGCGCGGGTCAGGAGATCGTTCCAGGAGTAGCGGCTCCCGTGGCGGAAGATATTTTCCGTCAGCCACGCTCCCACCTTGGGACTCGTCACCAGCTCCTCCTCGCTCGAAACTACCCTGGTCCGCAGCGTATGTAGGATCTGCGCGGCGGTCATCTCGCCCAGGAGATAGTTATGGTAGTAGCCGGGCACGGTCGCTAGATGGATTTTCGCCGCCCAGTCCGGCGCGTGGCGATTGTCGGGCCGGCGCACCTGCTGGAACTTCTCGACAAGGTCCCACCAGAGCGTGTTCAAATCCTGCGACGGGTCCGCGTACATCGCCCGCTCGAAACTCGACATCACCAGCACCCACTGCGTGAAGATCAGCATGTACGCCCGGTGCATGGCGTGCGCCGCCTTTTCGATCTGGCCGGCGTCCTCGGGGCGAACCCCTGCCCATTTCGCGAGCCATACCCCGTTGTCGGAGAAGCGGCCCATCAGCTCCGCGATCGACTCCGTCGTCATGGTATGCGCTGCGCCCTTTAAAAAGAACGGCAGCTCAGGGTCGAGCTCCATGTCGTAGGCCGCGTGGCCAAACTCATGCAAGAGGGTCTTCATCCACTGGGCGTTCGGGCGCAGGTTGCACAGCACGCGGATATCGCCGGTATCGCGCCCGATATGGGTGCAGAACGCATGCTGGCACTTGCCGGGCTTCTCGTACAGGTCGGAGTTCGCCATGATCGCCTTGATATCGAGGCCGAGAGAGTCGAAGAAGCGGTTGGTGATATCTTCTAAGCCCTTGCCCTCGAAGTAGACGTCGATATCCACCTTCTCAGTGTTCGGGGGAGACTGAAAGAACGGGTCCGCGTAATGCCAGGGGCGCATATCCTCCGCGCGGCCGCCGAAGCGTTTGGCCAATTGCTCGTCGAGGTTTTGCTTGTACGCGGTAAAGAGCGGCTTGGTTTGCTTTGCGACATCGTCGAGTAGCGCAAACAACGTATCCACTTCCAGCTCCTGCAACTGAATTCTCATCTGGTAATAGTCGGGGAAGCCCAGGCGCTTTGCCTCGCGGTTCCTGATCTCCACCAATTCCAATATCTTCGGCGCGCTCACGGCTCCGATCTGCTTGCTGGTCTCCCAGGCCTCTTTGCGCAGCGCGGAATCGTCGGAGTCTTTTAAGATATCGCGCAGGTGGTTGTCGGAGACTGCTTCGCCGCGCAGCTTGCCGCGAAAGTTGTTGAAGAGCGAATCCATCTCGGCATCGCGCTTGGCGATCTCATCGATCACCTCCGGCGCCATCTGGTTGGACGTAAATCGGTTGACCAGAAGCTTCTGCTGGCGCGCGAGATCGTAGTCCTCCGCCTTCAGCTCCTTCAGCTTGGCATACCGCGCGGAATCCGAGTAGCACCGCATCAGTTGCGCTTGCAACTCCGCCGCTTTGGCCTCGTCCTCCGGACGGCCGGTGATATTCGCCTGCCAGCCGGCGAGCGAGTTTTCCCGCTCCAGGTCTTGCACGGTCGTCCGCTGCTCTTCGATCAATGTCGCAAGTTCTGTCGGCATCTTTGTCGCTCCTTTTAGACCCACCCCGGCCTTCGGCCACCCCTCCCGCCTCGGGAGGGGAAAGAGTTACTTTCGTTACGTCGGGCCTCTCGAAATGAGTCTTATATCGTCGCTAGTCTCCTGCAAACCGATAACAAATCCTCTCCCTCCCGAGGCGGGAGGGATGCCCCGGAGGGGCAGGGTGGGTCTATTCATACTTCATCACATAAACCGTCTGCCGGTCGGGAAGGCCGTCGGGCGTGAGCACCAGGTCGCGCGTATCCAGGTGCTCCACCTTGGCATGGCCTTCTATCGCCTTCTCGAATTCATCCACAGGATGCAGCTTTCCTTGAAGGAACGGCCCCAGCGCGGGAGTCAGATAATGCATGGGGATAATCACCCGCGGATGGAGCTGGTCGATAATCGGGATCGCCTCGCGCGCATCCACCGTAAAGAATCCGCCGACCGGGATCATCAGCACATCCACATGGCCGATCGCGCGCACCTGGTCGGGCGTGAGCTCCAATTGACCGATATCCCCCATGTGGCAGATGCGCAGGCCGTCCACCTGCATCACCGTGATCGTGTTCGTCCCCCGCTCTTTGCCATGGTCGTTGTCGTGATACGAAAAGACCCGCGTGTACGCTACCTCGTCGGGGTCAAGGCTGGCATCGCGTTCGTAGGCCCCGTACTGGACCCCAGGCGATGTGAGAGGCTGCACAATTTTCGGTTTGCCCATGGCCGCCTCAACGAAGTTGTGATCGGAATGCTCGTGCGAAACGAAAACGATGTTCGCCGGAATCGAGTTCGCCGAAATCTTATAGCCCACCTCGGGATGGGGCGGATCGATCAATATGTGCATGCCCGAAATCGTGGTGATTATAAAACAGGCTTGCCCGATCCAGCGGATAACCGTGCCGTGTACCATTCTCTACCTCGCTCTAATTGCAAACTTCATTTTACGAACGATCTATCGCACAGTCTAACAGAGGTTTATTCCTCCAATAATTCGCTCAGTGTGCCGATAATGCGGTTAGGCTTCCAATCCGCCGGCGCTTGGTCCGCCATGGCGCGGGTGGTGACACCGGTCAGAACCAGTACCGTTGGGACGTCTAAGTTATTGCCGGCGGCGATATCGGTGTCGAGCCGGTCGCCCACCAGAACAGCTTGGCCAGGCGAAGCGCCAGCGGCGTCTAAAATGGCCTGCAAGGCATAAGGTTGGGGTTTGCCGACAACGAACGGCTGCCGGCCGGTCGCGGTGGTGATCGATGCCGCAATCGATCCGCCGCCGGGGATCTCGCCCTCCTCGAGGGGAAAGGTGGCGTCGAGATTGGTCGCAACATACTCGGCGTGCCCGCGTGTAATGGCGGCGTGAGCAAAGCGTAATTTTTCGTAGGTAAATTCGCGATCTATGCCAACGACAACGTAGTCAATATGGGTATAAGGAAGTAGGTCGGTGCCTGTAATGGGGTTTATCCCCACCTGGGCAAGCTCTGTAACAATGCCCGACATGCCGACCACATAGGCTGTTTTGCCCGCCGCGCCCTTGCTTTTTAGATAAAGCGCGGTGGCGTAAGCCGAGGTAAAGATTTGATCGAGCTCGCAGGGAATATCCATCCCGCGAAGCTTGTCCTGATAGGAAGAGCGAGAGCGGCCGGAGTTATTCGTAAGGTAGTAGATTTGCCGGCCAGCAAGAGCAAGAGCAGAAATTGTCGAAGCGGAGTCGGAAAAGGGAGTTTCGCCGAGGTAGATGACCCCGTCGAGGTCAAAGATATAGACCAGTGGCTGGCTTTCGGATTGGAACAAGGTTGGTCCTATTAGTCGTCCAAGCAAGATCGAAAAGCACGGCAATAAGAAAGTAATACAACCTGGGAAAGTCGCGTAAGTGAAAGTCTAGCACATGGATTTATCGTTTGTCAAACACGCCCCTGTGCGGGGTTAACAATAAAAAGAAGTCGCGAAAAACGCGTGGAGGTTCTATACTATGGCAAGTCCATCGCTTGGGATCGATACCCAGCAAAGGGTTTATTCACTGCAGCATCTTGAGACAGGCGAGTTTATCTGTCTGCTGCAGGATGGCGTCGATTATCTGGCCTGCTTCTCCGACGGCGATACGGCATTGGAGTTCCGGTCGGCGCTCGGACTGCAGGAGCATGTCAAGTTGTTTGCGTCTCCGCTCGAGCAGTGCCCGTTCACGCACTTCTGGCTCGACGGCCGCAACGTGGTTCTCGCGCAGGATGCGAAGAAGGCCGCCTAATCCCTAAGCTCATGAAAAAGCCGCTGCGATTCTCGCAGCGGCTTTTTTGTTACCCACCTGCGCCTGAAGACGCGGCTAAAACTGCAGGAAGGCCCCCCTTCGGGGCCTTTCTTAAGGCGGCGTAGGCCGCCTTTCGGCTCTCGCAGCAGCGTGTTTACGCGCAGGAACTAAGGGTCTACGAAAGCCTCTTCTTCGCCTCGGCGTACACATCCGCCGGCAGCGGACCCCGCGACGCCGCCTCCACATTTTCCTTCAGGTGCTGGTGGCTCTTCGTGCCCACAATATTCGTGCTCATTCCGGGGTGCGAGTTCGTAAAGCGCAGAAGAAACTGGGTGCGGTTTTCGCCTTCGGCGAGCAGCTCGTCCAGCTTGGCATTCTCCCACGCCGTCCAGCGATCATTGCTCCCCAATCCAACCCCCGGCTCGCCCTTCGCCACGCCGCCCCGCACGATCACCCCCATGCCGGCGTCCGCCGCTTTCTGAATCGACTCCTCATGCACGCGCTCCAGCGCCGAATAGGGAATCTGGAACGTATCGAAGACCCCCCAGCCGATATAGGTCGAAAGGTGGGGATCGGTCGACGAGCACCCGATCCAGCGCACCTTCCCCTGCGACTTCATCTCGTTGAGCGCCGAAACCAGGTCGCCATCTTCGCACTGCTCGACCGTTGGGTTGTGCAGCTGCATGATATCGATATAGTCGGTCTTCATGCGCGTGAGGCTCTCGTTGAGCCCGCGAAAGAGGTTTTCCTTGGTCCAAACATGCGGGGTATCGTCGGTGTTTTCGTCCCTTCGCACCACGGTGCAGCCGCACTTGGTCGCGAGCGTGAACTCCGAGCGCCGGCGCGACAAGAACCGCCCGATATACTCCTCGCTGCGCCCGTAGTCGTTCGCGGTATCGATAAAGGTGATCCCGGAATCGAGAACCGCATTCAGTATCTTATCGGCTTCGTCGTCGGTCACGGCGCGCCCGCCCCAGATCCGCGTGCCGCGCACCTCCATCGCTCCGAAACCAAGCTTCGTGACCGGGATTCCGGTCCTTCCCAATGTCGCCGTCGGCAAGTTCGTATTTGGCATATGTTTTGTTATTCTCCTCATTTTCCGCCGGTTAAAACCGACGGCTAAATGCGCACAATGTCCCCATTCGGGGACACAGAATAAGGGCACGAGATTGTCATCCTGAGCAACGCGAAGGATCTCGCCATCGAGGCAGATTCTTCGCTACGCTCAGAATGACAATGACATGACGTTATTCTTGAAATGAGCGTCGTACAGTTGGCTCCCCCTTCCCCTAACGAAGTGGGTCGGGAAGGGGGCCGGGGGGTTAGGCTTGTCCGAGGCCGCGACGGCGGCCTTCGCGTTCTTTAAGCGTAAAGCGAGTGAGCTTCCCAGCTTAACTATAGCCCACGCGTTTACGCGTCGGGCCAAAGGCCGTGAGTCAGGTCGCGTCCTCCGGGCTGTGCTCTCTTAACCACACCCTGAGGGGAACGTCGGCGTCGGTGGGCGTGTAGTGTCCGTTGCAGTTCACCCCGTCGCCTAAAAGTTGACGCCTTATCAGATCGCTGCCCTCCCACAAATCCTGCACCGTCATATCGTCCTTGGTGCGTATCCACCGGTACCCGTAGCCATAGAAGAGCACCTTGCGGGTGATGTCCGACCAGTTCGGGGTGGCCGTGTGCCAGAGCCGGCGGTCGAAGAAAACCGCGGTGCCCGGCTTTGCCAATACGGGAATCGCTCCGTCAGGCTGGCCCTCGCCGCCTTCGGGCAGAGCGAGCGTATCGCACAGGTGGCTGCCGGGAATCACCCAGAAGTTACCGCGTCCCTCCTGCGAGGTATCCGAGAGGAAGTACGCCACTTTAAAAGACATGCGGGGCCGGGGATGGCTCTCCATCTCCACATTCATCCGCCCGCTGTCCTGATGCCAGCCGAAAGTCTTGTTGTCGCGCGTCTTCCCCGACGGCGGCGTCACAATCAAATGGCCGTGGTAGAGATAGATATTCCAACCGAGAATCCCCCACACCTTGGGGACTATCTTTTCATAGTCCACCAGGTCGACAAAGCCCTTGTCTTCGGGGATGAAGTTCGGGAAAAAGAGCGCGCTCTTCGGATCGTGCCCCTCCGAAACCCTTCGCTCGTACACCCGATCGGTCGCAACGGTCAAGGCCTCCACCTGCGCCGGCGACAGGGCATCCTCGATCATCAGAATCCCGGTCTCGTCGAATTCTTTCTTCTCTTCCTTGGTGATTCGATACTGTAGACAGCTTATCTCCATAGATTATGCTCCTTACACCACTACCCCGAGGGAAGGGCGGGCTTAGGTCTGTGTCTGCTGAAGCCGACACGTGTACAACGTATTCCTCAATTTAAACCGTCGGTACATGAGCGTAGCTGAGGGGCGGATCCATCCCAGGAAACCTCTCAACACGCGACGCACATTTCGTGGTTACGTTGCGGTTGTGGTTCCTTTGCCGGCGTCAAAACCGCCTCTATTTTCTTCCACAAGATCGACACTGCCCATCTTTGCCCACTACTCGTCATCTCCGAAATCTGACCATGCATCATTCGGCAGGTAGAAGGGAACATCCTTCTAGAGCGGCAGTCACCTTGGTTATTTGTACAGTTAGAAACGGTAATGTCAGCTTCAAGTGCAAAGTAGCCGGAGATTAGTCTATTAGCTGCCAGTCGGCCTCAGCCCTTTCCGGTTATTATTTAAGTGTTATACGTCCACATTTGAATGCTTGTCAGAAGATAGGAGGAAATAAAACATCTGTAATTGAATCATCAGTACTAAGTCCGCAGTAGCCCCGGACGTTAGTTGCCGGCTTTCGCGCTAAACGATGGCTTATCTTCCCACCTTGGTTTAATTACCAAGGCTCGCGGTCGGATTCGAACCTGGCGCAACGCCAGTATTTCGAGCGCCAACTATTATACAGCACAGCAATGCTCAAGTTTGGCTTTCAATCGATCATTTACGGAGGCATGATCGAGGACGTAGTGCATGTCCTCGACGTCGTTGCCGCAAGCGGTTTTCGTGGAATCGAATTCTCCCAAAGCCCGGATCACATTAAAGTAAAATCGAATGGCGCTAGTCGACAAGTCAAGGCGAACGAGCTTAGACGGTTGCTGGACGAGCGAGGTCTCAAACTGCTCGGCTTAGCGGGTGGTTCGATTAAGGAACGGATGAGGTTTTGTGATCGGGTTCCGCCTGGTGAAAGCCCCTTGCGGCCTCTCTATTTGTATACTGAAGAGTGTGATCACCACCAACTATGCAGCGCAAGCGCCAGAGGCTTTAGATTAGCTCTACATCCGCACGTCTTTATGGCTAATCATTTGCTAGAGGACGCGAGGATGTTGTTTGATCACCTAGACGAAGTTAAGAAGCGCTCATTCGATAAATCATCAATGCGGTGCAAAGCACTTATGTGGTTGCCGGACACGGCGCATCTTCACATTGTGGGCGAAGACATATATGAAGCACTCCAGCTAGTTTCCCAGGACAGGATAGCGGCGGTGCATCTAAAAGACTGGGATTCCGCCTACGGCCGATCATATCACAGATATGCGAAAGGTTTCACGGAACTCGGACGAGGTGACGTGCGAATAAACGGGGTTCTGGAGACTCTAAATTCGATTGGATACAAGGGGTGGGTCGTTGTTGAACAAGACTATAGCCGTAGCCTACCGGCGATGAGCGCATACGAGAACGCCGCATGGCTTCAGCGACGCAGCGAACGCATGCATATTGATTTGGACCGCCTTGCAACTCTCGTCGAATATGAACGGAGTGAAACCGCTGCTCACTTAAACTATGCGGGCGAAGAATTAAACGCAGGGCTTGTTCGGTCTTTGTTCCATGAGGTTGACTGCGAGATGCCTTTGTGTTACGATGCGATCGCTCGGGCTGCTGTCGGCCTCTCGGGGTGCGATTGCGCAGCTGTGTGGTCATACAGCCCTGTACGTGACGAAATGAGCCTCCTCGGTTCTTTTTCCGAACCCCCTGGCAAGCGACTGCCTGGTACAGTTGAAAAGAGCACATTTGTTGGTGCCGTCTTAGACAGCCAGGTGACTAAAACTGTACGACTTTCCGAGTCTGCCTCCGGTTCTGGAAGGACGCCAGAGTTGCCAGAGCTTTGTAATTTCTTTGAATCAGCGGGGTTAGCTGAGATGCACATTATACCCGTGCCAAACAGATGCAATCCTCACCACATTCGCTTTATAGTAACCGTTTTCAATGGCAGGGATAGTATCGTACGGAACAGGGCTAGCCGCCGTTCTGTTCGGAACCTTGAGGGATTCGTGCGTGATATGGCCAGCGTTGCCGACGCAGCTCTAAACGAGAGGTGCTCTTATGGCGTCGGCCGAGTCAATGCCTTAGCTGAAAAGCATCCAAGATCCAAGGAATTCCTGGCTGCGCTTGGTACCGAGATTAAAAGAACCGTACACTGTCAAGGAATAACGATCTTTCTCGTCGATGAGAATACTAAACGGCTGGTCCCGCGTTATACGACAGGCCTTAGATGGTATGAACCTGACAAGGGAAAGTATTACCCGGAGAACGACAAATACACGTGGACTGGTCGGGTAAGGCACCGAAATCAACCCGTGATCACTCGTAATGCGATTACTCAGCAGAAAGGGTCACCGCGTTCCTATGAAGTCAGTGCGGAGGTTGATGGCAATAGGCATGGGCTCTTGCTCGTGCCTTTGGTGAATAATTCTGGCAAAGTGCTTGGTGTAATTCGATGTAGAAACAAGACATCCTACAAAGAGTATCAAGCGGGTGGCTTGTCATTTCCGGTCCAGACCGAGCAGTTTCTAGACTCTGACAGCGATTTAGTTTTTACGGATGACGACGCTGCTGTGCTTGATGCAATGGGCCACGCGGCATCAGCGTACATCGAACTTTATACTCGAGACCTCTATAGCACTCAAGCCTTAGCTATGCTCCACCATGAAATTCTGATGCCAGTTGTGGCTGTGCGCGGAGCGGTCGAATCAATGGTGGCCACTCTCGAACGGAAGCTTCCCGATGCTCCCCGATTCTTTAAGTATGATTATCCGAACGATATGCTGATGTGGACCGGGCTCATGACTAAGCTAGTAGACAACCTCGACCTATATGCTCGCTCGGAAAATCAATTTGACCTGGAGTGCACTCTAACTCACTTGCGGGCAGATATCATAGCCCCTGCGGTCAGACAGCTTGATCGATTCATTCGACAAAGCGGTTTCGACCCTTCACGTATTGCATACGCCAGCTTGGCCGATATACCATCGCTCTACATCGATCGCGCGCGATTTCAACAGGTGTTGTTCAATCTATTATCAAACGCCGTTAAGTTCGCATATCCGGCTCCAGAACTCTTTCGGATTACGATTGAAGGTGAACGGACGTCATCGCATTTTATGCTCATCTTCAGAGATTGGGGTCCCGGCATTTCCAAGGAGGATCAGATGAGCATCTTTGCGGAAGGACAGCGCGGTGAGGAGCCCGAGGACGTGCATATCCGCGGTCGAGGGCTTGGGTTGTGGGTCGTGCGTAGGATCGTGGAAGCCCACGGCGGCCATGTCGAACTCACGAATCTTTATAGTCCAACAGAATTCACAATTACTCTTCCGTTATTACTGGAAAAGTACCCACCTGACTTTCTAAGTACAAGCAAGCGGTGAATAAATCGAGGTTGTCCCGAACCTAAAATACTACGAGGAGACTTGTATGGCACGTTACCGCGTACTCGCAGTCGACAATCAGCCGGCTAGCGTTCGTGACTATTGGGAAGCCCTGAGAGAGGCCGATATGGAAGTAACTGAGTGTTTGACTAAAGAGCAGGCAATACGGAAATATAACGAAGAACCCTTTGACATCATAATACTGGACCTAATGATGAACCCACACAACGCCGAATCGAGCGGTTTGGAAGTGGTCAGCTTCGTGCGTGAATCAAGCGGCGTTCAATCACTGCCTATAATCCTATTTACAATTAATAAGGACTCCATCGATGCTAAAGAATTGGTGTTAAGGGACTCGCTCATGAAGATCGTCTACAAAGCGGATACGAGTCGGCGGCAACTGGCGGAGATAACTGCCGAATTTATTAAGAGCGCCAAATCGCACGAAAGCGGCGGTGTTAAAAGATCGAAACCGACTCCCGAGAGTAAGTATTTTGTGAGAGATTCCTCGGACGAAGCGGTCGAGGTTATATTTGTAAGCTCAGCGACACAGGATGCAGTTCGGCTCTATTCAAGCTGGAGGAAATACGACAATGTTGAATGGAAGAAGAGCGTTTTTTTCGACCTCTTCCACGAGCGACTCGAATTACAGTGTCCCTTTACTCTAAGTGTGCGATTTGCCGACAGCTCTGATAACGGAATTCAGGGCATGGTATTCGCGCCCGGGGAAATCGAGTACGCGATTTTTGAGTCCGCACCGTGGAATCGCTATACGCCAGATGGGGATCGCTTATTCAAGTGGGTAGGTAAGGTTCTTGTCGCTTGGCTCATTCGCGAACACCTCGCACAAGGAAGCACCGGCCGGATCGTTATTTGCGAGAAGGATTTGGAGACGCAAAAGTTTCTAAAACGTATCGGTTTTGAACAGTACGGTGAACGGAATGTTTATTATATTAATTTCACTAAGGCAACAGCTATCGTGAGCTCGGTGACATAATGGGTTTATAATAACCACCGACCACTTCCTCTTTTATCAAAACTTACGAACCGATAATTGTAATAGCACTGCAGCTAAGACCGCTGCCGCAAAGGCTCGGGTAGAAGAGTTTACTAAACTAAAACTTGACAAAATGGATCTCAATGCGGTACGATTTTGTTATAACTGTGGGCGTAACGCTCAGATGAGCACACGGGGGTGATCATATGCCAAAACCCACAATCAGGAGAGGTGCACTAAAGAACCGGTCCGCTCGCATTAAAAACGGCAGACAGAACCGCAATCAGGCGGACCTCGACAAGGCAGTAGCTTCGGCCCTTACAAATCTGTGGGCGTCTGATCTTACTGATGAAGAGGCGCAAGCCGAGATTGACAAGCTATCTGAAGAAGAGCTGCTGGCAAAATGGCTTCAAGGCTAATAAGCCGGAACGACATCCCATAGAACCTCAGAGGTTCTATGGGATGTCGTTTTTATGACTCTGACTAACTTCTCGGGTGTATCGTACTGTTGTGTCCTGCACGCAATACGCCGGCGGGTCTTCACGCCAGGGGTAGAAGTGGTAGGCGAGCGAGCGCCACTCTCCGTGCGGCTCGAAGAACGCATGCACTTCTTTGTCGGTGACTTTGCGGCCAGGCTCTTTGCCTACCATCATCCGCGCCCAGGAATCGACGTTCACTCGGTCGTAGCGGCCTAAGTAGATCATCAGGTACGCGGCGGCATATGGGCCAACCCCGCGCAGCGCGAGCAGCTTCTTCCACAGTTCATCGGAGGGGATCGCGGGATCACGAAATGATTCGAGATCGATCTTGCCCTCCACGATATCCTTCGCGAGGCCATGCAACGCGCCGGCGCGATAGCCTAGCTTCGCCTTTTCGGCGAACTGTTCCAATGGCACGCCGGCGACCTGTTCTGGAGTGGGGAAGGCGTGCCGGGTCGGATCCGGCGTCCACGGGTCACCGAAGTGTTCACAGAGACGGGCAACCATGCCGACTGTCTGGCTCCAGGTCGTATTTGTTGTGAGCACGACTTTGCAACAGTCTTCCCACAGTGTTGGCGAGATCAGCACGCGGCCCTGCCACGTAGACGGGATATGAGAGAGAAGTGTGCTCGGCGCAGTAGGCATGGAATGCATCCATGGAGAGGTCAAACTGAAGCATGCGCCGGATGATCCCAATGATCTCCTACCCATCCGCTGCCCCTGATATCTCGACTTGTAAGTCTCCTTCAGTGCCTTCGGAAGTCGTCAGTAACGCGGCCATCTTTCAGCCGCTCAACGCGCTCCAGCACTAGCACAGCAGGACAATGGCTCAAGCCGGCGTCATCCGTGCGAGTGTTCGAATGCGTGACGAGAAGTCGGGCGGAGCTGTCATCTGAAGTGACCCACGGAAGAATGCCGTAATCATCGGTAGCGACAAGACGCGGCTCGGATCGTCGAATAGCGCCGATGGCCAGTATGGTGAAAACTAGACTGGGTGCTGATACCAACTTGGTCGGTATTCAAGATGACCGTGGCGCGACGGCGACTCTGTATAAGAGCAAATGGCTTTTAGGAGAACAGGCACAGTACCACTTCACGTGTATTGTCGCGGACATTGTATGGGAAGATGCGCCAGATTTATCGTCGTTACTGCTTGAAGCCATTTGCCGGTACGTGAACCCTGTGCGCCCATTGGAAAGAAGAAGCTGGGCGGCTAGACGCAGTGCGCGAACCAAACAGACGAGGCGGCTGACACAAGGCGCTCCCAAAGCGGCTACCGCGATGAAACGCCCCAAGTCTGTGTGGTGGCTTTTAGGGGACGGAAGCACTCTTGATCATCCACTCAGAGATGCCTCGTCGAACTTTACATACCATGCAGGTGGTGTGAAAGGTTGATCGACTCCCCGTTTCCTCCCCGGATCTGCCGAGCGCTCCGGGGAGGAAGTGGACGTCCCCACCCTCCTTGTTGCAGACTACGCTGCGGCACTGAGTGGTATTGTACTCTTAGGTAAGCGTTGGGGACGACATCCTCCCTCTCGTAAATGTCCATCCTTTAGCAGCGTTGTCACGGGCTTGCCAAATACCGTTGCGTTCTAGACTCTAAGCTCCGTCTACCAGGTAGAATACACTAATAGGACTTTCGCTTCACCCTCAGACCCATTGACGTTATTGATCAATACTAGAAGCTATCTCATAAATAGAAGTTGCTGTAGAATACAGGCATTCCTCTTCTGGAAGGGCCTGTATGGACTTAACGGCAGCGCAATGGCAGATCGTTGAGCCATTGTTGCCTCAACCTAAGATACGCGACGATGGCCGAGGTCGTCCTTGGCGCGATCCGCGCGATGTGCTCAACGGCATACTCTGGATTTTGCGCACGGGCGCTCCCTGGAAAGACCTGCCCGAGCGCTATCCGCCTTACCAGACCTGTCATCGACGGTTCCAAGCCTGGGTGCGCTCGAACACAATGGAAAGTCTGCTTCGTGCGCTGGCCACCGATCTTAAGGAGCGCGGTGGCTTGGACCTGTCCGAATGTTTTATCGATGGCACCTTTGCCAGCGCCAAAAAGGGGGCGCAGCCGTGGGCAAAACCAAGCGGGGCAAAGGCAGCAAGATCATGGCAATGGCAGACCGCTCTGGTCTTCCTATCGCCCTATCCACAGCAAGTGCTAGCCCGCATGAAGTTAGGCTTGCCGAACAAACCCTAGCGTCCCGCTTTGTAGAAGAGCTACCGCAGCGCGTGATCGGCGACCGCGCCTATGATAGTGATCCGCTGGATGCTCAATTCAAAGCGTATGGTGTCGATCTGATCGCTCCGCATCGCTGTAATCGCAAGAAGCCCAAGAGCCAGGATGGTCGCAGCTTAAGGCGTTACAAGCGGCGCTGGAAGATCGAGCGGCTCTTTGCCTGGTTACAGAACTTTCGGCGCGTCGTTACTCGATGGGAGCGATACGAGCAAAATTATCTGGCTATGGTTCAGCTAGCGGCGGTCGTCATCCTACTCAGGTATTTATGAGATGGCTTCTAGTCAATATCGCTACGCGTGCCAGGCCCCTTACCTATTGGTAGGTTTGTGCTAACACCACGCCGAGTGCCCTTTGCGGCACTACCAATCACGTATATCGGCCGCTGCGCTTTGTTTGTAAGACCTTGGATAGTACTTCTTTCCGCCGGCGTTAAATCACCAGCCGGCGCTTTACCAAATGCTACACCACCCAAAAGTATCGAGACCGCCGTGAGATCGATGGTTGCCATTGATGCACCGTGAGCATACGCACTGGCATGTGGATTGAATGCATCTGTATATGCGTGTCCGATCCCCGACAATTGCGCCCCTAAAGTAATACGGACAGCCCGGCCATAACCGACCTTTCGTGCGAGCTTGTATTCTGCAATGCCGACTTTAGCTCCATTAATAGGATCAGTGACACCACTGAACACTTGAGAACCGAGGCTAGCCCAATAGCCAAGTAGCTCCTGGCCTGTATCTGTAACAGGATTCGTCCCATCGGGATCAGCCCCCGTGATCGGGTTGTTGCCCACGAAGCCGTACAAGTTCAGGCCGCCCGAGTAGCCGATCGGGTCCCTCGTCAGGAACCGGCCACGGCCTGCATCGTAATACCGGTGCGTCATCAGGGCCAGGCCGGTCTCCGGGTCTGTGTAGTAACCGTACTGGCCTCCGAAGCCCACCGGGTCCGTGTAGGTCTCCGGCAGGCCCGTGTTCACATCGTAGTCACCCAGCAGCGAGCCGAAGCCGTCATACATCGAGGTGTCCAGTGGAAGCGAGTTGCCCACAATATCGATGGGATTAGCGGCCGAGCCTCCGTCTGCAGCAAACGCGAAAGGCTGAATGCGCTGGACCGTACTGCCCTGAGGGTCGTACGTGTAGTACAACTGTCAAGGAGTCACTGAACGCCGGCAGGCAGTAGAGGAAAAGGAAGAGGATGGTGAGGCGAAACAGGAAGCATGAGAAACCGTCTTGAAGAAAAAAGCTGACGTTGGGTCACGACGCCAGCTAGCTTAATCTATCAAGAACTAATCTGACGGGAAGAACTCTACATTATCGACGATAAACTGCTTCCAAATCACCCCTTCTCGGTATAGTTGTAGAGCGGTCTCTGAGTAGCCTATGTCTTTATAAACAGCACTATCCCCATGTACAACATTCACACCATTAGTGCCAAATCTAATGGCCGATTCGCCGAGTTTCTTCTTGAGCGCTCGTAGCCATGTGGCTGGTCTAAACGGCAGCTCTTGCCGATCTTCAGCCTGAATGCTCGTCATCAGTAAGATCCGTTTGCCATCACGCTCCACCAAATGGCCCGGTCGAACATGCATCCAACCCATAAAGCGAGGCATGATCGTTTCTTTATGAACTGGGACCGGTAGGACTTGACTGTTGGGGAACAGGAACGCTAGCGAGACATCGTTCCTCTTGGTCAGTTCCGATGGAACCTGAGTCGGGTCGTAGAGCTCGTACCCTTCCCTCACCTGCAGCGCCCCTCTTAAGTCCCGGTGGATTGCAAAATCATGCAGTATTCGATCTAAATCTGTTCGCGATACAAAGATATCAAGATCAGACATATCTTTTTCCTCAGGGTTCAACAATAGGAGTCTTTGGCGTGTTGTAAGGCGTAAAAGTCGGACGCTGCCCGAGTCGGTGCTCAAGGTCCTCTAGGGCTTTCAACTCGCGAGGCACAGGATCGCCGTTCGCATCGATCTTGCCTACCTGTTCATTATAAATTGACCCGTCCGGCAGCTCAAAGGAAATATCTGGCCGGCGGAAACTCTTTAGGCCGTTCGGCGTCTTTATCTTAAGTTCTTTTAAATTCCCACCACCAATATGTTTCCAGTCTGGATGTTCTTGTTGAATCTCGTTGATACGACGTTGGATGGTCTGATTGTGTGGTCCGAACGGCCAAAGCTTGGGACCACGAATGGCCATCATTCCTACAGTGGGCCCTCCTAATCCTCCCAATAGATCCTTAAGCCCACCGATTGCACTAGGCATCGGCCCTCCTCCGAGCACATCTAAAGTCTTGCCGATATCGCCTGGACCATTCATAAACTGTGGTCCGAGAAGGCCGAGGTACGGCAACCAATTAAATATGCCGTTGTTGGGACTCAAACCAATCGGGTCGGCCCCAGTGATCGGGTTATTGCCCACGAAGCCGTACAGGTTCAGGCCGCCGGCGTAGCCGATGGGGTCGCGGGTCATGAAGCGCCCATTGCCGAACGCGTAGTACCGATGGCCCATTAGCACCAGGCCGGTCTCTTGATCTGTGTAGTAGCCCCACTGAGCACCGTAGCCGAACGGGTCCTGGTAAGCCTCCTGCTGGCCTGAGAACAAGTCGATATCCCACTGCTTCGATCCGAACGCATCGAAGTACATAGTATCCAGGGGCAGCATTTCGAAGGGAAACTCCCCTGTATAGGTGACGCCACCTTGACCACTGAATGGAAGGCTAGGAGTGATCAACCGCTGAACCACGTTGCCCTGCGGGTCATACGTGTAGTAGACTGCATTACCAAGATCACCAATCGCCGGGCTCGGGCTCCCCGAATAATAGGCCCCGTCCGTATAAGGGATGTGGGCGGAGACATATCGAGCCATCAGGCCGGTGGGGCCGTAGACGTTGGTCGCGACCAGGTTCCCGCTGGAATCGAGCTCCTCCACCAGGTTGTCGCCATCGTAGACAAAGTAGGTGGTCCCGTTGGCGTCGGTTTTGGACTGCCGTAGTCCCGTGGAAGCATAATAGTCCGCGCCAAAGTTGTAGGTCTGCCCGTTATAGGCGTAGGGAATCGAGGTCAGGCGGTCTTCTGGATCGTAGGTGGCCTGTGCGCCGCCGAAGTTCGTTGTGTTGCCGTTAAAGTCGTAGCCGAAGCCGGCAAGTCCAAACTGCGTGATCTGGTTGTTCGAATTGAACGGGATGCTACCGGTGTTTCGGAAAGTGGTCGGGTTGCCGGCGGGGTCGTATAGGTAGCTGCCCGTATAGTTATGGCTTTCGACCAGCAGTGTTTGGCCCGAATTGGTTTCTTGCTGCCCCGAGCTTGCGCTGTTGTCTATGTGCAGCTCGTTGAGCCCGTCATACTGATATGTCCTGTCGTGTTGATAAATAATCTTACCAGTGAGGTTTGGCGGAAATGCGTCATTGAACGATTGCGCGTAGCCATTGTTCGAAGAGTCATTAGCAAGAGGATTGATAAACGCCAATTCTTGAAGACGATTGCCGGCAGCATCATGAGTCATAATCGGCGGAAGGCCGCGGTCCACGAAATTAGTATTGTATTCATCCAAGTTCAGATAAGGGTTTCCGTACGTGGACAATACTGTGTTAACGACTGGGCTATTAGCGGATTGATTGGGGACGTTCCACTGCCACATCGTATTCGCCAGAACAGTCAACTCTCCACGGCCATCGTAGGCATAGGTTGTCTGGAGCTGGGGATGGGAAACGCCGTCCGGGTATGGACCGTCCAGGTATTGGCCTGGACCGCCGATAAAGGTATCTGCTTCCGAAAGCCAGCCATTCGCAAGGTATTGGTACTTGAACGTGTCGGGAGTTCCGCTCGTGGCGCTCGAACTGTTGTTGACAACCATGTTGACGAACTGGCGCGGTTGCTGTGCTGTGAGCCGGCCGAGGCCGTCGTAAGAATAGTTGCCGAATGTCGATGTTGCCTCGGATCCGTCGGGGTTGTAGTTGTATGTAATGTCCGAGTAAGTGGTCGGCAGGCTGCCGATTTTCTCCAGGTCTTCGATTGGCTCTCCGAGATCGTCTAGGGTGTAGGTTGATTGGCCGGAGCTTTCTGAATGGATATCCTTGATCCGCTCAAAGCCATCCCAGTCGTAAAAAATGGGGTCCAGCACGTTATTCGAGTATGTCACCTCCCACACTTCGGACGGGTCGGCAATCGGCTGTGTCTGATCGCCATTTGGGTTCCGAATGTACGTGCGGGTGATACCGTTGGGGTCGGTGTACGTCTGCAAGGTACCGTCTGCGTCGTAGGTATATTGCTCTTTCTTGAGATCGGGATAGATGACGTACTGAAGATTGCCTGACGGATCGTATTGATAATTCGTTGTATTGCCATTGCCGTCCGTAAGCGAAGTCACGCGGTAGAGGCTGTCGTAGCCATAGGTGACCGACTGCGTGACCGACGGCGTAGCGGCGCTTGAAACTTGTTTGAGCTCACCCTCAGGCCCGTATTGGTAGTTAACCTGCTCAGTTAGGTTGTTGCCACTGAGCACCCTCGATAATAACGGTCCCCCCGTATAGCCGTAATTGTAGGTAATAGTGGGCTGGTAAAGCACATACTGATTGTTGTTGACCTGGCCAGTAGGCACGGACGGCTCGGTGACTTGCGTTAGCTGGCCGGCGGCGTTGTATTGGTAATCCGTCTCGATGCCAATCGCGTCGATAACGGCGGTGACATCGCCCAGGGGATCGTACCTGTAGGAAACGGATTGCGAGGTCCGAGTGGTGTGGTCGCTGTTTAGACCATTTACCGTCACCGTGAAAGGCTCACCCAGCGCCTCAGGATTCGCGTAGGTGTAGGTTATCGTGGTGTACGTGCTATTATAACTGCCTGGAAGGGCAAGCGTGCTGTTCGGACCGGGTTCGATGATTTGGGTTACATTGCCAAGATGGTCGTATGTATACGTCGCCGTTTCGAACGCGCTGGCCCCGGTGCTGTTCGGTTGCGGCCATGTGGCCGTTGCAACCAATCCGCTCTGGGTGTATGTCAGCACGGTCGGCACGATTTGGCCGCCGCTGGGGTTCTTAACGGTCACCGTGTTCGGCAGATCGATCAGACCGGGCGAACTGTCGATTTGGCCGGTTTGAGGATTGATGTAGGACGCACTCGACGTTGGACCGCCAGGCGGTGTGGCATTATTGATATGTCCAAACGAATAATAATTGATGTTCGCTGAGAATTGTCGGGTGCGATCGATCAACTGCGTCGGAGAAAGGGGATTGTTGGTGTCTCCGCACACGACCGATGTCGTACCGGACGGATTCGTGTCTCCCGTATCAAGGTTGAGCGTGCCGAAATTTTGGGTCCAGGCCAGATCGTTCGAGTTGTTGGCAAGTTCGGTCGGTGTTGCGGAAGCGATGCTTGTTCCTCCAGACGCGTAGCTATAGCCCCGTACATTGCCGTTAGCATCCGTGTGCGAAGATACGCGTCCGTTGGTATCGTACTGGTCCTGATAGCCGACATAGGTAGGGGTCCCGGTCTGATAATTCGGATTAATCGTCTGCGCCGTTTGGAGATAGCCTGTATTGGTATCGTAGCCATATTGCCATTGCGCAAGCGTTTGGTTGCCGATAACAGACATTGTGCTCAACTCATTGAACGAACCGGCGGGGTCGGTGGCCGACGCATAGCCATAGCTCACCGTGCGGCCGTTATTATCGGTCACCGATTGCAGCACGCCAGTATTTGGGTTGTATTGGAACGACAGAAGCGTGCTGAGCTGGGTATCCGTAATGCTCGTAATGTGGTCGAGCTCGAAGGGTACGGTCGCATCGCCGCTGCGGTTAATATAGATCGTCTGCTGAAGAGAATTCTCGATACTGTAGAGATAATACAGCGTGCAATATGGCTCGAACTGGCTCGCCGGGTCAGGCCGGAATGTCCAAACAGACTGGTCCGCCATAGTGAGCTGGATATCTTGCCATTCGCCTACAGCCGAGAATGCTTGATTGCCGCTCGAAAGCGCGGTGATCCCAGTCACGGTGTAAGGCGCGCCGATCGGAGCGCTCAGAGTTGTCTGAGCGCCATTGTTTTGCAGGCCCGTCCCTGGGGAGATCGTATCCGCTCCCCCATCAGGATAGAACAGCGTTAGCGGGCCCCACATACCCGGCTGCTGCGGGACAATGGCGTAGTCGAAGTTGTCGGTCCAGCCAACGGGCAACCCCGTCGAGGAGTAGCCGGCCGCTGCAACGGAGCTTCGATACATGCGCTCGTAGGAAACGCCAGGACCGGCAGGATCATAAGCCCACAGGTCGGGGCCGGAATCAAATTGAGATATTCCAGCAGCCACGCTCACACTCTCGGCTGAGGACGGTCCCGCGCCGCCGGAGCTCATGCTATCTTCCGGCTCCCCCATCTCTCCCCAACCGGGCGTCGGGATGTCCAGAAGCTGAGTCGGATTGCTTCCTACATTGGCTATGCGCTGTTCGGTCGGTATGGCGATATATTGAGAGATACTGATCGCAGCCACCGACGCTTGGCCGGAAGTCGCAGTGAAGGTGATCGTTGTGTTAGTGCTATTCCTTGGGTTATTAACAAGGAAGGGGATAAACTGCTCCATACCGGTGTAATTACCCGCACGCGCCACAATATCGAAGTTCTGCAGCACTGTAGTGCCGTTGATTTGCACGTTGAAGACATTCGTTCCAGCACTGTCGCCAGTAATATCGGCGAAATAAAGACCCAGCTCATAGCTGCCGCTAGGCAACGGCAGCGAATAGCTGAAACTTCCTCCCACTCGTTCAGTTGTCAGCAGCGGGATATCGTGACCGCCCGGGTCATCCGGCCATGTTATTGTTTGTGGCGCTGGAGTCGCCGATCCGCCGGTAAAGCCCGAATCTACACCGAAGATCGTCCCGCTCGGAATGATGTTGTCTATCGTGTCCAGGATGGTAAATGGGGAGGTCAGACTGCCGCAATCGATGTCCCCAACGGTAGAGGACTGCAAGGCGGAGAATGGTCTGGCCGATGCCTCATTCGACATCCCGCTAACGCCGCTGCTGTTGACGGCGGCTACTTCATAGTAGTAGGTCGTCCCGTTCGATACGCTGTTGTCCGTATAGGATGTCGTCGTAATTCCATTGGCTAGAGGCGTGGCGCTTTCTCCTCCCGAAGAAGTCCCCCGGTAGACGTTGAAAGAGGTCGCACCGGCGCTGCCGGTCCAGGAAAGCGAGATTTGTGCATTGCCGGGAGTTGCTCGTAGCCCCGTCGGTGCAGCAGAGTTCGCCGTCACAGTCACGCTCAGGGGAGGACCACCGGACGAAGGAATATTGCCCGATGGGTTTGAAACCACCACAGAAAAGGTATACGTGCCAACTTGTGGCATAGTGGCTTGTATGCTAGATGCGGAGTTAGAGCCGTTATTGGCGCCGAACGTAGCTGTCCCCGGCCCGGAAATCTCCGACCATAGATATGTGAGATCGGTTCCGC
>Ga0206898_10129_pt1 | contig 23014 bp, 19 predicted proteins | sample Alteio_BWOrgHeat_50_FD_153237 | JGI IMG/M metagenome (GOLD analysis project Ga0206898, IMG submission 153237) | Enriched cells from forest soil in Barre Woods Harvard Forest LTER site, Petersham, Massachusetts, United States -... | ecosystem: Environmental > Terrestrial > Soil > Temperate forest >...
TCATTAGTCATTGGGTCGTTTGGTCATTAGTGGGAGGGGTGTTCGCTTGTATAAAAATAGCGACTAACGCCCCAAAGCGTAAGACATTTTTAAATATTTATATAATTTCCGGCGTCAATAATGGTGTTTTTGTCGAGCGTACTGTATTCGGGTATATGACCCAGCAAATCCAGCTGCGAATGTTCCAAAATAACATCCTTTGAGTAAATATCCTTTATCCCATTAAATATAATACCCTTAATCGGGATATTCTCCTGCTTCAATGCATAAATAGAAAGCAGCGTATGGTTAATGCTGCCCAGGTAGTTTTGCGATACCAATATCACTTCGGCGCCGAGTTGTTTAACGAGGTCGAGCATTAAAAACCGGCTGGTTAAAGGCACCATTAAGCCGCCTGCGCCTTCAATGATCAGGGTATTGTTTGTCGCCGGTAGTTTAAAGTGCTCCGGATTAATAGTAACACCGTCAATAGCCGCAGATTTATGCGGTGAAAACGGCTGTGTTAATTTGTATGTTTCTTCATGGAAAACGGACGTGCGGTTGCTAACCAGGCTTTTTACGGCTAAAGTATCGCTGTTTTCGAGGTCGCCTGATTGTACGGGTTTCCAGTAGTCGGCTTTTAGCTTCTCCACCAAAACGGCCGATACTACGGTTTTACCTATGCCGGTGCCAATGCCGGTGACAAAAAAAATATTATTGGGCATTTATAAATTTATTTATGGTTTGCGTGAGCAAAGTTATCTCTTCTGCGGTATTAAACGAATGCAGGCAGATCCTGATCCGCTCGCTTCCCGCAGCAACGGTTGGACTTAAAATGGGCCGAACATCTAAACCACTCGCCTGCAGCCGGGTAGCCAGCGCAATGGTTTTAGTATTATTTTTCAACACCAGGCATTGTATGGCGCTGTTACTTTCAATAAGGGGTATATCCGCATGGGCCAATATATCTCGTTTAAACTGACTGATATTGTTTTGCAGCGATTGAATTTCGGCCGGAGATTCCTGCAATAACTGGTACGCCATTTTTATCGAGGCTAACTGGTGAGCGGGCGCTGCTGTAGTATAAATAAACGAGCGCGCAAAATTTACCAGGTAGTTTTTCAGCATATTGCTGCCCAGCACCATGGCGCCATGGCAGCCAAGCGCTTTCCCAAAGGTGACGATCCGCGCAAAAACACGATCGCGCAGGTTATCATCGATCAACCCTAAATTATAAAGCCCTACGGCATGGGCCTCATCCACAATGAGATGTGCGTTATAGATGTCGGTTAAATTTAAAATTTTAGCAATAGGAGGGGTGTCGCCATCCATGGAGTAAACGCTTTCGATAACCACATAACAAACGCCCTTTGCATGCTTTAGCTTTTCCTCGAGGCTGTTAAGATCGTTGTGTTTAAAAATGAAGCGGTTGGCGTAACTCAGCCGGGCGCCGTCGATAATAGAGGCGTGTACCAATTCATCGGTAATGATCGTATCGCCACGTTGCGGCAGGGAACTAAACAGCCCAATATTTGCGTCGTACCCGGAATTAAACATCAGGCCCGCTTCGGCATGATGCAGCGCCGCGATGTATTTTTCAAGATCTTCGGCGTAAACTGAATTTCCTGTTAGTAACCTGGATCCGGTAGATCCATTTGCCACTAAGCCACTATTTATTATTTCGGATTGAATGCGTTCTTTTAATACCGGCGAACGCGCGAAGCCGAGGTAGTCGTTCGAACAAAAGTCCACCAGTCCGGTTGCAGGCTTTAATGTGCGTAAGTTGCCGGCACTACGCCTTTCATCCAGTTTTTTTTCGATAAATAATTCAGCTGAATTCAATTTTTATAATTTCTGCTAAAATAAAGAAAGCGCCCCGGTTTAACAGGGCGCTTTCCTTAAAAATTAGTTTATGCTGACGGGGCTTAGTTGCCGCCGCCACCACCACCGCCGCCGCCATTTTGTCTTTGGGCGCGCATGTCTTCCATCATTTTTTTGTACGCAGTCTGCTGATCAGGGGTTAAAATATCCATTACCTGCTTGTTTGATGCCTGCATTAAAGGCATCATAGCTGAACGCATTGCATCCCTATCGCCGTTTGAGGCTGTTCTGATGCTATCCCTTTTTGCTGCCTGTGTTTTATAAATAACGGTGATTTTTGCAGTTTGGTCGTCGCTAAGTTTAAGCTGTGTTTGCAGTTGTTTAGCTCTATCCTCAGGACTCATCCTCATTCCGCCACCCTGGGCGCGGCTCACGGTTGCTATCCCCAACAGAATGCAACAAGTTAACAAAATTTTTCTCATGGCTTTTCAGTTTTTAAGTTTTGATAAAGTTACGGGCCTTAAGGTTTAATAACGAGGATGTAACTTAATTGTTGCCTTGAGGGGGTATTGGCTCACTTGTTCATTAGTTCATTGGGTTGCCGGATTGCCACCCTACACCAATGAACTAATGAATCAATCAGCTAATGAACAAGTTAATTCGACTGCAAATTCGATATCGAGCGCTGCATCTGGGCCATCATGGCGGTGAGGCTTTCTAAAGTTGGTTCGGGAGTTGGCTGCGGGAAGTGGGTTGATATAAAACCTTTGGCTTTCCAAATTTCCAGCACGTCGTCGCCGCTGATTTCGTATGGTTCGTAAACCGGATTATCGGATACGAGTTTGAGTTTTTTATTGTCCTTAAATTTATTGCCGATACGCTTATATACTACGCCTTCGCTTTTGGAGATCACCACATAGGTTTCAGCCTGTTTTACATCGGCCCAGTTTTCCACATATTCGCCTATAATAATAGTGCCCGATACCAGGGGCAGCATCGAATCGCCTTTTATCTCGAAAGCGCGGTAGGTGCCCTGTTTAAACATGGGTAGATAAAACTTTGGCAATTGGGCAACATATTCCGGGTCGGCGTATCCGTTCAGGTAGCCGGCGCTTGCCTTTAAAGGCACCAGTTCGATGTTTTCGTTATCGTCTTTATCAACAGAGATACTTAAAACACGCAGATTAGCAGGATTGCCTTTTGGTTTTGGGGCCCATTTTTCGTTGATTGTTTCATTAATAAAATCATCAATGGAAACATCAAAAAATAATGCTATTTTTTTTAGCAGATCGTATTTCGGATCAGCTCTTTCTTCTTCATAGGCGCCTACAAGGGACCTTTTTATACCTATCTGATCAGCAAACTGTTGCTGGGTCAGGCCTTTCTTTTTACGGAGAAATTTAATATTTGAAGGAATTTTTGACATAAAATTTGGAATTGCTAAAATAATTAGTATTTTTATGCTCATAAAATTAGTAATTATTTTTAAACCACCAAAATTTATTTATCAATATGAAACGCTTCATCTATATCATTACCGACAGAAACCGCAATAACCTGCATGTAGGCCTATGTTCGGACCTGTTGAAAACCCTTGATTTTTATCGCCAGATGCCTACTTTATTTTTTGATAATGCTAATCAGTTGAATCGTTTGGTGTATTTTGAGGAGATAAATACCGAGGAGATGGCTATGGAAAGATTTAAAACCGTGAGCACTTATACCAGGCCCCAAAAAGAAAAAATGATCAGACCTGTTAACCCGGACTGGGTAGATCTGACCATTGGATTAAATTATGAAAGCGGCGTAAGGGTTAGGCCTCAACTCCGTCCTTCAATGGGCTCAATGCGCAAAGCTGTTACTTTTTAACAAATATTAATGCACCCGAATTCATGCAATATCTTTTGCCGCCGCGGTCTGTAGGCCCGTCGTCAAATACATGCCCCAGGTGTAAGCCTGTGCTGCGTTCAATTACCTCATCGCGAACCATGCCATCGCTGTTGTCGGTAACTATTTCTACCTTTTTTGGGTCGATGGGTTTTACAAAACTTGGCCAGCCGGTGCCGCTATCGTATTTATCATCCGAGGTAAATAGTACTTCGTGGGTAGCTGCACTGACGTAAACGCCCTTTTCGTGGTTGTTATAATAGGCATTCTGATACGGCGGTTCGGTGCCGCTTTCAACCATAATATAATACTGGTTAGATGTCAGTGTTTTTTTCCACTCGGCAGGCGCTTTGCTCATCTTCCGTTTTGGGTTGTATGGTTTTAATTGCTGACCCGAAGTTTGCTGGCAACCAAATGCTGCTATAATGCCAATAATTGCCAATGTTAAAATTGATCTCTTCATTATTTTAATGTTTTTAGGTTTGTCGTTTTGGATATCCTTTCCTTACAACAATAATTACGAAATAATTTTGAGGCAGGTTTGCTCCAACGCAAAAAATGTTATATCGCTTTAGGTTTGGGTACCAGTACCGAAGTTACAATATGTAACATGCCGTTGCTCTGCTGTATATCAAACTTGCTGATAACGCTTTCGCCGCCATTTTCATCTACCAATACAATATTGCGGTTTCCATCAATCTTAGCGGTAATTTTGCTCCCGGCCAGGGTTGTAAAGATGGCTTGCCCATTTCCTGAGTTTATCTTCCGGGCAATATCCCTTGCGGTTAATCTACCCGCAATAGCGTGATAGGTGAGCAGGTAATTTAAATCCAGTTTGTGGCTTGGTTTTAACAAGCTATCCAACTCGCCTGCAGGTAATTTTTCAAAAGCGGCGTTGGTTGGTGCAAATACGGTGATAGGGCCTTTACTTTTGAAGGTATCTGTTAAGCCGGCATCAGCAATAATGCTTACGAGTGTAGTGTATTCTTTTGATTGGGTGATGTTTTCGATGACATCATTTGAAGATATCATCCTGATTCCGTCGACAATTTTTACCTTTCCCCACTTCGCTTTTACTGAATCATTTACCGGGTTAACCACTGCCGCTGTCTGGGCAAAAAGAAAAGTTCCGTTAAAAATCAGCAATACTGCCCCCAACCATTTTATCATCCCGCAAAATTAAATAAAAATTTTAAACCCCTATGACAACGTAAAAGCCCAATGGTTTATTTGACATTGTAAAGATTTAACAATTTTATAACCGTTAATGTTTTTTATCTTGGCGCAGCCCAATTAAAAAATAATAATCTAAAGTGACTGCCTATGAAAATTTTATTTTTTTGCCCCCGTTGGGGCCAGGAGCATACGACTTGGGATGCATTTTTAAAAAAAGTAAAAGACGCAGGCTACGATGGGGTGGAGGCCGGTTTGCCCATGGAGGAAAAGGCCAAAAATGAGATACTGGAAAGCATCGAAAAAAGCGAGCTCCAGTTTATTGCCCAGCACTACGAAACAACCGTAAAGGATTTTGAACAACATTGTGATGAATATGCCAAACGTATAACCAACCTGGCATCGGCGAAGCCGCTGTTTGTAAACACGCAAACAGGTAAAGACTATTATTCATTTGAACAGAATGAACAATTGATTGCCATTGCGCGCACCATTTCGGCTGAAACGGGCGTGAAGATCCTTCACGAAACGCACCGGGGAAAGTTTAGCTTCGCTGCACATATAGCCCAAACTTATTTTGAAAAGATAGCGGATTTAAGAATCACCCTTGATATTTCGCACTGGTGCAATACTGCTGAAAGCTTTTTGGCTGATCAGCAGGATGCGGTGGACCTGGCTATCAGCCGTACAGACCACATCCATTCGCGTGTGGGTTATCCCGAAGGCCCGCAAATAACCGATCCAAGGGCGCCGGAGTGGAAAGAGGCCCTGGATTTTCACCTGCAATGCTGGGATAAAGTTATCGCGATAAAGAAAAAAGAAGGTGCTAAAGTGATGACGATCACATCGGAATTTGGCGCACCGCCATACCTGCCACTACTGCCTTATACCAAACAGCCGGTGGTAAGTCAATGGGAGGTAAATGTGTTTATGATGCAGTTGTTGAAGGAAAGGTATAGTTGAGTTTTTTTGAATATTTATCAATAAAATTGATCAGAAGTGTAAACCCAGGCGTTTTTCAATTACTTCATTATCAGCCAAATAGCGTTATCGTATTGAAAAAGTGGAAACTTTGTGTAAACCCTGAGATTTAACCACGGAGCGCACGGAGGAGGCACAAAGAGCACGGAGATACGGAGTTAAGTATATTTAGCTCCGTCAACTCCGTGCTTTCTCAGTTTCTCAGTGTTAAAAAAACTCTCCTACCAGCCTGGTGTAAACCCTAAGCCAAATACCGGTTTGTTAATATCAGTCCGGTTAAACGGAAATGCCCAATAAGGTTCCAAAACAAAGGCCCCGAATACATTTACCCTCACAGACACACCGGCGCTTAATGCCGGTACGCGCTGATTTGCGGCATACTGCGGTACCTGCAATTGCTGGCCGTTTGAGCCAATGATGGGCTTTCCGTTCACATCAACAGCAGGGGTGTAGCCTGTAAGATCGGGCCCCGACTGGAATTTTATCTGGTCGCCGGAGTTCCAGGCTAAACCTGCATCAAAAAAGAAGTTTAACTCGGTAAACAAGTATTTTGATTTGAATTGCGATAATCTTTCCGGCCCGGTAAGCGGTAACCGAATTTCGAAATTAGCCACCGCAAGCCTGTTGCCTGATAACTGATCGATGGTAAATCCGTTTGTCGGCGTTTTATTTGAATTGTTATAAAAGGTTTGCGCTTCGTACCCGCGGATCAGGAAAGGATAGCCCAAATACAACTGGTATATATTACCCGTATTACCAAAGCGGCCATACCCATATAAGCGGGCGGCAAAAGTTACCGGCGCAACCCTTACGTATTCGCGCAGATCAATCGTAGGCGCAAAATACTGGTAGGTACCAAAATCATACTCGGCCTGCAACCTGTAGCGATAACCGTTGAGCGGCGATGCAACGCCGAAAAACGAATTGTCGCCAACGAGCGCGGTATTCACGTTAAAGATTGTAAATGGCGTCAGGCTGATGCCATTGTTGGTGGTTTCGGCGTTATAAACCGAATTAGCCACATGGGTATGGGTGTAATTTAAAACGTTGCCCGATGTATCAAAAACGGTACTATAACGATCAACGCGGTAATAATAGGTGGCGCCGCCGGTACCAAATTCAACCCGGGTTTTTTTGGTGAGGGGATAAGAGGTAAACAGCGAAACCTGGTCCTGGAAAATGCGGATCAAATCAAACCTTTCCTCATTTGCCGGTATGGTGGTGGTACTGTTGACCTGGAAGGTTGTAGGCACCACGCTATAATTTGCTGTTTGAAACGGGATGTGCGATACACTTGCGCCAAAATTCCACCGCCCGGTTTGCTTGATATAAGCAAATTGTCCGCCTACGTCATACACCTCGCCGTTTACAGCAACACCTGCGTATATCTGGTTGCGCCCCAATATATCACTGAATATCCCCTGGATGCCGCTGGACAGGCCCGTGCCGAACTGGCTAACGCTTGCACCTACGCCACTGCTTGCCAGGTAATCCATTTTAAATTGAGGCTTATACGGCACACTTTTTACCGAATCGAGCGGTAACCTTGGGTACACCAGGAAGTTATTTAAATTAGAATTGATCAGATCGACGCCAACTGAACGCGCCGGCGGCAACATGCCCGCGCTGAAATTTATATCCTGGCTGTCAACCGGTTTTGCGGTAAAATCGGCGGCTTTGGCTATGTATAGTGCATATTTTTGCGCGCGGTAGTAGGAGTAAAGGATATCGTTATCGGTTGATATACTTAAAGCCGGCGAATATTCGGTAATACCGCTGATGCCGGTAAATAAATCGGTCATTTGTTCAACCTTGTCGGTGGCAGGCGTGTAGCGGTACATGTTGCGGAACCCGTCGCGATTTGACAGGAAATAAATCTGCGAGCCATCCGACGAATACTGCGGATTTAAATTATTGGCGCCATTAAACAGCTTAATATCGGTCACTTTTCCGGTCGCCAGGTCCAGCTCGGCCAGGTTAAAGCTGATGGACTGACCCGGTGATTGATCATAAGTTGTCCGGTCGCTCGAGAAAATGATTTTTTTGCCATCGCGCGAAAAACTTGGCATATAATCCGAATACTTGTCGTTGGTTAACTGAGTAACCTGGCGCGTATCGAAATTATACATATACAAATCGCCCTGGCCCTCTGCCATGCCCTGGAATACCATGTTTTTACTATCCGGCGACCAGGAAAGATTGCTAAACTGCGCGGCTTTGCCCATGGATACATCGTCAACTACGTTTCCTGATGCTACATCAACCACCACCATGCGGTTGCGGCCCTTGTTAAATACGCTAAACGCAAACCGTTTACTATCCGGCGACCATGTACCCGCCGATTCGATGAAGTTAAATTCGTCGATATGGGTATTGGATATTTTACTTGTGAGCTTTCGTAAAACCTGCCCGGTTTTGGCATCGGCCAGGAAAAGATCGACTGTAAATAAATTCTTTTCCGAAAGGAATGCCAGGTACTTACCATCCGGGCTTATGGACGGCGCCAAATTCATTTTGCCGGAATTTTTTTCGTCGATCAGCCGCCGGCCTACAGGTGTTTGAATAGTGTCTTTCAGGTAGGGCTTGTAGGTAGCCTCGATGGAGTTTTTCCAAAGGCTGGATAAAGTCTTATCATCATATCCAAAGGTACGCCTGATACCGTAGCCCAGCCCATATCGGGCCGCGTTTTTAAAGAAGGGTGCAATAACCGTGTCGCCATAAGTTGACCCAATAAATGACCAAAATGCTTCGCCGTAACGATACGGGAAGTATTTATAACCTTCGGTTAACTGCCTCACTGTTGGGATATCATGATTCAAATAGGCATCGCGCATCCACATGGCCGTATAGGTGTCTTTTTTACCTAAGGACAGGTATTCAGCCATACCCTCTATCATCCATAAGGGCAGGTTGTTAATATTTTCATAAACTGCCGAGTCCTTCCCCAGCAGTAAATGGTATTGGAAAGCATGCACCAATTCGTGGCCGATAACGTGCCGCGTCATTTGGTTTGTTTCCATTATGGGCATCACCACCCGGTTTTTAAGGCCTTCGGTAACGCCGCCGGTCCCCACATCAATTTCACCGTCAATTGCGGTAGTCTGCTGAAAATCGGGGTGATTGGCGTATAAAATAATAGGATTTGGCTTTTTAAAGGTATCCCTGAAAACCTGCTGGTGCAGCGTATACCATAATTCAGCCTCCTGGGCAAAACGCCTCAGCATGCTGTCGTTTTTCAGGTAATAGTAAATCTCGAAGTGGGGTGTTTTATAAACCTTAAACTTCAGGTTTTTATAGCGAACCTTGTTTTGCCCGAAATATTGCGCTTTTGCTTGCAGGCTGGCGACAAGCAGCAATATGATGCACGTTGCCGGTAAAACAAGTTTTTTAATTTTACAGGAGAGGTATTTATTCATATTTCGATAGATAGAATATGCTCTAAAATTAGTTAAAATTGATTGTGTTGAATCAAGCTGACCAGCCGAAAACGGCTTTTAATCGTTAAATTGACAGCATCACAACATTTCAAATTAAAAAACGCCAATAAAATATATCGCCGAACACTATTAATTCTCCACCGGTTTTGCAGCTGAATCCGGTTTTACAATTTTATTCGTGTCAATCGGGTTTGCCAGGCTATCCGCCAATGAATCGGTACTAATGTGCGGAGATGGGCAATCATACGGTTTTGTAATTTTTACCCATGGTTTTGGGAATGTCCCGTATGTATACCCGGATTTTGGGTCGGTTAATACCTTTTGCATAAATGCTCCGAAAATCGGTAGGGCAGTATGCGAGCCTTCGCCTGTTTCCGAACTGGTAAAGTGTACGCTGCGGTCATCGGCCCCAACCCAAACGCCTGTAACCAGGTCCTTGGTGATGCCCATGTACCAGCCATCAACATAACCAGATGATGTGCCAGTCTTGCCGCCTAACTGGTTGCCCTTTTTCCATAGTCCCTCGTACTCGTAAAGGGCCTGCGATGTGCCTCCGGGTTCGTCAATTCCACCCCTGAACATATATAACATCAGCCAGGCAACTTCCGGGCTGATAACCTGTTGTTCTTTTAAATCAAACTCCTGTAAAACATTACCCTGCTGATCGGTGATCTTTGTTACCAAAATCGGGTCTATTTTTTTGCCCTGGTTTAAAAATGTGCTATAGGCCCGTACCATTTCATAAACGGACACGTCGTTGGTTCCGAGGCACACTGATGGAACAGATTTCAGCGGGCTTTCGATACCGCATTTGTGCGCATATTCAACTACCTTATCCCATCCGACCTTCTCGGTTAATTGGGCGGTGATTGAGTTTACCGATGCGCCCATGGCCCAGCGTAATGACATTTCGCGGCCGGTGAAAACAAAGGATGCGTTTTTGGGCTCCCAAACCTGTTGTTTGCCTTCGTCGGTATATTTTATGGATACCGGCTGATCGGTAAATTTATCGCAGGGGGTAAAGCCATTATCGAGTGCGGTTAAATAGGCAAAAGGTTTAAAAGTTGAGCCTGCCTGCCTTTTCGACTGGTTAACGTGATCGTAATTAAAATATTTATGATCGATACCGCCAACCCATACTTTTATTTTGCCGGTTGTAGGCTCAATGCTCATCATCCCGGTATTCAATATCCGCGCATAATATTTAAGCGAATCTACACTCGAAAAAGTCGTATCTCTTTCACCTTTCCAGGTAAATACTTTCATGTGCTTCGGCTTCTCAAAATACTGATCAACAAGTGCCTGGTTGTTTTTGTATTTTTTCTCAAGCAACTGGTAAATGGGCAAACGTTGTTCCGCTTTGGGTACAAAGTCAACTATTTCGTTGCCGTTTAAATCGCGCCATGGGTTTTTCTTTCCCCAAAGGTCATTAAAACGGTTTTGCAGCATTTTCATCTTTTCGGCAACAGCATCTTCCGCGTATTGCTGGAGGCGCGGGTCGATGGTGGTGTAGATTTTCAGACCATCCTGGTAAAGGTCCACATCATTATCGTGGCACCATTTTTTTAGCCATCGTTCTACCGCTTCGCGCAGGTAGGAGTCGCCCTGACCGGTGTTTTCAACATAAGTCAAATCAAGCGTTATGGGCGTTTGTATGTTTTCGTCGTAATCAGTCTTGTTTAATTTGCCATATTTAAGCATTTGGGCCAAGACGGTGTTCCGCCTTTCTAAAGCGTGTTTGGGGTTGTTGATAGGATTATAAGTTGATGTCGCTTTCAGCATACCTACCAGCGTGGCGGCTTCTGCGGGGCTAACTTTATCCGGTGCTTTGTTGAAGAACTTTAACGAGGCTGTTTTTATACCAAATGAGTTATTGCCAAAAGGAACGGTATTTAAATAGAGGGTCAATATCTGGTCCTTGGTATAAACGTGCTCAATTTTAAAAGCGGTAAGCCATTCCTTGCATTTGTAGACGATGGTGCGTATAAAAGGCACATGTTTGATGATCCCTTCTGATTTTTTCTTACGGGTTTCAAACAAATTCTTGGCCAGTTGTTGTGTTATGGTACTGCCGCCGCGTTTATCGCCTTTTGCGGTGGAAAGCATGCTGGTAATGGTACCGTAAAAATCGACGCCGTGATGATTATAAAAACGGACATCTTCGGTAGCCACCAGTGCGTTAATAATACTGGGCGAAATATCCTTAAACTCAACAGGCGAACGATTTTCCTTGTAAAAACGGGCCATTAAGGTGCCATCGGCATAATAAACCTCGGATGAAAGGGATAAAGATGGGTTTTTAATATCCTGCATATCAGGCGAATAGCCAAAAAGCCACAGGAAATTTAATTCGATGGAACAGAAAAAAATGATAACAAAGTAAATGAAGATAACAAGATATCTGAGAAATCGGTTTTTTATACGCCTGAACATGGGGGTAAAGATGTAAAATTATGGCTCTAAATCATAGTCCGTTTAACAAATATTAACAACGTAATTTCAGCCGGTTAATTTTACCTTAACTTAGTATATACCAATTTTGTTCGATGAAAGACATAATTAATAAATTTAAAATAACCGACGGCGAAAGATTTTCGCTGAAAGACTACGACCCCGCCTTTGCCGACGGGTATAAAAAGGAAGACGCGGAAGAAGTTTTAACCGAAATGATTAAGGAAACCGCAGCGCTGCAATCTGCCTTGTATGCCGATAACCAGTATGCTTTGCTGATTATTTTCCAGGCCATGGATGCGGCAGGGAAGGACGGGGCCATTGCGCACACCATGTCGGGTTTAAACCCCGAGGGCTGCGAGGTATACAGTTTTAAGCAACCCAGTACTGAGGAGCTCGACCACGATTTTTTATGGCGGCATTATAAAGCATTGCCTGAATTTGGGCGGATTGGCGTTCATAACCGCTCACATTACGAAAATGTATTGGTTACAAAGGTTCATCCCGAATTATTGCTGAAGGAAAAGCTGCCAGGCATTAAGAATGTAAAAGATGTCGACAAAAAATTCTGGAAAAAGCGTTATGAAAGCATTCGCAACTTCGAAAAGCATTTGCATACTAATGGAACCGTGATCATCAAATTTTTTCTTCACCTGTCAAAAGATGAGCAAAAGGAACGTTTTTTAGCAAGAATTGAAGACAAGGAAAAGAACTGGAAATTCTCGGCTGCTGACGTATATGAAAGGGAATTTTGGGATCATTACAGGGACGCCTATGAGAAAGCCATCAGCGAAACCGCTACCGAAGATTGTCCCTGGTATGTGTTGCCTGCCGATAAGAAGTGGTTTACACGGATAGCTATTTCAACCATCATACTGGATACATTAAAAGGGTTGAAATTGAAGTACCCGGTTTTGCCAAAAGAAGAACAAGCGAAACTGGAGGAGGCTAAGAAGCGTTTGCTTGACGAATAGCTTTTTAACACCACATAAATAGCAGAACATCATGGCAATTATAATTTTATTTAATTCCTATTGGATTAATAGGAATTAAATATATTTGTTCAAAATTTATAACCATGAAAAGAACCTTTTTATTCACAGTAACCATTGTCCTGGCATTTATAAGCGTTGCCAATGCTTATTCACTTAAACAAAAACCGACGCCTTCAGCCGATGTGATCATCCGCTGGAACCAGATCACTCTTAAAACAGCCAAAGCCGCTAAACAAAATAGTAACCTGGCATCGCGGACTACAGCGGTAGAAGCTATTGCGGTTTATGACGCCGTAAACTCGATTAAACACATCGGTACACCTTATCATTATTATTTAGCCGTGTCCGGGCCAGCTTCGGCGCAGGCAGCGGTAGCTCAGGCCGCACATGATGTATTGATAGCCTATTTTCCTGACCAAAAATCATTGCTCGATTCGGCGCTTACATCAAGCTTACAACAAGTTAATGATGGACCTGCAGATGCAGGGCAAAAAGTTGGAGCTGCCGCTGCTGCTGATATCATAGCTTTACGTGCGAATGATGGCTCAAGCCCGCTGACCACTTATGCAGGACCGGCAACAGCCAGCGTTGGTGCATACCGGCCAACCCCGGGGAAGTTTGCGCCCGCGATAGATGTTGAATGGGGGAGTGTTAAACCTTTCATCCTGACAGATTCAAAACAGTTTTTGCCCGAGCCGCCACCAGCTATCGGCAGCGACGAGTATAAAAAAGCCATAGCCGAAGTCGCTGAAATAGGGGAGATTAAAAGCACCAAACGCACAGAAGACCAAACCCATATCGCCCAGTTTTACAAACAAGATGCCGAACTCACCGTAAACGAAGGCTTGCGCGAACTGGCTGAAATACATAATACTTCTTTGGAGCAAAGTGCCCTTATTTTTGTTTTGACAGATATAGCGGAAGCCGACGCCCGTATTGAAGTTTGGGGTGGCAAATATGGCTACCTGTTTTGGCGCCCTGTTACCGCGTTAAACGCCGAAGCAGACGGATCGGTAAAGGATTACACCAAGTGGACGCCTTTAATTACTACGCCCGCGCATCCAAGTTATCCAAGCGGGCACAGTGCCACAGTTACCGCAGGCTATGAAGTACTTAAGAAATTTTATGGCGATAAAAATACACTAACACTGCATACCACAACAGCCGGTGAGCCTGCGCGTACGGTTACGTCGTTAAGCACTATCGAATGGGAAAATGGTTACAGCCGCGTTTATGGTGGCATACATTATCCATTTGAAAATACTGCAGCCCAAAATATCGGGCGTAAGGTTGCGGCTTACGCGTTGGATAAAGGGCCTAAGGCGGGTAAATAGTGTGTTTATAGTCGAAAAGTATGTCATTTCGAACAAAGTGAGAAATCTTCTACATCAAGCTTTTACGTAGCATTGTGCGGATATGCACAGTGGTTGCGAACCGAGGGAGAAGGTCTCTCACTTCGTTCGAGATGACATTTTTTTTATCATTCCCTATCAATTTCGAGTGTAGGGAGAAATGACATAAATAAAACGCGGACTATAACTCGATCACTTTTGCCTGCTCCGGGAAAATGAGGTTGAACTGTAGCTTGTTTTCGGCTTTAAGTTGAACCTTTATTTCGTCGATATTCACCTGCGGCGGCTTAACGTGGGTTATGATCAAATTAAAACCATTTAAAGCTTCTGCGCCGGTTAGAGCCGAAAGTTCATCCATTTCTTTCATGAGCCAATTAGGTGTAAGGTGACCAAAAAGGGTTTTATCCGGTTGCTCATCAGGAAATGACGTTTCAATCATTATTCCCTTTAGCTTTTTGCTATTTATTAATGGGGTAATAGCCTGCCAAAGGTTGTGGAGATTTTGGCTTTTCTCTATTTCATCCGGGCCTGTATCGCCTAAATAAAGCAAATAGGCATCGCCGCTATTCACCAAAAAAGCGGTACTTGTTAAATTGGAGTGACTTAAGGGGAATGTCTGCACCGTCATGCCAGTATTTTTTATAGCGATGATGCTGTCTGGCGAAAGTACCCGGTAACTGTACTTTTTTAATGCCGGTTTTTCGCCTTCATTGGTGAAATTAGCCCAGCTTTCCCATGTAAAATAATGTGTTTTTATGGTTTCAATGCAACTTGCCAGGGCGTAAATGGTTTTTACGGTATCATCCGGCGAGTTAATGATGAGGCCTGAAATATGATCGAGATGCGCATGAGAGATAAAATAACCTTTTATATATTGTCTCAACACCTTCTCGGCCGGGATTGAAAAAACTTTATTGGCGACAGCCTTCTCGATACCGTAATGCAATGTGCCGGCATCAAGGCATATATAATCATTTGTGCCCGCAGCGGCTACCATATAGGCCGACAGGTTGCTTTCATCAATTCCGCCTTTAATGCCAAGCGGCACTATGCGGAAGGATTGAGCAAAACAGGCACACGGTACAATTATTGCAAAGTATAACGTGGTGATTACTGGAAATTTGCGGAACATACTTTTATTTAGTTAGTTGCGTTTGTTGATTTATTACGTTTGTCACAATTTTATGAACGCTAAACAAAAACTAGGAAACCCGATTTTTATCATCGCCATTGTCCTGCTTATCCTTAACGATTGGTATTTAAAGCAAACCTATTCAAACGGTTTTACCGGAAAACTCTCGGATTTTGCCGGCCTTTTTGCTTTCCCGTTTCTGCTAAGTGCACTGTTACCGCGACACGCCGTAAAATTATATTTTTTTACCGCTGTTTTGTTTACAGTTTGGAAATTGCCCATCATTCAACCATTAATTGATGCGCTGAATTACATTGGTCTGCCTTTTCATCGTACAGTTGATTATACCGATTACACCGCCCTGCTCATTCTGCCAGTATCATGGTATGTATTTGACAGATCGGGGAGTTACCCCTTAAAGCCGGTGCTTTTGAATGGCCTGGTTGTCGCCGCTGCTTTTGCATTTGTTGCTACAGCGCAGGTGTCGGGAAAAACAACAACCTTTAATCATATTAATAAAACCTATGTGTTCAATTGCTCCAAGCGCGAGCTGATTTCGAGATTTAATATGGTGGAAACCCGGAACGTTGACGAAATCAATAAATACGGCGGCAATGTCGACTTCGATAACAAGACCGGCACTTTTCATTACCACGGCAAAACCGATACGCTTGCTACGCTGATAGATTTTGAAAAAGTTAAAAACCTGGATACTATCTATTTAAAAACCACCAATGCCCAAATAGGTTTTTTTTGGAGATGAAACCACTTCAGGCATAAAGCTTTATAGTTATAACATATATGTACCTACGGGGAAAGATGAGCTTTATAAGCAAAAAGCAAACAAGTTTTTTGAACGCTGGCTTGTAAAACCTATCAGGAATTACAGAGATGCCTTATATCACTAATTGTTAAAGACTTCCTAAGGTGCTTCTAAGCTCTAACCTCCAGTCTCTAACCTCTAATCACCAAATCACTCCACCACAATTTCATCTGCAAAAATGTACGATGGCTGCCCTTTGCTTTCGTGCCAGTCGGGCAGGGGACCATATTGTTTGGCTACTACCTTGATATAGCGGGCATTCAGATTTAATGAAGCGGTAAAATCCTGGGTTTGTGTTTTCAGATCTTTTACATCAATCTTCGTATTAACCGTTGTCGCCAGTTTATAGTTAAGGCCATCGTCAGATACCCAGTACTGCACAAATTGCGGAAAAACTATCCATGAACCGGTATCCTGTAAAGTGCCCAGGCTCACTTGTTTTATGGGTTTCACCATTCCCATGTCAACTATGGCAACTAAATCAACACCCTGGTAGCCCTGCCAGTTGCCCAGGCGCCAGTTAGCTTTCCCGCGGATGCCATTGATGAGTGCATTATCGCCCTCATCGGCATAGTTGGGCAGGTATTTGTTAACGATGGTTAGTTTTATGTCGTCCCTTATTTTAGTGAAGGTGCCTTCATCAATAAAACTGCTTTTGTCGCTTTCAATCGCTATAGCCTTTACTGTTGTGTTTGTAGCGATATTGATGGGCGTTGTGTATGGCGTTGAATTTGCCGAAGGAGTTGATCCATCCACGGTATAATAAATCTTAGCGGCTGCATCCGCACATTTTATTTCGACAGCTATCGGCTGCTTAAATGTTTTTGCCGGTGCAAGAATATATGGGTCGGGTACAATAGGGTATTCAGTTATTCTTGATGTTGGTTTTTCCAGGTCCTGCACAAATATTTTATTGGGCAGTTTGCCTGTAAATGCTTCAAATTCGCCGCCGTTGGCTATATCCGCATAATCAAGGTATATTTTATTGTAGGCTTTTTTGTTCAGATTTAAGCCCTGCAGGTAAATATCACCGCGACTAATGCTTGCTCCTGAATTTAAGATGGTGAACTTTTTGCCATTCTCCAGGTTGATTACGGCCTTATCAAATTGTGGTATGCCAATCTGGAACTGGTTTTGGCCGGGCATGATGTTATAAATACCCAATGAACTGATCACATACCAGGCCGACATTTGCCCGCAATCTTCATTGCCCGAAAGGCCATCCGGGTTGTCGCTGTATTCATCCCGCAATATCTTATTGATATAATATTGCGTTTTTTCGGGCGAATTGGTGAAGTTATACAGATAAGCCATGTGGTGACTTGGTTCGTTGCCGTGCGCGTACTGGCCAATCAAACCGGTAACGTCATCCTGCTGCCGGCCTGTTAATTTGGAGTCGGTAGTAAATAATTCATCCAATTTGGCTTCAAATGCGGCCTTACCACCCATTCGGTCTGCCAGCGTTTCCACATCCTGTGGCGCCAAAAACGAGTATTGCCACGAGTTGCCTTCGGTATAATTGTTATTAATCTCGGTTGGTTCAAAAGGCGCGTACCAGCCTCCATCGGCACGGGCCTGCATAAAACCGCTCTGGTCGTTATAATTGTTTTTCCAGTATTGTGCGCGTTGTATAAAGGTTTTATAATCGTCGGGTTTGTTCAGCATTTTTGCCATTTGGGCAATACACCAGTCGTCAATAGCATATTCCAGTGTTTTTGAAACTGATTCGGGTTCATCATCGGCCAAAACCACGCCGTTTTTCCGGTACGAGTCAAGCCCGAACTGGTTACGGTTTACCGCGGCCTTCATCGCCGTAAAGGCTTCTTCGGCATTAAAATCGCGAATGCCTTTTGCATATGCATCAACTATCACCGGGATGGAGTGATTGCCCACCATGCAATATGTTTCGTTGGAGGCCAGCGGCCATATAGGCAATATACCGCCCTGTTCGTTCATCGCCAAAAACGATTTTATAAAATCAAGCGTGCGCTTACGGTCAATTAAATTAAGCAAAGGGTCCTCGGCGCGGTAAGTATCCCATAACGAGAATACGGTATAATAGGTAAATCCATCAGCGGTATGCACTTTTTGGTCCATGCCCCGGTATTGGCCGTCCACATCACTATAAACATTGGGAGCCAGCATGGCATGGTATAAAGCGGTGTAAAAAATGGTTTGCTTAATTTTAACATAGTCAACCATCACCGTCTTTTTTTGCGCGGGCTGCTTGTAAACACCGGTTTGCGAATTGTAGCCCGTAGTTGGGTTTGTATTTTGAGGTTCCTGCTGAGCAGCTTTATCGGGGCCGCCCCCTTCAACATCAATTTTAGCCAGTTCGTTTATCCAAAGTGATTTTGCTTCTTTCTGTACTTTTTTAAAGTCGAAATCCGGCACTTCGGCATCCAGGTTCTTTAAAGCGCCGTCGGTACTTACAGACGATATACCCACTTTGGCAATTACTTCGCCGGGGTTGTCAAAGCGAATAAACATCTTGATATTTTTGCCCTGTAATTTACTTTTGCCCGTTTGCAAAGTATCGTTACCTGCTATTCCATAGCTTTTAAATGGCTTTGAAAATTTCGCGTAGAAATAAACTGACTGATCAGCCGCCCATGATTTTGAACGACGGAAACCACGTAGCTCATGATCATTAACCACTTCTATCCACGAATCCAAAACCTGGTCGCGGTGCAGCAGGTCTATTATGATATTAGCCTCATGCGTACTGGGGAAATTATAGCGATGCACACCCGCGCGGGTGGTTGCGGTGAGTTCAACATCAACATTATATTTGTCCAGGTGGGTTTTATAATATCCGGGCGTAGCTACCTCATTTTTCTTTTTAAATCCCGAAAGGTAATCTGCGTTTTTAAATTGAGGTTCGCCAACAGTTGGCATAAACAGCACATCGCAATAGTCCGCAATGCCTGTGCCGCTTAAATGGGTATGCGAAAAGCCATAAACTACCGTATCGGTGTAATAATAGCCTGAACAACCATCCCAGCCAGCGAGGCGGGTATCGGGACTTAACTGCACCATACCGAAGGGAACTACGGCACCGGGGTAAGTATGGCCATGCCCGCCGGTACCAATAAAGGGGTTAACAAATGATGTATAGTCTTTTTTGTGTTGTGCTGATGATGAAAAAGTGAAAGCTAAAATAAAAACCGATGGAAGCAGGGTACGGATGATAGACCTCATTTAATTTTACGAATAGTTGAGAGGTAAAAGTAAGGGAAAATGTCTGAACCTGAATTTTTAGAATTTAGGAATTTACAGAATTGTCAAAATGGTAACGGAAATTCTACAAATTCCGGAACTTCGATTAATTCGGGCTCAGACGGAACAGTCAGACAGTTATTTGAAACTCATCCTCGTCCTTTAAAAAAGGAAGTGCGCGCCGGGTTTTGGCTACTTCGTCGACTATAATGGGGAATGTGTACAGATCTTCCTCATCCCGCTTGTAATAAACAACATTGCCGCTTGGATCAATACAGGTGGAATCGCCTGAATGATACACCTCGTTGCCATCGTGCCCAACGCGGTTTACACCAATAACGTAAGCCTGGTTTTCAATAGCCCTGGCATTTATCAGTGCCCGCCAGTGGGCAATACGGCGTTCGGGCCAGTTCGCTACCAATATCAACAGGTCGTACTCTTCGTGCGCATTCCTTAGCCACACCGGGAAACGCAGATCGTAGCAGATCATGGGGCAAATTTTCCAGCCATTAAGTTCCACAATAAGCCGTTTATTGCCGGGGGTGTAGGTAAGATGCTCTTTGCCCAATGCAAAAAGATGGCGTTTGTCATAGTATTCGTAACTGCCATCGGGGCGCATCCATATCAGCCTATTGTAGTATTTATCTTCTTCTTTTATAATTAAGGTTCCTGTTATTACGCAATCGTATTGTTTGGCAGTTTTATGCATCCATTTCATGGTCTTGCCGGCCATAGGTTCCGCCAGTTTTTCGGCATCCATCGTGAAACCCGTGCTAAACATTTCGGGCAGGATGATCAGGTTTGTTTTTTCGCGGATAGCAGCTAAACGTGTAGTGATGTTTTGCAGATTTTTATCGACATTTTCCCAAAAAAGGTATCCCTGGAAGGTAGTTACTTTTAAATTCTCCATAGTTCGTTTAGTTCATGGTTAATAGTTGATAGTTCATGGTTTTCTAGAAAATGATTTAGCCTTTTGGCATCTTTTTTTGCAAACTGATTCCCGGCTATGAACCATGAACTATTACCTATGAACTATATTTTTATCAATCTATCAACGGCTTTATCCAGCGTTTCTTGCCTTTTGGCGAAACAAAAACGTAAAACATGGTGGTCGGTTCCCTTGGTATAAAACGCCGAAGTAGGTATCGAAGCTACCCCAAACTCCTTTGTCATGCGTAATGCAAATTCGCTATCTTTCTCATCTGTAATGTCATTATAGGTTACCGATTGGAAATATGAACCCAGTGAAGGCAGCAATTTAAACCGGGTTTGTTCAATTCCTTTTCGGAAATAATCTCGTTTTTCCTGGAAAAATGCAGGCAGGCTTAAATAGGTGTTTTCGTCCTTTAAATATTCGGCAATGGCATATTGGATGGGCGCGTTCACGCTAAATACCAGGAATTGGTGCACTTTCCTGAACTCGCTCATTAAAAATGCGGGCGCCATGCAGTAACCCACCTTCCAGCCGGTGGCATGAAATGGTTTCCCGAAAGAAGCAACTATAAAACTGCGTTGCTGTAACTCCGGGTATAAAGCCATGCTGTGATGGGTTTCACCGTCGTATATTAAATGTTCGTAAACCTCATCGCTCAATATTAAAATATCCTGGTTTTTAACAATTGCGCTCAGTTCATCGATATCTTCCTTATGCAGTATGGTTGCAGTAGGGTTATGTGGTGTATTCAGGATGATCATCCTGGTTTTGTTGTTGATCAGTCTTTTTACCATATCCCATGGGATGCGGTAATCGGGAGGTTCAAGCTCCAGTGACTTTACGATACCGCCCATCAGTTTAATTGCCGGGGCATAACAATCAAAAGCCGGCTCAAAAATAATCACCTCGTCGTTAGGATTAACCACTGCGGTTATAGCGGTAAAGATAGCCTGCGTGCCACCTGCTGTAATGGTTATTTCGGTATCGGGGTTATAGGTAGCGCCGTACAGTTTGCTTGTTTTTTCGGCAATCCTTTCGCGCAGGGCAGACACACCGGCCATAGGTGCATATTGATTACGCCCTTTTTTCATGGCCGTATTAACAAGCTTAATTAGCGCAGGCGAAGTCTCAAAATCAGGAAATCCCTGGGATAAATTTATAGCGTTAACCTCATGCGCCAGGGCCGACATTACGGTAAATATGGTGGTCCCGGTTTGGGGTAATTTTGATATAATAGGAGTCATGCAGGGGCTAAAATAAGGTAAAAAGCTGAAAGGTAAAAGACTAAAGCTGAAAGCCGGTATAAAAAGCTGAAACTAGTAAGAACAAAACTAAAGGCTGCTTTCAGCTTTTCGCTTTCAGCTTTCCGCTCTATTACTTACTTTAGTGCCATGAAAATATTGAAATATTTTTTCTTATACTGCGTTTTGCTTCTTGTTTTTTCGTGCAACCAGGGGAACAAAGCCGGCGTTCCTGTTATTGGTTTTGCGGATTTTATGGTTGATGCTTCGCTGGCGCCCGCACACACGGGTTTTGTTGACGCATTAAAGAAAAACGGCTTTAGCGAGGATCAGAAAAATATTAAAATTGAATACCGGAACGCGCAGGGTAGTAACCCGACGCTGAGCCTGATCATCAATCAATTTATTTCGCAAAAGGTTGATTTAATTGCTACCTGCCCAACCGACGCATCGATTGCTGCAGTACAAAAAACTAAGACTATACCCATTTTTGTGATGGTTGCGCCTACGGTAAAACTAATGAAACTGGAAGGTACCGATGGCAAAGGCCCTGCTAATTTATTTGGCGCAGTGGAAGATCTTAATTATATCGATACATCGTTTTCAAATATTCCGAAGATTTTAAAGCCTAAAGCCGGTAAGCTGGTTATTGGTATGAGTTATGATCAGTCGGAACCGCAATCGGTTGATGCTAAAAACCTGATACAGGCCCTGGCCGATAAAATGAATGTTACACTGGTGAGCATGCCGTTAAATTCCTCTGCCGATGCCCAATTGGTTACGCAGGCACTGCTCAATAAAGACATTGATGCCTTTTTTGCAAATCCTGATAATACCGTTTTCACTGCTTTTGAAACCATTTTGAAAAGTTGTGACCAAAAGGGTGTGCCCATTTTTACCAGCGAAGCAAGCCTGGTACAACGTGGCGCGGTAGCAGCTTTTGGGGCCGATATTTACCAATGGGGATACCAGGCAGGGGAGCAGGCAGCGCAATTTTTAAAAAATAAAAGCACCGTAGGCTTAAAACCCGAAATGGTTAAAGTGCGCAAACGGGTTTATAACCCGGCCATGGCGAAGAAATATCATTTAAATATTCCATCAGACTACGAAGCCGTTAAATAATGGATTTTTACCTCACTGCTTTACTCCAGGGCCTTTGTTTTTCGGGCATTGCATTGGGGATATATATTTCCATGAAGATTTTTAATATTCCGGATATAACTACCGACGGAAGTTATACGCTGGGCGCCGTGGTTACAGCGGTAATGATCACCAAACAGCTGCCGGCATACCTTGTGTTACCTGTGGTTATTTTGGCTGGCGCCGCAGCCGGGGCTATAACCGGTATTATTCACACCAAGTTAAAAATTAACGCGCTGTTAGCCGGTATCCTGGTGATGACGGCGCTTTATTCGGTGAATTTAACACTGATGGGGACATCAAACCTGCCGTTAAACAGCCTGCCAACTTTATTTACGTTGGTTGATTTCAGCTCCAATCCGAATCATAATGCCTTTTGGATCCTGATTGTTTTTGTCGCGATCATCACGTCGCTAATAGGCTATCTCCTTAAAACAGATTTTGGTTTG
>Ga0206898_10130_pt1 | contig 23006 bp, 11 predicted proteins | sample Alteio_BWOrgHeat_50_FD_153237 | JGI IMG/M metagenome (GOLD analysis project Ga0206898, IMG submission 153237) | Enriched cells from forest soil in Barre Woods Harvard Forest LTER site, Petersham, Massachusetts, United States -... | ecosystem: Environmental > Terrestrial > Soil > Temperate forest >...
AATATTACTACCAATTACACATATGGCACCAATGTGCTGCAGTCATATGTTGGCAGGGTAGGATATGACTATCAAGGCAAGTATTTAATTTCAGGTTCAATACGCCAGGATGGTTTATCAGTTTGGGCCCCCGGCCACAAATTTGAATGGTTCCCTGCGGCCTCGGTTGGTTGGAAAGTTGACCAGGAAGATTTTATGAAAGATATAAAATCGATCAGCGAATTTAAATTACGTGCCAGTTACGGTGTTACTGGTATAAACGGAACTGTATTGGGTAATTATCCTTATGCGTCTAACGTTTCTGCAGGCGGTACAACCTATCCGTTTAGCAATAATGCAGGCGGCGCTAACACAGGTAACGGGTCCTTTTACAGCAATTTGGCCAACCCATTGCTCCATTGGGAAATTTCTAAATCAACAAACATTGGCTTTGACCTGGGCTTGTTCGAAAACGCGTTTACCTTATCGGCCGAGGTTTATAAAAGAAAAACCGATAACCTGATCTTGCAAGTGCCCGGGCCGCCCAGCTTTGGTGTAGGTACCCCATTGGCAAATGTTGGCTCGATGCAAAATACAGGGCTTGAATTAACTGCAGGTTACCATAAAAGAACCGGCGATTTTAAATATGATATAACCGGCGTATTTGGTTTAGACAGAAATAGAGTACTGTCATTAACCGGAGCTGCGGGTGGTTCAATTACCGCAGGCGGCGACGCGGATTTCGGTGGTGGCGGCCCTATCACTAACACGTCAGTTGGCCAGTCTATCCAATATTTTTACGGTTACAAAGTACAAGGGATATTTCAAAATGCAACTGATGTGAGCAACCACGCTACCCAAACAGGAGCAGCGCCCGGCGATATTAAATTTCTTGATGTCAACCACGACGGCGTAATTGATGCAAACGACCGTGTTAACCTGGGTAGTTACCTCCCTAAATTCACTTACTCTTTAAATTATTCTGCAAGTTATAAGGCTTTTGATTTCGCAGCATTTTTCCAGGGAGTATACGGTAACAAAATATTTGATGCTGAAAAGATCATCCGCGAAGGAATGGTCAGGTTATTTAACTCGGACGTTAACGTGCTAAATGCCTGGACCCCAAGTAACACCAACACCGATATTCCAAGGGCTATCTCTGGCGACCCCAATGGCAACGCAAGGCCATCAGATCGCTGGATCGAAAGCGGCTCTTATCTTCGCTTAAAAAACCTGCAGATAGGCTACAGTGTACCAGCTGCCTGGCTTAGATCGGCTACCAACAATTACTTAAACAAAGTTAGGATCTATATATCGTCAACCAACCTGTTCACTATCACCAAATACACCGGGCTTGATCCGGAGGTGGGCTCTAAAAACGGAACACTTACAAATGGTATAGACTATGGTCAGTACCCTACACCAAGAGTGCTCCAGGTAGGTTTGCAGGCAACATTTTAATGATCATTTAATTTGAATATTATGAAACACAAAAAAATTTATCTATTATCAACAGTTATCTTGCTAACGATAACGGTAATTGTATTCTCCTGTAAAAAAGCAGCGTTGAATACATCTGACCCCAATAACCTTAACACCAGCAATTATTACAAAACGGCAGCGGAACTGAAGGCCGGGGTTAATGCCATCTACGCGGTTATTCATCAAAACAACCTGGTGTCTCGTGAGTGGTATTACTTACATGATACCAGGAGCGACGAAGTAGCCCCAGGCGGTGGGCAATTGGAAGCTGCAAGGCTTCAATTGTATAACAACACCGACGATCCGACAAACCCGGTAATGAATTCGGTATGGGATGGCTGGTATACGGCAATCTTCCGTGCTAATGTTGTAACTGATAACGCGGTAAATGTTACCGATAATGCGGCTGATGCGAAAGAATCAGTAGGCGAGGCAAAATTTTTGCGGGCCTGGGCTTATTTCGACCTGGTAACCATGTGGGGCGGGGTGCCACTGATTACATCAGTTCCAAAAACTGTAACTGATTTCAAGCCACGCGCATCTGTTGCTTCGGTTTACACTCAGATCATCCAGGATCTTACGGATGCAGCTGCAGTATTGCCGGGAAAATCGAGCACTGACCCGGGAAGGGCTACCGCAGCCGCTGCCAACGCGATGCTTGGCAGGGTGTATATGCAACAAGGTAATTTTACTGCCGCTAAAGCTGCATTTCTTAAAATACCCACTACAGGTGCTGACGGTTACTCGTTAACCGCCCGTTACCTTGATAATTTTGAATTAGCGACAGAATTCAACAAGGAATCAATTTTTGAAATTGTGTTTGTAGACAAAGGCGACAATGGGTACAACTGGGGTGGTGAAAGCTCCACTGAAGAACAAGCAACAGTTAGAAACCAGGAATATTGCCCTGTTGCCTGGAGAAACCTTATCCCTTCAAACAAATATTTAAATGAATTTGAAAACACCGCTACAGGCGCCGCAAAAACAGATCCCCGTTTTTCATACAGCGTTTACCAAAGTGGCGATGTTTATAACAATGGCCAAAGCGTATTAACTGATGGCGACCAAAACGGTAACTCTTCGATACTTAACGGGGTCACCAAAAAAATCAGCTGGCGTAAATTTATGATCATTTACCAGGAAAGTTCAAGCGTTGCTCAATTTCACCCCGGTGGTAATAACCAGCGGATTATCCGTTACGCTGAAGTTTTACTTGATCTGGCCGAATGTGCTAATGAAACCGGCGATATTCCCGGAGCTATAGCATATCTTAACCAGGTGCGCGCAAGGGCCGATGTAGCCATGCCTCCTTATCCAACAGCGCAATTCCCTGTGGGTTCAAAAGCACAGGTTACTGCAGCTATTATGCACGAAAAAATGGTTGAATGTGGCGATGAAGAACTACGTAACATCGACATTTTAAGATGGCGCAAAGAGGGTTATTTCACTACCGAGCCCATTGCTAATTTTAATCCTGCGAGGGACGGATTACTACCTATACCTCAGGCCGAGCTGGATAATAACCCGTTACTTAAAGGACAGCAAAACCCTGGTTATTAATCTGGTTAATTTATACCAATTTTATAAAAACAGGCGGCCAATAAGCCGCCTGTTTTTTCTTATTTTTATTTAAAATTATGAAGAGGCTATTTGTCGTTTTTACTATCGCTACGCTACTTTCATCCTGTAAAAAACATACCCTATTTGAGCAAATTCCCTCTTCCAGTTCAGGGGTTACGTTTAATAACCTGATTACCGAGAACGATTCTATCAATCCTATTGACAATGCAACGGTATATAATGGAGGAGGTGTTGGTATAGGTGACTTTAATAACGATGGCTTACCGGATATTTATTTTGTGGGCAATATGGTACCCAATAAGTTATATCTAAATAAAGGTGACTTCAAATTCGAGGATATTACCGCCGAAGCGGGCGTAGGCGGCGAAGGACGTTGGGGAAAAGGTGTTTCTGTCATCGATATAAATAACGATGGCTTGCCTGATATATATGTATGTAACTCGTTTTCAAATGATCCAAAGAAACGGCAAAACTTACTGTATATAAACCAGGGAGTTGATAAAAATGGAGTGCCTGTATTTAAAGAAGAAGCAAAGGAATACGGTCTTGATATTCAGTTGTTTTCTACCATGGCCAGTTTTTTTGACTATGATAATGATGGCGATCTGGATATGTACTTAACGGTAAATGAGCCTAATCCGGCCGAGTTCCCTAACCAGTTCAGGCCTATAAATACAGCAGGTACAGGCCGGAGTATGGGGCGTTTGTACAGGAATGATTGGGATCCGAAACTTAAACATCCGGTGTTTAAAGACGTGTCAATAGCTGCCGGGATCAAGATAGAAGGATACGGACATGCAGCAACTATTGCTGATATTAACCTCGACGGCTGGAAAGACATATATGTTACCAATGACTTCCTCTCGAATAATATACTATATATCAATAATCATGACGGTACTTTTACCGACAAGTCAAAAGATTACTTTAAGCATACCTCTTTTAACGCCATGGGGCAGGATATTGAGGACATAAACAACGACGGGCTGGCCGATATATTTGAACTGGATATGAGTCCTGCAGATAATTACCGAAAAAAAATGATGTCGGGCCCAAGCAGTTATAATACTATTCAAAATTTCGACCATTACGGTTATCAATATCAATACGTTCGGAATACACTCCAGTTAAATCAAGGCCCATCTGTAGGCGAAAACAACCAGGTAAGTCACCCTGCATTTAGCGAAATTGGCTTTTTAAGCGGCGTGGCACAGACGGACTGGAGCTGGACCCCAATGGTAACCGATTTTGACAATGACGGGTACCGCGATATTATCGTTACAAATGGTTATCCGCGCGATGTTACGGATCACGATTTTATTACCTACAGGTCCAATGCATTTTTAAGAGCTCCAAAGAAGGACGTTCTTAACCAAATACCGTCTGTAAAAATTCACAACTACGCTTTCCGTAACCAGGGCGGTGTGCAATTTAAGGACGTGAGCCTGGATTGGGGCTTGGGTATCCCTACCTTCTCAAATGGGGCGGTGTACGCCGACCTGAATAATGACGGTGCAATGGACCTTGTGATTAATAATATTAATGATGAAGCGCTGATTTATAAAAACACCGCTGCGGAGGATAAAAAAAATGTGCAGCATTATCTTAACGTAGTGTTTAAAGGACCCGGGCAGAACCGCGAGGGAATCGGGGCTTTTGTCGATATATATTATCAGCACGGGTTGCATCAGGTGTATGAAAATAACCCTTACAGGGGCTACCTTTCCAGTATCCAACCTATGGCGCATTTTGGGTTAGGTAAATGCAAAATAATAGACTCGGTAGTTGTTAAATGGCCGAACAAATACAAACAAACATTTTTAAATGTAAACGCAGATCAAACGCTGCCTGCAAACGTTAATAATGCTCACCAAACCTATACCTGGGCAAATCCTGCACAAATAAAAAATCCGTTATTTACAAATATTACAGCCAAAAGCGCGGTTAAATATATCCATCGCGATACGGATTATGCAGACTTTAACATCCAAAAACTTTTGCCACACAAGCTTTCGGAATACAATCCTGCGCTGGCAGTAGGCGATATTAACGGTGATGGCTTAGATGATATAGTTGTTGGCGGAAATCTAACTGAACCCGCACAGGTTCTGTTTCAGCAGCGGGATGGCACATTTATACAAAGAAACCTTTTGGACGAAAAGAAATATGATCACCCTTATCTTGATGGAGGAATTTTAATTTTTGATGCTAACGGCGATAAATTTCCTGATGTATTTATTACCAGCGGCGGTTACAAATCGGCTCCGAATGATCCTGCGTACCAGGACCGTTTATATATTAACGATGGCAAAGGCCATTTTACCCTCGCGAAGGATGCATTGCCAGGATGTTTTAAAAGTAAATTATGTGTAAGGGCATTTGATTATAATAATGATGGCAAATTAGATCTGTTTGTTTCAGGACGTGTTGAACCCTGGAAATATCCCGAGCCGGTAAACAGCTATATTTTAAGAAACGATACAAAGGATGGCAAGGTAAAATTTACTGACGTAACCAATGAGGTTGCTCCCGACCTAAAAAAGATTGGATTGGTTTGCGATGCCATTTTCAGCGATTTTGACAACGATGGCAAAACCGACCTGATATTGGCAGGGGAATGGATGCCGCTAACGTTCTTAAAAAATACTGGTGGAAGATTTGTAAATGTTACGGCTAAAAGTGGCACCGGCGATAAAACCGGCTGGTGGGACTCCATAGTGGCAGGTGATTTCAGGCATACGGGCAGAACAGATTATATCGTTGGAAATGTAGGATTAAACTCCTTGTACCAGGCCAGCGACGAATTTCCCGTCTTTATAACAGCGGGCGATTTCGACAAAAGGGACAGGTTCGACGCATTTCCATCGTTGTTTCTTCCCGGTAAAGACGGCATAAAACGTGAATACCCTGCAAACGTAAGGGAAGACGCTTTTAAACAAATGATAAGTTTACGTACAAAATTTACCAACTATCATTCGTACGCGGAGGCCACCATGCAGGATTTGCTGAGTGCTGATCAGATGAAGAATGCACTGCGGCTAAAAGCAAATGAATTACGGTCATGCTATTTCATGAACGATGGCAATGGTAAATTCACAATAGTTCCGCTACCGGCCGAGGCGCAGGTTTCATCATTAAATGGGATGGTAGCCGACGATTTTGACGGGGATGGTAATCTTGATTTATTGATTAATGGAAATGATTTTAGCACCGACGTTTCGCTGGGAAGATATGATGCGTTAAATGGCCTGTTGTTGAAAGGTAACGGCAGGGGCGGTTTTACGCCTTTATCTATTGCAAAGAGCGGAATATATTTACCCGGGGATGGAAAGGCACTTGTAAAATTGAAGGGCGCGGGCAATAATTATCTTTTGGCAGCGAGCGAACATACAGGGCCGCTCCGTGTTTTTCAATTAAATGCAAAATCATCACTCTTAAAAATTACCGATACGGATCAAAGCGCGATCGTCTATTATAGAAACGGCAGTATTACCAAACAGGAATTCTACTACGGCAGTTCTTTTCTTTCGCAATCCTCCAGGTTTATGCTGATTAACGATAAGATAGCGCAGGTATTAATCAAAGACCATTCAGGGAAAACCAGGGTGGTTAAGTTTTAATTTACTTCAATAGCATTTTACCTTTTCACCGCCATGCCAGCCATTGGCATTGCCATAGGCTGCATGGCGGTATTAAATTTCAGTGCCTTCAAATTTAGTGATGTTACCTTGCCATCCTCTGATATTTGAAGGAACTGATCAGGTGTTACCCTATAAAGATGCTGTACGGTACCGCTGCCCGCCCATCGGATCTCAATATCATCGATCAAATTGGCCTGCCCAATCCCAATTTCTTGCCTTAAAGGAGATGACCCAAAACTACCACCGGAGTTTACATCCTTAAACACATTTCGTTTTAAACCATTTTCTGTAAACGTAACCTTTATCCGCGAGCCGATAGCCGACTTATTTGACTTTGTACCCACCAGTTTTAAACAAATCCAATTATTATTATTTTGACCTGGATTAAGGTATAAGGCACTTTTATAGGCATCGCCAATATAAGCGCCACCCATTTCGATGAAAATATCCTGCAGTCCGTTGTTTCTAAAATCAGCAAATGAAACGCCATGGCCCTTCTGTAAATTGCCGGTACGCGACGAGCGGGTTACATCGGCAAATTTTTCGCCGGCTATATTCCGGAAAAGTTTGTTTGGTATAAGCGATCCAAAATCGGGGTTGCCGGTGCCGAAATAAAGATCGGGGTAACCATCATTATCAATGTCGCCAAAATTGCCCCCCATGCTAAATACTACCTTATCCAGCCCTGTGGTATGCGTTACATTTGTAAAAGTACCATCGTGGTTGTTTTTAAAAAGAAAGATATTGCCATTGCCTGGTGCCGGTGTGCCCAAAGCTTCCAGGGCTGCATAATAGCCAAGGGTGTTACTAAAACTATAACTGCCCATCAAAATGTCGGGCCATCCATCGTTGTCATAATCAAAAAACCAGGTAGTAAATGTGTTTTGTTTTACATCGATGCCGGCTTTATTGGTAACATCCTCAAAATCCACATTTTTGCCGCCTTTGCATTTATTTTTCAGCAAATATTTCCTGCCACTCATCGTCGAAACGAAAATATCGGGCCAACCGTCATTATTGTAATCTGCTGACGTTACCCCCTTTACAAAATCGTTTATTTGGCAGTGTGCTTTTTGTGCTACTTCGGTAAAGGTGCCATCGTGGTTATTCAAATATAGCGCCGACGGATGATTGTTTTTGGGGTCTTTTCCGCCATGGCTTTCCATCCCGATGAACACATCAAGCCATCCATCATTATTAAAATCGGCCCAAACGGCAGTTTGTGTAGGGTGCAAAAACTTTAAACCAGCTGCAAAGGTGACGTCGGTGAACGTGCCATTGCCGTTGTTTTTAAGTAAGGAACATGGCTGGTTGCCAAAACCATCCCGAAGCCAGCCTCCCCGCATTATAAAAATATCCGGACGGCCATCATTGTTATAATCGGTTTGTTCAATATTCAGGCCGCCAACCTCGTCCTGCAAGCCACTTTGAGCAGTGCGGTCGCTGAAGGTACCATTGCCGTTATTGTGAAAATAATGCATATGGTCCTGAAGATCCATCCCCGATGTTATAATGTCCAAATAGCCGTCACCGTCAAAATCGTCAACAATAGAGCCTCCAGCCCGGCTATTCAGGTTGATACCAACGTTTGCGGCTACATCGGTAAACGGTTTTACTTTATACTGCCCATCGTCGGCATTTAAATTGGGGATAAGGTACTGGGCCGGGACCTGGGCCGGATAGCCGCCTAACGTCATATAAGCTACATTTAGCAGCCACCGGGATTGGGCGTCACGCGGGTCCCTGTTTAAATTTTTTTCAAGCGTTTCTATTGCTTTTCGCGAGCCGGTTTGAATCTGGTGCACGCCCGCCCCCTGGATAGGGAATATGCACGATGAACCATTGTGGTTGAGCATGCAATTGGCGCGTTCGCCTAAGCGCATATAGGCTACAGCCTGGTCAGGTAATACGTTTAACGGGTTCATGTAACGCGGCAGCTTTGAAATTTTATTATATATATCAACAGCCTGTTGTTCATGGCCTTCCTGCAATTCAAACAGGGCTTTTTTTGATAGTAATTGAACGTCGTATTTTGGCGAATCTGCCTTTAACACCGAGTCGCTGGCGGCCAGTCTGGCATCTGAGCTAAAAATATTTTGCGGATTATAATTTCGCTTTTTAAGTTGCTGCAGCAACTCCGTCATATTGGCTGGGGCATGTGGTTTGCAAGTGATTATCAAACCGCAAATACCTGTAAAAAAAAATATCGTAAATATCTTATACCTTAACAACATGATAACTGGTTTAAAATTGGAAGCGGATGCTTAACTAAGCAAATTTAAATGAGCCCGGAAACTTAAAACACAACATTTGTGTATATTAACATAACATCTGAACAATGTAATTGAACATATGAGTTATATCTATAAACAAAAGTGTATAGGGGGGATGCCAATCCGCGTTATCTTCGTCATCCGGCAAAGCTTCAATGACATGAGGATTTTAATCAAACACCAATAAAGCCATAAAATGAAAAAAGCTATTTCAAAGATCACGATTTTGACCATGGTGTCGACGCTCGTGTTCAATTCGTTGAGTGCACAAACAAACACCAGCAAGATTAAGTTTCTTAATCAACCCCTAATTAAAACTATTTACACAGCCGATCCATCCGCCCACGTGTTCAACGGGAAAATTTACATTTATCCTTCTCATGATATTGACGCAGGTGTCCCTGAGAACGACAATGGTGATCATTTTGCAATGCGCGATTACCATATATTTTCGCTTGACAGGATAGGAGGAAAGGTTACCGATCATGGCATCGCATTGGATATGAAAAACATACCATGGGTTGGCAAGCAATTATGGGCGCCTGATGCAGCCTACAAAAATGGCAAATACTTCCTCTATTTTCCGGCAAAAAACAAAGACGGTGTTTTTCAAATAGGATGTGCAACATCAAATAATCCCGCAGGCCCATTTAAAGCGAATTCAAATGCCATCAAGGGAAGTTACAGTATTGATCCTGCTGTATTTGTTGATGATGATGGTACGGCTTATATGTATTTTGGCGGTATTTGGGGTGGGCAGCTACAGCGGTGGCAAACCGGCAAATATGAAACCGACGGTTCAAAAACCGATCTGCATAACGACAAGGCAGCTGCAATAAGTTGCCGCGTAGCTAAACTGGATAAAAACATGATGGAATTTGACGGAAAAGTGCACAATGCGCTAATAGTTGATAGTGCCGGACATGAATTATTGGGTGGAGACCATGACCGCCGCTTTTTTGAAGGCTCATGGATGCATAAATATAAGGGGAAGTATTACCTAACCTACTCTACCGGCGATACGCATTTTTTAGCTTATGCTATCGGCGCAAGCCCTATGGGGCCTTTTGTTTACGCCGGCCACTTTATGCAACCCGTGCAGGGGTGGACAACACATCATTCCATTGTTAAATTCAATAATAAATGGTACATATTTTATCATGACACTCAAATTTCGGGCAAAACAAATTTGAGAAACGTTAAGGTTACGGAGTTGCATCACCTTGACAATGGCAAGATAGAAATGATCAATACGTATACAACTTTGGGCAAATAGTAAAGTAAAAAACAACCGTGTAGCAGCGGCCCCCAAAAGTTAATGCTGCTACACGGTTAAATTTCCAATAAGCAAGAGATACCTCTTCAGTTATTTAGTTGTTCGCCTATTTTATAATGTACGTTTTACCGGGCGCTGTCGGCATATCGTAAATCCACGTTTTAGCAAGGCCCGGTGAAAGGTTTTTATCATTGCTTTTTACGATCGGCTGTTTTAAATCAATAACCTGGTAAAACTGATTGTGGTTAACGCCATTTGCCGTTGTTAGTAATGAGCTTTTTTGCTGTTGATTAAAACGCAGCCTGCAGTTTCCGCCAAGTGAAGAATGTATAACCAGTTTTACAATTTTGTGATTGGCCCACTTCATATCAATTTTAAATCCACCCCTGGCCATTAATCCTGAAACGCTGCCATTCTTCCAATCATCAGGCAATGCCGGCAACATGTAAATTGCTCCATCGTGGCTTTGCAAAAGCATTTCTGCTATCCCCGAGGTGCAGCCAAAATTGCCGTCGATCTGGAAAGGCGGATGGGCATCAAACAAATTAGGATAAGTTCCCCCGGAGTTGCCTGTTACAGGTTTTATTTGATCTTTGATCAGCTTATAGGCATGATTGCCATCCAATAAACGAGCCCACAAATTGATTTTCCACGCCATGGACCATCCGGTTGATACATCGCCACGGTAGTTAAGCGAGTTTTTTACGGCCGCAAACAGTTGCGGATGCGTAAAAGGAGATATTTGGTTGCCGGGAAACAATCCGTATAAATGAGAAACATGCCGGTGATGATCATCGGTTCGGTCAAGGTCTTCCAGCCACTCTTGTAACTGCCCATGTTTGCCAATTTGCATTGGTGGTAATTGGCTTCGGTAATCAGCCAGGCTGTCTGCAAAAACTTTATCGACATGCAATTCGGCTGCAGCCCTTATAACATCTGTAAATAAGCCAAAAACCAATTGATTATCCATAGTAGCACCAGCCGTCACCGATACCTGGTTTTTGCCATCAATATATTCGTGTTCGGGCGATATCGAAGGCGATACTACCAGCCAACCATGTTCGGACTCTTTTTGCAGAGCATCAATATAATATTCAGCAGCGCCCTTCATTATCGGGTAATATTCCTCCAAAAACTGCCTGTCGCCCGAATATAAATAATGTTCCCAAAGATGCTGGCTGAGCCATGCGTTTGATGTTGGCCATAATCCCCAAAAAGCGCCGTCCACTATTCCGGTTATACGCCATATATCGGTAAAAATAGAAAAATCGTGTTAAAAAAGATTGAAGAGGCAGGATCGGAATTAGTGAAGGGCCTTCCAGCAAAAAAATTAATCATGAGAAATATCGTAAAGGCCATTAGGTTGGCCGTTTTTACATTGGCGCTATTCACCTGTTATTTAAACAGTTACGCGCAAGTTATTAGCGAAGTTCAAAACAGTTTTAACTTATATAAGCAAACTGCTTTGCTCGAAAAAATTTTTGTGCATATCGATAAAACCGTTTATTTACCTGGCGAAATTGTTTGGTTTAAAGTGTATTGTGTAGATGGCAACGATGATAAACCGCTCAATTTGAGTAAAGTTGTTTATGTAGATGTATTGGATAACGATCAAAGCCCGATAATACAGGTTAAAGTGAGGATGAAAAACGGCTTTGGCGATGGGTCTATCTATGTTCCGGTTACGGTAACTAATGGCAACTATAAATTGAGGGCCTACACCAGCTGGATGAAAAATTTTAACCCCGATTTTTATTTCGAAAAAGCAATAACCATTATCAACCCCTTAAAGTCTCCGGACCCTGTCAAAGAAACCACTACAAAATACGATGTGCAGTTTTTCCCCGAAGGAGGTAACCTGGTAAGTGGCATTGAAAGTAAAGTAGCCTTTAAGGTAACCGCACCTGATGGCAGAGGCGTTTCTGTAAAAGGGGCTATCATAAATCAGCATAATGATACGTTGACAAAATTTCAATCCCTAAAGTTCGGGATGGGGTCTTTTTTGTTTAAGCCTGATATAAGTAATACCTATAAAGCAATTATTTACATCGGAAACAATGCACCACCATTAATTAAGGCTATACCCGAAATTAACGCGCATGGTTATGTTATGAAGTTAACAAAAATCGACAACGGAAAATTGGATATAGCCGTCCAGAGCGATAACTCATCCGGCGGGCCTTTTTATTTGTTTGCGCACACGAGGCAAGAAATAAAAGCATCGGAAACCGCTGTAACCAGCAATGGTGTTGCTCATTTTATAATTAATAGTAGCGTTTTGGGCGATGGTATTTCGCACTTGACTATTTTTAATGGCCTTAAACAACCCGTTTGTGAACGACTATATTTCAAAAACCCCGAGCGGCAATTATTTATTGATGCCGTTGCCGATCAGCCACTGTATGGGCGGCGCAAAAAGGTTAATGTGAACGTTGCCACCAAAGACAAAGGAGGTAAACCGCAAAATGCTGAACTGTCTATGGCTGTTTACAAGGTTGATTCGCTTCAAGACGTTGACAAAAATGATATTTTTAATTATTTATGGCTCAATTCCGATTTGAAGGGCTTCATTGAATCGCCCGATTATTATTTCAAAAATAAAGATGCCGAAACTGTCGAGGCTTTAGATAACCTGATGCTAACCCAGGGTTGGCGCCGGTTTGAATGGCACCAGGTACTTGACAATAAACCCGCTGGTTTTACATTTTTGCCCGAATATAACGGACATATTATTTCGGCCCAAATAACTAACACCCAAAATGGGGCTCCTGCTAAGGGTATAATTACTTATCTGACGGTACCGGGTAAAAGGGTGCAAATGTATAATTCGCAAAGTGATTCGCTTGGCCGTTTAATTTATAACACCAAAGATTTTTTTGGCTCCCATGAAATTGTTGTGCAAACCAATTCACTAAAAGATAGCACCTACCGCATTGATGTGTTGAGCCCTTTCTCCGAACAATTATCAAAAACATCCTTTCCCGCGTTTGATTTTAGATTGTCAACAGCCAACTCGCTGCAGGAACATAGCCTTGGCGTGCAAATATTAAATATTTATTTTGATGATGAACTGAGACAGTATGATGCAATAGCCGATAGCGGGGCCTTTTATGGCACGCCCTTTAAAACTTATAAGCTCGATGACTTTACGCGTTTTACAACGATGGAAGAGGATTTAAGAGAGTATGTATCGGAAGATAATATTGTGAAAAAAAAAGGGCATTTTCATATCCTGGTATTAACCGGTCATGGGGTTTTAGATGGCGATCCGTTGGTGTTGCTCGATGGTATCCCTATTTTTAATATTGATAAAATATTTGCTATCGATCCCTTAAAAGTAAGAAAACTCGAGGTTATCCCTTTCCCGTACTTCTATGGCCAGGTGGTACACCAGGGTATATTTAGCTTCACAACTTATAAAGGCGATCTCGGTGGTGTCGACATCGATCCTAAAGCGATGGTGCTTGATTATGAAGGATTGCAATTGCGCCGCAAGTTTTATTCGCCGGTTTATGATTCGGATACTAAAGGAGCCATACGGACAGCTGATTTTCGGAACGTATTGTACTGGACACCTTCAGTGAACAACATGGGCAACGATGTAGTATCATTTTACACATCCGACCAACCCGGGAAATATGTTGGCATGATACAAGGGATCAACAAAAAGGGCGATGCGGGAAGCCAGTATTTTTCGTTTGAGGTTAAATAAAAAAGAAAATAGTAGAAAGCAAAAAAAAAGATTCCCGATGTATTGACTGTCTAGGGCAGCTATTCTTTCAATGCGCCCGCGGGTAGCATTTTCAACCTGCCTTTCACCTGTTCTCCTTAGGAAAGTATCACCAAATCAGGCTGTCAATTGCTGGAACGAAACGGGATTAAGGTGGATGAAGAACAGGCTGCGATTATTTTAGATTTTCTTTATTTGTTGGCACGAACTTATGGTAAGATAGCTGAGGACGAGGCCGCTGAAGAATGCAATTTAACGCTTTGACAAAATAATATTTATGGCGGACCTAAGGGGATTTCGAACACCAAAATCAATGTTTAATCGATTATAGTACAGGTTTAGGCAATTACGAGGTGTTTTGGAAGAAATTATCGAACACTTATTTTAGTACTTAGCAAAGCGCGTAATGTGTTATAAAACAGTCGTTTAATAAATAAAAAAAGGAGATATCGATAATTGATTATCTCCCCTAGTGGAGCCGGAGGGATTCCAATCGAACCCCTTATACCACTTTTAGCGTTTTTTGATAGGTTAAATTTAAAGTGATTTATTTTAATGTTTGCCACTTAAAATGTCAGTGTATTCAATATTGGCCCTGATCGTAAGTTTTAGTTTTGCCCATTTCGCTGGGAAACTGTTGTAGTTGGATAAATTGAATTTAATCCATTGTGAAATCAGCCTATTTATATGTTCGCCGGTCCTTACCCTGACATAAATATAGGCTGATTTCAGAGCAATAAAATTTGGCATTAACCAATTTCAGCTATTTGGCGCATATTTTATAATATGTTCAGCTCAATAGACTAACAAATTTGTAAAATCGGCCATATGAAGGGAAAATTTGGCATTAAAGCATTAGCATGGTTCATTAAAACAGAAATTTTTTCCGTTTTCAGACTAACGGGAATCCAATTCCGCACACCACACCCGGAAAAGTCGAACTGAAAAATGCAAAAAGAAATTGCTCTGATTTTGTATTGCCGATACTGGCAAAAATGTAATTGCTACTTCGAAAACAGTCGCCAACTTTGAGAGATTGAAGCGATCGATGTTTCACTGTAAATCATTCTCGATCAACTCAACGATAAGACCTGTTAAACTGCGAAAATGCGCAATGGACTTTATTATAGGAGACTGGGACAAAAATATACCTTTTAAATGTTGTGGTATCAACTGGAATCGAACCAGAGACACAAGGATTTTCAATCATTTATCTCCTCGCTATAAAGCGGCTGATAAGCAGTAGGACTTTTTTAACCATAGCCGGGCTCAGGCTGTCAGGAAAATAGTTTAAAAAAACGGAGAAGTATGTTTTTAGAAATTCCGAAAAAATAATTTGGGAATTATATTTTTTATATGTAATTATGTATGGACAAATACATTGCTTTAACAATAAGATGAATTCATTTTTATAGATCTGGTACGAATTGAAATCTATCTGGTCGCTAAAAGTCCAGTTTCAATTGATGCGCCATCAAATATAGCCGTCACGCTTGAGGAAAAATTTAATATAACATGGATTGGCTTTTTACGAAACAGACGATTTAATATTTATACTGTAGGGCAGCACATTTTATTGCACACTTATGAAAATACGATTTAAAAGCAACTCCTTGAGATATAGACTTACCCGTACTGATGTTGCACAATTAACAACAACGGGATATATAGATGATAAAGTAAACTTCGGCGACCATTCCCTTATCTATTCGATAAAACGCATCGACCATGGTCAGTTATCGGCAACCTTTAAAAATAATATTATTACGCTATTTATGCCTGACAGCATGACTAAAGAATTACTAAACACAAATAGGATCGGGTTTGAAATTAATAATGGGCCATTGCATTTGCTGGTTGAAAAGGATTTTACCTGTTTGGATAATGTAACAGAAGATCAAAGCGATAATTACCCGAATCCTTTAGCTGAGAAAAAGTAATGAAAGAAGAGATCAAGCGGCATGCAGCCGCTGAAAACCCGGAAGAATTATTGGATTTAAAGCTGAAAGAGCCCAAAAAATGGGCGGTCGGGATGCCCGGTGTTATGGCTGCCATGAGCGATGTTTTTGAAGAAACAGGGCCCACAAGGGGATTGAAAGCCTTGTTCTATATGAACAAAAAGGGTGGGTTTGATTGCTCTAGCTGTGCTTGGCCCGATCCTGATGATGAACGCTCACCGGTAGCGGAATATTGTGAGAACGGAGCAAAGGCTTTGGCAGAAGAAGCAACGATTAAGAAGCTGACAGAGGAATTCTTCGCTCAAAATTCAGTAGCAGATCTGGCAAAACTGAATGATTATGAGATCGGCAAAAAAGGAAGAATAGCACTGCCGGTTTATTTGCCGAAGGGTGGTACACACTACGAGCCGATTAGCTGGGATGAAGCTTTTAAAAAAATAGCTGATCATTTAAACAGTTTGACTTCGCCGGATGAAGCTGCGTTCTATACGTCTGGCCGCACCAGTAATGAGGCTGCATTTATGTACCAGCTATTTGTAAGGGAATTTGGCACCAACAATTTGCCAGATTGCTCAAACATGTGCCATGAATCAACAAGTGTTGGTTTGGCCGAAACTATCGGTACTGGTAAAGGCACAGTAACGCTTAACGATTTTTATGATGCGGACGTGATTATGATCATGGGCCAGAACCCAGGAACGAACCACCCCAGAATGCTTTCCGCGCTCGAAATAGCTAAAAAGAAAGGCGCGAAAATAATAGCCGTTAACCCCTTGCACGAGGCGGGTTTAATGGCCTTTAAAAATCCGCAAAAGTTAAAGGGCGTTTTGGGGTTCGGTACCCAATTGACAGACCTATACCTGCAGGTAAAAATCAACGGCGATATGGCGCTGTTAAAAGCAATAGAAATTTTGCTTTATGAAGCAGAAAAAGAAATGCCCGGTACTGTGTTCGACCAAGAATTTATAGAAAATAAAACGGTGGGGTATTCAGCTTTTATTGAGCAGTTACAACAATATAAGCTGGACGACCTTGCGATTGAGGCCGGAGTGCCCCTGAACCAGATTCGGGAGGCAGCAGAATTATTGAAGTATAAAAATAGGATCATAATATGTTGGGCTATGGGTATTACCCAACATATCAATGGCGTTGATGCTGTAAAAGAGATAGTTAACCTGGCTTTGCTTAAGGGTAGTGTAGGTAAGCCAGGAGCTGGATTATGCCCTGTACGTGGGCACAGCAATGTGCAGGGCAACCGCACAATGATGATATGGGAAAAGCCTCGTAAATGGCAATTAAATAAGCTCAAAGAGGTTTTTGGCTTTGAACCACCACGGGAGCACGGTTATGATGTGGTTGAATCTATAAAAGCAATGCACGAAGGTAAATTAAAGGTATTTTTTGCAATGGGTGGGAATTTCCTATCGGCTACGCCGGATACCAAATTTACAGCAGAGGCAATGCGCAAATTGAAACTTAGCGTACATGTATCTACAAAGCTGAACCGAAGTCATTTGGTACACGGCCAAGAGGCACTTATTTTGCCGACTTTATCACGCAGCGATAAAGATATAGTGAATGGTGAGGCCCAATTTATAAGTTGCGAAAACTCAATGGGCGTGGTACAAATGTCAAAAGGTGTTTTGAAACCTATCTCAAAGGATCTGCTGAATGAAAATCAAATTGTATGCAAGCTGGCTAAAGCTACCCTTGGCGCTCGTTCGGTAATTGATTGGGATAAATACGCGGCCAGTTATGATGCCGTACGTGATATAATTGGGAAAGTAATACCTGGTTTTGATAATTATAACCAAAAAGTACGTTTGCCCGGTGGTTTTTACACCCTTAATGGACCGCATGAGGGCCGATTTGAAAATAATGGGTTTGCCGGTAAGGCTCCATTTACAGTCACCGAATTACCTAAACATAAAATGGAAGAGGATGAATATGTAATGGCTACAATAAGGAGCCACGACCAGTATAACACGACGATTTATGGCCTGGACGATCGTTATCGCGGTGTCTACAATGAGCGAAGGGTGATTTTTATGAATGAAATTGATATACAAAAAGCTGGCTTTACTACGGGGGAGAAGGTAGATCTGTTTAATTACCACGGAAGTATCGAACGTGTTGCGCGTTTGTTTGTAGTGGTGCCGTTTAATATACCCAAGGGCTGTACCGCGACTTATTATCCCGAAACTAATGTTTTAGTACCTATAGACAGTGTTGCTGAAAAAAGCAACACACCAACATCGAAAATGATTTTTATTAAAATTAAAAAGCATGTGCCACATTTAACTCAATAATTCTTTCTGAAATTTTTAGGCGAACTTTTCACCAGGGAGTTGAACTGTTTGTTGAAATTAGATAAACTACTGTACCCGCTTTCATAAGCAATTTCAGCTATGGATCTATCAGTTTCTATTAATAAGCGCCTTGCATTGCCAATCCTTGTTTCATTTATGAATTGAGTAAATGTTTTTTGTGTCCTCTTTTTGAAATAATGGCTAAAGGCAGATACGCTCATATTTAAAAGATCAGCTATTTCTGATACTTCAAATTCGTTATTGATATTATTGTAAACATAATTATAAACCTTATTCATTCTTGTGCAATCAATTTCCTGTAAATACGGTTTGAACCCCGGGCTGGATAGGTAATACACATTGGATTTCGCGAATATGTTGAGTATTTCCAGTAGGAGTAATGTTTTTTCAAATGTTCCAAGGTCCAATATTTTCAGTAATTTTTCCTTTACCAACGCCTTCGTTGACTGATCCGTTAAACAGATTCCCCGGCTGCTATTTTTAATCAATTTATCTATATGCTCGGCACCGGTTAATTTGAAAAAATTTTCACCCAGGAACGATTTGTTAAATTGTATTACAATGGCCAGTGAATAACTTTCTTCTGATACATTATTATCGTTGCACCAAAAATGGGGAGTGTTTTCTCCTACTAAAACGAGATCCCCGGGCTCAAAATTCTCTATGCTATCGCCGACAAATCGTTTTCCTGAACTTTCCAGTATTAAGGTAAGTTCGAGTTCAGGGTGATAATGCAACGGCGCGGAAAATTTTTTCTCACTCACTTCCCTCGCAACAAGAAGCTCACCAGGGTTGGCGGTTATTTTTATAAATTGGGTTTTCATCTGCAAAATAATGACTTTATAAAATTATCATTTTTTGACTGAATACCCAAGTCAATCTTGCAAATAATTCAATAGAGTGTAAGTAATTGACCAATTAGAGGATTAAATCTCTTTGGCTTTAAAATACTTTTGTTTAAATCAATTAAATTTTCATGTCAATAGCTTCAGATTATACGGGGTATAAAGGACTACCCGAACTTGTAGGCCTCCATAAAATGGAGGAAGCAATCAATAAAGGTTTAACAGTTAATAAAAGTGTTAACCGCCTCAAGAGATTCCATTGGACAGCAAAGCGACTTAGCCTTATCCTGATAAGTCGTATAACATCAATGCCCGTTTATGAGTTGAAAATGGCATTTAGCATGCACGCGCATTTGTTAGCAGAACATGTTGAACCGTTTTTTAATCGCGTAAGGGAAATGCGTGAGCCTCCTTATGGCATGGATGAAGCTCCTCATGCAACCCTGGGTGTTTTATTAGATGAAATTCAGAATGCTCCAACTACCGAAGCATTGGTGATCGGGATTTACCAATACGTCATCCCTTCACTTATTAACGGCATTGAAAAACATATTGCAGATAATAACAAACTGTTTGATCACCCGACCTACAGGATATGCAAACTGGCTTTGTCAGACATAAAAGAAATTGAAGATTACGGACAAACGGTTATCAAATCTTTAATATCACAAGATGATTTGACAGAATACCATAGCTGGATGTGTTATCTTGAAACAAGCCTCAATTCAATCGGTGGTTTGGACGGAACGCACCCAGTTTCTGAATTTAAACCCGATGGCTCATTCTGGAACGAAGCCTACGTATTTGATTTTATCCCTCAAAGAGATGAACGCTTTGTTGATGGGTTTAATATGCGGGTTAACGCTGAAGCATTTTTATTAGACAGGGATATAGAGGCTTTACCTAAAACGCTTATGCTTTATTTTAAGCGTATGCGCGAAATTAATGTACCCGAAATGATGGCCAGTATTGTGCACGAGACCGAGGGTAAGCCATGGGAATATTATAGGGAAATGATCCGTCAGATATGGGATGAGGCCCGTCACGCAATGATGGGAGAGGTTGGATTTGCTTCGTTGGGCATTGACTGGAAAAAAATCCCGATGGACGTTACCTGGTGCCATATACTTAATACGGAATTAAGTAATGAAGAGCGTCATTCAATTCTGTTTTATATTGAACAGGGCCTAATGCCGGCTAAAACCGGAAAAAAATATGAGTGGGAAGTTGCGGTGGCGACAACAAACAGACTTACGGAACTCATTCAGGATTATGATTGGGCCGATGAGGTACTGCACGCCCGCATCGGGCGCGATTGGATTGTACCTCAATTAGGGGGACAGGAAAAAGCATTGGAACATGGCAATAAAGCATGGGATAAAGCACTGTCAAACAGGTACGATCAATTTGAGTTGGAAGGGAGAACGAAGCATAGAAATTGGTGGCCTGAAATCTATACCGAAGCATGTGAACATTGGGGAACAGAACCTGATGCTGTCATCTTGAATTTTGATATAAGCTATAGAGAATCACGACCAGACCAACAAAAGGTATAAAAAGAACCGTAATTATTTAACAGGGAAAAGTATTTAAAAATGATCAGGATGTTTTCTCTCAGTAAGAATAGCGCATGAAACCGTACAGAAAGTATAAAGTTATCAGAAAGGTTGAAGAAAATAGCGTAGTAGTTTCACTGTACCTGGCCCCGATTGACGATCGACCATTAACCCTATTTATGCCGGGTCAGCATCTAATGTTTAAGCTCCATATTCCAGGGCAACCGGTTCCTGTTTTTCGCTACTATAGTTTCTCGGATATTTACAGCCCTGAATATTACAGGGTATCTATAAAAAGAGAATCCGCACCCTTAAATAATCCTACGTTAGCAAACGGATTGGCTTCTTCTTATTTATATGATTGTGTTAAAGAAGGAGACATTTTGGAGGCAAAGGGCCCTTCCGGTGATTTTTATTTGAATCCCGGCGATAATAAGCCCGTTGTCCTAATCGCCGGAGGAATTGGCATTACGCCGCTTTTAAGCATGGTTAAATCTATCGCCAAAATAAACCCGGATAAAATGGTTTATTTCTTTTATGGAGTTAATGGAAGCGGTGAACATTCTTTCCAGACGGAGATACAGGAACTGCGAAAGGGTTGTGATAATCTTACCATCACTACGTTTTATAATAAGATCAGCCTCGGCGAGGTACAAGGATTGCACTACGACCATGAGGGCTATATCAATATAAAAACCATTTTGCAGATTACCCAGGATATTCACCTGGATTATTATATCTGCGGACCTGGCGTAATGATGAACTATGTTACCGGCGAGTTGGAGGCTTTAGGTGTTCGTAAGGACAATATCCATACAGAGTCATTCAATAACCGAAGCTGTCAAAATTTGCAAGAGGAAACGCTGGAGTCTTTGACGAATGAGGAAAGCTTAAAAAACGATACGGTATTTTCAATAGAATTTTTGCGATCGGGTAAAAAGATACAATGGGACGATCGGTACAGGTCAATATTGGAATTTGCAGAGGGAAATGATATAGAAATAAGCTCTGGTTGTCTCTTTGGCGATTGCGGTACTTGCCTTACCGAAGTGAGAGAAGGGAATGTGCATTATTTACATAAAACGCTGGCTTCAATTGATAAAGGTAAATGTTTGCCGTGCAGTTGTATCCCGACGAGCAATGTAGTGCTGAACGTATAGCCTTTGTGTGCTATTTGCAGAATTCGAAGTAGTCAGTTAACAAATTAGGTCTGCATTTGCAATGGATTTTATTCAATACAGTGTAAGTGATTAGCATAATTGAGTAAGAAAAGTATAATGGATTGGATAATATTTGCGTATACAAACCAATATAATTATCCCGAACTGTAAGAAATAATTTATGAATAGGAAATGGTATTTTTTATTGATTGTTTGTACTGGCTTTGTCTTGTACGGACTTCACGCATGTAAATTTTCCTCATCTGCTCCAAGTATTGAGGATCAGGTACCAGATACTATAAGTTATGATTTTAATGTTCGACCAATTCTTTCGGATAAATGTTATAAATGTCACGGGCCTGATCCGAGTAACCGAAAGGCTGGATTAAGACTTGATATTCCTGACGAGGCATATAAAGCTTTAAAGGACAATCCAAATGCCCATATCCTGGTACCAGGGAGCCCGGATATGTCCGAACTGTTTCGTCGGGTATCTACCAAAGATACATCGGATATCATGCCACCGGTAGCTTCTAATTTGAAAAGGCTAAGCCCAAGTGAGATTAATATAATTGCGAAATGGATAAAGCAAGGCGCAAGGTTCGAAAAGCATTGGTCGTTTGTACCGCCCAGATTATGGACGCTGCCGGAGGTAAAGAATACGCAATGGCCCAAAAATCAGATAGATTATTTTATATTGAGTAAACAAGAGCAATTTGGTGTTACACCAAACCCCGAAGCGGACAAGGAGCGCTTGTTAAAACGAGTTTGTCTTGACCTGACTGGCTTGCCTCCAAGTCTGAAAATGATGGATGCCTTTTTAGCTGATAAAAGTGCAAATGCTTATGAGAAAATTGTTGATGAACTTTTAAAAAGTCCCGCGTATGGCGAAAAAATGGCCCTTCATTGGCTTGATGTAGCCCGGTATGGGGACACATACGGCTACCAGAATGATAATTATCGCAGTCAGTGGCCCTGGAGAGATTGGGTGATCCATGCTTTTAATGAAAATTTACCTTATGACAAATTTATTACCTGGCAATTAGCTGGCGACCTTATGCCAAATTCAACAAAAGAACAGTTACTTGCTACCGGGTTTAACCGGAATCATAAAATAACAGAAGAGGGCGGTGTTATCCCTGAAGAATACCGGGTAGCTTATGTTACGGACCGTACTAATACTTTTGGGAAAGCG
>Ga0206898_10131_pt1 | contig 22716 bp, 17 predicted proteins | sample Alteio_BWOrgHeat_50_FD_153237 | JGI IMG/M metagenome (GOLD analysis project Ga0206898, IMG submission 153237) | Enriched cells from forest soil in Barre Woods Harvard Forest LTER site, Petersham, Massachusetts, United States -... | ecosystem: Environmental > Terrestrial > Soil > Temperate forest >...
TTTTTTATTCATCGTTGTTCCGTCCTCGTGAATAAATTCCGAATCGTGGTAAATAAAAATGTTGTCTTTTATGGCTTCAACCTGTAAAGTTATCTTTTCGGGGTCCCAAAGGTCATCCTGGTCGCAAAGCGCTATCAACTCACCGTTGCATAATTTTAGTGCCTTTTCAAAGTTGGCTAAAAAGCCGGTATTGCTTTCATTTTGATATATTTTTAATTGAGGGTACTTTGCAGCGTAGGCCGTCAGGATAGAAAAAGTTTCATCAGTTGAGCAATCATCAACAGCAATTATTTCTATAAAGCTATAGGTTTGGCTAACCAGCGTATCCAGCTGTTCCGTTAAGTATGCGGCGCCATTGTAAGTGCATAAAGCGATGGAAACTAACGGACTTTGCTTCATTTAAAAAATTCAATATTCCTTAATCAGATGTTGAAATTATACCACTTAAATATCGGTCGCCAAAAGTCAGCATATTTATCCCAATCGTGGCAGCCAAATGGCAAACTTTGTTCATTAAGCATGTGCGCTTTTAGGGGTGGCACTTCAAAAGCAAATTTTAGCCCGGTTTCGCACGCGGGGATGTTTAAAACCCGCTTTTCTCTGTTAACCTCAATACTCCAAAAAACATCCTCATTATATAAGTTAGTGGCGTTTGAAAGATAAAAATCAATAGTAGGCTTCATGATAATGCACAGGTCGTAAAACTTTTTAACCCGGCGCAGCGAAAACCCACCGTTCCCCACCTTATTTTCGAGCTGGTACTTATTGGGTACCTCATTATCGGCCGAATTAAACCGCCCCGAAAAATATTTCCCTAACCGTAACCAAAGCAATTCAGCTGCATTTTTATGATAGGTTTTCTTTATCCATGGTGCGCCAATGTAATCCAGGTCCTGTTGGCACCAATAAGTAAGCTCATCTTTAAAAACAAAGCAATCCATCTGGTATATCAGCACATATTCATATTCGGCAAACCGGTCATAAAATTCAGATGATAGCATCAGGCGGTTATATCCAGCAAGGCCTTTAAAATAATTATCGTCAAAACTTATAACGTCCGAAAAGGTAACGGCGTTTGCATCTTCAGGTAATGTAAGGCTTGTTGGCTTGATGGCAATTTTGGGGTGTGCATTTAAAATGCGCTCACATTGCTGCAATGCTATTTTTTCGTAGGCCGATATTATATTCTGATAAAACGGTACAATTATCGCCACCTTTTTTAACATCTTTTTTTCTTTACAGGTTAAATGTAGCTGTTAATTATCGAAGGCATTCGGCATACAGGTCAAGGTATTGGTTAGCTGCGCGGTCCCACGAAAATTTATCGGCTTGCTTAACCATTTCTTGTGCCCGGTCGCGGTTGATAAAATCCTGCATGCCTGTTTCAAAAACACTTTGCATATGCCCTGGCTCAAAGTTATCAAAATAGTATGCTGCATTGCCGCCAACCTCGGGCAGTGACGTAAATTTTGATAAAAATACCGGTTTGCCAAAATGCAAAGCCTCAATTACCGGCAGGCCGAAGCCCTCTGCAATAGAAGGGAACAGGAACGCGCTGCAGTTTTTATAATACCAGGCCTTATCATCATCCGATATTGGCCCGGTAATATGTACCCTGTTTAAACAGTTGTATTTTTTAGCCTCCTCAATAATTTTCTGCTTATGTGGTGTCTCGATGCCCGAAATAACCAATTCAAAGTCATTTCCTTTTAAAAGGGCCGGCAATAAATGAAAGCCTTTTTGTACGGACAATAAACCGATGGTAAACAAAAAAGGTTTTTGCGGCTGGAACGCAGTGATATGGCCCGCCGGCACAACAAGTTTATCAGCGCCATTATATATTACACTTAGTTTGTCTTTTGCTTCCGGAAAATAATGCAAAACATCATTGGCAACAAACTCCGAAATGGTAACTATTTTATCACATTGGGCAATTAATCTTCTTAATTTTTCAATATATACTTTTATCCGGTGCGGCTTACTGAATTTCAGGTGTACCTTATTCATATCATGAATGGTCATGATCTTTTTTGCGTTCACTTTACCTGGTCGCAACCGGCAGGTTTGATCAGTAAAATGCACAACCTTAAATCTATTCCGTGCCGGAAAAAACAGTTTATGAAGCCCGTTCAGGTATATTATATCAACCTTATTGTCGAAAAAATAGGTGGTGTTTTTAAACATGTAATATTCCAGTTCAAAACGCTCCTTATTTTGGCGGATCAATGCGTCTCCCAGCCCTTTGCCAAAAGAAAAATAACCCGAATTAGGGTTTTTCATTGAATCAAATGTTACTAATACCTTTGGCTTTAACATGTGTACTTTTCGCGATAATTTCCTTTAATCACACCCATACTTGAAACGGTGTACAGTTTTGTTTTGTACAGAAGCATTTATTCTTTTTACTACGTCCGCAAGTCGCAAGCGCGTATCATTTTCGTCCATTAGTTTTTTTACCTCTGCCCTATGTTGCTCTATGGCATCTTTGTTAAAATATATAGCCCGGTAACTTTGCCATATCCAGGTTTTGCCCACCAGAAATTTCGGTATCAAGTCGGCAAATATAGCACGAAGATGCCAAATAAATAATTCAACCCCTTCAAGGTGAATCGCCTGCAAAAAATACCGGTCCTGGTAATATTGCTGATCTTTTTTACAATCACCAGCAATTTGAAAACACACCGCCTGGTTTTCAAAATAGCATTTCCAATTTAAACGCAGGGCCCTTACGCCCAATTCCCTTGCCGCGCCATGCCCCGTTTTAAATAATGTGGAAAATCCACCTGTTTTTTTAAGCTTTTCGGCATTTATCAGAGCGTTAGCAGCCGGTAATTGCCAGGTACGTATCCTGTCGCTCTCTTTATCCGAATAATACTGATAATCGGTTTCTATCTGATAACCGAAAACTTTAGGCATCCCCGCTGCCTGGATTAAGCGGTCACTATCCATATCAATGATCCGCCCCATCACGCCAAAGGTGTCCCAGCGCAAAAAATACTTCCATTGCTCATCAAAATAATTGGGGCTAAGCTTTACACCGGCATTTAACAGCAATATCAACTCGTATTGAGCAGCGTCGATGCCGCGATTACAGGAATACGAAAAACCTTTGTTTTCGGGATTTACAATAAGCTTTACCTGGGGATAGTTAGATTTTATAAACGCAACAGAATCATCTTTCGAGCAATCGTCAACAATTATAATTTCATAAACGGTATCAGCCTGTATAATAGCCTGGCAGGTATAAGGCAGGTACTCCTGCAACAGGTGCCCGCCATTATAATTATGAATAATAACTGAAACACTTTTCCTTGCGTCCACGCTGCGTTATTTAACTATTTTATAATTGCGGTATTCGCTGACCCTCCAGCCGGTAAGGTCTTCTACTTTTTGTAAAAGCTTTCGCCTCAGGGTCATTTTTTTATGAAGCTGTTTCAAATCGATATTTAGGTTCCAATTGGTAGCAGCAATTCTTTTTTTCATCACTTCGGGATGGCTGCCTGTAAAATGGATAAGCCTGTCGGCATTTTTATAATCAAACTCAAAGGTTTCGGGCAAATTTTCGGCCAGCCAGTTATCATCATGGTAAAACTGGTTAAAGTTGCGCAACTTGTTCTTGAGGCCTGCCGGCGGTTTTACCCAACCGTAGTGATATATATAGGCATCTATCAGTTTCACTTTAATTTTCCGGTCATCCAGCCTAAAACCTTGCGCATCACGATAAGAATGGATAGTTTTATTGTTCCTCAAAATCCTGATCTCGCGGCGGTACCATCTGCGCGAATGCCCATAGTAATCGTACGAGCCATAAAAATGCAGGTATTTAAATAACAGGCCCTCGATGTTTTCATCGTTTAAATTATCCTCCATCTCCTTTTTTATCAGCGGAAGATATTTTTCATGCACACACTCATCGCCCTGTATATAAAAGGCCCAGTCCGCATCCGGCGAAATGGCGTTGAAAGCAATATCGGTTTGAGCGGCAAAAACAGCACCGCCCTCGCGCAACGAATCGTCCCAAACAGTGTTGATTATCCTGATTTTTGGTGAGTTGATGCCTTTAATTAAATCTGGCGTTTCATCGTCGCAGTTGCCCAGGGCTACTACAAATTCATCGCATAACGGCAAAATGGAGGTGATAGCCTCAACTATGGGGTAATCGTTTTTAACCGCGTTCCTGATAAAAGTAAACCCTGATACCTTCATTTACAAAATGATAAATAATGCCGATTAATTTTTATGAGGGGTATTTTTACTGAAAAAGCGTTTCTGTTTATCAAATCAATTTATTTTGGAACAAATATATATTTCTGCTGCATTGCCAACATATAAATATCAAGTAAACTGCTAATTGTACAAATACATTATATTTTTGTTCCTTTATCAACATAATGCAAGGTAAATCACCACATATTGTACTTGATTGCGCCGATTTCCGGTCGGTGGCGCGTGCGTTAACAGTTGTTGAAAACGACCTGGCCGGCGCCGATGACCTGTTAAAGGGTTTGGTATTTAATAAAGATACGCCCATAATTGGTATTACCGGGCCACCAGGCGCGGGTAAAAGCACGTTGGTAAATTTGCTGATAGGCAAATTGGCTGCCGATAATAAAAAGGTGGCCGTTTTAGCAATCGACCCTACATCGCCCTTTAATTTTGGCTCGCTGCTTGGCGACCGGATCCGGATGGCGCCGCATTTTAATCATCCCGATGTTTTCATCAGGTCGTTGGCTACCCGGGGTTCATTAGGTGGACTTAGCGCAAAAACCATTGAAATGAGCGACGTTTTGCGCGCTGCAGGATTTGATTATATTTTGATTGAAACCGTTGGCGTAGGACAATCAGAAGTGGAGATTGCCGGGCTTGCCGATGTTACCTTATTAGTGCTAGTGCCCGAAAGCGGCGACGAAATACAAAACATAAAATCGGGCCTGATGGAAATTGCCGATGCCTTTATAGTTAACAAAGCCGACCGTGCAGATGCCGACCTGTTTGCCAACAATCTGAAAAAGATAATTAATCAAAATACTGAAGCCGATACACCGGTTTTTAAATCGGTTGCTTCCAAAGGCGAGGGCATTGATGAAATTATCGACTTTATAAAAGCATCATCAAATCAAAAAAACGCCAGGAAAGCATTGCTTCTGTCCGAAAAAGCATACAAGCTTATCCAAAACAAACGAATGGCCAATCTAGATAAGCGCAAACTTCAGCAAGATTTAGCCGTGGCGATGATAGCGCCCGGGTTTAATTTGTACAGTTTCCTCGACCACTTATTCTCTTAATAAGGAAGGGCTATTTCGTTCATCAAATCCTCTATCTCCTCTGCTTCCACCGGAATATCAGCCATTAAATCAATATTGCCATTAGCGGTTATCAGGATATTATTTTCAATACGGATGCCCAGCCCTTCTTCGGGTATATAAATGCCCGGCTCGCAGGTTAATATATTACCGACTTCAAAGGGCTTATACCGGCTGGCAAAATCGTGAACATCCAATCCCAAATGGTGCGAGGTACCATGCATAAAATACTTTTTATATAAGGGCATTTTAGGGTCCTGTTTGGCAACATCATGTTTATCCAGTAAACCAAGGCCAATCAATTCGCCGGTCATTATCTTTCCAACCTCGTCGTGATATTCATTATGGATAGTTCCTGCTACTATTAATTGGGTTGCCGCCCGCATAATCCTTAATACAGCATCGTAAACATCGCGCTGCCGTTTGGTGAAACGCCCGTTAACCGGCACACTCCTGCTCATATCAGCATTATAATTGGCATACTCGGCGCCAAAATCAAACAAAATAACGTCGCCATCGTGGCATATCTGGTTATTGTCGATATAATGAAGCACTATGGCATTTTTGCCCGAGGCAATTATCGGGCTGTAGGCATTGCCTGTTGCCCGCTGCCTTAAAAACTCGTGGGTTATCTCTGCTTCAATTTCGTATTCGGCAACTCCCGGTTTTACAAACTTCAGTACGCGTATAAAAGCATCGCGTGTTATTTCGCAGGCTTTTTTGGTCAGTTCAACTTCAATCGGCGATTTAACCACCCTCAGATCGCGCATAATTACCGCGGATCGCTCGTATTTATGTAAGGGATATTTTGACCGCAGGGTTTCAAACAACCTGATATCGCGATAGGGAACCGTATGGGCATAGCGGTCGTTTTCGTTTGTATTGATGTAAACGTGTTCGGCATAGTTGATAATGGTATGCAAAATCACGTCGAAGTCGCCCAAACAATATACATTTTCAATTCCCGATGCCTTGCGGGCTTCCTCTTTGGTATACTTGTGTCCTTCCCAAACGGCAATGTGTTCGTTGGTTTGTCTTAAAAACAGTACTTCTTTGTATAACGGATTAGGACACTCTGGGAATAACAGCAAGATACTTTGCTCCTGATCGATGCCGGTTAAGTAAAAAAAATCGGCATTTTGTTTAAATAAAAAATTCTGGTCGCCATTCCTCGGAAATTCATCATTTGCGTTGAAAATAGCTAAGGAAGAGGGCTTTAGTCGCGAAACGAAATTTTTTCTATTAATGGTAAATATCTCATTACAAATGGGTAAGTATTTCATTTTTGTAGCGGCAATTGTTTTTTTAAACCATTTTTTTTTATTTATTTGTATAAATATTACAAATTTTGGAACAATGTTTGGTTATTGTTTCAAACATAATTACTATTTTTGAAAAAAATCACAATTAAAATCGTTTAATCTTAAAACTATGAACTATTCTACATTAAAGAAAACAGTCGTCTTATCATTTGTTTCCTTAATGGCAGTAGGGTTGGCAAACGCTCAAACTGCAAAGGATTCAACTATGTCGTCTGGCTCAGGTACTGCCAAGGTATTTGGCGGCGCCTCACAGTACAACACATTCAGTCTCGGTGTAAACGTTGGCATGACCTCCGGCGTTGTTCCTTTTACCGTAAACTCTCAGGATCACTTTAAAGGTGCTTTGGGTTATGGCTTATCATTAAGGGATCAACTTTCACACTTCTTTAGCCTGCAATTGGATTACAACGGTGGTAAAGTAACTGGTGACCAAGTTACCAATGCTCAAAACCTGGGTACCAAATTTGGCGGATCTTACTTTTCAACTAAATTCAACTCTGTTGCTTTAAGCGGCGTTGTTGATTTCGGTAGCGTTAGCTTCCTTCACCGTCAAAATGCGGTTAACTTTTACGGTTCAGCAGGTATCGGTTTAGATTTTTACAAACCAACCTGGTCACAAACTGCCGGCGCAACTACAGGCGATCCGACTCTTGCGTACCCAAACACTGTAAAAGAACTAATTGCTCCTGTTGGCGTTGGTGTTAAATTTAAATTATCTGATGCACTTGCGTTAAACGTAGGTTACACAGTTACTTTTATTCAAGGTTACAACTTCTCAGGTTTCCACACTTATCCTGAATTTGACCACTACTCTTATACCTATGCAGGTCTTGAGTATACTTTCGGTCCAAAATCAAAAGCAAACATCGAGTGGGTAAATCCTGTGGCTATGATGTATGACGAATTATATGACGCAGCATTACGCCAGGAAGTTGAAGCATTAAAAGGCCGTGTTGGCAACGTTGAAAAATCAGTTAACGACCTGAAGAAAGATTCTGACGGTGACGGTGTTTCTGATCAATTCGACAAATGTCCAAATACTCCTGCTGGTACTATTGTTGACGGTTCTGGTTGCCCATTGGTTATACCTCCGCCAGTTGACACATCATTATTCGTTAGAAAAGGCACTGTTATGACAGGTAATGCTACCGCAGCTTACTCTAACATTCAATTTGAATTTGACAGCTCAGTATTGAAGACTTCTTCTTACCCAATCCTTGATGCTACTTCAGCTGACCTTAGGTCATCTGGTGCACCAGTTGAATTAGATGGCTACGCTTCATCTGAAGGTACTGCTGCTCACAACCTGCGTTTATCTAAAGACCGCGCAAACTCAGTAAAAACTTACTTAGTTAACTCTGGTGTTCCGGCTAAAAAGGTAAAAACAAAAGGCTTTGGCGAAACTAACCCGATAGCTGATAACTCAACCGAAGAAGGTCGTGTTAAAAACCGTCGTGTTGAATTCAAGAAAAAATAATCGTCAATTAAAATAATTGTCGAAAAGGCTTCCCGCAACCGGGAAGCCTTTTTTGTTTTAAAGAACCTTTCCAACCTTCCAACCTTCCAACCTTTCAACCTTTCAACCTTCCAACCTTCCAACCTTCCAACCTTCCAACCTTCCAACCTTCCAACCTTCCAACCTTCCAACCTTCCAACCTTTCAACCTTTCAACCTTTCAACCTTTCAACCTTTCAACCTTTCAACCTTTCAACCTTTCTAACCTTTCCCCTTTTTAACTATATTTGTTTATGTATTTCTTCAGAAAAAAAGACCCAAACCGGCCAACCAGCTTTAATCTTAAAGTAATGCATGTTATTAATGCAATTGCCATAACTGTTTTTTTGCTGGGCATAATATTTAAATTAGTGCAATGGCTCGTGCTGAAGCATTAAAGGCAAGCGCATTTCAAAAGACGCAGCCTGCCCTTAATCCATTGGCGAAGCTACGCCCCCGTCAAAATCTTAAAATCAATCCTATCGTCATCAATAATGAAAGTAATAATTAACACACCCAATGCACCGGCTCCAATTGGGCCTTACAGCCAGGCGGTAATTGCCGGAAATTTACTGTTTGTTTCGGGCCAGATCCCGATGAACCCCGCCACCGGCGAGCTGGTAATGGACGACATTAAAACCGAAACCAAACAGGTGATGGAAAACATCAAAGCCATTTTAACGGAGGCCGGCGTAGGTTTCGGCAACATTGTTAAAACCAGCATTTTTTTAACGGATATGCAAAACTTTGCCCAGGTTAACGAAGTTTACGGCACCTATTTTACCAGCGACTTCCCCGCCAGGGAAACAGTACAGGTAGCAGGTTTGCCCAAAGGGGTTAATGTGGAGATATCGGTTACGGCTTTAATTTGAAAATTTGGCAATTTGTTAATTTGAAAATTGAAGACGCATTTTCATGATCAAAACACATAAATTCTTTACGTCCTTTGCATTCACCTTTGTGTACTTTGTGGTAAAAATTAAGCGTTTCATCTAAAAAGTAACTCACCACTCACTAATTCACCACTCACCAATTCCCTAATTGAACAGCCAGGTATTTGACACACCAATTGAATATTTAAAAGGCGTTGGCCTCAACAGGGTCGATGTGCTTAAAAAAGAGTTGCAAATATTCAATTTCGGGGACTTGCTGAACTATTTCCCCTACAAATACATCGACCGTACGCGGTTTTATAAAATCAGGGAAATACAACCCGAGTTACCACATGTACAGGTGCTGGCACGCCTTACCCATTTCGAAATCCTGGGCGAAAAACATACCAAACGACTGGTTGCACAGGCGTTGGACGATACCGGTGTTATTGAATTGGTATGGTTCCAGGGAATTAAATGGATTGAAAAAACGCTGATCATCGGCAAGGCTTATATCCTGTTTGGCAAGCCGGGCTTTTTTAATGGGAAAGCCCAAATGGCGCATCCCGAGATGGAATTATATTCGCCGGAAGCATTGCAGCGAAAAGGCAATTTAACGCTGCAGCCGGCCTATAACTCCACCGAGAAATTAAAGCAGTTTCAATTAGATAGCAAGGGGCTGCAAAAACTAATCACAGGTTTATTAGAGCAGTATCTGAAAGATGTTCACGAAAACCTGCCAGCCTATATCATCAACCGTTTTAAACTAATTAACCGGCTCGATGCTTACAAAAACATCCACTTCCCCGAAGATGCAGCAAAACTTAACGAAGCTATCCATCGGCTAAAATTCGAAGAGTTGTTTTTATTGCAGCTAAAATTATTAAAAAACAAATTGCTGCACACCCAAAAGTTTAAAGGGAATATCTTTGGCTCCGTTGGTACTTACTTTAACGAGTTTTATCATAACAAGCTGCCGTTTCCGCTTACGAATGCTCAAAAACGGGTTTTAAAAGAAATAAGGCAGGACACACAACGCGGTGTACAAATGAACCGCTTGTTGCAGGGCGATGTAGGCAGTGGTAAAACAGTAGTGGCACTAATGAGCATGCTGATTGCTATTGATAACGGCTTTCAAACCTGCATTATGGCCCCCACAGAGATACTGGCCAACCAGCATTACCAAACGATAAAGGAATTGGTTGGCGACGACTTTATAGAAGTTGGGTTGCTGACCGGCTCAACAACCCAAAAAGCCCGCAAAGTGCTGCACCAAAAGCTGGAAAGCGGCGACCTTAAAATATTGATAGGTACGCATGCCCTGATTGAAGACAAGGTTCAATATAAAAACCTGGGCTTTGTAGTAATTGATGAACAGCATCGGTTTGGCGTGGAGCAAAGGGCTAAACTATGGCGCAAAAACGCCATTCCGCCGCATATTTTGGTGATGACAGCCACCCCTATACCGCGTACGCTGGCCATGACCTTGTATGGAGATCTGGATATATCGGTAATTGATGAATTACCTGTCGGCCGTAAACCCATCAAGACCGTCCATTTTTACGAGGCGCAACGCCTGCGGATGTTTGGTTTTATGAAGGAAGAAATAGCCAAAGGCCGCCAGGTATATATCGTTTATCCGCTGATACAGGAAAGCGAAAAACTCGATCTTAAAAACCTGATGGACGGCATCGAAGTGATGTCGATTGAGTTTCCGCTGCCGCAATTCCGGATAAGCATAGTACATGGAAAATTAAAAGCCGCCGAAAAGCAATTTGAGATGAACCGCTTTATAAAGGGCGAGACACAAATAATGGTGGCTACTACCGTAATTGAGGTTGGCGTGAACATACCCAACGCCTCGGTGATGATCATTGAAAATGCCGAACGTTTCGGCCTGTCGCAATTGCACCAGCTCAGAGGCCGCGTAGGGCGCGGGGCCGAACAATCGTTTTGTATTTTAATGAGCAGCGCCAAATTAAGTCACGATGGGCGGATAAGGCTGAATACTATGGTAAAAACCAATAACGGTTTTGAAATTGCCGAAACCGACCTTCAGCTGCGCGGCCCCGGCAATATTGAAGGCACCCAGCAAAGCGGCGTGCTTGATTTAAAGGTGGCCAATATTGTAACCGACCAGGAACTGTTGATCACGGTACGTAAATTTGTCGAGTCGATATTTGAAAAGGACCCGCAGCTGGCAGCACCTGAGAATCAAATTTTCCACCAATCGGTTAAATCAAAAGGAGAAGGATTAACGTGGAATAAGATTTCATAAGAAACCTCTTTCGGTGTCATTTCAAACCATGGTGAGAAAACTTATACGACGTTAACTTAACCAAGTGATATATGGTAACCGTTTTCTTGCCTCGTTCGAAAACACTTTTTTTATAAAACAAAAAAATCCATCCGATAAAAACAGGATGGATTTTTTGTTCCGGGGTTACCGGTATATATGATGGAGTTGCTCTGTGCCGTATTAATTGTTCATTTTAGCTACCTGGTAGCATTCGTAAGCCAGGTGACGGTTATAATCGTTGGCGATGCTTTTGTAGGTAAGCAGGTCAACAAGTGTGCCGATACCGAAAAAGCCGCCGCTTATCAGATACATGAAACCTAAAAAGTATTGCCTGGTCATAAACCTTTGTACACCGGCCAGGCCCAAAAAGCCCAAAAAGGTTGCCAGTAAAATATCTGTAGGATTTTTACGCCTGCTGTTATAAACCAGCATAAAGGTTTGCATTTGGTTTTGGCTAAGGCCTGCTGATGCATGATGAAGAAAGCTATATTCATCCATCGTCATCCCGGCGAAATCATTATATGAGTTTTGGTAAGCGTTCATTTTGGTATCAGATTAGTGTTGTTTTTAAATGCTGATGTAAAAATAAGCCGCGTACAAAAAAACACAACCTCAATTAGGTTAGTGGCTTAAACAAGTCGGTAAAAGGGGGGATTTTGGCGGTGAATGATTTGATGTGCAGATGAGTTAGATATTGAATTTTATACAGAAGTTAGGCTGATAAATTATCAGTGTCTTTTCCCGATCAAAGCTCGTTCCCCTCGTTCTTCGTTGTTATCAATATATTCCATAAAAAAGGCTCCTTTAGGGAGCCTCAAATTACAAATATTTTAAATATCACGTCCCAAATTCAGGCGTGGTTACTTCGCTTTCTTCAAACTCATAATCCGTTAATGGCGGGCATGAGCAGATCAGCGTCCTGTCGCCGTAGGTATCGTTAACACGGCCTACTGATGGCCAGAATTTATAAGCAGCAACATAAGGCAGCGGGAAGGCAGCTTTTTGACGGGTGTAGGGGTGTTCCCACTCGTTGGCTGTAATTACCGATGCAGTATGCGGTGCGTTTTTTAAAGGATTATCTGTTTTATCCGAAAGGCCTTTTTCAACACTGTCAATTTCATGACGGATGGAGATCATCGCATCGCAGAAACGATCGAGCTCGTGTTTCGGCTCCGATTCTGTCGGCTCAACCATTACGGTGCCCGCAACCGGGAAGGAAACCGTCGGCGCGTGGAAACCATAATCCATTAAACGTTTGGCAATGTCGGTTACCTCGATGCCAAAGTTTTTAAATGCACGGCAATCCAGTATCATTTCATGTGCGCAGCGGCCATTTGCGCCGGTGTACAACACGGGGTAATGGTGCTCCAGGCGGGTTTTAATATAATTGGCGTTCAGGATGGCGTAACGGGTTGCATCGGTTAAGCCTTCGCTGCCCATCATGGCTATGTAGGCGTGTGAAATAATCAATATAGATGCCGATCCCCATGGCGCCGAAGACACTGCGTGGATAGATTTGCCTCTCTCGATATCAACTACCGCGTGTCCCGGTAAATAGGGAACCAGGTGTTTGGCTACGCCGATAGGGCCCATGCCCGGGCCGCCGCCGCCATGTGGTATACAAAATGTTTTATGAAGGTTAAGGTGGCAAACGTCGGCGCCAATATTGGCGGGACTGGTTAAACCTACCTGTGCGTTCATGTTAGCGCCGTCCATATACACCTGGCCGCCGTTTTCGTGGATGATAGCGCATATTTCAATAATGGATTCCTCAAAAACGCCGTGGGTAGATGGATAGGTTACCATCAGGCACGAAAGTTCATTTTTATATTGTTCTGCTTTGGCTTTCAGGTCGGCAACATCAATGTTTCCGTTATCATCGCATCTTACAACCACTATTTTCATACCAGCCATTGCTGCAGATGCAGGATTAGTACCATGTGCAGAAGATGGAATCAAAGCAATATTGCGGTGACTGTCGCCACGGTCGTTATGATAAGCGCGGATAACCATCAGGCCGGCATATTCGCCTTGCGCGCCCGCGTTTGGTTGTAGGCTCATGGCCGCAAAGCCGGTGATTTCGCTCAACCAGTTATTCAGTTCATCAAACAGCTGCATATAGCCTCCAACCTGGTCGGCTGGGGCAAAGGGGTGCATTTTGCTGAATTCGGCCCAGGTTACGGGTACCATCTCTGTTGTCGCGTTCAGCTTCATGGTGCATGAACCCAATGCGATCATCGAATGACAAAGCGAAAGATCCTTTGCTTCCAGCGATTTAATATAACGCAGCATTTCATGTTCCGAATGATGCGAATTAAACAATGGATGTGTTAAATAAGCCGACCGGCGCTGCAGTCCCCCTGGGATATTAGTCTGGATATTCTCCTTTAACTCATCAAAATTTACATCATTTAATGTTTTGCCTTTTACCCGGGCAAAAAAACGAACGATGGTTTTGATGTCTTCAGGTGAAGTAGTCTCATCAATCGAAATCGTAACTTCCGAACCTTTATAATGAAAGTTCATTTCATTATTGATGGCTTCGGCATGTATCGGGCTGGCTAAATCACCAAGATCGAACTTAAGGGTATCGAAATAGGTTTTATTGAGTTGTTCGTAGCCAAGTTGTTTAAGTGACGCTTCCAGTAAAACAGTTAACCCATGAATTCTTTCGGCAATCAGTTTTATGCCTGCGGGGCCATGGTAAACGGTATACATACCGGCCATTATGGCCAGCAAAGCCTGGGCAGTACAAATGTTTGAGGTTGCTTTATCCCTGCGGATGTGTTGTTCGCGGGTTTGCAGGGCCATGCGCAATGCATAATTGCCCGCGCTATCAATAGTTACACCAATGATGCGACCCGGCATCGATCTTTTATATTCTTCTTTGGTTGCAAAAAAGGCTGCGTGCGGTCCGCCGAAGCCCATAGGTACGCCAAAACGCTGGCTGCTGCCCACTACAATATCGGCCCCCCACTCGCCCGGAGGCGTAAGCAGCGCAAGGCTCATTATATCAACAGCCACGGTAAGTTTAATGCCTTTTTCGTGACCTGCGGTTGCAAAATCTTTATAATCATAAACAGCGCCGTCGCCTGCCGGATATTGAACAATGGCGCCAAACATACTGTCGGTAAGTTCAACCGACTGGTGATCGCCTATCAAAAGTTCGATACCATAGGGCTGTGCACGGGTTTTTAAAATATCAATAGTTTGGGGATACACCGCCTTCGATACAAAAAACACATTGGCATTTTGATTTTTACGCAGGCTGTATTGCATAAACATGGCCTCGGCAGCAGCAGTACCTTCATCCAGTAAGGATGCGTTTGCCATCTCCATCCCGGTTAAATCAACCACCATGGTCTGGAAATTAAGGAGCGCCTGCAAACGGCCCTGGGCAATCTCGGCTTGGTATGGCGTGTATTGCGTGTACCATCCGGGGTTTTCGAGGATATTGCGCTGGATAACACCCGGCACGATTACATCGTTATAGCCCTGGCCAATAAACGATTTGAATACCTTGTTTTTTGACGCGGTTTGCTTTAAATTATTTAAATAATCAAATTCGCTTTTAGCAGGCGGAAGATTTAGCGGAGCTTTTAGCCTGATTTTTTGGGGTATGGTTTGACTGATTAATTCATCAAGTGATTTTACGCCTATAGCCTTTAACACTTGAGCGGTATCTGCCTGATTTGGAGCTATATGCCTCGCCTGAAACTTTTCCTGGTAATCGATATTCAACTTCATGAATTGGGTGTCCCTTTAATTTGGGGCAAAGGTACTAATTTGGCTATTGAGTAACAATTATTAACCTATTAGTGACAGTGGTTTTACACAGAAAAAATGGAATATCCATGCCATTGCACCGAATACATTTGAACCTTAACTGGATGATATGGAGAAAAGTTGTATTTTTAGCGGGTTGTAACCTAAATAATGTTGCATAAAAAAACTTTACTTTTTTTCTTCCTTTTCGTTTTTAGCCTGAGGGCTTTCCCTGCCATTTTTGTAGTGACCAGCAATGCTGATTCCGGACCGGGGACGCTACGGGATGCATTGAGGAAAGTGGCACTTGCTGACAGCTCCGTTACCAATTATATCTATTTTAATCTGCCTGACGTAAGTCAAGCCGGACGAACCATTACACTATTTTCGAAGTTGCCGGATCTAAGTTCGAATTTAGTGATCGACGGATCCACTCAAACAGGATCAAAGTTTGGAGTAAGCGATGCATGCGTAGCACTATTTTTTCAAACGCCGGTCAACCAAACGATTTCGGCTTTGTCTATTGTTAACAAACACGATGTAGCGATTTACGGTTTGTATTTAAAATTCCTTACTGATGTTACCAAATCAAACCTCCTATACTTTTGGACTGGAATCGGGCTACGAAATGATAAGAATGTTACGATCGGGGCCATGGGAAAGGGCAATGTAGTAAGTGGATTTTATAACCCGTTGATTGTTAACTCTCCCGTTAACGAGTTTGAGTATTTCGAAAACTTAACGCTAAAAGACAACATCTTTGGTCTGGACGCTGACGGTGAAACATTATCAGTTAACCAAATTAGCGCCGTCCCAATTGGTCAGATAATCGGAAATGTTAATATTGGGGGCACAATAGCCGAAGGTAACGTGTTCGCCCAGGGTCTTTCTATAAATCAGGAAAATAATGTGGATTCTACCAACCCTGCGGATTACTACATATCTAGCCCTGCCTTTATAAAAATACAAAATAATAAGATCGGCGTTGATTACCTGGTCCAAAACGGAATCGCAACATCGTCAGGCATAAATTTGTCAACTACAGATCCGGGGGGTAAAAATAACTGTATTATTGAGGACAATGTAATAGCCGCTCCACAATGGTATGCAATAGACATAGGCAACAATGGTTTGCCTCTTTATATCCTTAGAAATTATATTGGTACTGACAAAACACTCACAAAAAGTTTTAAAACCGGCGGCATTTTTATTTATGGTGCTACCAGCGCTGCCATTGGAAGCAGCAATACTGCTGATGCTAATTATATCACAAACTGTAACCCGGTTTCTATCTTGCCGTTCAGCAATGTTACTGTTAATAAAAACAGTTTCTATTGCCCTAATTTTTCGCAACCAATGCACGGCGGGAACAATGTTTTCGATTTTGAATTCCCATTTCCGGTAATAAATATTTTGAATATATCCGCTACTTCGCTTAGCGGCACGGCGACGCCAAATTCAAATATTGAGTTGTTTTACAGCGATAAATGCGGTACTTGTTCACCTCAAACTTATTTTGCATCAACCACTGCAGACGCAAACGGCAATTGGCAATATAGCGGCACCATTAACGGAACTGTCATCGCATCCGCCACACTTGGGCTAAATACATCCGATTTTACCCAAACCAGTATCAATACGGATAAGGTTACTATTGTTAATGCCTGTGGCAATGGATTTGGTTCAATAAAAGGCGTTGTTCCGCAAAACGCACAAAATGTTGAATGGGTTGATTCACAAGGCAATGTGGTTGGAACAAAACCTGATTTATTAAATGTTAAAGTTGGTAAATATAGGCTTATAGCCAAAAATGGGACTTGCAAAGCCTTATCTTCGTTTTTTGAAATACTAGATAAGTTCCAACTTGACATAACCAATGTTAAGATAGTCGATCCGTCATGTGGCAATTCAACAGGTTCGGTTTCCGGTTTAAATCTCACGAACAATGAATACGGCTCACCCACCTTTGTGTGGACTGACGCAAGCGGCAAAACAGTTGGGAATGCTCTGGTATTAAGCGCCGTCCCCTCGGGAACTTATAATTTGGCAATAACAAGCGCTGACAAGACCTGTATTCAAAACTATGGTCCATTTACCCTCGTTAACACCACCGGTCCTAATATCGATCAATCCAACGTCGCAATCCAATCCACCAATTGCGGCCAGTCAACCGGATCAATTACCAACCTGGCGGTTACGGGCACAGGTACATTAAAATATATTTGGTGGAACAGCCAGCAGCAAACCGTAGGTACTGCAAAGGACCTGTTAGGCCAGCCGGCCGGCATTTATAAACTGGAAGTAAGCGATGACAGCCAATGCGGCTCCGTTTATACTACGGATATTACAATCCCCGAAACCAATGGTATTACGATGGATGACAGCAAAGTCGTTAGCACCGTAACAACCTGTAGCAAAGACAACGGCTCAGTCACCGGAATTACGGTAACCGGTGCAACTGCATATCAATGGGTCAATGGCAACAATCAACCTGTGGGGCAATCAATTGATCTGCAAAATCAGCCCAGCGGCGACTATACCCTTACTGCCTCAAATGGCTTCGGTTGCAGTAAAACCAGTAAAGTTTATCATATCGGGCAGGATCCGCCGACGCAATATCCTGTTTACACAACGAGTATCGTGCCTGCTTGTTTCGGAAAAAACAATGGCTCTGTTTCTGTAGCAACCGATGTGCTGGTTAGCTCGGCCCGTTGGATAAACAGCCAGGGCCAACCGATAGGGGGTAATAATACTACAATTACTGATTTGCCTGGGGGAACTTATCAGCTTTATGTAACCGATAAAAACGGCTGCGAAAATTTATACAAAAGTTATACAGTAACAACCATTACCCAATTGCAAATACTTGCGGGCGCGGAAAATGTAATTGATGACCAATGTACTTTGCATACAGGCAGCATCACCAATATACAGGTTAGTGGCGGAGTGCAGCCCTATGCCTGGTCATGGGTTGATGCCGGCAATCAAATTGTTTCCTCATCGCCCGATCTTATGGGCGTTGGCGCGGGTGTTTACACGCTTAGTGTAAATGACGCTTCAGGATGTGGTTTGGTTTCAGCTTCCTATACCGTGCAAAATCAATCCGAAAATATATCACCCCCTTCAGTGAGCAATTTACAGTTATGCAGCGCCGGCGATGCCCTGTTGCAGGTAAGCAGCCCATCAAGTGGATACAGCTATCGCTTGTATGCCGATCAAACCGCAACAACACCACTGGATGAGCAGACCAGCGGAAACTTTAAGATAACAGTTAAAAGTAATACCATCCTTTATGTAAGCCAGGTATCAGGTACCTGCGAGAGTCAGCGCACAGCAGTGCAGGTGAGTGTTGGCATTTCCGCTGTCGACATAGCAAATGCTTTCACCCCCAACGGCGATGGGATAAATGATTATTGGGTGATTAACGGCATCGCCAGCTACCCTTTGGCGACAATCCAGGTATTTACCCGGTACGGCCAAAAGATTTTCGAATCAAAAGGTTATGCTACGCCCTTTGACGGTACGTTCGAGGGCAAAAAACTTTCGCCGGGGGTTTATTATTATATTATCAACCTTAAATCCAATTGCAACCTGCTTTCAGGGAGTTTAACTATTATCAGATAGCCAATTGCCTTAAATACATTTGCACGGTATTCTCCAGTCCATAATATAATGCGTCGCAAATTAGGGCATGGCCTATGCTTACTTCGTCTAAACCGGGTATGTTTTCCGCAAAATATTTAAGATTTTGCAGGTCAAGATCGTGGCCTGCGTTAATACCTAACCCAACCTTTTGGGCCACCTCTGCAGCTTTTACGTAAGGTGCAATAGCGGTTTCCTTGTTTTGATGAAATTGATGTGCATACGCCTCGGTATATAGTTCAATGCGATCAGTACCGGTAGTGGCAGCAGCTTCAACCATTTCTGCTACGGGGTCAACAAATATGGATACGCGGATGCCGGCATCTTTAAATACTTTGATCATATCCTTTAAATAGTCCTGGTGAGCTATAGTGTCCCAGCCATGGTTGGAGGTGATCTGTCCTAAAACGTCGGGTACAAGGGTAACCTGTTCGGGTTTATTGGCGAGTACGAGGTCAATAAATTTTTGCTCCTGGCAATTGCCCTCGATATTAAACTCGGTGGTCACAATTTTCTTCAGTGCAAAAACATCATCGTAGCGGATATGTCTTTCATCGGGCCGGGGGTGTACGGTTATGCCCTGCGCGCCAAAGCGTTCGCAATCTTTTGCAACCTGAACCAAATCGGGGTTATTGCCGCCGCGTGAGTTGCGCAGGGTGGCTATTTTATTTATGTTGACGGATAAACGTGTCATTTAATTTCGGATTTACGTCCCGATAGCTATCGGGATCGGATTTATTTTTCAATTGCCGTTTGGCGCTCAAAGTTAACACATCGTTTGTTAATGCGAACCAAATATTGTGTTTATGGTAATGCCCGTATCCAAAGTTTCAATTCCGTACCTGGCTTTTAAGCTTGCCAATGGAGGCCCATTATTCCAAAATAGTGTATATCTTCAATTGATCAGTTTTTTTGTATTTGGAAGTGTACACAATACAAAACCTACAAAATCCAAAAGTGTAAACCAATCAATTTTTTAATTTCCTCATTTACAGATATTTATATATTGTAAATTGAAAAAGTGGAAACTTTGTGTAAACCCTTTTTTGCGGGTTGTTCTGTTAGGGGCGATTGGCATTTAACGCAATAAATGCAAGCAGCTTAGTTAAATCATGGTGTGCTAAAGCCGCAGGTAATTGAAGCCATGCAAAAGTTTTTGAGGATAATATTGGTTATATTGGCGCTTTACCCGGCGTAATCATTAACGTGAAAATTAAACACCTGCTTGTCGTTCTCGTCGCATTGTGCTGTAGTTTGCAAAGTGCAAATGCGCAAAAAGCCTATGCTAGCATTAAGGACTATAAAGTTTTTTATGGGGTTATTGTCCGCAACCAACAAAACCTATTCGTTACGCGGAGGTTTGAAAATGCCGGAAAGCGTTACTACCTGCTAATTAATCCGCAAACGCTTGAAACCGAAATAATCAAATCAAAAGTTTATGATGTTGAGCCGATGTCCTACGACAGGGCATTAGACTTTTTTAAAAATACACCATATATCCGTGCGATAAAAAAAGCGGAAGAACAATCAGTCGGATTGCAAAATGCGGGGGTTACCAAAGGAGCAACGCAAGAAAATGGCATCACCCTAACCACTGATCTGTGCCCTTCACATCGTCCGCTTGACAGGATTGCCTTTACGGAAACAATCAAGGCATTTGAAAAAGTAGAAACGCCCGTCCCGGTAGCCATATCGGTATCAGGTTTATGGATGAACCATCATTCTGCCGACCTGGAATGGTTAAAGCAAATGCAGGCTAATCATCAGTTAAGTATTAACTGGATCAACCATTCCTACAACCATCGTTTTGGCCCGAAGCTTCCGCTTAAAAGGAATTTTTTACTTGAATCCGGTACCGATATCAATTTCGAGGTGCTTGAAACGGAAAAGGCCATACTCAAAAATGGATTGGTGCCATCTGTGTTTTTCAGGTTTCCGGGCTTGGTATCCAGCCGGGAATTGGTGTTTAAGATAACCGGCTTGGCTTTAATCCCCATAGGCAGTGATGCATGGCTGGCAAAGGGGCAAAAGCCGATAAACGGGAGCATTGTATTGATCCACGCAAATGGTAACGAACCGGTAGGCGTAAAAGATTTTATTAAACTATTGCATGCAAAAAATGAAGCAATCGCGAATAAACAGTGGAGATTGTATGATTTACCAGGGACTATTGTGAAAGAATTTAACGGTGCGGATTCCGCCCGATAACAAAGGAAACTTTACGACATTTCCGCAGCGACTTCTATTTCGGGCGTTTGTATCTCTGTCAGGGATAAAGGCACCAGTTTCTTGGTTTTAAAGTAAGTGAGCGATACAATAAGTAACGTCATCCCGCCGCCAAAAATAACCGATGGTACCGTACCCATTATAGTTGCTGCGGCACCAGATTCGAAAGCGCCGATCTCGTTAGATGAGCCAATAAAAATGAAATTAATAGCCGAAACACGCCCGCGCATATGATCGGGTGTGAGTAACTGCATAATGGTGCCGCGGATGATCACACTAATGCTGTCAAACGCGCCCTCGGTAAACAGGAATATCAACGACAGCCAAAATATACGGGAGAGGCCAAAGCATATAATGGATAAACCGAAACCGGTTACGGCAATCAGCAGGTTTCGCCAGGGTTTACCCATAGGCGAAAATTTGGTCATGGCCAGCATCGTTATTAACGCCCCTATTGATGATGCCGCCCGCATGAGCCCTAAGCCATCTACGCCAACCTTAAGTATATCAAGTGCGAAAACCGGCAGAAGCGCCACCGCACCACCAAAAAATACCGAGAAGAGATCAAGGCTCATGGCCCATAACAATATTTTTTTATTCAGCACAAAGTGGATACCCTCTTTCAGGCTTGTCCAAATACTTTCCTTCGGTATAAAAACTGCGGGGTATGCGCTTAATGAATAAGTTATCAGCATGGAAATAGCCAAAAAGGACATGATCACCGCAAAGGCAGCGGTAATACCAAAATAGCCATAAACCAATCCGCCGGTCGCAGGCCCCAGGATGGCTGCAATCTGCCAGCTCGAACTACTCCACGAACTGCCATTTGGGTAAATTGCTTTGGGGATACTATTAGCGTAAACGGTAAATGTAGCCGGCCCGTAAAAAGCCCTCGCCACGCCGTTTAAAAATATCATGAAGAAAATGATGGGGATCTTCCACCCTTTATGAATTTCGCCCGACAGGCCTTTCAGGGTTACCGTAAACATCACCAGGGAAGCAAAAAATACCAGCGACGATATCATCAATAGCATTTTTCTTTTTTCGGATTTATCGGCTATGTAACCTCCGTACAAGGCGATGCCAACCGCCGGAATCGCTTCACAAAGGCCGATACCGCCCAGGGCCATTTTATTTCGGGTTAGCTGGTAAATATAGGTAGCTATAACCAAAGCCTGCATGGTGTATGCGAAAGTGAAGGTAAAGCGCATCCCAAGGTAAACGCGAAATGCCTTGTATCGCAAAGCTGCAAGAAAATCTTTTTCTATAACCTGACTATCGCCGTCTATCGACACTTATGATTGTTTAAGATGAGCCGTAAAATTACAATTTGTACACTAATGCAGAAATTCGCCGCCTTTTTTGTTTTAAAAATTACCGTAAACACACAATTGGTTAATTAAGCCCGTGCTGGTCTATCAGGTAGATCAACGCAGCCATCGAGGCAGCACCCAGTTCCAGTTCGCGCTTATTTACGTTTTCAAAAACATCGTTAGCCGAGTGGTGCACATCAAAATAACGCTGCGAATCGGGTAAATAACCAATTAAAACAACGTTTTTTGATTTTTCCTTCAGCGGACCAATATCGCTGCCACCACCACCTGCAACCAGTTGGCCCGAGCCATAAGGTTCAAGTAATTTTTGCCATTGGTTATTGATGTTTTTTAATGTGACAGCCGAAACACCTTCAAAACTAAAGCCCCGAGGGGTAAAACCACCCAGATCGGTTTCAATTGCGGCAATATGTTCTTCTTTGTTTTGCTCAGCAAGTTCGGAATATTTAAGGCCGCCTT
>Ga0206898_10106_pt3 | contig 22704 bp, 18 predicted proteins | sample Alteio_BWOrgHeat_50_FD_153237 | JGI IMG/M metagenome (GOLD analysis project Ga0206898, IMG submission 153237) | Enriched cells from forest soil in Barre Woods Harvard Forest LTER site, Petersham, Massachusetts, United States -... | ecosystem: Environmental > Terrestrial > Soil > Temperate forest >...
GGCGGCCGGTGGTGGCGGAAAAGGCATGCGGATAGTTGAAAAAGCCGCCGACTTTGAAGAGCAAATGGCCCTGGCTGTTTCCGAAGCCACATCGGCTTTTGGCGATGGTTCCGTTTTTATTGAAAGGTACGTTACCTCGCCGCGCCATATCGAGATCCAGGTATTGGGCGATACCCATGGCAATATTGTGCATTTGTTTGAACGCGAATGCTCCGTGCAGCGCCGCCATCAAAAGGTTATTGAGGAAGCGCCATCATCCATATTAACACCCGAAATAAGGGAGCAAATGGGCAAATGCGCGGTTGATGTTGCTCGGTCGGTAAATTATACCGGGGCCGGCACCGTTGAGTTCATTATGGATGAGCAACTGAATTTTTACTTCCTGGAGATGAACACCCGCCTGCAGGTTGAGCATCCCGTATCCGAACTGATAACCGGGATCGACCTGGTGAAGGAACAAATCCGTATTGCAAGGGGCGAAGCCATCAGCTTTAAACAACAGGATTTACAGATAAAAGGCCATGCCATCGAACTGCGTGTTTATGCTGAGGACCCGGACAATGACTTTTTGCCTGACATAGGCACCCTGCAAACGTACGTTACCCCAAAAGGCCCGGGCGTGCGTGTAGACGACGGTTTTGAACAGGGCATGGAAATCCCGATTTATTACGACCCAATGATTGCCAAACTGGTTACTTATGGCAAGGATAGGGCAGAGGCCATTGAACGAATGTCGCGTGCGATTGACGAGTACCAAATAACCGGCATCACAACCACCCTGGGTTTCGGGAAATTTGTAATGCAACACGAAGCGTTTACTTCAGGTAATTTTGATACGCATTTTGTAAGTAAATATTTTAAGCCCGGAAGTTTGCAAAACGGCAGGGGCGACGAGGCACTGATAGCAGCGCTTGTAATGGAAAAGTTATTAAATGAAAAAAGTGCCCACAACGCTAACATCGCTGAAACCCATAGCTCCAACTGGGTAAGAAATCGGAAAGAGGTAAACTAAAAACAGGTTAATTGTCTTCTTCACTGATTTCTCCATCGGCATTAAAAACAGGCACGACAATGTTTGCCGGCTTTTTGGTGAGGGAATCGATGCCTCCATTTTTGTTTATATTGTAAAATCGGTCGGTTACTTTTACTGTTGTTTTTTTGCCTTCCGTTCGCAGATGTTCAATTTCCCTGGTATAGAACTGCTGCGGATTAAATATTTTATATTCCATCCGGCTGTAATCAACACCGAAATCCTCATCGTCGTTAGTTGCTACCAATAAAGAAGAAGCATTTTCTGAAGTATTATGCTTACAAACAAGCAAATATTTATGAGCAGATACGAGGTGGTCGTCGGCGTTTACAATCGCTAAACTATAATCCGCGCCAGGATAATAAACCGTGTCTCCTTTATAAAACCATTTGGAAGGAAAATCATTGGTATCGGCGAGGTGTTGTTTCAGTTGAGCAAATGGGATATCCATTTGTGCTGATACGCTATCTAAAAAAGTAAGTTTATCGCTTTTTTTGTGTAGGGCCGCAGTACTTACAGTTGTTACGGGCGGTGTTTTTTTTTTGTTTTTACATCCATAAGCCAAAAGGCAGATCAGGAATATTGCACAGCTTAGTTTATTGTTAGCCATATGTTCAGGTTAGTTTTAATAAAAGCTCTTCTACAAGTGCAGCCTGTGCGGTATTGATTTTGAGTATAGCCTCTTCAGCATACAACCATGCACCCCGGTCAATTTCAGGAAAAGATTGCTTTTTGCCTGATTTTGGTGGCCACTCCATCTCAAAAAGGTTACTGAATATGGTTTCATGATCGATATCGCCTTCAACAGCCCAGGCATAAATGATTTTCCCGCTTTTTAATTTTACCGGATTTAGTGGAACAAAATCACCTTCCACCGCGCTGCCTGTCTCTTCCATAAACTCGCGCTTGGCCGCTATTAATGGTTCTTCATCGCTAAGGAACTCGCCTTTGGGAATTGACCAGGCGCCTGCATCCTTGTTTTTAAAAAACGGGCCACCAGGGTGCACGAGGAAAAACTGCAGTTGGCCATCTTTTTTGCGGTATAACAATATCCCGGCACTTTGTATGCCCATATTTATGATTTAAAGGCAAGTTAACAAATCACAAAACTATTATAGCTAAATTTGTATTATCTAACTGAAAAAATTCAACCATGACCGACAACAGATGGACCAGCTTTAAAGTAGTTGGCGATTTTAATAACGATATAAGAACGCTTTATGAAGCCTGGGCAACTCCTGCAGGGCTTGAAAGATGGTTTTTACGTAAAGCCGATTTTTACGCCATCATTGGCCGGCAGCGCGAGCCGGAAGAGTTTATTTTGAAAGAAGACGTGTACGAGTGGTACTGGTATGGCTGGGGTGATGAGACGGTAGAAAAAGGCGAAATACTGGAAGCCAACGGTACCGACCTGATCAAATTTACCTTCGCTAAACAATGTATTGTAACGGTTAGCTTTTATAGCCGCAACGGCGTGTCAATTGTTGAACTTACACAGGAAAACATACCGGAAGAAAGCGATCCGTCGAAAAATCTTTTTATACAATGCCAAACCGGCTGGACGTTTTATCTGGCCAATCTAAAATCGATACTGGAAGGTGGCGTCGATTTGAGAAATAAAAAGTTGGAAGTAAGCAGCAACTTTAAATGATAATACCCTAAAATTCATTGAGGGTATCGCGTGAAATGTGATCGGTTACATACAGCAATAACTTTGATCCTGTTAAATCGATGCTGAATTTAGATGTTTCTGCGGATTTTTGAACCGGGCATAGATCAGCACACCCGTAAGTAAAAAATACCTGGTATTCAAAGCGGACTTTACCGGTTTTTGTTGCTCCATCGTACCAGCAATCAATTATTTCAAAATCAGGTACAGTTGGTGAGCCACCATCTTCCTGGTGAAACGCCAGCAAGGCCGATCTTATGTCGTCAAAAAGCACCTCGTCGTTACGAAAAACCGCATCCAAAAAGCTTTTTAAAGCCGCTTTTTCATGGAAAATATTGGTATCCGGCTGGTTATGAATACCGAACGTTATTATAGGCATTTTCAAAATTACAAATTACTTTGACAATCGGCATTTTCTAAATATGTAGCTTTGCCGCTAAGAGCTCCCCTTTAGGGGGCTGGGCGGTATGTTTACAGGAATAATAGAAACTTTAGGAAAAGTAACCAATTTAAGGCAGGAGCAGGGCAACCTCCACATTACCGTTGAATCGAGCATTGCGCAGGAATTAAAAATAGACCAATCGGTGGCTCATAATGGGGTGTGCTTAACAGTTATTGCGCTGGAAGACGGCAAACATACAGTTACGGCTATTGAAGAAACCTTAAATAAAACCAGCCTTGGCCAGTTAAAAACCGGCGACCTGGTTAACCTGGAGCGCTGTATGCAAATGAATGCCCGGTTGGATGGCCATATTGTACAGGGCCACGTTGACCAAACCGCTATGTGCATTGGCTACAATGAGCTGGACGGCAGCTGGGAATACACTTTTGAATACGATGCCGCTGTGGGCAATGTAACGGTTGAAAAAGGATCGATATGCGTAAACGGCATTAGCCTTACCGTGGTAAACTCCAAAGCAAACAGCTTTTCGGTGGCCATTATTCCTTATACTTTTGAGCATACCAACCTGCAACAGGTGCGGGTTGGCTCAGTTGTTAACCTGGAGTTTGATATTATCGGCAAATACGTTGCCCGGTTAATGCAGCGCTAATTTGCCAGGGCCAAAATCCGGCTTTGTGCATACACTTTGTATTTCTCTTCTTTTGACGGTGGTTTTGCAGCTATATATTTCCGGTAATAGGTAAGTGCCATTACCTTGTTTTTGAGGTGCGAATCGTAAAGGGTGGCCAGCAGGTAATAAGTGAGGGGCTTTTCGTCAAACTGCAACCCTTTTTGATACGCGGTTACGGCCTTTTTATATTTTGTTAGGGTTTCGTAGCTGTCGGCCATCTCAGCATAATAATCGCCGATATTGGGCGATATCCCTGCGTTAATGGCCTTCATTAAGTATTCAACAGCCCTGGGCTGATCTTTCAATTCCTTAAAGGCCAGCGCTGCAATATAAAAATTGGTCTCGCTGAGTTCCAGTTCGCTAATTTCGGCCATGGTTTCTACACTGCACCAATAATCCTTCAGGTTATAATAGGCTATTTGGAGCTTAGTTAAAACAAAACCTCCGTGATTGCCCAGCTCAACCAATTTCATGCAGGTGTTTTTCGTGTCCTCCCATTTGTTTTGCGAATACACCAATTTCAACTGACTCAACAGCAACACTGAATTCTCCGGATCCTGTGCTATTGCCTCATCCAAAACAGTTTGCGCCAGCGAAAATTGCTTCAACATTACATAAGCATCGCTCAAATCCGATGCCACATCAGGTTCCGCAGGGTTTAATTGATTGGCTTTTTTGAGATAAATAAACTGGGCGTCCTTGTCGCCTTTATCCAGGCTGATAGAAGCCAGCTGCTTGTAAACCATAAAATTGGTGGTGTCTTTTTGGATGATTTTTTTATAATATACTTCGGCCTTCAAATTATTCCCGCGCCTGATGTTAATAGCTCCCAGGTTAAACAAAACAGCAGTATTGCTCGAGTCGATGTTATATATACGCTGATAATAACCTTCAGCATCAGCCAGTTTACTGGCCATTTGTGATGTATACGCCAACCGGGCCAGTACTTTTGTATCGGTAACAGGCTCGGGGTAGGTTTTCTTAAGATAATCCGCAGCATCGGCAAAACGCTGGTTTTGGTAATATTCCAGTAAAAGTGCATCGTCCGGTGTCGGTTCGGATTGTGCAAATACAGCTATGTTCGGTAATAAAAAGGAAAAGAAAAGTAAGATAGATTTCATATAACTAAATTATTAGTTATAAACTGAAAATCCAAATTTTCAAACATTTTGTTATGGTTGATGTTGTCACTATACAAAAAAAACACAACCATATGGATAAGTTAAAGAAATTCGGGTTAATGGAAAAAATTGTCCATGAATTGGAGGATTTAAAAAATAGTCAGCAAGCCATTATCGTAAAACTTGCAAAAGTAGAGGTAGATAATATCGAACTTGGGAATAAAAGACTGGAAAAAGATTTGCCGGATATGCACCAAAGGGTTACTGACAACCTGGACACTATCGCTGCAATACTGGAGGATTTCGCTACTCAAACCGATCAGTACAGCGATAAAAATAATATCGCAGCGCTAAAGGAACAGGAAGCGATAGACAAGCTTTAAAAAAGCTTAAAGCTAAAAGCAGAAAGACCAAAGCTATATTATAGTTTTGGTCTTTCTGCTTTTATGACGTTTTGTGCTTTCAGCTTTGGTATTTCAGCTTTCCACGCTTACTGGTACTGAATATAAATCGGCCTTGGCTTCAGTTGAAGAACTTCTGCCGGCGTCATCATCCTTTTGGTATCCTTTTTGATATCGTTTTTGTAGAACAATTTAAACCCGGTAAACTGCACGGGTTCATTATGGATCGCATAATGATACGTGTCCTGTTTTAGCTTAACGCCGCCCCAGCCGTCCATATCCATCACAAACTGAACCTCGGGGTGTAGTTTTATGTTTTGATAATTGGTAACCATGCGTTGCGTAAACCGATGAACGATAAATATTTTAGGCGGAATATTGTATTTCTTCACCAGTGATGCCAAATATCCCGTAACATAGTTGATGTCGGCCGCATCAAAAGTGCCTATCCTTTTGCCCGGGACACTGCCTTCCTTCATCGAAAATTCCGGATCAATTCCTAAATGCACATCAGGCATGGCCAGGTATTTTTCCAGTCTGGGGATTTCTTTTTCAACCGTACTGAAACCTACCTGCAAATCCAGGAAGATGATGGCATTAATAGAATGTGCCATTTGCACCGCTTTATCAATCTGGCTAAAGGGCATGCGCAGGTTATGCAGGCCATCTTTACCGGCGTAGGCTTGTGCGGTAACGCATATATAATGTATAGCAGGTTTTACCGGCGTGGTAGTATCTGCTTTTTCCCAGGCCTTTACTTCGCCCTGTAACTTAGCCAGCATAATTTTAGGCGGATACTGCCCCAACACTCCCATGTTTTTTGAATAAAAATTACCGTAATAAGCCACTACCCGGTAAAACGGCAAAATGGCACCCGGTAACGGTCGCGGTGCCTTTTTAACAGGCCATCGCCCCGTTTTATCGCCGTTGGCCAGTTTGTGCATCAGCGAGTCGTATCGCAAGGTATCCAGCGGCTTAAGCGTTGTGTCTTTTTTAACGGTGGTATCTCTCCACTTTAAAAAGCTGCTTTTTTTTGCAGATGCAGTTGGAATATTTAATAGATAAAGGGGTAAAATCAGCAGATAGAATAAGCGAATGTTTTTCAAAATGGCGTAGTTGTGGTATTTAAATTTCTAATTGTAACGATCAAAGTTGCACCATAGGGATGCCCTTAATGTACAATCTGTTCTTGGTTTTTGTTTTTAACTTCTCGATAACCTATTTGTTTTTTCGTAACCTTGGTCGCAGCTCCTTTGCGCCACCGCTAAAGCTAAGGCGGCACGCGGTCGGACTTCCGGTCTTTACTGACTTTCGGACTAATCTCTAACCTCTAATCAACTAATCTCTAATCACCTACTCAATACTCTTCCCCTTCATAGCCACACTAATCGCCTGGTCCATCAGTCTCTCGGCAAAGGGGCGGGTGAATTCATTCAACGTATCAATGTTTTTGTGGATTAAATCCTTATTGCCACTGGTAAGGGCGTCTTTTAACGCCTGGATATAGTTAACAGTTTCGCTCATCTCTGCAACAGATATAAAATCGCCGTTCTTTTGTAAAAAGCGTTCAACGGTGTAAACCATTTGTTCGCCTTCGGTACGGGCTTCTATCAGCATGCGCTGGCTCACATCGTCTTTAGCGTGTGTAATACTGTCCATCAGCATTTGTTCTACCTGGTCGTCGGTGATGCCGTACGTTGGTTTAACTTCTACCTCCTGTTTTACGCCTGAGCGTAGCTCAACGGCCTGGATTTTCAGGATCCCATCAGCATTCAGCAAAAAGTTTATATCAACTTTCGGAAAGCCCGCCGGCATAGATGGGATACCTTTTAAGTCAAACTCGGCCAGTTTGCGGTTTTCTTTGATAAGGTCGCGCTCGCCCTGGTAAACGGCAATTTTCATATTCACCTGGCCATCAATGCTGGTGGTGTACTGCCTTCCGGCTTTGGTTGGCACTTTTGAATTTCGTGGGATAATTACATCCATCAGCCCGCCCATGGTTTCAATACCCAAGGACAGGGGGGTAACATCAAGTAACAAAATATCTTTACGGTTTCCGGCCATAATATCGGCCTGTATAGCTGCGCCCAGTGCTACAACTTCATCCGGGTTTACTTCGTCATGAACCGGCCGGCCAAAGAAGTCCGACACCATTTTTTTCACCAGCGCCGTACGGGTTGAGCCGCCAACCATAATGACTTCATCAATCTGGCTGATATCCAGTTTGGCATCTTTTAATGCATTTTTACAGCAGGTAATGGTTTCTTCAACTTTGGGTAAAATCAGTTCTTCAAATGCTTCGCGGGTAATGGTACACCAGATCTCGCCTATCTTGTCGTTCACCATACTTTGATGCGCAAAGGCTTTCTTGGCTTCTTCGGCTTTTAGGCGCAGTTGTTGAGCAAGTTTATTATCTGCCAGCACTTCGGCACGGTTCAGTTGGTTCTTTTCTATCCAGTAATCAACAATCGCACGGTCAAAGTCATCGCCACCCAAAAAAGTATTGCCGTTGGTTGATAAAACTTCGAATATCCCGTTTTGTATTTGCAGGATAGACACATCAAATGTTCCGCCGCCCAAATCATATACAGCTATGGTTTTGGTCTCTTCAGGGTTTAATCCGATGCCATAAGCCAGGCTGGCTGCGGTTGGTTCGTTTACTATGCGCAATACGTCGAGCCCGGCAAGTTTACCGGCATCGCGTGTTGCCTGGCGCTGCGAATCATTAAAATAAGCCGGAACAGTTATCACCGCCCGGTTAACAGGCGTTTTTAAGGCATGTTCGGCACGCCCTTTCAGTTCCTTTAATATCAGGCCCGATAACTCTATCGGTGTATAAAATTTATCGCCAACTTTTATTTTAACCAGGCTTTCGGTGTCGTCGTCAATTACCTTGTACGAAAAAAAGTCCTTGTAATTCTCGATATCATGATAAGATCGGCCCAATAAGCGTTTAACTGAAAAAACGGTGTTTTGCGGATCGGTAATTAAATATTCCTTTGCCTCGTTGCCAACGGTAATATCCCCGGTTGCTCCAAAATGCACCACCGATGGCACCAATACACCCTTGCCGGTATCATTTATCACCTGTGGGTTTTTATCGGGATTTATAAAAGCCACCAGTGAATTTGTAGTACCCAGGTCAATCCCGACAATTAATTCTTCTTTTTGTATAGAACCTGTTGCCAGGTTGATAGAAACTTTAGCCATGATATTTGTAACAATCGGCAAATGTAGTAGTTTTTGCTGCATGGCGTGTCACAGGAGTTTCGGAATATTGTCTGAACCGGAATTCATAGAATTCAAGAATTAGCAGAATAAGAGTTCGCTAAATATCCTGTTACGGGGCAAAATCATTCTGAATCAGAATTTGCAGGATTTAAGAATTGAAAGAATACGAGTTGATTAAATATCCTGCTGCGCCGCAAAATCATTCTGAATCAGAATTTACAGGATTTAAGAATTAACAGAATAGGAGTTGATTAGATATCCGGCTAAGCGGCAAAATCATTCTGAATCAGTATTTACAAGACTTAAGAATAAGCAGAATCGGAGTTGATTAAATACCTTGCTGCGCCACAAAATCATTCTGTGAATTTTTTAATTCTGCAAATTCTGATTCAGATATTCTGATTCAGATATTCTGATTCAGATAAAATGTCCTAACTTTCACCCTAATGAAATTCTACCTGAAAATACCCCTTTTCCTGCTACTGTTAACTGCTACTGCCACTCTTACAAAAGCACAGGAATTCGGCGGCAACCCACCATCCATCAAATGGAAACAAATAGACATGCCGGCCGCCAAGGTGATATTCCCGGTCGGGCTGGATTCTGCAGGGTTACGGGTGGCTAATATCATCAGGCAAATGAATAACGCCATAAAGCCTACCATTGGCTTTAAGCAGCGGCAAATCAGTATCGTCCTGCAAAATCAAACCACTATAGCCAACGCTTATGTTGGACTGGCGCCGTTCAGGAGCGAGTTTTACCTAACGCCCGAACAAAATAGTTTTGAGTTGGGAAGCTTATCCTGGCCCGAGCAGTTGGCTATTCATGAATTCAGGCATGTGCAGCAATACAATAATTTTAATGTAGGTTTTTCGCATGTGCTGAAAGTGCTTTTTGGCGAGGGCGGCCAGGCCCTGGGCAACGATTTGGCTATACCCAACTGGTTTTTTGAAGGCGATGCCGTTTTTAACGAAACCCATGTGAGCGACCAGGGCAGAGGCCGGCTACCTTATTTTTTTGATGGGTTCCGTGCATTGTGGGCTTCCGATACACAATATAGTTATATGAAACTGCGCAACGGTTCATATCGCGATTTTACACCCGATTGGTACCCGCTCGGCTATATGCTGGTATCGTACGGAAGGGAAAAGTATGGCGATGATTTCTGGAAAAAAGTTACCCATGATGCAGCAGCTTATAAAGGTGTTTTTTATCCATTTGAAAAAGCTATCAAAAAATATTCGGGCGAGGATTTTTCGAAATTCCGTGATGACGGGTTAAATTATTTCAGGAAACAGGTTGACACTGCGGTAAACGAACAGACGGCAGTTTTGCCAAAGTATGGATTTAGTCCTTCTGTAATTAAAGCCCTTCACTTTGTGGCTAACGAAGAATACCCTGCTTATGTGAATGACAGTACCATGATCTATATGAAAAGTACGTATAATCATGTGCCCGTATTCGTACAGAAAAAAGCTGGGCAAGAGCGAAATATTAGCGTAAGGAGCGTTTCGCTTGACAATTATTTTGCCTATCATGATGGAAAGGTGGTATATACGGCCTACCGGCCGGATATCCGTTGGAATTACCGCGATTACAGCGAATTGATGCTGATGGATATAAATACAGGCAGGGAACACCGATTAACTACCGGCGCAAAATATTTTTCGCCAGATTTTAGTACGGATGGTAAAAGGATTGTAGCCGTAAAGGAGGCTACCGATGGAAAATGCTATTTACACTTGTTAAGTGCAGGCAATGGTAAGCTCATTTCTGCCGTGCCTAATAAAGATAACCTGTTTTATACTTATCCCAAGTTTTATGGCGATGATAAATTAATTGCAGCGATAAGAACACCAAAGGGGCAAATGTCGTTGGATTTAATCGATATTAAAACGGGCGCCAATAAGTATCTGCTACCGTTTTCATACCAGCCTATCGGGTTTCTCGCTGTTCGGCAGGATACCGTTTATTTCACAGCCACATCGGGCATTAACGATGGTTTGTTTGCTTTATCGATCAGCAGCGGTAAGTTATTACAGTTGAAAAATCACTTTCAAAAGGGTTACACCGGTAATTATCAACCGGCTGTTTCGGTAAATAAATTCTCGTGGGTGGGGTTTACAGCAGTTGGCTACCAAATAAGCGAATTCGATAAAAAAGACTTGCATTGGGCTCCTGTGGATCCGGTAGCGATACGCGGGAAATTGCCTGATTTTGGCATCAGCGCCCTCAAACGCGACAGCTCAACCGATTTGCTTGCCACCGTTAAAAACGATACGTTGCCGATAACCAAATATCGCAAATCGCATCATTTATTTAATTTTCATAGCCTGGTACCCAATTTTGTTGATCCCGACTATACTTTGGCCCTTGAGGGCGAAAATGTGCTCAACACCCTGCAAACACAGCTTGCATTTACCTATAACCGCGATGAAGGTTATAAGGAGTTTGGGTTCGATGCCGTTTATGGCGCCTTATTTCCCTACATTTCTGCAGGCAGCGATTATATTATCGGTCGGCAAGGCTATTACCAGGGCAACAATATTTACTGGAATGAAACCGACCTGCATGGCGGCTTGCAGCTGCCGTTTAATTTAAGCAGTGGCAAAAACCTCACATATTTAAGCGCCGGTACTGATGTATATTATTCAAGTGTGCGTCTTCAGCCCGGCTACCGCGGTATTTTTGCCGATCAATCTTACAGTTATTTAAACTACTACATCAGTTTTTCCAATACCATACAACAGGCCAAACAAAATATCTATCCGCGGCTGGGGGAAAGTCTTTATCTAAATTATAAAGCGGCTATTACGGGGTTAACCTCGCAGCAATTCCTGGCAAACGGATTTTTATATCTGCCCGGATTAATGGTTAACCATAACCTGGTGATTAACGTTGCCCATCAGCAAAAAAATAAGGGGGATGTAATCGATTTTTCCAACTCTTTTCCTTTTTCCAGGGGATACGCAGCCGAAAACCTGTACGAGATGAACAAGGCGGGCGTTAACTATCATTTCCCGATTGCCTATCCCGATGCCGGTTTTGCCAATACCTTTTACCTGGCCCGGATAAGAGGTAACGCATTTTACGATTATACCTACGCCAACGATTTTTATTCTAATGGCGGTAAGTTTAAAGGCACATTCCGGTCAACGGGTGCCGAAGTGTATTTTGATTCGCAATTTTTTAACGAGGCGGCAATTTCATTTGGGTTCAGGTACAGTCGTCTGCTCAATAACGATACATTTGGCGGCACAGGACGCAACCGGTTCGAGATTATTGTGCCGGTTACAGTGTTTTAGCGTCGAGCTTTTAAAAACAGATATTGATCCTGATGCAGCTAATTATGGTGACCAGGTGTGTTACAACTCCGGTAAAACAATCCTGAAAATCGATCCTGAGCCTTCATGGCTTTCCACCGTAATGGTGCCATTGTGTTTCTCAACTATTTGTTTTACAATGCTCAAACCCAGTCCGGTAGATTGTTCGCCGTTGAGGCCCGGGCGACCGGCTTTGGTAAAGGCTTCAAAAATGATAGGTAGTTTATCGGCAGGGATGCCAATGCCCTGGTCTTTTACTTCGATGAAGACATGGTGATCGCTTTTGGTTAAAATTACCTCTACTTTTGCTCCTGCGCGCGAAAACTTGAGCGCATTGCCCACCAGGTTATCAATAACACGTTGAAACTTTTCGTGGTTAATTTTAACGTTAGCAGGCACTACGCGGCTAATCAATTCCAGTTGTTTGCTCCCGGTTTGGGGTTGCCATTTATCTATAATCTGTTGTAAAAACACATTTAAATCTGTTTTCACCGTTACAAACTCTGCGGCATTCTGGTTCCTGGCCGATTCCAGCAATTCGTCAATTATGGTACGTGCCTGTACGCATGATGATTTTATTAAATTGAGGTTCTCCTGCAATTCGGCGTCAATTTCGTCCATTTCCATCACCATTGCCAGGGTTTCAACAGCCGCTATCGGGTTACGCAGGTCATGCGCTACGGTGCCCAGCAACTGGCTTTTAAATTCGCTGCCGCGCTGTATTTCCAGGTTCTTTTCTTTAATCTCATTTACCTGCAGGTAGTAATTGGCCTTGTAGGTGTAAAAATACCTGGAAATTACGTAAAACCCACCAAGCAAAATAGCCGAAACCAGTTGATTATAAACCATTTCGGTTGGGTCGGTATGGCTGCGTATCAGCAGCGAAGTGAACAAAAGTTCGGCCGCTACAATCAGGATTATCGTTTCATAAAATTCAAAAACCCAAAGCACACTCACCACTGTTAACGCGATCAGGTACAAAATAATGGCGTTTCGCGGGTCGGACGTGGCGATAAAACTCGAAAACATGCCGCAAAAGATGAGATATAGCGCAAATGAAAAAATATACAGCGACATTATGGCAGTTGATTCCCGTAGTTTCTGATAGTTTTCTATCATTACCAGGCTCAGCAGGTAATACAAAAAGCTGGAGCCGATAAAAACCCAATTGGTAATATTAAATTCCGGAAAGTTTTCGGCGCGGGTAAGGCTCAACGGAAAAAGCAGGTAAAGCAGCCGGATCGCCACGTTCAGTATCAAAAAAACGATGCTTGCCATGCGTACAGATACCAAATTCTGGCCGGTATAGTAGTCGCGCCACGATATTTTGTACTTTGAAGCTAACTTTCTGAGCTGGCGTTTATTCAAGGGTTTTTTTTTGTTTTAAATTGGGGATACAAAAGTATAAATTTTATCGGCAACAAGTCAACAAAAATACTAAGGCAAATGGTGACAAAATAGCGCTTCAAATTATTTTGAAAGGACATTTTAACAGTTTGAACGTTGTGGCAGGTGATTTGATGCTTACTACACGAACCGGCGTTTACCGGATGATAGCAAATAAAGAATTGGTATTCCGGCCTGTCACGAGGCCGCTGTAGTTCAATCAACCCGGTTCAACAAAAAAAGCAAATACCATGAATTTTAACAACTTTACCATAAAAGCACAGGAAGCTGTGCAAAAAGCATCGGAAATTGCCACCGGCAATCAGCAACAGGCTGTTGAAACTGCCCACCTGTTAAAGGGGCTATTGCTGGTTGATGAAAATGTGATCAGTTATTTACTAAAAAAACTCAATGTAAATATCAATCGCTTAAACGAAAGCCTCGACGAGCAGATCCAATCGTTCCCAAAGGTTAGTGGCAGCAACATCTATTTATCATCGGGCGCAAATTCCGCCTTGCAAAAAGCGCAATCGTATTTAAAGGAATTTAAAGACGAATTTGTATCGGTTGAACATATTTTACTGGGGATATTATCAGTAAATGATAAAACCAGCGGTGCATTAAAAGATTACGGTGTAAACGAAAAGGACCTGAAAACTGCCATTGTGAGCCTGCGCGGCGACAATAAGGTGACTGATCAGAATGCCGAGGCTACCTACAACGCCCTTAATAAATATGCCCGTAATTTGAATGAGTATGCCGAATCGGGCAAACTTGACCCGGTTATTGGCCGCGATGAGGAGATCAGGCGGGTGATACAAATTCTTTCGCGTCGTACCAAAAACAACCCTATTTTGGTAGGCGAGCCTGGCGTGGGTAAAACCGCTATTGCCGAAGGTATTGCCTTCCGTATTATTAAGGGCGACGTGCCCGAGAGCCTGAAAACGAAGATCGTTTATTCGCTGGATATGGGCGCGCTGATTGCAGGCGCCAAATATAAAGGCGAATTTGAGGAGCGTTTAAAGGCGGTAATAAAAGAGGTTACCCAGGCTGATGGCGAGATTATTTTATTTATAGATGAGATACATACCCTGGTAGGCGCCGGCGGCGGCGAAGGGGCTATGGATGCGGCTAATATATTAAAACCAGCCCTTGCCCGCGGCGAATTAAGGGCTATAGGTGCAACCACCCTTAACGAATACCAAAAATACCTGGAAAAAGATAAAGCACTCGAGCGCCGTTTCCAGATGGTATTGGTTGATGAGCCGGATACTGCCGATGCGATATCGATTTTACGTGGTTTAAAAGAGCGTTATGAAACGCACCACAAGGTGCGTATTAAAGATGAGGCGATAATTGCTTCGGTGGAGATGTCGCAGCGTTATATTTCCGACAGGTTTTTGCCCGATAAGGCAATCGACCTGATGGACGAAGCTGCATCCAAACTGCGTTTGGAAATGGATTCGGTACCGGAAGCTGTTGACGAGCTTAACCGCCGGATTATGCAGCTTGAAATTGAGCGCGAGGCGATAAAACGCGAAAAGGACACGAAAAAGGTGCAGGAGCTGAGCGAAGAGATAGCCAATATGACTGCCGAACGCGATTCGGTTCATGCCAAATGGCAGGGTGAAAAAGACCTGGTTGATGGCATTAACCTTAAAGTAGAACAGATAGAAAACTATAAACTGGAAGCTGAGCAGGCCGAACGTGCAGGCGATTATGGCAAAGTAGCGGAATTGCGTTATGGTACGATTGTAAAAACCCAGAAAGAAGTTGAGGAACTTAAGGCTGCCCTGCTTGAAAACCAGGAAGACAGCCGCATGCTGAAAGAAGAAGTTACTGCCGAGGATATTGCCGGCGTGGTTTCGCGTTGGACAGGTATCCCGGTTTCGAAAATGATACAAAGTGAGCGCGATAAATTGCTGCACCTGGAAGATGAATTACACAAACGGGTAGCCGGGCAGGAAGAGGCGATTGAAGCCATTAGCGATGCTATACGCCGCAGTCGTGCCGGCTTGCAGGATAAGAAGAAGCCAATAGGGTCCTTCATATTTTTAGGAACAACCGGTGTTGGTAAAACAGAACTGGCAAAGGCCCTTGCCGAATACTTGTTTAATGACGAAGGCGCCTTAGTAAGGATAGATATGTCCGAATACCAGGAACGTCATTCTGTTTCGCGATTAATTGGTGCGCCTCCGGGTTATGTGGGTTATGATGAAGGCGGGCAGTTAACGGAAGCAGTTCGCCGTAAACCTTACAGCGTGGTGCTGCTCGATGAAATTGAAAAAGCACATCCTGATGTATTTAATATCCTGTTGCAGGTGTTGGATGATGGTCGCTTAACTGATAACAAGGGCCGCGTGGTCAATTTTAAAAATACCATCATCATCATGACGTCCAATATCGGCTCAAACATTATCCATGAAAATTTCCAGGATTATAATGAGTTTGACAAAGACGAGGTGATGGCTAAAACCAAGAACCAGTTGTTTGAACTGTTAAGGAAAACCATCCGCCCCGAGTTTTTAAACCGGATTGACGAAATTATTATGTTTACACCACTTAGCAGGGACGAAATAACCGATATTGTTAAGTTACAGTTTAAACAGGTACAGCAAACACTTGCGGAAATGGGCGTTACCATTGATGCATCGGAAGAAGCATTGGATTGGCTGGCCCAGTTAGGTTATGATCCGCAGTTTGGGGCCCGGCCGCTGAAACGTGTTATTCAGAAAAAAGTACTTAATGAACTATCGAAACAGATATTAGCCGGTAAGGTGGATAAGGACAGCAAAATAAAGCTGGATATGTTTGATAATCAGTTTGTTTTTTTGAATGAGAAACATGCAGAAGAAGTGGTAAAATAAAAACAGAATGCGATCCGTTCGTAGGATCGTTTACCATCCAAAGCAAAACAGGCCCCGGAAATATTTCCGGGGCCTGTTTTGCTTGATAACTTCCCGCTTATCATGATGACAGCAGGAATTATATTTATTGACGCCAATTACCTTGTTTTTTTGGGTTTAGGCGCAGGAGCACTTTTTTGTGGTTTTGGTGCCTGTGGCTTTACACCACCTGCGCCTGGTCTTGCGCCGCCCGGTCCGGCAGGCGCACCTGGCCTCACACCACCTGGCCCGGCGGGAGCGCCCGGCCTTCCGCCGGCTACACCACCCGGAGCGCCTGGTCCAACTGGTCTTGCACCTGGCCCTGCCGGAGCGCCTGGCCTTGCGCCACCCTGACCACCTTGGCCGTTAGGCGCGCCTGGCCTTGCGCCAGCCACGTTACCCTGGCCACCTTGTCTTGCACCACCGGGACCAGCTGCACCACCTTGCCTTTGGCCTCCATTTAAAGCGCCTCTTTCAGGAGCTTTTTGCGCGGCTACGTTAGCCGGACGGCCACCTGCGCCGGCAAATTGCCCTTTATCAGACCGTGCAACCCGCTGATTCCTGATCTGCTCCGGCGTAGCCGCAACATGTTTTTCGTTCATCGCTCTCATTTCGGTAGCATTAGGCCTTGCGTTTATACCGCCGCGGCCGCCATTAAAGGCTACGTGGCTTCTAACCCTGCCGTTGAAGCGGGCATCAGCATATACATTGTGCACATTTACGCTTACGTGTACTACCTCTCTATTGTAGGCAAAACGGCCTCCACGCCACTCGCCGCCAACAAAGCCAACACCACCATAGCCAAAGCCATAGTCAATGCCACCGTAAAAGCCTATAGTATTACCCCAGTAACCGGCATGGAAAGCGTAAACGCCACCGGCAAAGCCCCAATATGGAGGGGTCCATAAGAAGCCAACGGTAGGAGGAGCAACCCATACACCGGGTACCCAGTAATAATTAGCACTTTCGGTACTATATGCCCAATAACCGGGCTGCCATAAAAATCCGTCTTGCGGGCACTCAGGCTGCTCGTATTCAGGCATAGCCGGTGGTTCATTGGTAGCGGTTACATTTTCGTCAACAGGTTGAGTATCATCAATTGCTGCGCTTACATTTACCTGTTGCTGTGAATTATCAACAGCAGCAACAGCCTGAGGTTGCGGGTTAGGTGCGTTAAATGCACCAAGCTTGTAGCAGTTACTTAAATAAATTAAGTTAACCCCCTGTACCATCTGCTCAACCCATTGCTGGCTATCGGGATCTAAAAAATAAAGTTTGTTTTGATCAACATTGTATTGGAAAGTATATACAACATTTACAGAGCCCAGCCATGCACGTTGAAGGGTAAGCTGGTATGCATCGCCATTAGCTTGCGGATCGAGTTGTTGAATGATAAAGCTTCTTTTTCCCGGGCCAAACTTGGCAACGTTTTGTAATTTGGCCATCTGTGTGTTGGTAACCAACGTAATAAGAGCGTTCTCAAAGTTGAGGGCTTCCATACTGGTTGCAGGCATTTGTGCTCCGCTTTGCATATCCACTATGAATATGGTTGCCGGCAATTGCTTTTGCGCCAGGGCACTGCCTGCCATGACGAACAAAAGCGAAAAAATGAGCGTAAAGTGTTTCATAACGATTTGATTTTGAATGTATTGGATTACGGTTTTAAGTTGCTGATGATAAAATTTAAATATTATAAATGTATTGATATTCCTGAATAACACAAATTGAAAAACTATTTACCGGCGGCAGGGGAGTTGCCGATAATAAACCCTATTGTTTAAACGTTATACATGCGTATCAAAATTTGATTTTAAATTGCTGTTAAGGTATAATTTATTAAATCAATATGATGTACTGCTTTTAAGCATGCATTTCGGTCCGTCGACTGAGACTTGAAACACTATTGCCTTTTTACAATCTTTCATCGTACGCATTTTTTGACGACGGCTTTTGCATAAGGTTTAAGTCAAATAAACTTTTTTATAAAACTCAATCACCATCTCGCGTAAAGCTATAAAAAATAAGGTGCAAATTGGCTTATATATTTGTCGTATATTGTAACGTAAGATAGCTTTTTTTCTAATATTCCGTTTTTGACGCTTGATCAAATATTTTTGCGAAGTTGTTTCCTGTTCAATTAATCCGAAAATAATTTTCAGGCTATTCTTTCTTGGCTTCCTCCTGTTTCACAAATCTTTTCAACCTATACAAAATCAGCATTGGCGCGCAATTTAAAATTTTACAATTGAATTTTTATACGGTGTTTTCACGGTATTTTTCGACGGCTTATTTTTGATCTCAAACACCATGCTAGCCCGAAAATAAAAAGCCGCACGTTGACGAACAACGTACGGCTTCCTCAGAAATTTATTTTTTTATGTTAATTATGTTTTACCCTTTTTGAGGTGTCCGCTTTATGCGGCCTGCCCGGTGTTCCGGGTTTTGGAGTTTTATTTACCGGTGTTACTGGTTTAGCGCCAGGCGTCACTGGTTTCGGGTTTGCGTTTGGTGGCGTAGCTGGTTTGATGCCTGGTGCTACCGGTCTTTGACTTACCCTTGCCGGATTAACGGGTTTGGCCCCTGGTGCTACCGGCTTAACAATTATTTTCAAGCTTTTTATAACCGTTTTCTTAACTATACAATATATGTATGAGATATGTTTTTACGAAAATGGTTTAAATAAAATATATTTTTTAATAAGCATATTACCAGCTGATTGCGAAATAACCTCGTCGCAGGGACGGAGCGTTGGTTTAACTTTTTTATCATAAGCGACGTTCCGCTAATAAAATCCTATTTTTGGTTTAATGCTAAAAGCGCAGTAATAAGTTTTAAACCGCATCCATGACTTTAAGTTTCGCCTATTTGCTGGTGTGCCTTATTGGCGGCATTGTATTTATTGTACTGCTGACCACGCGGTATAAAGTGCCCGCTTTTTTTGCGTTGCTGCTATCGGCACTGTTGGTGGGTTTAAGTACGCACCAGCCATTGGGTGCCGTTATCGGAACACTTAAAGATGGTTTTGGTAATATCCTGAAATCATTAGGACTTATTATTGTTTTGGGCACCACTTTGGGTATTGTACTTGAATATACCGGCAGCACCGCCGTTATGGCCGGCTTTATTTTAAAGCGGACCGGCGAAAAGCGGGCTTCCTGGGCCATGAGTATAACCGGGTTTATAGTTGGGCTGCCTATATTTTGCGATTCGGGTTACATCGTTTTAAGTGGCTTAAATAAAAACCTGGCCAGGCGTTCGGGTGTACCCATACCCATCATGTCGGTGTCATTGGCTACGGGGTTATTAGCGGTCCATTGCATGGCTCCGCCCCATCCGGGTATCACCGCTGCGGCGGCTACTATTGGTGTTGATGTAGGGAAATTGATAGCCTATGGCTCCATTATAGCTATCCCCGCCATGATCGTAGGCAATATATGGGCGCGGTATGCCGGACGCAAATTCAAGGGCGAAAAGTCGGAAGAGGAGCCGCTTACATACGTTGCGCCTAACCCTCCTGCTGTTTTTAAGGCATTTCTGCCGATAATTGTTCCCTTATTACTTATCGCTTTGAAATCCTTCTTTTCCGTTGAAACGATTGCCGGCTTAAAGTGGCTCTCGCCGGTACTGTCGATCGGCGATCCGGTGATTGCCCTGATGATAGGCGTATTGCTGGCGTTAAACTGTAAAAGGAACTGGACTAAGGACGATATCGGTAAACTACTACAGGATTCCATTGAAAAAGCCGGAAGTATATTGATCATCATTGGGGCAGGAGGCGCCTTTGGCGCTATATTGGCTGCCACCAAAATAGGCGATCATTTTAGCGGCATGCCGGAGCTTCGTTACCTGGGGATATTCTTCCCGTTTCTGCTAACAGCCGTTTTAAAAACCGCGCAGGGTTCGTCAACTGTTGCCATTATAACAGCGTCTTCTATCGTGTTACCCTTGCTCGGCAACCTGGGATTGGATTCTGAAAACGGAAAGTTGCTTTGTGTGCTGGCTATGGGTGCAGGGTCAATGGTTATATCGCATACCAACGATGCTTATTTTTGGGTGATTGCCAAGTTTTCGGGCCTGGGGATCAAAACAATGTTCAGTGTTTATACCCTTGCAACGCTTTTTATGGGTTTAACGTCAATAATAATGGTTTGCATCCTGTCTAAAATTATCTGATATGCATATCCTGATAGCACCAAATGCTTTTAAAAATAGCCTCAGCGCAACTGATGCCGCAAATGCTATACAGTGTGGCCTGCAGTTAAGCGGGCTAAAATGCACGTCGACATGTTTTCCTATTGCAGATGGTGGCGATGGCACTGGATCCCTAATTATTGAACACTGCAAAGGCGCCATCATTAAAAAAGAAGTAAGCGACCCGTTGGGCCGGCAGATCACATCACAATTTGGCTTAATTGATGGCGGTAAAACAGCCATAATTGAAATGGCCGATGCATCCGGGTTGAGGCTTTTAAAACTGGATGAGTTAAATCCCCTAAAAACATCATCGTATGGTACCGGTGAATTGATCAGGTTCGCGTTGGACGCGGGCGTAAGCAAAATAATTATTGCGATGGGCGGCTCGGCAACGGTTGATGGTGGCTGCGGGATATTAAGCGCGCTGGGTGTTAAATTTTTTGATGGTGACAAACAGCCTTTAGAGACCATTCCCCAGCAACTGGTCAACTTCGCAACGATGGATGTTTCCAGTATCGACACCCGCATTTTTGATTGTGAGGTAGTTGTTTTGTGCGATGTGAATAACAAATTACTGGGCCCCCCAGGGTTCTGCGGCTGTTTTCGGGCCGCAAAAGGGCGCAAGTGCTGACGATGTTATTTTCCTGGAGAATTTTTTGAAACACTTTAGCACCGTGGCAGCAGCACAACACAGAAATGATATGGCTGATTTGCCGCACGGCGGTGCGGCAGGCGGTGCTGCAGCCGGCTTAAGCGCGTTTTTAAACGCAAAATTGGTTAACGGTATCGAACATTTTTTGCAGGTGACTGGTTTTGCTGATGAACTGCAAAAGAGCGATCTGTTAATAACCGGCGAAGGCAGCTTTGATCAGCAAACACTGGGTGGCAAGGGCCCATATGGCGTAGCCAAACAGGCAAAGCATAAAAAGATACCTGTAATTGGCCTTGCTGGTAAAGTTCCGTTGAATCCATCTAATGAATTCCTGCAATATTTTGATGCTTTAATAGCTATTGGCAACGAGCCTGCTGATTTAGCCGACGCTTTATTGAATACCAAAGATAACCTGATACGTTCAGCAAAGATGACAGGCGATATACTTTCTATCCGAAGGGAGCAACGATAATCTGGCAGGCTGATGCGCAAATCGCCACTCCTCTCCCTAAATCAAACATTATCCCATAAAAAAGGTATTAGTTAGGCGCTTAAATGAGCCGCTGTTGCTATGAATCTTTACGAACAAAACCCTTACTGGCTCATGAAGAATGGTATTGTAGCCCAATACCCATCGCTTGATAAAAATATAAATGTCGATATCGTTATAATGGGCGCGGGTATCAGCGCTGCTTTAACGGCCTGGTCTCTGCGTAATGCGGGCCATAGTGTGGCTGTGGTTGACAGGCGCCATGTAGGCATGGGAAGTACCGCTGCCAGCACCGCCTTCCTTCAATACGAGATCGATACTCCCTTGACTGAACTTAGTAAATACGTTGGTGAGCAAAATGCAGTTAAAAGCTACCAATTGTGCCGGCAATCGATTTATGATATCGCACACATCTGCAAAACGCTGAAGCCAGAGTTTGATTTTCACCTGGTACCCAGCCTGCAGCACGCCAGTTTTAAAACGCACCTCAAGGATTTAAAGACGGAATTCGAATTGCGTAAAAAACATGGTTTTAAAGTTGAATGGCTGGATAATACCGAAGTGAAAAAGATATTTGATTTTGATGCACCGGGTGCTATTTTCAGCGAAGATGGAGGCGAAGTTGATGCGTACCTGCTCACGCATGCTTTGTTTAATGATTTTAAGAGGAAGGGGCATCAAGTTTACAACAATACCCACATCAAAGAAATCGAACATATTAAACATGGCATTACATTACACACCCGGAATGGTCTGCAGGTAAAAGCAAAAAAGCTGGTGATTGCCTGTGGATATGAAAGCCTGCAATATGTACCTCAAAAAATTGCCGATATTCATTCAACTTATGCTTTGGTTTCGGAGCCTTTGCCTGAAAAGTATTTTTGGCACCGCAACAGCCTGGTTTGGGAAACGGCGATACCATATATGTATTTCAGGGTAGCGAGTGACAACAGGATATTAATAGGAGGTAGAGATGATCCTTACCACCGTCCGCACATCTTGCAATCGGTAATAGCGCACAAAACAAAGCAACTTACTGATGCTTTTTGCAAAAAAATGCCGCATATTCCGCTGAAGGCTGATTTTAGCTGGGCGGGTGCATTTGCCGTCACTAAAGATGGCCTGCCGTATATAGGCTGCATTCCCGAAAGACCAAATACTTATTTTGCGCTCGGTTTCGGCGGAAACGGCATCACATTTAGTGTAATTGCCGCTGAAATTATCCGCGATATGATACTTGGCAAAAAGA
>Ga0206898_10102_pt2 | contig 22576 bp, 17 predicted proteins | sample Alteio_BWOrgHeat_50_FD_153237 | JGI IMG/M metagenome (GOLD analysis project Ga0206898, IMG submission 153237) | Enriched cells from forest soil in Barre Woods Harvard Forest LTER site, Petersham, Massachusetts, United States -... | ecosystem: Environmental > Terrestrial > Soil > Temperate forest >...
ATATCCCGAAGAGTAAAATATAATCCTTTAAATATTTTCTCAAGCACAAATAGGCTAAATATTATACGGTAAGTGCCCTCCTCGATTTTATAAATTGGTTTTGACCTGAGCGACAGAAAATCACTCGACAATAGTGGCTCCTCAACGGAGACAATCAATTTTTCAATAAATATGCGGGTGAGGTCATAATTCTCATCTTGAGGAATGGCGATATTAGTGTGAGCTTCTCGTTTACTATTTACAGCAGAAATTGTAAGCGGCAACAATCGTTTTAAATATTCCTCCCATGATTCACAGCCATAATGAGCTAGAAACGCATTGAGTAATTGCTGAGTCCTGGCGTCATTTTCTAAAAATTGAAAAAGGTAAATGGCTTTTATGGTCTGAGTTATCCACAATTCATTCAGGTCATAATTAGTAACGTCAGAAGCAATATAGCCCATGCAGAAGAAAAGCATCGGAATCTTCAGCTCCTCTTCCAGCTCTAAAGTGGATGTGGTTGCAGCCATCTGCCGAGCAGTAAAATCTGAATTAAGAACCAAATATGCTTTAAACAGGTTGATTTCGAATTCTTGCTGGGTTTGTGTTACCTCATTATTTGCTATTTGGAAGAAGGTCTCAAAAAGCCTCAGACTCGTATAGGGATTAATTATTTGAACATGGCGGCCCCGTCTTTCTTGTATTCGAATTCTTCCATACACAGCTGTTACAAAGTCAGCATTCTCTGGTCTAAAAAACATACCCAATAAATCCCTGTTATTTTCATACTGGGAATTCCGATTTTTAAAGCCAAGAAAGAATGATGCAGCATTTAATATTACGTCGCGATTTCCGCCCCTTAAATACTCTTCCGGCCTTCTCGGCTGTTCATCCGGAAATGCCGTTTCAAATTCCAATAAAAGGTTCATCATTTTCTGTTAACTATGGACGTACTCCTTATAGTTAAAGATAAGCAAATTGGTAAACAACCTGAGTATGGAGTATACATATAGCTCGCATTTTCCTTCCTGGTGGAGTCATTCACTTTTTGTTGAATCCAAGTTTCAGACCAAACTCTCCCATTCACAAAATAACAGTTGCCTGTCCTACTTCCGATTCCCTATGTTTCGGTAAACACCAAAACACCTCCATTAATGACCAATGACATCATCCTCATTAGAAATGAAGAACTATTAAACCTCGTAAAAGAAGCTGTCCGGACAGCAAATCCAGTCCCTCATAGTACATCTCAAAACCACTGCTCACTTTGATCAGGAATGAATTTCGTTTACCTTTCAGCAACGACAACCGTTTGTTCTAATGGCAAGCACTAAATACAAAACATCGAAACAGGAATCAGAAGGAGACATTCTTCCGAATAAGCTGGGTATGAAAATAAAGGAAGATATTGAGAAGGCTGAACTCGAAGGGTTTCTCTATGCTTATGAAGTTCTGTTCGATGACCTTTCCGCGAGGACAAAGTTCAATGTCAAATACATTTTAAAAATCCACAAACTTTCTCTGGGTCATCTGTATGACTTTGCCGGAAAGACCCGGACAGTCAATATTTCTAAAGGAGGATTTATATTTCCACCGGCCCTGGCTCTTGATAATGCTTTGAAGGAGCTGGATGAAACAGTCCTTAAAATCCTTCCGAAGAGTTATGACTCAGAAGATCAATTGGTGAAAGACATTGCAAGGGTACATGCAGAGCTGCTTTTTATACATCCCTTCAGGGAGGGAAATGGCAGGACGGCTCGTTTGCTTGCAAACCTTATGGCTGCAAAGGCCGGTCATAAATTGCTTGACCTGGAGAATTTCAGCAAGAAAAAATTTGATGAGTATGTTAAGGCAGTGAAGCTGGCAGCCAGCAGAGATTATTCCCTGATGGAAAAGATTATCGGTTCTCTTTTTTGAGACGCGCCAGTACCTTTTTATAAGATTCCTTCGCCATATCATAAGAGATCTGAATGTTCTCAATCTCAAATGAATCCAGCACATTTTTAAGAATCTCTTCTTCGGTAGGTTTGTATATTTTTATGACCTTTGACATTGTTTCTTTGTTACTTAAAGGTACGAAAAATTTGACATAATATATCTGGCAAATCACCCATCATTTCGATCAAATTCCGGTCTCCCAAGGGTGACGAAATCCTGCCAAATTCATACTGTGTCAAATATTGTATATGTTTCCCGGATTTTCCTGAGTTCTGTGATCGATTCAGAGGAAGAGGATGGCTTATTAGTAATTTATTCTATTATTATCAAATGAATGAATAGTATCTCATGAGCCAAAACCCTTCCCCTTTAATAAGGGCTTTGCCTCTGATCAGTTTTGAGAAGATCATAAATCAGCCGCGAGCCTCATTTTAGCTGCTGATTCATAAGGTTTTGGAATATTTTAGTACCTTAGAATAGCATTAGGAACCTGACACTGGGGTCCTCCTCCAGAATTGCAACAGATTTCTGCACTAACATAGCACGCCTAAATTACCGGATGATATCCCGATCTTGACGGGAGTATTGCAACAAATTGAAAAATTCGAAACCTTAAAAATAAAAACCATGAAAAAACTATTCCTCTTTCTGTTATTTACGGGCTTCATTTATAAGAGCCAAGCTACGATTAGTCAGATCCGGTGGGGAAGTTCCGGAGACCCGTTGACCGGACTCACCGTTACCTGGAGCAATACCGGAACAGCCGACTCCATCAAATGGGGGTATACCACCTCTTTCGAAAAAGGGAAATTTAAAAGTACTTCCCGGACAGGATATACTTCGGGGACTTTATTTTTCAAATATGTATTCCCAACAGTAACGGCCGGCACCACCATTTATTATGAACTGTATGATTCCAATGCACATACCTGGGGTTCACAGCAAACCTTTGGCACAGCACCGGATGTGAGTAATACGAGCAACTATACTTTTTGCGCGATGGGAGATTGCAGGGATTATCCGGCTACACTCACAACTGTTACCAATCTGGCTACTGCCCGCAAACCCGCCTTTGTCTTGTTTAACGGAGATCTTACGCTTGCGGGCAATTCTGCAACGCAATACAATACTTTTTTCACCGCTGCATCCAACTTCCTGGCCAATAGCCTTGTTTACCATGTAGAAGGGAATCATGATGCAGCAAGCCCAACCATGTTCTCAAACCTGTGGGATTTGCCCAAAACCGGAAGCACGAACCTGTATTATTCTTTTCGCTATGGCAATACCATTTTTATTTCTCTAAACTCTAACGATACCAGCAACACCACTCAGTTTTCCTGGTTGAAATCAACCCTGGCCACTGCCGCTTCCGATCCGACCATCATCTGGAAAGTTGTTTCTTTTCACCATGCTTTTTTCAACACCGGGTCCCATACCGGAGATATGGACAATGCCCGTACATCGTGGTGGAAAGCGTTTGATGATTATGGCGTGGATCTGGTGCTGAACGGTCATGACCACAATTATCAGCGAACCTATCCCATTAATTTAAAAGCAAGCCCTGTTGGAACACCTGTTGCACAATATGGCAGTAATACAGGTGAAGGCCGCCTTCAAATCATTTCCGGCGGAGCCGGAGCCGGCTTGTATTCTGAAAATGCAAGCTCAGCAGATTATTGGTCCATTGCGAAGTTCAATAAAACATACAACTATGTTTTTTTCAATGTGCAGGGTTGCAAAATCACCATTACCGATTATGATCAGACCAACGCCGTTGTGGAAACGCTTACCTTGGATAAAACAGCTTCTCCTTCCTGTGTCGCCACAGTTGTGTCCGACGTAGCCGAAAAAGCCAATTCGCTTAGTATTTCACCCAACCCTATGGAAGGTGCATTTACCTTACATTATACCTCGGCTCAAACCGGTGATGTGCTGATAAAAATTTACGATGTAAATGGAAAAGAAGTTATTTCCCAGAAAGCGGTTAAAACCGGTGCTGTGCTCGAATTGCCCTACGACTTGAGTGGCCAGGCCAAAGGAATATATTCTGTGTCCGTTATTATGGGAGAACAAAAAGAAACGACAACCATGATCCTTAAATAGCATTTGAATGAGCCTTGTATGACGCACACTTTAGCACTAAAGTGTGCGTTTTTTTTTAACCTTTGTACTGTCATGTCCTTACTTAAAAAAACAAGTCTTAGCTTTTGTGTCTGGGCCTTGCTGAGCATGATAGCCTGTCGGACCGGTCTTCATGCTCCGGTTCCTGAAGAGGTATCAGTAGCCCAACTGCGCTGGAAAGACTGCGACTTGAATTCCCTTCATGCCGGACAAAAACTCTATATCACTAATTGTCGAAGTTGTCACTCGCTTAAGAAGCCTCTACAATACAGTGAAGACAGCTGGCTCGATTGCCTGCCTGAAATGTGTCACAAAGCCCATTTGAATAAAGACGAGCAAATCCTGATCAGGAGATTTATGCTTACCAGGAGGGCGTTCCTATTAGAGAAGAGGCAAATGAAGTAATTCCTGTTTTGAACTTCCTGATTTTACGCATTTGCCATTTGGTATGGTGACCTTGCTCCGAAATGAGATCTACTTCATGGGCACCAATAAAGAAGCCCCCGATTATCGGGGGCTTCTTTCATTCAAACAGTGAAAGGTGAAAACTCGTGCTTTAACCTTTCATCAAGTAGGTCTGCTTAATGAACAACAACCATCTTTTTGGTGATTACATGCTTGCCATCAATAACCAGCGAGTAGTAGTATACCCCCCCGGCGAACTCAGAGGCACTCACCGTTATCCGGTTGTTACCTTGTACGAGCTGGAAACTCTTTAACTGGTTGCCCAGGGCATCCGTGATACGCAGAATGGAGGTATGCGCTTCGGCACCTACGGTGCATTCGATCATGGTCTCGGCATCAAATGGATTGGGCACATTGTTCAGCAATTGGCCGTTGGCGGCAAGGGGCCGGGTAAGTTCTTCGGCCGGCTGCGGAATACGCTCGATGGCTGGCTGGCTTATCTTCCCGTCGATCATCTGCACCACCGCCTGAGCGTAGGAGGCCGTGGGTGTTGAACCGGCAGCAATGCGTCGCATTTCTTCTTTGTCCGAAGCGCTCAGGTCGTACCACGACAGGCGGCTTTGGTTAAGTTCCTGTTCCTTGCCGAAGAAGAAGACCGCTTCTGGCATATCGTTCTTGCGGAACCAGGTCATCAATTCAAATACTTTGGCTGTATTGCCTTCCTGAATATAAGCTCCGCTCAGTGCCATTTCACGCTCCGGGCTCGTCAAGGATTCCAATTCGGTCAGGAGACGTGCATTGTCCTCGGTGGAAGACGTGTTCATGTCACCTGACAGCATTCCGCCTCCGGAGGTACAGGAGGAGGAACATTCCCCGCTAACGCTTGTACAGGCCGTAACATTCACATAACCGGACAGGACCGTTGGGATGGATCCTGACGCCCAGTAGTTCACTGTGGCATTGGTGGCAATGATTTGTTTGTTGGACGACACCGGGCTGAAGAAGTTATTCTGACGGGTGTATCCGATCGAACAGGTGCTGCCCTGGTTGGCGATGGAGCCTGTATACTGCGGGCATACGGAGAGCTGGTAAGACATGCTGCTCTGGAAAGTGTTGCACATCAATTGCACTCCGGAAGTGCCGCTGCCGTTATTGCCCTGTGCCTGGATGCCTGCATACAGGTTTGAATAGGTATTATTCGACACGGCGTTGCTTGTTGAACTTCCGCAATTATCGATGATGGTCCCATAGTTGTTGGCGGTAGACGAATAGGTGCCGCTGACGGTATTGCAGCTCACGTTCAGGTTCGTGCAGTTAAACAGGTCTATCCCATAGGTGGCATCCACCATGGCTGTGGTAAGGGCCACCGGAATCCCGCTCATCGTATTGCTTGTCACCATCGGATTATTGCCGTTGCTGATCAGCACCCCGCGCAGGTTACCTGTGAAAGCCGCGTTTTTGACGATCACCTGCTTGCCCGTTGGGTTGGTATAAGCGGCGGTCACACCCGAAGTCATTCCGTTGAATGCACTGGAAGAAATGAGTACCGGCGGGTTGATATTGGGTCGATAGTAGTTATCTACCGTATACGTCGCATCGCTGCTCGTGATACCTGCTCCACGGTAGTTGGCGCTGTATACCGTATTGGAAGTCGTGTTCGTAAAGGTACATCCCACGATGGTCGGCTTATATACATCGTTGAAGGTAACATGGGTGTTCAGGGCCTGAGCAGGGTCGTTCAGGCTGGCTGTTGTTTGAAAGGTACAGTTCTTAAAGTAGCTGATATTGGCCTGCTCAGCGCTTCCGATATACCAGTGATAGGAATAGAGGGCGGCATCGCGGCGGTTGTTGGTGAATAGTGCGCCCGTGCATTCCACGATTCCTCCGGTGTAGCCGGTAACAGGGTTACCTCCGCTCATCTGAGCAGCCGATATGCCTTCGAGTGCATTAGACAGGGTGGACCCGCCTTGCATGACGCAGACGCCTTGAGCACCACTTACATTCTGAGCAACTGACGAGTTACCGTATACTTCAACTCCTTGCCACATATCACCGCAATAATTGGTGAGTACACCGGTGGGGTGTACATTGAGCACTGCCCCGCGGTTGACCTTGATGCGTTTTCCTCCGCCCATGTAAATTGTGCCATAGACATTCAGGGTGGCATTGCCGGTAATGAAGATGTCGCCGGGGACAAAATGGTTGCCATACCAGTTGGTGTTCGTGTTTATCACGAAATCGGTGGTGACAGGCAGGTCGGAGGCATAGATTCCGCGACCGTAGGTAGCGCACCGGAGTTTGGATTTGCAGTTGTTGATCTCCAAGTCGAGCACCGGTACCACCGGCAAGCCCTGGTTGAAGCAGTTCCAGGTTCCGACACCCGGCGTGGTGTTGGCAGAGGCGAACTGAAACACGCCCACATCGGTACCGATGTATAGCACATCATTCGAACCGTTCTGATATACGATGCAGTTGACGGGGAACGGAGGAAGGTTGTTGGTGGCATCGTACCAGTTGCTTCCGCAATCGGGTGTGCAAACGACACGGCTAACACCCTGACTGGTGCTTCCTACGTTGAAGTACCCGTTGAAGGTAACCCAAATCCGGTTCGCATTGTTTGGGTCGATCGCCACATCCGTAGCCACGGCCCAGGATAATCCGTTGATCAGGGCGGCGCAGGAAGAGCCGGCGCCGATGTCTTTCCAGGTCCAGGTAGATCCGTTCAGGTAACCCATGTAAATACGGTTGCTGGTGGCAACGCCGCTGGCGCCCCAAGTCGGTCCGTCTTTCACTACATACACCGTATCGGAAGCATTGGGTGCTACACGGATGGAACGGATGGAATTCTGGTCGGCCGGGAAGCTGATCTGAGCCCAGCTGCCACCGAAGTTTGTCGATCTCCACACATCATAGTTACCGCTCGAGTTGTTCGAGCAGGCATACAAGATGTTCGGGTTGTTGGGGTTCATCGCAATACGCACGTTGGGACCTCCGTAAGCCGAAGGCGTTGCTGCCCCGGTGAAAGGTGTGGCGTTGACCGGTCCGGTAAGTGCCGACAAGGCGCCACCGTTCATAAAGCCATAGTAATGGTTGTTCTGTGGGTTGATGACCCCTTTCCAGCCGTCACCTCCGTCAAACGGGTACCAGTTACCGGAAAAATACTCCTGCGTAGCGTTATCCTGTGCACCGGCTACGAGCAGGTTGTAATTCGACTCTGATCCGGCGAGCCCGAAGAATTGAGTGATCGCCATCGGGTTGCCGGCTGAGCTGTTGCCGTTCAGATTGGTCCACGAAGGCTGAGTCATTGACGTAGAGGTAACAATGGTCTGTTGCAGACCTCCGTCGTCACCCAGAAGGATGAGATCGCTCGTGGTTCCGACAGGCATTACCCGCATGGAACGTACGTCACCGTGCGTCATGGTAGACGAGTTAGCCCAGTAATCGGAGAAAGTGGTGTAGGTGAATCCGCCCCCGGTAATGTTATACTTATACAGAACCTGCCCGCCTACATAGAAGTAGTTGGGGTTGTTCGGTGAAAATTCGAATTCCAGATCCCAGTAGCCGGCACCGGGGGAGATAAAGCCATCGCTCATGGATCCAATGGATGTTACCGCAAGCGTGGAGACGTTGATCTTGTTAAAATAGAGATAGGGTGATCCGGGACCACCCACACAGGTGGCATAGGTTGCAAAGATTTCGCTCGTATTGCCCGGCTGCAGGGCCATAGAGATGCGGTCGGTGACGAAACTACCGACGACATTGGTGGTCACGTCTGTAAAGGTACCCGTGTTGCCGCCTGCTGTGGAAATATACATATGGGCCGAGCCGCATGAGGAGTTGGCGCTTCCGTCATAGCTTTCGCGGTCGGTGGAAACGGCCACCACGGAGTTACTCACGCCGCTGGTACCGTTGATGATTTCAATATCGCTGAGGCCAAACATACAATAGGTCATATTAGGAATGGTCAGCACAGGCGTCCAGGTGGGCGAAGCGTTGGTGGCATTGCTGGTCCGGAAGACTGTTTGCCCGGCGAGGACATATACCGTGTTGTGGTCCTGTGGGTGTATTTTTACGGCACGAACGAAATCGGTGTTCTGGGTACTGTTAAAGCTGCTCAGATTAAGCACGTTACTCCAGGTGATCCCGCCATCGGTCGAGCGGTTGACGCCGAAGCCGAAGTTGTTGTCGAGTCCCCAACCGGTCGGCGAGCCATTGTTTCCACCGCAGTATATCGTGTTGGGTGAATTGGTCTGGTCAACTGCGATCGTGGTGATGTCGGGGGAAGGCAAACGGTTTCCGCTGGCATCGGCCTGATTGACCGGTGCCCAGCTCACGTAACTGCCCGCGTTCACTGTGTGAAAGATACCGCCTCCGGCGCTGCCGGCATAAATCTCCGAAAAGTTCGTTGGGTTCACCCACATGGAACTGACCCTCCCGATCATTGGCGCAGAATAGGCTGACGGTCCGAACAGCGCCCAGTTCCCGAGGCTGGTCTGGCAAACCGAAGGAGAACCGCCAACGCTCAGGTTGTTTCCAGAACTTCGGGCACCCAGGTAGTTGCTCAGGTATTTACCCACATCGGCCATCTTTCCTGGAATGTGGGAAGTTGCGTCCTGGTGGTCGCGCCAGTACCAGTCCCATTGCTCAAACGCCTCACGGCTCTGGTCTTCTTTGACATGCTTAAGGTCTCCTCCCTCCCTTTCCTTCTCTTCCGCTTCCTGCTCCGGATGGTTTTTCAGGTATTCGTTCCTGACGGAATAATAGTTCCCGGGATCAACAGCCCCAGGTTTAAGCCCTGCCTTCTGAGCATGGCTGAGAATTGGAAGCAATCCAAGAGATAGCAGCAGCGCCAAGCTGCTTTGACGAAAATATTTCATAAAAGAGTTCTTTTGGTAGGTTTTTCAATATGCGGGGCAAAGAACGTGTTCCAGGGTTCCTGTTGCTACTAAAAATGATTGATTGGAGCGCACGAATGAGTATCTGGTATCATTAGCTGAGTAATTCCCAAAAAGTCCGGGCGATAAAACATGTTGAGTCAGTGTGACCTTTGAAATAATACTCTGTGAAATGTTCGGATGGATTTTACTTTATCATAAATTCAGTATTCACCAAAACTGCGATAAATCATTTAGTATCAAATTCGGTAAAGTGTTTTCCGGATTTTCCTGAGTTCTGTGATCGATGCAGAATCGTTATAAAAGGAGTGAAGGGTGGTTTTATTTTAGGTAACTTGAATAAGCTGCATCGTTTCATCCCTCCCATTTTTAATGCTGCTCTTCAATCCCGTACTTTATCGCCTCTTTAAGCACTTCCATATTGATATCTCCCAGCTTTTTAAACTTAATGCAGTACCCGGTCACGTTTGCCTTGCCTATTTTTTTTCCATACGTTTTGGCCAGGTAGGTCTTATCGGTGATGCCAAGAATATAGACAGAGATTCCGGTGGTGTTGGCACTCAAACCAATTTGATAAAACGGTCTGGTCTTTCCATCGGCATATTTAATGGTGTGGAGTCCATAACCGATATTCGGGTTGGAAACGGTTTTGTTTTCACTGTTTTTACCATCCAGGAACCATAATTTACAGGCGGGCATTATTTCCAGGATGATGCCGTGCAATGCTTGCATGTCGCTGCGCTTGGGTTCAGGCTGACTGGCAATATAGGCTTTGATTTGTCCGGTTACGTTCATAGGCATTAATCCGTTTTTGTCAATTCAAGCATCAGCCAGCTTTTGGAGATGACTGCGATAACGGCAAGCAGGGCTCCGAGTACGGTCAACAAATAAAGGGGCAATGACAGGTGTATCGGACTGATGGCAAGCAGCACGAAAAACACTCCGGCGCAAACAAGTGTGAGCACAATGCTCCTTTTCTTTTCCTGGTAAGGGGTGGGGTATTCCAGAAATGCAGTCTCGCGGGCAATTGCAAAGAGGAATACGCCGATGGCCACGCCAAAAGCCGTTTTTATCCAATGCGCATTTTCATATCCGTTGAACAGCTGCGCAAAAGAAGCTCCCAGCACACCCAGGGCCATGAAGGCGGGGATAAAGGTGATGGCCATCAGATTTCCCGTGCGGAATCCGCTTTTACATTTCCGGTCCGCTATCATGGAAAAGAATATCCACCAGAGCGCAAAGACAATCAGAATCGATAGTCCGAAATTTATCCAGGTGCCAATGCCCGGTACTGTATTTATTCCAACACCATTGATCACACCCAGCACCACTTCTCCGAACAGGATGATGGAGAACAGGCCCAGTCTTTCGGTCATGCTGGAAGAAAGTTTGAACTCGGTAGTTTCTTTCCTTCTGGCTTTGTCGGCTAAAAAAGGAGGCAGATAATTCAGGAGCAGGCTCAGGTAAAACAGGATCCGTACATTGTTCGGTCCTACAAACAAGGTCAGGAATAGCAAAGCCAGAGAAACCAAGAAACAGAAAGTGTAGGGTCTGTTTAGTCTGCGATGTGCTTTGTCGTAAATCCCTACACTCCACCAGAGATAGGTGATGAACAGCTGCATGGCCATGAGCGCAATGGTGGCATTGAATATAACGGTCTCCGGTGGGCTGTTCAGCGTAACTACCAGCGCTGCCACAATCAGCATTTGCCAGAGGGTCATCAGGTTTGTCCTCAGTCCCCTTGACCCGTGTATGTCATGATGAAGGCTTCCGTTCAGCCAGCCCCAAAAGATCATTATAAAAAGGTAGGTATAGTCCAGGAGCCCGGAAAGAGAAGGGTGTATGGAAAGGTATTGGGTGATGCGTGAAATGGCAATCACATAAACCAGGTCATAAAACAGCTCCAGCCAGCTGATTTTACGTTCTTCAAATTGTATAGAGAATTTTCTGGGAGGGCCCCACCAAAGGTTTATTTTATTTCGCTCCATGGGTCAAAGATAGGAATGGATTTGTCAGAACTCCAAGCTCGGTTTTAGGCCTTATCTTTGTCCTGCTGCAATCACTTAAGATTCGTCTCCTGACTTGTGAATATTACGCTATTTAAGGCATTCCGAAACCGCAACTTCCGCCTTTTTTTCTGGGGTCAGGCGGTGTCTCAGCTGGGGACATGGATGCAGCGGACTGCCGTGTATTGGGTGGTATATGAGAAAACGCATTCTTCCTTTATGCTCGGTGTGGCATTATTTGCTTCCCAGTTCCCCTCGTTTCTTTTTTCCTTGTTCGGAGGAGTGGTTTCAGACAGGTATAACCGTTACCGGGTGGTGTTGGCAACCCAAACGGCTTCGATGGTACAGGCTGCGTTGCTTGCACTGCTTGTTGCTTTTACACATTACACGGTCTGGGAGGTCCTTGCGTTCAGTGCGGTGCTGGGCATCGTCAATGCGTTTGATGTTCCTGCGCGTCAGGCATTGGTGTATGACATGGTGGAGGAGAAAGACGATCTGGGAAATGCGATTGCGCTTAATTCCACCATGGTAAATGTGGCAGGACTAATTGGCCCTGCCATAGCAGGCCTGGTACTGGCAACATACGGAGCCTCCAACTGTTTTGCCCTGAACGCATTCAGCTTCATCGCGGTACTCGTTTCTTTGTGGAGCATGAAACTGCCCCAGGGGGCTGCACGCAAACAAGCCAAAAAAGTATCGGAAGGACTTCGGGAAGGGTGGAGCTACCTGATGAATACTCCGGCTATCGGCCGGGTGATCCTGTTGATGGCAGTGAGCAGTTTGTTTTTGATGCCTTATTTTACCCTGATGCCGGTTTATGCGAAGGAAATATTGCATGGTGATGCTACTACCTACGGATACCTGAATAGCTTCACCGGACTGGGTGCTGCGCTGGGTGCTATTTTCCTGGCCTTTTTGAAATCGGGAAACAATCTGAAGCGCCTGCTGGTCATTGCCACGCTCGTTTTTGCTGCGGGCCTGATCCTGTTTTCCTATACGGTAAGTCTCCCACTGTCTTTACTCTTTGCCATGATGTCGGGACTGGGCATGATGCTGCAAATGACACTGGTCATCACCATTATTCAAACCAATGTATCGTTTGAAATGCGGGGGAGGGTCATCAGTTATTATGCCATGGCATTTTTCGGGATGCAGCCCTTAGGAGGTTTGCTGGTGGGTTTTGTTTCCCGCCGTATCCATGCTCCCGCCACGCTGATGGCACAGGGCATTCTGGCGGTGATCATTGCCCTTGTGTTCTTTCCCTACCTGTGGAAGGAGAGATTGAAAGCTTCTTCAGCTTCAGATATTGGAACAATTTAAATAACTTAGATTTCAATAACTGTTAAAGCCTCATAGGAGGAGAAAGAGAAATGCCAAAAGAAACAATCGCCGAAGGAGTGGTTCACCAGGTACCGGATGATCTCAGGGATGCGTTAATTACGCATCCTAAAGTGCTGGAGAAATGGAACGACCTGACTCCACTCGCACGCAACGAATGGATATGCTGGACAACCATTGTCAAGAAAGCAGAAACCAGAAAAGAGCATATCGTGCGGTTATGTTCCGATCTGCTGATAGGAAAGCGCCGGCCCTGTTGCTGGCCAGGCTGCCCGCATAGGAGGGCGAGTGCGAAGAAATACTTTGTAAAAACACGAAACCATGGATAAAAAGCATTACGTACTCTACCTCTTACCCTCCCGCGCAGGCTTCATGCAAACAATGACGGAGGAAGAAAAGGGCATCATGCAGCAGCATGTAGCTTATTGGGCGACTTATTTGGAACAGGGTGTAATGCTTGTGTTTGGACCGGTGTTTGACCCGAACGGGGGCTATGGCATGGGAATTATAGAGGTGGATGACGAGCAGCAGTTGAAGGCCTTGCTGGAGAAGGACCCGGCTTCGAAAATTAATAAGTATGAATATTACCCGATGAGAGCGGTCACACGCAAGAAATGAGGGAAACAGTTGGATGGCCTGGAAAACAATTAAGCCTAATGCTTCCCGAAAATAAACAGCACCGCAAAAACCAGGAGGGCTCCGGCAAGTAAACCATAAACGAAAAACTCCCAGCGCCTGCTTCTTCTTCCGCGACTATACATAGCTCATCCATTTTACCTCAAAGGAAACATACACTTACCGTATATCCACTGCCCGGATCAAATCCGAACTTCGTGAATACGGCAAAGCGGAATGCTCATTCCCGTTTTCAGGAGTACGTACTTCTCGGTGACACTCCAGATGGTTGTTTCCACTTGCTTCATTCCTCCCGAATCTTCAAACAGAATCTGAGCTTTTCCTTTGTAATTATTCCCAAGCAGCATGGCCCTTTCGGCATCCGAGCGGCGTTTGCTTATTGCTTCGCTTGAGTTCAATACGTCTTGCACGGGAAAGTGGAGACTGGCGATAATGCTCTTTTCAACAACGGTGAGTTGGGGGTAGTGTGGGGACATAGCGAGTGGATTAGGGAATGAGTCTTCTTGTACGGGAAGGACAGGGTTTTGTTACGGGTGCCTGAAAAAAAATGAAAACACTAAGAGCAGGCCTTGTTTCCTCGCAGAAATTGATGAAACTGGTTGAGCCGGAAGTTCCCGATGCGTGATAGTTGCTGCTCAATAATACTTCCACCCTTGCCTGGTAAGCAATTCCCTTGGTTGGTACATACGCTTATTTTTAACCACCAGTTCCACCCGGCGTATGTCGCTGATGTTTTGAATGGGGTTTCCATCAACCAGTATAAAATCGGCCTCCCTGCCTACCGCGATAGAGCCCCAGGTGTTTTGTAAGTTACAATCCAGTGCAGCATTATAGGTGCCTATTTTCAATACCTGATTGGCAGGGATACCAGCCTGTACATAGAGTTCCAGCTCATGGTGCAGGGCAATGGCCTCCCCTCCGTCGGTGCCGGAGACTAGCAGGATTCCATTGTCGTACAGTAGCTTTGTCATTTTTAGCATATTACGGAACGCGGCCTGATAGGCCTTTTTCTGCTCTTCACTGCCAAAAGGACTTTGATTGGATAAACCCGAAAGCATAGAGAGAGGAAGCCAGCTGATGATGGGTTTGAGCGCGTGACTCGTGTCGCCTTTGAATTCATCAAACATGCCCTGCCAGACATTGAGGGTCGGATCCAGGGCAATGTGTTTTGCTTTCATGAGTTGTACGAAGTCCCGTACCTTTTTGCTTTTAAGATCCAATTCTCCTCCATGATCACCCACCATACGAAACCTGGCTGGGGTGCGGGTATCAATGGTATTGCTCATAAAATTGAGAAAGATGAAATTCATGTGGGTGATTTCATTGTACCCGTCATTGATGGCTTGTTCGGCTGTCATAAAAGCGGGAATATGCCCGCATACCTTCATACCTGACTCGTGTGCATGAGCAGCCAGGGGTTTTACCCAGGCAGGGGTGATGGAGCTGTAGAGCTTTATCTGCTGATAGCCACGGCGGTGATAATCATCAATGGCAGCGATCCCCTCGCTCAACGATTTGATGATGGCTCCGGTTGGTCCCTGAAACGGGTCTTCTTTATCAATGAAACCCGACAAATAGGTGAGGTCCGGTCCGAGTAATTTATTTTCTTCTATCTGTTTTTTATAGGTCAGTATGATATTGTCGTTACCCATGTCGCGTACATGGGTGACACCGCCGGCCAGGTATTTAACCCCTTCCTCTTTCCCGTAGTGTGCATGCATATCCCACAGCCCGGGCATTAAAAACTTGCCTTTGCAGTCGATAGTGGTATCGGGCTTCGGGTGTTCGATTGTAGAGGAGGTCGGAAAGAGGGAGGCGATTTTTCCATCCACCACTTCCACACTCATGTCTTTCAACACGGTCGCAGTGGAGGACTGGAATACATTGCAATGGTTAAGAAGCAGGAGATGTGCAAGGGGTTTGGAATTAGCATTCAATTCGGCAACATAATATTTTTGACCGGCGGTCTCCTGTATCGACAGGAGGGTGTCGGTCCAGGTTTCGTATCCTTTGCTGATACAGGACGTCCAGGCATTGATGGATGCAAAGAAATGCATGTCGTCGGTCATCCAGATATAGGTCGGGGCAGGCTCGGGTTCGAAATAGACGGGATAGAGCAGTAGTTTTTGGGTCTTACCCTGTAGGCTAAATGAACGGAAGAGGGGAGCATCGAGATGTACGAAGCCATCGGGCAGCAGGGTTGCTCTTTGAGCAGGCTGCTGAAGTGTCCATGGAATAAGGCATTCCCAGAATGTAGGGGCTTCTGAGGAGAGGTAAGAGGCATTCTTAAACGGTTTGGACTTGCGTGTTCCGTTTACTGTCCAGATAGCCGAGTCACCCACAACCGTGAAAGATTCGGAATAGGAATTTTTAAAATAATCCACCCCGCTGATTGTCTCAGAAAGAATGAGTCTGTCGTCTGTAGTATGCAACGTAGTGGCCAGGCTGTCGCCCCGGCCCCGGTCGTTATAATGATAGGTATAATGATATTCGTTGGAACCGGTTTTCCATATTTTCTGTGCTCCGGTAATTTTATCTTTTGCCACTACCGAGTAGAAGCTGGTATCTGTCTGTGCAAACAGGCCGCAAGTGCAGAAGGCAAGCAGTATGAGTGGCAATGAATGTATTTTCATCAGGATTGTTTTTGTCGGCGGGAATGGATAAAGCCAGCGTTTTTTTCATTCCTTCGTTTCAGGTAAAGGTAGATAAAACTGTAAATAAGCAACAGCATTCAATCCATGGAAATGGTAGCAGGAGAAGAGGCGAAGCTATACTTGGATATTCACCTTATAAAGGAAACTGCTGTCAACACCCCTGCAAATTCAGCTCCAGCGAATGCTGTAGCGGAATAAGTTTTCCCATCTTTTTCTGGATCACTTTAAAATGGTGCTCTTCTTCAGGAGTGACAAGAGAGATGGCACTTCCGGGAGATTCGGCACGGCCGGTGCGGCCGATGCGGTGTATGTAATCTTTGGGTGAACGGGGAAGTTCGTAATTGATGACAAAAGGAAGAAAAGGAATGTCTATGCCCCGGGATGCGAGGTCGGTGGCCACCAGTACACGTAGCTGACCCGCCTTGAACTGGCGCAAGGCTTCTGTCCGTCCACCTTGTGTTTTCTGACCATGCAATGTTTCTGCCGAGATCCCGTTTCCACGCAGCTTGGAGACCACACTCTCCGCCTTGTGCACAGAAGAAGTGAACACCAACACCTGCTGCATGTCCTTGTCCCGTATCAGGTAACGAAGCAAAGGACCTTTGCGCTCGGGAGTAACGGCATAGGCCGACTGGTTGATCAGCTCCAGAGAAGGTGTTTCTGACTTGACTTCAATGCGGATAGGGTCCTGCAACAACAATCCGGCAACGGCACTTACATCCATGCCAAGTGTTGCCGAGAACAGGAGGTTTTGGCGTTTGGCCGGGAGCAGGGCGAAGAGTTGATTCATTTCGTTTTGGAAACCGAGGTGCAGCATTTTATCGGCTTCGTCCAGAACGAGTATTTCAACATCTGAAAGGTGTACGGCCTTTAAAGATACCAGCTCCAGCAAACGCCCGGGTGTGGCCACCAGTATTTCCACATGTTGCAACTGAATCATCTGAGGATTGGCGGAAACACCTCCGTATACCGCAAGTGTTTTCAGGTGACCGCCCAGACGGGCTACCACCGTTTGAAATACATTGGCTGTCTGTACCGCCAGTTCCCTGGTGGGTACCAATACGAGTACGCGTATATGCCTGTTTTTGGAACCGCTCTGTTTGCGTATGCGCTCCAGGATAGGAAGCACAAATGCCGCAGTCTTGCCCGAACCGGTTTGCGCAATGCCGAGTACATCTTTCCCTGTGAGGATAACGGGTATGGCTTCCTGTTGAATGGGGTAGGGGTCCTTGTATTTCAGATCCTCCAGGGCGGTGATCAGCTCAGGGGATAAACCGAGGTTGTTGAATGACATGTCTTATGAAGTGGGTGTGCCTTTACTCACTTTGCGGTAAGCAAAAGCATTGTAAATATGTCTCCGTGCAAACCGTCCCTGCGATTCGGCATTGATCAGCTTCACGTACGTGTTTTTGGGAACATCAAAATACTCATACACGCTTTCGTCTGCAAAGGTGATCTTGAGGGTCTGCTGGTGGTATTGGAGGTCTGTAATGCTGGAGTTGGTTGTTGTCTGCGTATATTCCGGCAAAGCCTGGGCCAGTGTCTCGGGTGCTATGCTTACCAGGAAATGGTAGGCTTCTATAATGGTTTTGCTTTTCTCCTCCGCGTGCTGCTTTCCTTCCTCGTCTCCCGAAAATTTGTCGGGGTGACAGTCTTTCATGAAGTTCCGGTAAATGGTTTTCAGCTCTTTCAGCTCGGTAGTTTTGCTCACTCCCAGCAGCTTCCTGTAATCGGTAATTTTCTTCATGTGTCTGCTTGTTTGAGGGGCCGGTGGATGAACGATCCGCAAAAGCTCCCGAAATGCCTGTTTGCGGGGGCAAAGGTACGCTAATATTGTATAGGATTGAATGAGTGAGGCTACATGTGGATTGAAATCCTTACCTTTTGCATTGCAAGCACGCGAGTTAAGCAACAACACCTTATCCATGATCAGCATCTGGCCCACCGTCTTTACCGGAATTTCGGCTATCGTATTTTTTACGTTGGAGCGGATTTTTCCCGGGAGGCAGTTACCGGAAACGAAAGGCTGGTATATGCGTGCGGTATTTATTACAGGACTTCAGTTAAGTATCACATTGTTAACCAACCGGCTTTGGATAAAAGGGCTTGGAGGTCATTCGCTATTCCACCTCGCTTCCTGGGACATGCCTGTTGCAGAAGGGTTTGTGGGCTGGATCGTGGGTTCGTTTTTCTTTTACTGGTGGCACCGCCTGAGGCATGCCGATGGATTCTGGCATATCTTTCACCAGGTACATCATTCACCCAAACGGATTGAAGCTATCACTTCCTTTTACAAACACCCCATCGAGATACTGGCCGACTCGGCATTGAGCGCTGTTGTCCTGTATGTTTTGCTGGGCACCTCGCTGCAGGGAGCCTTCTGGTTTAATTTTTTTGCAGCTACAGGAGAGTTTTTCTACCATTCCAACTTAAAAACCCCGCCCTGGGTACGTTACCTGATTCAGACACCCGAACTGCATTCTGTTCACCACCAGCTGGATGTGCATAAATATAATTTTTCCGATTTTCCGGTATGGGACCGGCTCTTCGGAACCTATAAAGACACGACGGCTTTCACCGATGCTTGCGGGTTTCCCAACGACAATGAGCGTAAGTTGGGTAAGATGCTGCTTTTTAAAGATGTATACAATGATAAGTCTTAGTGGGGTATAAATGCCTCCTCCAACTTTCCTTGCTAAATCAGCCTGTGAAATCCTTTCTGAAATGTTTATTTTTACGGAAAACAGAATAAGCGTTCACGCTTTCCGTTTATAAAGGAGGCTTGCTGCCCGGTTTTCGAATCGGGCTGTTAACCAGATGATAGGCCAATTCAATGAACAAGATTAAATTCAAAATAGTAGCCGGCTTTGTGCTGGCCCTGGGCCTGATTGCAGTGGTAGGCATCCTTACAAGGGATAATTTGGCCAAACTGCGTTCGGCGGTAGATGCTGTTTCCCGTCCGGATGTGAGAAGGCAAAAGGTGCAATTGCTCATTGCCGACATCTCCCAGGCAGAAAGCGGAGTGAGGGCCTACTCGCTTTCTAAGGAAGAGAAATACCTCGAGCCCTATTACCGCTTCCTTTCTTCTTTTGAAGGGAGACTGGATTCACTGATGATCCTCTCTGCCAGCAACAAGCCACAGGCGAAAGAGAACTACATGCTCGATTCGCTCATCAATGAAAAGCTTGGGCTCCTGGCCGATTTTCTGGACCTGAAGAAGAACGAGACGATCAAGCTCGCCCTGGAAGACATCACCAAACAAATCAAGGAACCGGAAGCTCCCGGGGAGCAGCCCGTCCCCTCGGCACGGTTTTTCGACAAGATCAGATCCCTGTTCCGGGAAAAAGAGCCGGTGGTGAATACTGACAGCATACATCGCAGGGCTAAGACGGAGAAGTTGCACGGACTGGTCGTTGCCGCCGAGAAAAAGAATGAGCAACAAATAGCGATGCTGTCTAAAAAAGAACTGGACCTGCTGACCAAAGACGAAAACGTCATGGAAGGGATCCGTTCCCTTAGCAAGCAAATTGAGAACGAAGGACGACAAGGAGAGATGGTGAAATTACTTTTTGCCAGAAAGGAGGCTGAAACAGTGCTGAGAAAAATCACGATCACCGGCGCATTGGGGATGTTTCTGCTGCTGGTACTGACCTATTTTATTTTTTCAGACATTTCCGAGAGCAACAAATACAAGAAAGAGCTGGAAGCGGCCCGACTCAAGGCCGAAGAGCTCGCCCGCTCCAAGCAGGAGTTTCTGGCCAATATGAGCCATGAAATACGCACCCCCCTGAATGCCATTATCGGATTTACCGAGCTGCTCTATAAATCAAAGCCTGATCCGGACCAGGTCATCTACCTGGAAAGTGTGCGCCAGTCATCTGCACACCTGTTGAATGTAGTCAACGACATCCTCGATTTTTCAAAGGCGGAAGCCGGGCAGTTGCGTATTGACCCTACTGCTTTCCGCATAGACGAGCTGGTGAAAGAAGCTGTGGCGGTGATGCAAAACAGCGCGCATCAGCGAAAGATCGGATTGGAATATGACATTGATTCAAAGCTGGACAAAAAAGTGCTCATCAGCGACTCCTTCCGCATCAAGCAAATACTCTTAAACCTGATCAGCAATGCCATCAAATTCACCCATAAAGGGAAGGTGGAAGTCCGCTGTGTAGCCATCGATGTCACGGACGAATCAATAATGCTGGAAATACAGGTGAAAGATTCCGGCATTGGCATACCACCCAACCGGATAGATTATATATTCAAAGACTTCAGCCAGGCCGATACGAATACATCCCGGAAATATGGTGGGACAGGACTCGGACTTTCCATCTGCAAAAAATTGGCTGAGCTCATGCAAGGAAGTATTTCGGTGAGCAGCATCATCGATACCGGATCAACCTTTACTGTTTGCATTCCCTGCAGGTTTGGAGCAGAAAAAGACCTGCTGCCGGTGGAGGAGGAGCCTGTTTCCAGTCTGGATGCTTCTCTGCTCTCGAAAAAGAAGGTGCTTATCGCCGACGATGATGAGTTGAACCGGCTCTTGCTGACTACCATTCTGCAGGGGTATGACATGCTTATCGAAGAGGTGGGTGACGGGCGGGAAGCATTGAGCAAGGTGACCCTGGGCAACTATGATATCCTGCTGAGCGATATCCAGATGCCGGAACTGAACGGCATGGAGCTGGTAAAAAGTATCCGGAAGCTGCCGGATGGCATCCGGTCGAAAATTCCTGTTATCGCTCTTACTGCCAACATCGACAAAGAAGACATTCTGAAATTCCAGGAAGTTGGTATGACTGATTTTCTGCTGAAACCATACAACGACAAGGTTCTCTTCAAAAAAATTGTCCAGGCGCTTAAGTTGGATGTGCCCGTGCCGGATAAATAATTGAAAGCGGTCTGTTGGTTTCCTTCCTGACTTATCCAGTCCTATTTCATTTTACCTCTTCTTATGCAATATTTCTATCTTACAGGACGTTATCCGGTATAATATCCTTGTTTTGACAATACCCGCATTTTTTCTGCAACACCCTTTCTTCAAATGGCTTAAGACTGCATGTTGGATGTGCATTGCCGTGGCAGCCTTGCTCCTGCCTGCCTTGCATAATGGTTATCCCCTTTTGTCCCAGGATACGGCTACACATTTGTATTCCGGCAAACAAGGCTTCCTGCCCGCCGACAGGCCCTATTATTATGGCCTGTTTATCCGTCACATCAGCATGGTGACCACACTCTGGTTCCCGGTTATTGTGCAAGCCCTCTGTGTGTATGCCCTTATTTTCCTGACTGTAAAAAAGTGGATAATACTTCCCAGCAAGCATCTGGGCATGACGGCTGCACTGATTACCCTGGTGCTCAGTGTTACTACCAGCCTCGCCGTATTTACATCTATGCTTATCCCCGACCTGTTTGCCGGATTAGGTGTGCTGGCTGTAATGCTTTTTCTGAGTTCGGAAAATAACCGCTGGGAACAATTGTTTCTGATTGTTCTCATCCTCTTTGCGGCAGCTGTGCACCTGAGCCATGTGCCCCTGCTGGTTTTCACGGCCGTGTTATGTGCCTTGATGCAAACCGGAAAATCATCCCGGCTCCGGCTTTTCATTCGAAGTGCGGTACTGGTCTCATCGATCGTGCTAATTATTCCTGTATTCAATTTTCTGCTGTTTCAAAAATTTGTATTGTCAGAATCGGGTTATGTTTTTTTAACAGCCCGGTTGTCCCAGTCCGGTATTCTCCGTGACTATCAGGATAAGCATCCTGCAATGCTGCTTCCGGAATTGCGTCGGGAAAAGAATCAAGCTTCGCTTTCGGCGGTAAATTTTTTATGGGATGAAGACTCTCCTGTATACCAAAACTGCCCGGCACCCGCTAAGCGAACAGAGAACGAGCCGGGCTACACCTGTTTTCGTTATAAAAATGGGATATATAAACAGGTGGTGAAACAGGTGATTCGGGATCCTGCGGTATTTCGCAGTCTGGTTTCGGCTTCTCTGCTGTCATGGAAAGACCAGCTTACGTCTTTCCGTATGAATGATCTGGTTCTGCCCTTTTCCAAACGCAATCCGCAGAGTGAATTGTATAAAATGATCTCGTTTATATACCCGTCAGAACTGCATCAGTTCGAGACATCGGTGCAATACAACCGGGAGAATGATTACCGGGTACTGAATTGTATTTTTCTCTGGAGCGTAATCGGTGGAAGCGTATTTCTGATTGCATCGCTTTGCTGGGTCAATTCATTCCGAAGGATAACTCTTGTGGTGTTGCTGGCTGTTGTGGCGAATGCAGCTATCTGCGGTTGCCTTTCTGATGTTTCCGACCGCTACGAAGCCCGTGTCCTATGGATCGTTCCGCTGCTGGCGCTGATCAATGGATTTGAATTTATACGGCAACTCAACAAGCCTCTGCTGGTACCCGCTCCGATCATTCTTCCTCCCAGCCAATAGGTGATCCCGGAGGTGCTGCAGTATGCAAGGTAGGTTTAGCCTTTTCAGGGGCTTTCATCCTTTCCAGTGTCAACAATAGGTAGCCCCGGTAGGTCTTATCGATGGTTGTTTTCAGTTCAGCTGTCACATACGTCTTCAGCATGTCAAGGGCCTGC
>Ga0206898_10133_pt1 | contig 22265 bp, 23 predicted proteins | sample Alteio_BWOrgHeat_50_FD_153237 | JGI IMG/M metagenome (GOLD analysis project Ga0206898, IMG submission 153237) | Enriched cells from forest soil in Barre Woods Harvard Forest LTER site, Petersham, Massachusetts, United States -... | ecosystem: Environmental > Terrestrial > Soil > Temperate forest >...
AAAGCTGGCATGGATATTAGGTATTACTTTCGCTGGGTTTGTTGTGGTCATATACGGCACCATTACCAAGAATCGCTTCGGCGCCAACCTCGATGATGTTCGTTGCCCACAATGCAATACTTTACAGCCTAAGATTAGAAAGGCAACATCTTGGCAACAAGCCCTTTGGGGCGGTTGGACTTGCAAAGTCTGTGGAACGGAGATGGATAAGTGGGGAAGGCGGATGGAGTAGGTAAGCCCGGGCCCCATACATACTGTTCGATAAGCAAATCTCCTGTTTCGTCTTCCCCCATCCGCCTCATTCTCCACATCATCCTTCACCCTGAATCCAACCTCGCCATTTACAATCCAATCCAGCGCTATGTCTGAGATCGCAACCCCCAACACCACGCACGATACCGTCATCCTCGGCTCCGGCTGCTCCGGCCTTACCGCCGCCATCTACGCCGCCCGCGCCAACTTCAAGCCCCTCGTGCTTGAGGGCCATGAGCCCGGCGGCCAGCTCTCCATCACCACCCTGGTCGAAAACTTCCCCGGCTGGCCCCAGGGCATCCAGGGCCCCGAGCTCATCGAGAACATGAAGCAGCAGGCCGTCCGCTTCGGCGCCGAGCTGCGCATGGCCCATCTCGTCTCCGTCGACCTCAGCTCGCACCCCTACACCCTCAACCTCGGCCCCGGCAAGCCACCCATCCACACCCGCACCCTCATCATCGCCTCCGGAGCCTCCGCCCGTTGGCTCAACCTGCCCTCCGAGCAGGCCCTCATCGGCCACGGTGTCAGCTCCTGCGCCACCTGCGACGGCTTCTTCGCCTCCGGCAAGCCCATCGCCGTCATCGGCGGCGGCGACTCCGCCATGGAGGAGGCGCTCTTCCTCACCCGCTTCGCCACCAAGGTCACCCTCATCAACCGGTCGGAGAACTTCCGCGCCTCGCGCATCATGCTCGACCGCGCCATCGCCCACCCCAACATCCAGTTCCTCTCCTCCACCATCGTCGAGGAGGTCCTCGGCGTCGACGAGAAGGACGTCCGCGGCCTTCGCCTGCGCAACGTCAAAACCGGCGAGCGCTCCGAGCTGCCCGTCTCCTTCATGTTCCTCGGCATCGGCCACATCCCCAACGCCAAAATGTTTCACGGCCAGTTGGATCTCGATGACGACGGCTACATCCTCACCCACGGCAACGTCTTCCCCACGCGCGACGGCAAACCTATCCCCGGCGTCTTCGCCTGCGGCGACATCCAGGACCGCCGCTACCGCCAGGCCATCACCGCCGCCGGCACCGGCTGCATGGCCGCCCTCGAAGTAGAAAAATTCCTCGAAGAGCACGGCCGCTAAACCCGCCGTCCCCGTAGTCCCGCCCATGCTGTCAAGCCTCAGTGGCCCCAAAATCTCGGGATTGTGCGTTGACATACCCAGCTGGATGTAGTAGACTGATTCTAGTGGGGTTGTAGCTTTAACGGCAGAAGCGCTGACTTGAATCAAACAGTTCGGCTCAGAGTACCTCAGAGGTGCGGGTTCGAATCCCGCCAGCTCCACCAAACAGACAAGTTCACGAGCCGAGCTTACCTCGCCCGCCTTTATTGGCGGGCTTGGTTTTTTAGCAGTAGGACTTGCTGGCGGCCTCATCTTTAGTGAGGTCCGCCGTTAGTCCCCTGAACCGGAGTGGGGTGTGCGGGATCGGCTTGGAATTCGTTATCCGGCTAGATGTTCCGATGTCATTTCACCGCCATACTAGCTCGGACCTCGGCAATGAATTCTTCGAGCGTCTTGAATCTAACGCCGCGCTGTTTACATACGCCCGGAATCTTTTTATTCGGCCTGTGCTTGCAGGTTTCATCAGCCACAACAACGTAATTGTCGAGCTCTGCAAGAGCTATCACGTAAGGATCGGCCTTGGTCTTCGTTCCTCGCGCACCGGCCATCGCTTGATGCTCGCGGGTGATTTTACCTACGTGCATCAGGTAGTCGGTGTCGTTCCGGTCGGCAAGTTGCAATTGAACTTCGTAATGATGCAGCCGCAGCAAAAAGAACGGTTCATCTCGCACTTCCCTAAGTACCTCAGCGCAAGCGACGACCCGTCCGTCTTCGATCAGCGCACTGATAAGCTGCCAAGCATCCTCAGCATCGCTTCGTGTGTCTATATTGCTCCAAGCAGAACTGTCGATAACATATACGTCTGGTTCAATCTGCTGGAACAGCGGATTGGGGCGACGCCTCTTCATCCCAGCATCGCCCTCAGTTTTGGAAATGTTACAGATCGCAGGCCGATCAATTCCGCAGCATCGAGAGAATTGATCGCTCGATGCTCAACAGCTTGTAGGACGGTCTCTGCGTGGAGCCTTCCAACCCGCTTGAGCCGGATTCTTATCGGCGACGGCTGGCTTCCCTCTGCGATTGGCTTTGGCTCGGTTGGAACATCCCAAGGAGCGGTGCGTCGGGCATAGAAGCCCTGTGGCGCAAGCCCCGTTTTCTCCAGTCGAAAGGCAATCGCCCGGTTGCTGACACGGAAACGCCTCGCCAATCTATGAACATCGTTGTCAGTGAACTCGTAGGGCGTTGCAACCGAAATCGCTTCGCTAAGAGCAGTCTTGGGAATCAGGAAGCAAGCCGCGAATTCATTGCAGAATCGCTCAATCCGGTTGGTATCGCCTTCATCGCTGATTCCAGCCTGGCGAAGCAACAGATGGCAGTATTCATGGAAGAGAGTGAATATCCTTGCTCCCTCAGAGAACTCATTGTCATTGATACAAATCGCCGCCACGTTTTCTCGTAGAAGAGAAAACCCGCTCAACTCATTGAACGGCATCGGAATCATGTAAGTAAAAACGCCCTTGGCCTCGACGCGGTAGCGCCACTGATTCCGTGCCTTAGAGCCGCTCCACGAACGCTGCATATCGAAGCTCACACCGAAAGTTCGGCGTTCGCGTGCGGCAACTTCCTCTGGATCATCCTGTAGAGTGGCACTTCCGATTCGCAGCTTAGGAACTAGCCTTGCATCTTCGTCGGCAATATCTTCGAATGCGTCGAGGGCTTCACTTACCTCTTCGATGGCTACCAGAGTTTCGATAGACAGAGGCTTCGAGTCGGGCCGCGTGCGGTGATCCGTAGGGGGCTTGAGAAGCGGGAGCGGTTCCGGCATCAACAGGCTAGTGAAGTTGACGCGATACTTCGATGCAATAAGGCGAAGGAAACCTACTAGTGGCTTCTGTGCGCCCGATTCATACGCATGCAGATCGTCGACGGTGACCCCAAGGAGGCCCGCCGCGTCCTCAATGCTGAGACCGCGAATCGTCCGTGCCCAGATCAAGACTTTCCCGTTTACAGGAACCTCAGCCATTTCAGTGTTCTCCAGCGATTATCCCGATGCGCGCACTTATCCTACACTCCCCTTTAACGGGAGTCGGAGGAGTGCCGTCGCATCCCACAAGTATGTCAAGTGCATAATGCCGCCAAATCTCCGATAACCATAACTACATCAATTACATAACCGCAATAAATACTTGGCATACTAGTTTCCCTCGCCGCCGTATAATTAACTCAGGATCGAATCAAAAGGCCCGGCACTCTCGCCGGGCCTTTTGTCTTGTCTTAAAAATCCGCGCAGTATCCGTTCAATCGGTGTGAATCGGTGTTAAGCCTCTTGCCTTGGGCGGCAATCCCGCCGGACTTTTTCATCCCTAACCCCTTTGTAAGAGATACTTTAGCCAGTCCAGCCATACTTCTTCTGGTGTAACCCCTTTATCCGGGATACTTTAGCCAAAGTATGGGGGAGGGGGAGGGTACAGCGGCAGCAAGCAGGCACCAGGAGGGAAGATCCATGCCACACACAGAACTCGACTCCCGCGGCCGCATCCGCTGCCGCCACATCTACACCGGCGGCTCCCAGTGCGGCTCGCCTGCCCTGCTCAAGGAGCAGTTCTGCTACTACCACCACACCAACCGCCGTCCGCCGCCGCCGCCCGGCAAGTTCCGTCATATTGACGCATACGAGCCCTTCACCCTGCCCCTCGTCGAGGACCGCGCCTCCGCCCTCGCCGTCGCCGCGCACCTCCTCAGCCGCATCGCCTCCAACGACCTCGATCCCACCCGAGCCGGCGCCATGCTCTTCAACCTGCAGATCATCACCACTCTGCTGCCTCGCGAAGCCGCGCCCAAAGCTGCACCCGAATCCGCGCCCGCGCCGCCTCTCGTTGAAGAGCTCGTCCTCGATCCAGCCCTCGGCCCCGTCGCCCCGATCACCCTGATCGCCGAACTCCCCGCGCCGGAGCAAGAGCAAGCGCCAAGCATCCAGCAGCAGCACGAACTGCCCGCCGAAACTTCCAAAGAGGATGCCGTCATCCCGAGCGAAGTCGAGGAGCCCCCACATCTGGTTTCCTCAAAGACGGCTGTCCGGCCCACAACCTCGAACCTCGAACCGGGAACCTCGAACCTACTCCCCTATATCCTCGTTCCAGATCTCAGGGTGCTCACGGATGAACCCGCCCAGCAGCCGCTTGCACTCGGCCGAGTCGAGGTCGACCACCTCAACGCCGTTCTCTTTCAGCCAGTCCATGCCGCCGCGGAAGGTCTCGCTCTCCCCCACCACCAGGCGCGAGAACCCGAACTGCCGCACCAGCCCTGAGCAGTACCAGCACGGCGCCAGCGTCGTCACCATCGTCATCCCGCGGTAGCTGCGCTGCCGCCCCGCCCGCCGGAACGCGTCCGTCTCGCCGTGCGCGCTGGGGTCGCCCTCCTGCACCCTGCGGTTGTGCCCCGCGCCCAGCAGCGTTCCGGCTGAATCGAACACCGCCGCCCCGATCGGAATGCCGCCCTCGGCCAGCCCTGCGCGCGCCTCAGCAATCGCGACCTCCAGCATCTCCTCGTCCGTCCGCAAAATCGCGCCTCGCTTCCCTGCCTACGTCAGAATCTGCCCTCACGTGAGTATCTGACCTATGCTGAGCTTGTCCACCGTCTCTTTTACCTCACCCGGCTCGTCCGTGTCATACGGATTCGGCGCGCCACCCTTCGGAATCTGCAATCCCTCCGCCGGTCCCACCGGCTCATCGGGAAGAAATTCCTCGTCACCCTCCGGTGTCGAGACGACATCTGAACTCTGCTCCGCGTCTTTCGCAATCATGTCCACGCTCGCACCTCCTTGCAAGTTGGATGCGCCAGCGTGAGCGACCATGCGTCTACTCAACGCCGCCGTCCCGCTGGATCTCAGCCTCTTGCGCGCTCGGATCGTCCGCCAGTTCCTCGCCAGCATAATCTGGCGGCAGTGACGACACGCGCCCATCCACACCCGCGCGGTCTTCCACGGACACATTCTCCGTCGCTCCGCTGTCGCCGTCGGCCTGCGGCGAGTACGCCGCGCTCTCCCGTTCCAGCTCCTCGGCCGTCTCCGGCGCATGATGCTCGCTGTCACCCATCGGAAACTCCTCCTGCTCCGCCATCTGCCCGGCCATCTTCTCAAACTCTTCAATGCTCGGCAGCTCGCCCACGTCCTTCAGCCCGAACTTCAGCAGAAACTCCTTGGTCGTCTTGTACAGGATCGGCCTTCCGATCACCTGCTTCCGTCCTGCCGTCGTAATCAGCTTGCGCGCAATCAGCGACCCCAGCACGCCGCCCGAATCCACTCCACGTATCTCCGAGATCTCCGGCCCCGTCACCGGCTGTTTGTATGCCACCACCGCCAGCGTCTCCAGCGCCTGCAGCGTCAGCTTCATCGGCGGCTTCAGCGTCTTCACAAATCCGCGTACCGCGTCGTGATACTCAGGCTTGGTCGCGAACCTGAATCCGCCCGCCACTTCGCGTATCTCGATCCCGCGATCGCCCTCTACCGCCGCGTACTCCGCAACCAGCCGATCCAGCTCCGCGCGGAAGTACACCCGCAGCTTCGCGGCCTTCGCCTTCTCTGCCCACGCCACCGCTGCCACATCCATAGCGCCGTCGCTCGCAACAGCTTCCGCAGAGCCGTCCGCAGACGCCACCTCGCCGTCCGCTGCGACCTCGCCTTCAGGCGCGCTCTCCGCTGCTGCCTCATTCAGCGCCAGCGCTCCCTGCGCCTCAGCCGCGCGCTCCAGCTCCGCCTGCGCCTCCTGGCCCAGCAGTCCCACCAACTGCGTCAGAGTCACCGGCTCTTCCGACGCGTAGATCACAGCTTCCATCTTTGCTTTCAGGCTCATAAATGTCAGTGCTAAGCATATCAACCAAGCCGCACCTGCGCCGAAATCCACACCCCGGACGCAGCGAGGCCCCGGCTCTTCGCCGAGGCCTCACAAATGCCGCTTTTCAAATCAATCAGTGCGAATCGCGGCTAGCTTCCAGTTCCACCCGCCATATGGCTGAACAGCCAGAACAGGCAGCCCGAGAGCAGCGCCGCCGCCGGCAGGGTAAAGATCCACGCCAGCGCGATGTCGCGCACCGTCGAGAGCTGCAGTCCGCTCCGGTTTGCCGCCATCGTTCCCGCCACCCCCGAATTCAGGATGTGCGTGGTCGACACCGGCACGCCGATTCTGTCCGCGCCCAGGATCGTCGCCATGGTCACGATCTCCGCCGATGCACCCTGCGCATACGTCATATGCGTCTTGCCAATCTTCTCGCCCACCGTCACCACAATCCGCTTCCAGCCGATCATGGTGCCCATGCCCAGCGCCAGCGCCACCGCAACCTTCACCCACGTCGGGATAAATTTGGTCGAGCGGTCCAGATAGCCCTTGTAGTTGGCCAGCTCCGCTGTGTCCGCGGCGGAAATCTTCGGTCCGCTCTTGGCCATCAGGCGCAGCGTTTCGCTGGTCAGGTACATCTGGTTGCGCACATTGGCCTGCATATCCTGCGGCAAGCCCTTCAGCGAACCATACTGCGTCGCCTCGTTGCGGATGTCGATCACCATCTGCTGCAGCGCCAGCATTACGCCCGGCTCATACTTCTTGGTGCTGATGAAGTTCTTCAGCTCCGTGTCAGCATCCTGCATCACCAGACCTGGCTGCACGTAATTGTCCAGCGTGGTCGCGGTCGCCGTCGAAACTGCAACAAACGTCTGCGTGTCCTTGACCGGCACCGCGTGGTTCAGCGCATACGCCGTCGGCACCGTACCCACCAGGATCAGCATGATCAGTCCCATGCCCTTCTGCCCGTCGTTCGATCCGTGCGCGTAGCTTACTCCGCCGCAGGTCAGGATCAGCAGGCAGCGAATCCAGAATGGCGGCGGCGCGGTGCCTTCCGGCGCCTTGTACAGCCGCGGATCGCGCGCCACTAGCTTGAACAGCAGGAAGAGAATCAACGCCGCGCTGAACCCAATCACCGGCGACCAGAACAGAGCCTCAAAGACCTTCGTCACCTGCGACCAGTCCACGCCCGCCGTCCCGCTATTGCCCTGCAGCAGCTGGTTGGCCACGCCCACGCCGATGATCGACCCGATCATGGTGTGCGAGCTCGACGCCGGCAGCCCCTTGTACCAGGTCGCCAGGTTCCACAGGATCGCCGCCACCAGCAGCGCAAACACCATCGAGAAGCCCGCGCCCTTCGATACCCGCAGGATCAACTCCACCGGCAACAGCGAGATCACCGTAAAGGCAACCGTTCCCGGACTCAGCAGCACGCCGACAAAGTTCAGAATGCCCGAGTAGACCACCGCCACGTGCGGCTCCAGCGAGTGCGTGTAGATCACCGTCGCGACTGCGTTCGCGGTGTCGTGGAAGCCGTTCACAAACTCGAACCCGAGCGCGATCAGCAGCGCCAGCCCCAGCAGCACATACGGGTACACGCTCGCGGAGTGCACCACCGAGATGTCGCCCCACAGCTGTGCTGCGATGTAACCCAGCCCGCCCAGCAGAATCAGTGCGAAGACGATCATGCCGGTCTTTCCTGGGGAGCCTTTCTTTAGCTTTTCATCGAGAATCGAAGTCTGTGGCAGCGTGGCTTGCGTGGCCATGGATCACCTATTCTTTTAAGTGTTTTGGAGACTCAGCAACCCTACGCCCCGATTGAGAAAGGAGTGTTACAGCTCTGCAAACTCTCGCACTGCCTACGCGCGCGCGATTCCGGCAGCACGCAAATCAGATTGCGTTGGCTTAATGGGAGGAGGGGGTTTGGCTTAGGTGCTAAGCCCTTTTGCCGCTATCGCCAGTCGTCGCGCGCAGCAGCCTGCTCGGCGAACACCCGGTCGAAATCGTCCGTCTTCTTGATCAGGATGTCGCCCAGCTCGCGCGGCTGGTGCAGTAGGACGGCCTGTAGCCGCACCAGCTCCAGCATCGCCAGAAAAAGGCAGATCAGCGCCTGCTCGGAGTGCGTGGAGTGCAGCAGCCGCCGCAGGCTCACCGGCCGGTCCTCCATCACCAGCCGCTGCTTCACGTACTGGATCATCTGCGCCACCGTCACCGTCTCCGGGTTCACCTCGAGCACTGGCCGCGCGCGCAGCCGCTCCAGCACATCGCGGAACACCCGCGCCACGTCCAGCGCATCCGCCGCGATCTCCTGCTCCATCCCCGCGCCCGCTGCCTCGTCGCCCGCCTGCTCGCGCAGAAACGCGCGCATCCCGGGGTTCGACCACGTCGCTTCCTCCACGTGCTGCTTCTCCTTCAGCATCTGCGCCGCCGCCTTGAAGCGCTCATGCTCCAACAGCCGGTCCACCAGCTCGCGCCGCGGGTCCTCCGCGTCTCCGCCCGCTACATCCGAGGGATCGCGCGGCAGCAGGGTCTTCGACTTGATGTGGATCAGCAGCGACGCCACGTAGATGAATTCGCCCGCCGCATCCACATCCGTCTGCTTCAGCTGGTGGCAGTACTCGAGAAACTGCGCCGTGATCAGCCCAATCGGGATGTCGTAGATGTCGATGTTCTGTTTGCGGATCAGGTCCAGCAGCAGGTCCAGCGGCCCGTCGTACACCTGCCCCACCGTCACCGTAAACGGCGACTGCGACGCCTCTTGTTGCGCGCCTGCCGCGTCCTTCGCGGCCGCCTTACCTGAAGCACCCTTCGTAGCGCTCTTCGCCTCTTCGCGCACCGCCGGTCCCGGCGTCAGCACCAGCCGCTCACCCACTGGCACGAGTTCCTCGTCCGCCCGCTTTGTCGTTGCATCCGCCATCGCTATTCCAACCCCACCGCAGCCTGCACCTGCGCCATCGTCACCGCCGCACGCGCATTCGCCCGCCGCGCGCCGTCCTTCAAAATCGCATCGACCTCATCCGGCCGCTCCTCAAAATATCGCCGTCGTTCCTGGATCGGCTTCAGCTCCGCCACCACCGCATCCGCGAGCCATCCCTTGCACTGGATGCACCCGATCCCCGCCGTCCTGCAACCCTCCGCCGCCTGCGCCTGCACCTCAGCGGTCGAAAACACCTTATGCAGATCGAACACCGGGCACACATCGGGATTCCCCGGGTCCGTCCGCCGCACACGCGCCGGGTCGGTCACCATCGTCTTCAGCTTCGCGCGAATCTCCGGCTCCGGGTCGCTCAGCAGAATCGTGTTCCCGTAGCTCTTCGACATCTTGCGCCCATCCGTCCCCGGCAGCTTCGGACTCGGCGTCAGCAGCACCTTCGGCTCGGGCAGGATCTCGCGCACATCCGCCTGCTGCTCCAGCTCCGCCAAGCGCTCTTTATCGGACTTCGCATCCGCTGCCGCCGTACCGTGTTTGCTCCCGTAGAGATGATTGAACCGCCGCGCAATCTCTCGCGTGATCTCCACGTGCGCCGCCTGGTCCTGTCCCACCGGCACAAACTCGGCCTGATAGATCAGTATGTCCGCCGACTGCAACACCGGATAGCCCAGGAACCCGATCGTCGCCAGGTCCTTCTCGCGCAGTTGCTCCTGTTGATCTTTGTACGTCGGCACGCGCTCCAGCCAGCCCAGCGGCGTAATCATCTCCAACAGGCAGTGCAGCGCAAAGTGCGCCGGCACATGACTCTGGATGAAGATCGTCGATAGCTTCGGATCCAATCCACCCGCCAGAAAGTCGAGTATCACGTCGCGCACATTCTTCCGGATCTCACTCGTATCCGCGTAGTCCGTCGTCAGCGCATGGTAGTCCGCGATAAAGAAGTAGCACTCATACTTCGCCGAGCCGTCCGGGTTGGTCTCGTTCTGCAGCGCCACCCAGTTCTTCAGCGCGCCCATGTAGTTGCCCAGGTGCAGCCGTCCCGTGGGCCGCATGCCGCTCAACACGCGCCTGGGCGCCGCATTCTTCGTCTCTTCGCTCATTCGGATTTCCAAACCAAGGGTAAATGATTCACCGCCAATGCAGCCGGTGATCTCTTCGTCACTCAATCGCGAACACCGCATACACCGTCGCAGATTTCGTAATCCGCTCTGGTGAAATCGCTAGCGGAGCGAGATTTTTCTTTGCGATCCCCAGGCTCGCGGATTCGGTGTTCAGGGTCGCCCCGCCCAGCCCCAAAGCCGCTAATATCCCACGCGGCGGCGTCTGGTTGCTGGCATATACCAGCGCGCCCAGCTTCACCCCCAGCCCCGTCGCCATCTGCGACGCAATCTGGCGCGCATGCTCCAGCGCCTTCGCAGCAGCCTCAGCCTCGAGAGCATCGTCCTTCCTCAGCTGCCACTGAATACCACCGCTGTCGTTCGCGCCCGAAGTAATGGCCATGTGGAGAACATTGGCAACGGCGTCCGCCGGAACGGTAACGTGCCAGCTTTGGGTGAACTCAAACCGTACCCCCTGCGCATAGCGCGTCTTGTCCGCATCGTTGTTCTGCTCCAGCGGGTTGAGTGACTGATCCTCACTCTCAACCGCCTCCTTCGGAACACCCGCAGAGGTGAGCGCCGCCATGATCGCATTCGAAGTCTTGCTCGCGTCGGCATAGGTCCCATCTTGTTCTTTACCAAAGATGTGGAATCCAACCGTCAGCACCGCGGTATCCGCAAGCGCCGCTGCCTCATCGCTCGTCGTAATGGCGATCGTCTTATTGTCTTTGTTGATCTGGATCTGCTGCGAAAAAGCATTGCTTGAAAATGCCGTTCCCATCACAAGGATTGCAACAAGTATCTTGCTCATTTTCATTGCCTCCTAACCGTTCTCATCCCCGCTCAGCAGGTCCGCCAGCGTCTTCTTGTGCTTCGGCTTGGCCGCGGCCTTCTGCTTGGGGTCTGGAATCACCCGCTCCGCCGGCACTGGCCCCACCTGCGCTCGCGCATTCTCCTTTACCGCCTTCACCACGGAGAAGGTCTTCTTCTTCGCCTTGCCCATTCGCGCTCTCCGCTCCGCAGCTTCCATTAGACCATTTAGCCTAGCCCACCGAGCACAATCACTTCCCGCGGAGTGCGACCCTCTTTTCGCACGTCCCTCTGCGCCGGAATCCACCATGCCCTATACTTTTCTCTGCACGCCGCACGGCCAGGATTCGTGTTGCGAACGCGACTCCAGGAGGGTCCCCAGCATGGAAGAACGTGATTTCTTCGACGAGCGCCCCGAACAGCGCACTCACACCCTCTCCTGCCCGCACTGCGGCCAGCCCGGGGAGTATGCCATCGGCTGGCTCGTCCGCCGCAAGAAGGCCCAGCTCCCTCGCGGCGCCGACGACCGCGACCGCGCCCGCTTCGCCAAGGCCCAGAGCTACATGGTCCGGACCGACGACCTCCTCGGCTGCAAGAACATCCGCTGCCGCAAGCGCTTTGAGATCGCCGGCATCCAGTCCGTTGCCTTCCTCTAGCCGCGTTGTGATTTAATATCCTCAGCAACAGCAGGAGACTGAGCCGATGTCCAACACGCTGATCCCCGTCGAGGAGCGCACCCTCACCCCCGAGCAGGTCGAAGCCCTCGACCGCCGTCGCCGCCGCGGCCAGCTCTTCCTCGTCCTCTGCTTCCAGTGCATCATCGTCGGCACGCTGGTCACGCTCTGGGCCGGCCAGGACCTCACCTACTCGCCCGGCTGGATCAAACCCATGTTCTATTGGGACGCTCTGCTCTTCACCCTCGCCTTCATCTTCGCCATCGCCGGCATCCGCCTGCGCCGCGGCTCCACAGAGTTCCTCAGCTACTAGGCGTAAGCGCGCGGGCTGTATCATCGCCCTGTGAATCTTCGCGAGCCCCAGCATTTCTCCGCGCTCGAATCCCTCTTCGTCGTCGCCCTTGCCTGCGTCTCCCTCGCGCTCTTCCTGCGCCGCTTCGCGCCCATCCTGCGCACCATTCTCGCTGCGCGTAAGGAGCCCGGCTACTCGCTCCGGCCCATTTCCCCCCGCGCCCGAGCCTTTGTCTCTGAAGTCCTCTTCCAGTCCAAGGTCATCCGCGAGCGCCCGCTCCCTGGCCTAGCCCATGCCTTCGTCTTCTGGGGATTCCTCGCCTTCGCCCTCGTCTCCCTCAACCACCTTGCGCTGGCCCTGCACCTCGGCTTCCTCTCCCCCTCCGGCCTCTTCGGCCGCTTTTACTTCGCCTTTGCCGCCGCCTGGGCCGTTCTCGTCGCCATCTCCATCGTCGGGCTCTTCGTTCGTAGATTTATAGCCCGCCCCATCTGGCTCGGCCCCAAACCCTCCGCCGAATCCGGGGTCATCGCCCTGCTCATCTTCCTATTGATGGCCACGTACCTCGCCGCTTTTCTCACGCACGATGCATCCGCCCTCAAGCTCCTCTGGTGGGCGCACACCCTCACTCTCCTCATCTTCCTTCCGCTCATCCCCCACACCAAGCACCTGCACCTCGTCCTCTCGCCCGTCACCATCTTTCTTAAGCGTCCCGGCTTCTCCGCCATTCCTCCACTCTCAGGCGACGACTATCTCGGCCTCACCACCGGCCGTGACCTCACCAACGTCATCGCCCTCCAGGTCTATAGCTGCGTCGAGTGCGGCCGATGCACCGAGCATTGTCCCGCCAACGCCACCGGAAAAATCCTCAACCCCAAAGAGATCGTCCTCGGCACGCGCGACTACCTCAACGCCTTCGGCCCCGCATCCGAAACCTCTCTCCTCACCGACAACTCGCCACTGTCCTCCCAAGCCGCCTTCCAGTGCACCACCTGCGGCGCCTGCGAGTTCCAGTGCCCGGTCGGCATCCAGCACCTGCCGCTCATCGTCGGCCTGCGCCGCGGCGCCACCAACACCGGCGCGTGGGAAGACCCCTACGGCACCAAACTCTTCCTTGCCCTTGAGCGCTCCGGCAACTCCCTCGGCCTTCCCGCCTCCGAGCGCGACAAGTTCATCGCCAAGGAGTCCTTCCCCCTCTTCGACGGCACGCAGGAGTACTGCCTCTGGCTCGGCTGCATGGGCGCCTACGACCCTCACGGCCGCGAGATCGTCGCCGATTTCGCCCGCATCATGCGCCACCTCGGCACCACCTTCGGCGTCCTGCGCAAGGAGAAGTGCACCGGCGATCCCGCCCGCCGCCTCGGTAACGACCTCGTCTTTCAGACCCTCGCCGAATCCGGCCTCGAAACACTGCGCGCGCAGCAGGTGAAGAAGATCGTCTCCATCTGCCCCCACTGCGTCCGCACCATCTCCACCGACTGGCGCGACTTCGGCGTGGCACCCGAAATCGAGCACCACTCCGAGTTTCTCGCCCGCCACGCCGCCCGCCTGCCTACGCAAAATGCCGTTATCCCGAGCGAAGCGCATAGCGCGGAGTCGAGGGACCCCCGCATTTCGTCTGCATCGACGAATACCGTCGTCTACCACGACCCCTGCTACCTCGGCCGCTACCAGGAGATCTACGACCAGCCCCGCGCCGTCGTCTCCCAGCAAGCTACGCTGGTCGAGGCGCCCCGCTCCCATGAGCGCAGCTTCTGCTGCGGAGCCGGCGGCGGACTGGCCTTCCTGGGCGAAGAGTCAGGCGAACGTGTCTCGCACGCCCGCGCCCGCGAACTTGCCGCCACAGGCGCGTCCACCGTCGCCACCGCCTGCCCCTTCTGCAACACCATGTTCCGCGACGCCCTGGTCGCCATCACACCCGCCGGCGCCGCCCAGCCGCAGCTCCTCGACATCGCGCAGCTCACCGCCCGCTCCCTGCCGCAAAGCGCCAGTGGCCTCCCGCAAAAAGACACGTGCGCCTCTTCAGCGCCCGCATCTCCATCCAACACCTGATCCCAAGCCCTACTGCATCGGCACAAATTTCCCCGCGCAGGAGTACGGCTTCTCCGCCTTGCCATCGAGCTGGATGATCCTCACGTCGTTGCCCTCCGCCGCCTTCTCCAGCGGCATGTTGGTCCCGCCGTCCCCGATGTCCGCCAGCTTCAGGTGCATCTTGTCCAGCGTCTCGCCTTTGATTGTTACGTCCACCAAATTGACCTGGGTCCTGTGGTCTTGGTCATATCCCGCGATCAGCACATCCCCTGGCGTAGTATCCGTAATGTTCTCGAGCGTGATCTTGCGATACTCCGGGATGCTCGTGCCCTTGATCCCCGGATCGACAAACCCCTCCGTCGTCTGGTTGTTGTAGTACGGGCTGATCGCGATGGGCACATCCACGGACCGCATGCAGATATTGCGGTACGTCAGGTTCTCCACCAGGCCGCCGCGCGTTACGTTGCTCTTAATGCGTACGCCGCTGGTCGTATGGTCCTCCACCACGCCATCCACCAGCAGGTCGCTGACGCCCGTATTCGTCTCGCTGCCGATCGACATCCCATGCCCCGAGTAGAAGTGGTCATCGATCACGCTCATGTGCGTCACGCCCGTCTTGATCGCCACATTGTCATCGCCGTTGTCGATCCAGCTATGAATGATCGTCACGTTACTCGACGACCCCGGATCGATCCCATCCGTATTCCTCGGCCTCGGATCGTTCGGCCCCGGCTCATGCACTGGCGTCTTCAGGTGTATGCCCCACGCCGTAAATCCATTGGTCCGCGAGACCCCCACATGGAAGTTCGGCGAATCATGCAGCGTGATCCGGTACATCGTGAACCCATCCGCATTCACCACCGAGATCAGCCGTGGGTCGCTGTACGGAATCCCCGCCGGCTTGTCGGCCGTGGGCTCGCCCTTCACCGCCAGCGCCCACCAGGAGATCTCCTGCCCCAGCAGTTTCGCCCCTCCGCGCCCGTCGATGGTCCCGTCACCCATGATCCCTACGTTCTTCGCGCGGACGGTGATGAACGCCTGACACCCGCCCTTCGACGGGATCGTCCCGCAGGTCCCCGGCCGTCCGGCCATGTCGTAGTCCAGCGGATTGCGCGAGGCAAACAGAGTCACACCCTTGTCCACCAGCAGCGTCGCACCCTCTTTAATCTCGATCGGCCCGCTCAGGAACGCGTTCGCGCCCTTCGGCCCGGCCGCCAGTTCCACCGCCTGCCCCGGCTGGCACTTCGCGGCAAAGCCGTCTATCGCCGCCTGGATCGCCGCCGTATCTTCCTTCGCCTCGTCGGACTCCCTCAGAGCATCGCCAGTGGCCACCAGCTTCGCCTCCAGCCTCACGCACGCCGCTGGAATCTTCGGCTCCGTCACCACGCGCGTGTCCTGCGCCCGCGCCACACACACGCCGCACGCCAGCAGCGCACACGCCCGTATACTCGTCTTCTTCAGGAACATTGGTCCTACCTCCCGGCTCCGCCATGCCACTCTACCGCAACCCGCGGCATCGGCGCATCTTCAACCGGAAGATAGATTCTGGAAATGAGTCAGCATCGCTGTTGAATCGGGCCACGCACGACCCAGACCTCGACCGCGAGTGTTCCGACACCACTGCACCCTCCTCACCCCGGAGTGTGCGCCACCAACTTGATTGCAGCTTATTTGATTTCGGCGTCGTCCAGCCGGGTGGTCAGCGCCACCACGCACGGAGCCATCACAATCGCGATAAAGACCAGTCCTACGAAAAATTCATGCATCTCTGGATCCTCCCCAAGCCGGCCGATCATGAGAAGTCCGGCTGTCCTTATCCATCCGACAGCTTCCTGCTCATCATGACAAGCGCTTTCCCCGCCTCGGAACCACACTGCACAACCCACTCCCAGGCCCCACTTGCGCAACCCACCTACAACTCATAGGATGCGCCCTCCAGGCCTGTGGAATACCTGGCTTTAATGCACGAAAAGGCCGCCCGGCAACAGGGCGGCCTTTTCTTTAGGGAGAATAGTTCCAACGGAGGCAAAGCCATCAGAACTTTCTGCGTGCATACTAAGTTTGGCCCAAACCTGTGTCAAGGCCAAAACTTTGCAATCGCAACCAACTGAAATTACAGCCTTTATTTGTTCGGTAAATTGAAATACGATTCGCCTATTATTCGCCCATCACCGGCCCGTAGCCTATCGACGGCCAGCAAAACAATAGCTTTACATGCAAATATGCACCGCCAACTGTGCATTTCTGACATCCGCATACCACAATGTTGCCGGTGCAGACAGAACGGCGCCGGGCTTCAACGCCCGGCGCCGCTCCCAATCTCCCGCCTGCAATCTACTTCTTGGGCGCTTTGTAGGTCGACTTGATCGGCGCGCCGATCCCCACGAGGATCTGCTTGATCTCTTCCGCATGAGGCCCGGTCGGCGCCAGCTCCAGATACTTCTGGTACGCCGCAATGCACTCCGGCGGCGCAGAGATCGTGTTCGTCTTCGGATCGACCGTTGCCTTCACGATCAGCGCCTGGCCCTCAATGTAATACGCCTCCACTTTGGTTGGGTCCGCAACGACCGCCTTCTGGGCCGCCGCCGCTGCGCCGTCCATGTCGTTCCCGTTGAACAGCGTCGCTGCCTCGTTGAAGTAGTACGTCCCCGCCTTGGTCGGGTCCGCCGTGGCCGCCGCCTCATACGCGACAGAGGCATCCTTCAGCTTGCCCTGCTTGCCCAGCACCTGCCCTATCTGGTTGTTCGCCGCTGCCGTGAGCCCCGGGTTCGGCTTGGCCAGCGCCGTATTCAAGCTCAGCGCCTTCTGGTAGGAGGTCCCCGCCGCCGCATACTTGTCCGGCAGCGTGGCATCGGTCTTGGAGACCTTGGCCGCCGCATTCGCCTGCGCCAGTTGCGCGTCGCCCAGTGTCTCCCACAGGATCGGCTCATCCGGCTTGGCCGTCGTTGCGTCCGTCATCGCCTTGATCGCCGAGTCGTAGTTGCCCGCCGTCGTGTCCGCGCGCGCCTGTATCAGCATCGCGTTCAGGCTCCCGATCTTGGCGTTCGCGGCCAGAGTCGCGGCCGCGTTCTTCTTGTATTCCTCCAGCGCCGCCTTTTCTGCGGGGCTCATCTTGTCGAGGTATTCTTTGCGCGACATATCGAAGTCGACCGTCTTATCATCCCCCGACGCAATTTGTACCGGCATGAAATCGAGGTGGTTAGTCCCTTGGAATACCACCGCAATATAGCTGCCCGCCTTGGTCACTGTGCCCTTGTAGTCGCCGTTCCCGTCCAACGGGAACTCAAACGCGAAGTTCGCCGACGGCGAGTTCGGGTCCTTGTCCGTCGTCAGCTTCACTGAGCCCGGGACCAGTGGCATCCCCGCCGGGTTGGTCACATGCCCGTGGATCGCCGCCGAAACCACCGGCGCCTGCGCCCGGCTCGGCAGTGCCAGCATCATCGCGCTCACAAACATCGCCGCCACAGCGCCCGTCATCCGCATTCTCAAAGTCTTCGTCTTCATCTCTCTCACCCCAACCCTCTCATCGCACTCGCGTCGTCGCGCCTGCATCGCCGGGAACGCATCTCACCACCAGCATGGACAACGTTACATGCAAGCGTGCGCCCAGTTCAACTCCCGCCGCCGCGCATTCCGGCGCGACGGTCACTGTGTCATACGCTCGGGATTCTCATCGTCCGTGTCTTCCTCGCCCGCCTGCGCCAGCAGCGCCCGCGCCGCCGCCTCATCCTCCGCCTTCACCTGCAGCCGCACCCGGAACGCCGACTGCATCAGCTGGTTCGCATGTTCGCCCACCAAAGAACTCTCCACCCCAGCAGACTCCAGCATGCCCTTCGCGATCTGAGCCTCCACCGGGCTCTCGAACCGCGCCACGGTTGCCATACCCTCCGGCGGTGTCGGCTCCGGGTCGCCCTCAAACAGCGCCATCACTTCTCCTCAACGCTCTGCAGGTGGAACGTAATCGTCCCCCAGAACAGCCGCGCCCGCATCTGCACCGGCATATGCCGCGCGTCGTCCGTGTACCAGATCCAGATGTTGCCCCGGTTCTTCACCACGCCCTCTTCCGCCGTCGGCTGTACCCGGATGGTCTGGAACGTCCCCGCCGGCGTCTTGATCTCCTCGCGCGCCTCCACCTTCATCGTCACCGTCACCGTGCGCATGGCGTCGGCCAGCGGGAACCCCACGTCCTGCCCCACCGTCAGCCGCTGCGACGCCGCATAGAAAATCCCCGAGAGCGAATCCGTCACGCACGCCGGAACATTTGCCGTCAGCGTCTTCTGCGTCCCCTTCACCAGGTTCTTCTCCACCAGCGTCTGCTTGCCCGCGTGGTAGTCGAACGCGAGATCGCTCATGATCCGCCGCCGCCCCTCCTGCGTCTGCTTGGAGAAGCCGTTCGAGCAGCCCGTCTTCGTATCCAGCGACGATTGGAACCGGTCCACCACCGGGAACAGCATATTCACCGCGCCCACCGTGTCCGCCGTCGCCGATACCTTCAGTTGGCCGTCCTGCTGCTCCAGGTGGAACACCGCCGTCCCGCCGGTAAACACTCGCCAGTCCACGGTAAACGTCAGCGTCTGCCGCGCGGGAAACGCGTAGCCCGCGATCGGCGGCTGCAGTGTTGGGATCACCACCGGCGCAGCCGGCTTGGCGCCGATGCCCAGAATCTGCGCCCGCCCCGCACCCGCCAGGCACACTAAGGCCGCCACAACGCACGGCAGCGCATGGCGACGGCAAAAAGATCGTTGAGCTTCGGGCAAAAGCAGGTCCCCGCGAGATTGGGTTGGGCCGGCGGCCGACACCGCCGCACCGGCTGGGCGCCGGGCAGGAATTTCAGCGCTGCAGAAATGCAAACTTCAGGGCCAGCGCCGTGTAAATTGCGACCGCACCCACAAGAGCATTGTACTCGCGATGCTTGCGATAGAGCTCCCGCGAAAACCCGCCCGCGTCCAGCTCCTCTGCCTCCGCACCCGCATCCGGCGCCGCCGTCACCCGCGGCAGCAATCGCGGCACCCTCCGCGCGTACGCGTCAAAGCCCGCAAAGTGCGCGCGCAGATACGCCTCCTCGCTCTGGATAGTCGGTATATAAATCACTGCGAACAACGCCGCCAGCGCAATCAAGATCACCCAGCTCGCCGCCGCCGCCGCAAATCCGAACGCAATCAGCATCGACCCCAGGTATAGCGGATTGCGCGTGTGCGCATACGGCCCCGTCGTCGCCAGCTCCGCGTTCTTCTTCACGTATCCCGAAGCATATCCGCGCAGCCACAGCCCCGGCGCCACCAGCAGCAGGCTCGCCATCATCGACCGCAGTCCCGGCCGCGCCTGCCACAGAAACACCGCCGCAAACACGAACCCCATCGGCACCCGTATCCGCCGCGCGATCCTCTGCCAACTCGTCCGCCCGCTCACCTTACGATCTTCTCATCCTGCATCGTGCTCACTCCATGCAACGCGGCTCACCGCTACGCAAGCATCTCCCGCGCCGCCGCCACCACATCCTCTACGCTGATGCGGAACATCCCCGCCTCCGTCTCCTGCGTCCGCTTGTGGCTGGTCACACTCTCTGCATCGCGCAGTACGCGCGAGCGCGTCTTATAGTCCGCCATATACGGCCCATTGCGCTTCGGGTCGGTCGGTCCGTAGATCCCCACCACTGGCCGCTCCAACGCCGCCGCCAGGTGCAGCGGTCCCGTATCGCCTGCAATCACCACCGCCGCCCGCCTCGTCAGCGCGATCAGTTGCCCCACGCTGCATGCCACTACCCGCGCATGTCCGTCGCTCGCGGCCACCACCGCCTCTGCCTCTTGCGAGCCGCCTACCGACGCATTCACCACCGTGCGCACGCCGTCTCGCCCCAGCTCTGCCGCAACCTGCCCCAGCCGCTCCGCCGGCCACACCTTCGCGCCCCATCCCCCACCCGGCGAGATGATACAAAATTGCTCCCGTCCCACCACCTCGTCTGCCCACTGCTCGGCCCGTGCATCCATCGGCAGAGTCACCCGTGCTGGCTCTAACTTCTCGCCCACCGCAGCGCCCAGCAGCTCGCATCCCTGCTCCACCACATGCTCTGCCGTCAGCGCAACTCGCTTTCCATAGAACCGCCGCGCCACCCGCTCTCTCGGCTCAGCCATCCCCACCAGCGTCTTCGCCCCCGCCATTCTCCCCACCACCGCCGACTTCAACGCGCCCTGCATATCCACGCACAGGTCGAACCGCTCCCGCCGCAATAGACGCCGCAGCGACAGGATGTCGGTCATCGTTCCCCGCGCCAGCGGGCGCTTGCGCCACGCACCCGCCTGCACGCTGTACCACCGGTCCACCAGGCCGCGCCGCACAATTGTCCCGCTGGCCAGCCCAACGCCCTGTGTCAGGTCCTCTGGATCGCCCGCGATCTGCAGCAGCCCGCTCCAGCGCGGCTCAATCGCCCACCCGATAAACCACCCCGGATGCCGCTCGCGCAGCGCCGCCACCGCCGGCATCGCGTGCAGCACGTCGCCCATCGCCCCGATGCGCACGATCAGCACCCTCACGTGAGCCGCGCCTCCAACCCGCGCACCACTTCGCCGGGATCAGTAAACGCCGCCTGCAGCTCCGCGATATGCAACGGCCCCACCGCCTCCAGCCGCGCGCGCATCTCCGGCGTGATCTTCACCGCGTCCTTCTCCGTCGTCACAAAGCCGCTCCCACTGTTAGCCTGCCACGACTCCACCAGCCGCGAAATATCCTGTTCGTTGTAGGAGTGGTGGTCGGGAAACGCAATCGCACTCGCCAGGGCTGTGCCCTCCCCACGCAGCATCTCGAAGAAACCCTCCGGCCGCGCAATCGCGCAGAAGGCGACAAGCCCACCAGGCTGACGCACGACCTCTTCATCCTCTCGAAATACAACCGTCCTCCGGATCGTCCACAGCGCCGCGTCCTCGCGCATCCACCTGCGCACCCTCGGTTCAACACGCGCCCGCTCCTCTTCGCGCAGCACCACCACATCCGCGCGCTGTAGCGCACTCAGCGGCTCCCGCCGGTTCCCCACTGGCAGCAGCGTATCGTCCAGGTCCTCCTCCGTCACCAGCACCACATCCAGATTGCGAGCCAGCCCGCGATGCTGAAACCCGTCATCCAGCAGATGCACACGCTTTTCTTCTCCGTGACTCACAGCGCCGGCCCGCTCCGCCTCCACACCCGCCGCAAAACGCTCTGCTCCCACCCACACCGGCACGCCCGTACGCCGCGCCATCATCACCGGCTCGTCGCCGAACCGCCGCGCCGCATCCGCTACGCCTTCCTCCACCCGCTCCACGCCGCGCCCCTCCCGCCCATACCCGCGCGAGAGCACGTCCACCGTCCATCCTCGTTCTTGCAGCAGCTCTGCAAGCGCCATCGCCACTGGTGTCTTCCCAGCGCCTCCCGCCGAAAGACTGCCCACGCTCACCACCGGCCACCGCAGCCGCCGCGTCTTCAGCAACCCCGCTGCACGCAGCCCATCCTTTACCTTGATCCCGGCCGCATACACCGGCGCCAGCGGCCACACCCACACACGCCGCCCGCTCACTGCGCAGTCTCCTTCTGCGATCCCATCAGTTCCATCAGAGCTTCCACCGTCCGCGCCGTCGCGCCCTGCTGCTCCTCAAAAACCCTCCGCCCACGCTCGCCCATCGCCCGCGCCGCCACGCTGTCCGTCAGCAACTCCTGCACCACATCGCGCAGCTCATATCCATCCTGCACAATGCGGATCCCATCCGCCGCCAGCATCTTTCCTACAATGTCGCGGAAATTCTCATACGACGGCCCCATCACCACCGGCACGCCGAACCGCGCCGGCTCCAGCGGATTATGCCCGCCGCGCTCCACCAGGCTCCCGCCCACGAACGCCACATCCGCCACGCCATACACCGCCGCCAGATCGCCAATCGTATCCAGCACTACAATCTCTACCTGTCCCTGTTCACCGCTGCGCAGCTGAACAGAAAATCCCTCTGCTCCATCTTTACCCGCCAGCATCTCGGTACCCGCCAGCATCTCGGTCGCGAGCAGCGCCGGATACTCCGCTGCCATGGAATAGATGACCCCAAAGCTCTCCGGCCTTCGTGGCGCCAGCACCAGCAGCGGCCGCACCTCCTTCGCCATCGACTCCTGGGCGCGCATCAGCCATGAATCCTCCGGCGGATCGCCGCCCAGCGTGCTTCCTCCAACAAGAATCTTCCGCCCCGCCGCCGCCACTCCGATCAGCTCCGCCACACGGCTCGCTCTCGGCGCCCTCACGTCGTACTTCAGATTTCCCACCGCCCGCACCG